>Ga0079037_100000088_pt1 | contig 29867 bp, 56 predicted proteins | sample Mud3Dept4metaG_FD_71479 | JGI IMG/M metagenome (GOLD analysis project Ga0079037, IMG submission 71479) | Freshwater wetland microbial communities from Ohio, USA, analyzing the effect of biotic and abiotic controls - Mud 3 Core 4 Depth 4 metaG | ecosystem: Environmental > Aquatic > Freshwater >... | reverse complement strand
GATTTTAAAAAGTTTACAGATGCTTATCAGTTATCCGGTATGTTTAAGATACCAGTAAAAACTAAGAAAGCTGTAGAATCTACCACTCAAACCACTGATAATCTAGATGTATGGTTTAGAAATAATCTAAATCTTAATTCCCCCGCACAGGTTCTCATGGCTTTGAATATATGCGGTATACCAGTAAAGAAGACTGGTGAGAAAGAACTTAACAGGTATAAAGGGGATGCTGTAGTAGATGGTTTACTCCTGTATAGGGAGTATGAGAAGAACTTTACTACGTATGGTGAAAACTTTTTGCAGGAAAAACACCTCTTGACAAAAAGGTATCATTTCGAGTATAATCAAGTAGGTACATATACCGGAAGATTTTCCGTATCAAGAATGCAACAAATACCCAGGGATAAAAATGTAAGAAGATGCTTTATTGCTAGAGATGATTTCAGTATATGTACTGCTGATTTCAGTCAGCAGGAATATAGATTGGCAGGTGCATTAACAGGTGATAGAAGAATTATCGAATCATATTTAATGGGAAAAGATATGCACACTGCTACAGGGGGAGTTGTATATAAAGTATCTATAGATGCTGTAACACCGGATATGAGGCAGAATGCTAAGAGTGTAAACTTTGCCTTACTATATGATTCAACTGTGGGGGGACTAGCATATAATTTGAATATCAATATGAACGAGGCTGAGGAATTAGTAAAATTACTGAATGCTAGTTATCCTACTTTTATTGAGTATAGAGAGTATGCTAAGAAAACTATTTGGGAAAAGAAAATGGCTACTACTCCTCTAGGAAGGAAGAGATATTTTGAGGATATAAAATATTTTAATGACATAAACGAAAGAGACAGGTATAAAAGAAGAGTAATGAGAGAAGGTTGGAACCATATGATTCAAGGCTGGGGTGCAGATATTACTAAGATTTCTATGAATAATATCTTTTATGAGAATCCATTTGGGGACTCTTTAAGGTTTTATAATCAGGCTCATGATGAAATTGATTTAGAAATTTTAACTGCATTGTCTAAAGATATAGCAGAGTTCTCTAAGGACTGTATGCTAAGGGCAGAACAACCTCAATTAGGGGAAATCCCAGCGGCTATTGATTATAAGATTCTACCCTACTGGAGTAAATAATGAACTTACTTTTATTATATTATTTATTGTTTGGTTTAATAACTGGTGTAGTTATTACAGATGCTGTATTCTATAACTTAGCCGATGATTACTGGTTGTTTTGGCTGGTTGTAGTTGGGGTAACTACTTTATTTTGGCCTCTAATATATTTATTTATAGCTTTAGGGGCGATACTTTATACTGTTAATAGGATTAGATATGGTTAAAAAAATAGAAAAACATAGAGATTTTTCAAGTATTATTCAAGAAGAGTTTGGAGATATCTTACCAACTAAGACAGATGAGAATTCTGGAGAACCAGTTAAAGCTATCTCTACAGGTTCGGTAAGTCTGGATATATCTACTGGTATTGGTGGTATTCCACTAGGTAGATTTACTGAACTATATGGGCCGGATTCGTCCGGTAAGACTACACTATCAATGGAGATTTGTAGTAATGCTATTAAACAGGGCCATAGAGTCTTATACATAGATGCAGAGAATACTCTGGACATTGATTATGCCCGTGAAATTATTAAGGATATGAATGATAATACGTTTGTTCTAATACAACCTGAATTGATGGAACAGAGTATGAGAATTGCTGAGCTTGCTATCAATGATGGTGACTTTAACTTAATTGTGTTAGATTCAATAGGTTCTTTAGCACCTAAAAAGGTAAAAGAAGATGAGTTAACAAGTTCAAATGTAGCCTTATTATCAAGGTTTATGACTACGTTCTTACAGAGAAATGCTTACAATGTACGTAAAAGTAACATTGCATTCCTAGGAGTTAATCAGGTTAGGGATAAAATAGGTGCATATATCTCTACATTTGAGACTCCCGGAGGACATGCGTGGAAACATATAACCAGTTTAAGGATTCAACTAAGCAGGGCTACTGATATTGAACAGGATGGTACTAAGATAGGTATCATGTCCAGGTTTGTGATAAAGAAGAATAAGTTAGCCCCTCCTTATAGATCATTTACAATACCTATCATCTTTGGTAAAGGTGTGGATACTGTTAGGGATGCTATTGAGTTTGCCAGTATGTTGAGTATTATGGAGAAAAGAGGTCCATATTTTGCATTTGGTGGTGAGACATTAGCTAGTGGTATGAACAAGACAATTGAATATTTGAATAATAATAAAGAAACCCTTGACAAAATTATAAAAGCATGTTATGATACAATTGATAATAAAAATTTAGATGAAGAAGGAGATGAGTTAAATGGACAGGAGTTTGGCAGTAGAGAGAACATATAGTTTAGGGCAATATCAGAATATCAAGTTACATGATAGTATTGATAACTTACCTGAGGAGGTGGTGTTTAATACAGATGTGATGAATGAGATTAGGTACTTACAGTTTATTCAGTTAGAGCTAGACTTACGCAGGTATTTGCAGTTAGTGGATAAGATTCATCCGTATAATACAGAGGAGGCAGTTGGGTATCTTGAAGAGGTAAAAGTACAAACTATTGACTTGATTAAAGAATTGTTTAATGGAAAGGAATAAAGATGTTTAATAGTAATGATATAAAAAAACTTAAAATAAGAGTAAGTGATTTGGAGTATGAAACTCATTACTCAATGATACCATCACAACGTTATACATATGCTGAAGGTATTACCTTGAAAGAAGTTATAGAAATGCTTTTGGAATACTTAGAACTAGAGATTGAAGTTTCTAAAACTTCTTTAGTAAAGAAAGAGAAATAATAAATGTTTAATAATAAAAAATTAGAAAAAAGAATTAATATACTTAAAAAGGAGAGTAAATAAAATGCCGTTTGATACAGTTTCAGATACAGAAAAGAAAACATTTGAGAAAATCCCATTCTTAACATTTGATTTTGGTAGCCATACTATTAGAATTTTAGATGATAACCCTAAAAAAGTTTACACACATTACTTATCTTCTATGAAAGTGGTACTAAAGTGTTTGGGTGAAGAATGTCCTATTTGTCTAAATAACAAGAAAATTATTGCTGAGCATCCAGAAAATTATAAGGATGTTCCTGGATATAATTTCAAGAATATTAGACACTACTTCAACTGCTTAGATAGGACAGAAGTAAAAACCTGCCCTGAATGCGGGAATGAAGTTAAAAAGGATTTAGCCAGCAAGTACCCACCTGTTTGTAGTAATGGACATATTGTTACAAATGCTGAACCTCACCTGTCTAATAAGGTGAAGGTAGCCAGCATCAGTGAGACTAATGCAGTTCAAATTAAAACTCATGAGAAGTCCATCCTAGATGCAGAGGGTAATCCAGTTGGCATGACCAATTTCGATTTTCTTTTTATGGTAACTAAAGTAGGTAGTAAGAAAAATATTACCCCTCTGCCTATGGCAGATAGGAATGATAAACTAGATGTCCCGGCAGAGTTTCTACATGATTTGGATAGGGCAGTTCTAACACTGTCTGCCAATGAAATTGTGAGCCTTTTGCAGGGTGTTTCATTGAGGGATATTTTCTTAGCACGTGTTGGTAAGACTACAGAGACAGCCTTAGATGCTAAAGCTGTAGCAACAAACGAGGATATTGCTAAAAAGATTGGTGAGCTTTATCCGTAAAAATTGAATAGACGGGCGGTGTGGTGGGACACACAGCAAGTGAGAGGTACCCCGTGATGCTAGCCATCGCCTCTTGTAAAACGTAGGGTATAGCAGGTTCGATTCCTGCCCCGTCACTTAGAAAGGAGGTGAAATGATGAAACATACTATGAGTCATGTTGGTATGTCTGAATGGATATGCCCTATTTGTGGGAGGCATATAAAATTCGTGGATAGAAAGATGACCATAATAGCCGTTGGAGATCAGGATGCTATCCATAGTGGGAGTAGTATTAATGGCCTTTCGATTGACGTTGAGATCACTCAAAATGACCCGGATTATGAGAAATGGTTACGAGAGGCATAATATTATTTATTTTGAAAGGGCATAAATGGAAGATTCTTTAGCAGAATTCTATTATGAGCAGTTAAAGAGTACTACTAACCCTGTAGGTACATTAGTAGCATTCTATAAATCTTTGTTTAATGTCGACAAAGCAGATGAATCTACTTATAAAACTTTTGCTAGATTGTATAGAATTTATGGTAAACAATTACTTTATTTTGCTTTGTTAGACTGTAGTGATATGGAGAATATTGATCTAAGTATTGGAATGAGTGGATTACTTTCTTATTTCGCTAAAAAGAGATTAGAAAGTACCAGAAGTTTTGATGTAGCAGTTAATTTATCCGACTTAGTAAAAGAGTTTGAAAAGGATGGAGAGAAGAGAAAGAAGATAAAAATAAATATAAATCCATTTGAAGAGGAGCCTGCTAATGAATGAATTGTTTAATAACGATTCTGAGATAGCTATATTATCTATCATACTGAAAGACCCCACTACTATATATGATCTTACGGATGTAAGGTCTTTCATGCTTTCATCTGAAATAAATAAAAACCTCTTAGATAATCTAACTAATTTATTATCTACTGGGGTAACACCAGATTATAATCTATTTACTTATTACTTGAAATCTGCCTCCAAGCTTAATGATTGTGGAGGTGAAACTTATATCAGTTACTTATATAATCAGAATTACTCTAAAGAACATCTAAAAGACTTTGAAAGATTAATAGTAAATTCTTATAAAGCCAGGACTTTAATATCTATCTCTAATCAGATACCTAATATAGTTAAGAATCAAAATGATATTGATGGTGCTATAAATTTTATTAGAGATAATCTAGATTCTTTATCTAGTCTAGAAGGTGGTGGTAGAACAGTTGATCTAAAACAGGCATCTAAAGAGACATGGACTGACTTAGTAGAGAGGGTAAATGCTGGTAGCAGGATAGAAACTACATCTGGATTTAAACATATTGATGCTATTACTTATGGTTATGAGCCTGGAGATTTATGGGTAGTTGCTGGAAGACCCGGTCAAGGTAAGAGTGCTTATGCTGTAAACTCTTTAGTAAGGTGCGCAAAAATGGGCATACCTAGCTTATTAATTTCTAGAGAAATGCGCAGAAAATCTTTAGTGCATAGAATCTTAGCTATAGAGACTGGTATTCCGATATATAATATCCATTTAGGTATGTTAAACCAAAAGCAGTTAGACTTAATAGCAGAAAAAATACGTGAAATTAAAGACTATCCTATTCATATAGATACCAATTTCTCTGGAAATTTAAATTATGTATTCTCTACTATTCGTAGGTATAAAAAGATTTATGGTATCAGAGTAGCACATATAGATTACCTACAACTTTTAGTAGAGAGGTCTACTGAAATGAGGCATGATTTAGGACAGGCTACCAGAGGTCTAAAGCTATTAGCTGAGGAAATAGAAGTTTGTTCTGTAGCCTATTCACAACTGAATAGAGAGCTTGAGCGCAGACCAGAAAAGAGACCAATCCTATCTGATTTAAAAGAATCAGGTACGTTGGAAGATGATGCTGATGTAGTTATGTTCCTATATAGAGATGAATTATATAACAAAGACTCTAGACATAAAGGTGAGTTAGAGCATATTGTAGCTAAACAGAGGAACGGGCCTATAGGTATGGTAGTGTCTACTTTTGATAAAGAGACTAACAGGATTACGGAGAGTTAATATGAACGAAATATTAGCTGGTAGTAAGTATGTGATTTATGGTGCATTGATTTTATTTTCAATGTATTCATTCCCTATGTTTATTTTTTATATTTTAGATACTTTTAAAAGTATCTTATTAAAATTAAGAGGAGAAGTACATTATAGCTGGAAAAGTATATTATTATATAATATAAAAGAACTTCTTATTATGTTTCCTGGTGCTATTCTTTTTCTATACTTTTTAGGTAGTCTAGGACTTTGGATTAAAAATGGTTAATAAAAAGAAGATCAAAGGTACCCAGTGGGAGAACCAGTTTGTAGAACTGATTATAAAAAACATACCTCTTACAATAAGTGCTAAGAGAGTAGTAGGTTCCGGTGCTATGGGTACAGCTATGAATGAACCACTTTTGAAGGGGGATGTTGTTGCTAATTTCTATGGGTTTCCTAGAAAATTTAGGATAGAAACTAAAGTAGGTTATGGAGGTGACACACAACTAACAGTAAAAAAGGAGTGGATTAATAAGATTATTGAAGAGGCTAATGAGACTTATTCTTATCCTGTAGTAGCGTGCAAATTCTCAGGTGCTAGGAAATCTGATGGGGTTCAGTATTTTATAATTTTAGATTTTAACACGTTTTGTGATATAATTAATTATGCTAATAATCTAAAAAAGGAGCTAGATTTACTGTATGAAAAGCTAGAAAAAGAAGATGAATGACTTAACTGTATGGGATTCTATAAAAAGAATATACAAGGAGAATTTTAATATACCTGATGCTGTCATTGAGTATTACTCTACTTTTGAAATACTGAAGAAATGCATATCAGGTTATAGTAATTTAAGAATCTCATACGGTATGAAGGATGATCTAAAGTATATTAAGGAAGTGCTGTTCTATAGTTTAGGGTTTGAAGGTTGGGAAGTAGACCTTGACTTCTCACCAATAGCGGTGTATAATAGGTGTAACAATAACTATGAGAGGTATAGACAGGACATTCTGATGATAAGCAGTATAACACCAGATTCAGCTATAGAGATTTCATACTTATTGTGTAGAAGATATAAGGAGATAGAAAGGGAAATAAACAAATATGTCGTATAAGATTGAGTTACCTGATGTTGATGAGATGTTTAAATTAGTGGATAAGATTACAGATTTGAGTTATAGAAAATCTATGTTAGAATTGGAGATAACATTTGAAGAGTCTAAAATAGTAAAATTAGCATCATCAGATTCATCCTATTATCAAGGTGGTAAACCACCATCTGTAGCGTTTATTAATTCTACATGGAAGAACACTGGTTTTAATAATGAGTTGAAACCTAAGCGTGAAGAATTAGCTAAGGTATCCGCTGATTTGGAAAGTGCCAGATTGAAATTCCAATTATACAAAGAACTGGTTGGTCTGTATAGGACTCAATCAGCAAATGAAAGAAGTGCTGTAGTCTAAATGTCCTGGTATGTGCGTAGGTTGTTACTGGATAGAGATAGTATCCGAAGTTCTATAGTCACCAATTATGGGGTCTTGGATAACTGTACCTATGATGTTAGTACAGATGATCTAGATTGGATAGATAATTTTGCTTATCAAATCTACAGTTTTGATTCTGATGTGTACAACGATCTAATGATAGTGGAAACTAAGATTAAAGAACTAACAGATTGTGGTATGATATCTAAAGATGAGCTAAACATACTTGATCAGGTAATGTCCGGTAAGAGTATTGCACAAGTAGTCAGGTCTGAAGGTGTAGTAAGACTTACAATAAGTAGGAAGTTCAATGATGTTTGTTCTAGGATAGCCTTTCATTTAGGAGGCATATTTACTGATGATGGGTATTTGTACTATATGGCTAATAAATATCACCTTCATAAAGAGCAGATATCCAAACTAAAAAATATTATGAGCGAGGAAAAATGAGTATAGTTGATGAAGTATTAAAATCAAAAAAACTAAAAGAAGAATTAAGATGTGTACACAGGCATACTATTGATGAACACCCAGTTTGTTTTGCTAGAGGTAGAATCAAGTGGCCCGATGACAAGACCTTTTCTAAAATTACTGGAGAGGCTTGGTATGATTATCCTGGTTATAGGATAGCTTATGCTGATATTGAAGTTGATAATTTGAACGCTGATTTCGGGACTGTATTGTGCTGGTGTATAAAGCAGAAGGATGGTGACATTGTATCTAGTATTATAACTAAAGAGGAGTTGTTCAATGGTACTGGTGATTACAGGGTAATTAAAGAGTTTATTGATGAGATTTCTAAATATAAGATTGTTGTAGGTTACTATAGCTCACGTTTTGATATACCGTTTATGAGGAGTAAAGCTTTATACTACGATTTGGACTTCCCTGCTTACGGGGACTTGTTCCAATGGGATATGTACTTTACAGTCAGGGATAAGCTAGCCTTATCTAGGAACTCACTTGATAATGTATGTAGTTATTTGGGCATAGAAGGTAAGACTCCTCTGGATAAGGATGTGTGGAGAAAGGCTAAATATGGGGATAAAGAATCTATAGATTTGGTCTTGACACACTGCGAATATGATGTTATAATTACTGAGAAGTTACATAACAGATTAGAGTTTATTAGAAAATGGGTAAAATCATCTATTTAGAAAGGATACAGATATGGAAGAACTAATAAAAGACGACATTGTAGGTTATTCAGTGGTGACAGATACTAGGTGTACTAAGGGTAAAGATGGTTATTGGATAGTTGAACAGACCTTAACTCAAAGCCGTACCAAGGATGGTGAAGACTGGGAGACTAAGAAGATCAGTATGAAGGCTACAGATAAGAATTTGGAGAGGGCATCTGATATCACAGCAATGTCCATCCTGTTGTATCTAGAAAGGATAGATGGCGATCTGTTTAATGAACAGAAGGAAGATGAAATTCCAGAAGGGAAAGGAGGTTATATACAATGAGTGATGATATGAGGACAAGCCCTACTCCTAAGAAATCTAAAGTAGATGGAGAAATGAGTTTTCCAAAAGCTATTGAACTGGTTATTGTTGGTAAAAAGTTTACCAGGACTGAGTGGAAAAGCAATGAAATCTACATGTACTTAGATAACGGAGATTTAAAGATCAAGCTTGAAGACGGAGATCACTTCTTCCGTATCAGAGAAGTGGATATGGTAGCTACAGATTGGGTAGTGGTGTAATGAATAATATCCAAGTGTTTAAGTTGGATGACTTAGAAACTATAATTATAAAGAAGAATAAAGGTAGCAAATTCTTTGTCACCACTTCTGATTCCTTTATTATATCTACATTCAACTTTTACGCACTACTAAAATTTATGCTATTCAGAGGTTTAATTTCCCCCAAAGTTTTAGAAGGATTATTGAGTGAGTATAGAGAGGAATGATTATGCAAGCAACTGGACAAGTTAAGTCAGTAACCATGTGGGAAGAGGCATACCCATCTAAATCTGTTATCGTATTACTATCGGGTAAGGCTGGTGTGGGTAAGACGTATATAGCTGATAAGCTTATAAGTTTATTTAAAAAGTCTGGTTACATAGCTCACATTAGAAGTTTTGCTGATGGCATAAAAGATTGTGCAATTGATTACTTCAATTGGGATTCTGAAAAGAATAAAAGAGGCAGAAAACTTTTACAAAATATCGGTAATATTGGTAGAGAATATGATAAAGATGTTTGGGTAAAAAGGTTAGTAAGAGCGTTTGAAGATAATATTTATTTGTATGATGTGTATGTAGTTGATGACTGGCGCTTTGAGAATGAAAGAGATTATCTTGAAAAACTCAATGACTTTTACATCATAGCGGTTAGAGTAGAGTCTAATATCAGAGGGGGTTTACAAGGAGACTTAGCAGAAGATGTCTCCGAAAACTCTTTACCTGAAGATTTAACTTATTATGATTTTATTGTAGAAAATAATGAAGAAGATTTAACCGAATCTTTAAAGTTGATTATAAATTATATTGACAAAATGGAGGTCAAAGATGGATGAGATGTTACTCAATGGCGGTTTGGCTATGCTTATTTTGGAGATTGTGAAGTGGGTTATTCGTTACGTTAAGAAAGACCCAAACTACAACTTCCCAACAATCTTTTATGGTGTAGCTATTCCTGTCCTGAATATATTGGTTATACCTTTGCTAGCCCTATTAGGTGTACAGTCTGTATCCTTACCTACTGATTGGGTAGGTTGGATTCGTTCGGCTATGCTGGTAGGGGTTAGCTCTTTAGTATCCCTGTTATTCTATGGCGGCGGGTACAAGAAACTCAAAGATTACAATACTGCTCTGAAAGATGCCAAAGCCTTAGAAGAGGGGGAAGGATAACATGTGCGGTTGCCCGATCTGTCAAGGTGATTATTTTTCTGTAGATAAAGATGTATGTGATAAACATGCTGATACCTGGATAGTTACTGTTTGTGCTTATTGTAATAGACCTGTATTCAGTACTGAATCAGGGATATGTACCTATCACGCCAGGATGGGACAATCTAATCATGGTTCTAATAAAGATAAAAGAGCACCTCTCAGAAGGTATGGGTTAGAAAATTGACCCTTGACAGATCGGCACCTCTATACTATACTAAGTATAGAAAGGACATGTTATGAGAATAGGCTTAGATGATTTTGTAGAACAGAATTATATCGGAGATTGGGTACTTGATGATAACGTGCATGTGGATAGAGACACTATGCTGGATGAGCTAAAGCTTATTGCTGAACTACCAGAGGAGTTCTCAATCAACTTGTATGACGCTATGCTAAAAGCTAACCTCTATGGTATAGAGACTGATACTATAGAGAGACTTATTAGGAAGTCATTTCACCTAGCTAAGTTAGAAAAAGAGTATAGTGATATCTGTAAAAGATGCGAGAAGTTTATAAAATGAAATGTGATAACTGTAATTCTTGTCTTGGAATTTATAATCTGGAGATAGAGGGTCTGAATAGACTTTATTGGTATTGTAGTTTATGCAATAAGGTTTATAAGCTAAACTATGGTAAGAAGTATGAAATTATTGTTGAACCAGAGAGAAAAGAAATTACAGACAAAATCCTAATAAAGATAAAGGAGATGAAGTATGGCTAAATTCAACCTGTCGAAACTTTACCACGCGTTACGTAGAGAAAGTCATCGTCGTAGAGATGAAAAGGTTATTGATAGAAGAACTGTTGAATCTATTCCTGAAGAACTGGTTGAAGATAAAAAAGTTAAAAAAGAAAAGAAGACCAGATAATGTCTAAGAATGCTGATATTCTTGAAAGCTTAATCGAAGAGGATTTCGGTCTTCAAACTAAAGATGGCTCACGTTGGGGCAAATCTGAAGAACATTCATCCCTGGTATTAGATAAAGATAAAGGGATTTTTTATTGGAATGCTCAGGGGATTGTAGGAGACCCATTGGTTTATCTAACTCAGGTTAGAAAGCTGAGCTTTTTAGACGCTAGAGAATATCTAAAGAGATTCGATTATCAAGGTACTTATGTTTACACTATTCAAACTAAGAAAGAGGATGTAGTTGTATACCCAAAGTTGGTGGATGTATTCTATGAGCAGGGTCTTGATAAGAGAGATTATTTTTATAGGAGAGGTTTAAAAGATTCTACCATTGACAGATTTCAACTAGGCTGGTATAATGATTATAATATGGTTCCGTTTTTTGATAATGGTGCGTTCAGGAATTTTCAAATGAGGCAGGATAATCCCAGTAAACGAATCAAGGGGTTTTACCGTAATATTGGGCCTCTGATGTTCAATCCTGATGTACTCAAAACTACAGATGATGTTTATTATGTGGAAGGGCCAGTTGATGCTATGATCTTAGTACAGAATGGTTTACCAGCTATCTCTACTAATTGTGGAGGAGGTTACTTACCTGAATGGTATAGTAAATTTATCAAACAGAAAAAGATTAACATTGTGTTTGATAATGATGATGCTGGTAGAAAAGAGGCTAAAAAATTAGCTAAATTCTTAGGTGTAAACAGGTGTAAGATTTATACCTTTGAAGATTCTGGAGAGCCTGGGTATGACCCTGTAGATTATTTCAGGGATAATGATGATGTAGATAGTTTTGTAGAACTAATAACTAATGGGAGTAAATATGTTTTTGAATTACCTGGACAAGACGGTAGAAGAGGCGGCAGAGGCAATAGTGAATCTACTGGTAAGTTTAGATGATGAAGAGAGAAAAGAAGTGATTAAGGATATACTTGAAGGATTGGTTAGGAGAAATATATTGAGGAAAGAGATGGACTTAAATCCATTATCTAGAGGAGATTTAGATGACTGAGCTAAAGGTTGCTTATCTGACTGAGACTGCTAGGATGCCTACCAGAAAAAATTCTACTGATGCGGGTTTAGATTTGTATGCAGACTTATTAAACTATACATCTATAGCCAGGGTTAGTATTCACCCTAATGAGTTTTATGTAGTTCATACTGGAATTACTGTTGAAATTCCAGATGGTTATTTTGGGTGGATTACTAATAAAAGTAAAAATAATTTTCTAATTGGTGGTGGGATTGTTGACCAAGGCTATCAGGGAGAATTGTTAGTAAAGGTTATCAATCCTCTAAAAGTAACGGTTACTATTCACCATCATGATGCAGTTGCACAATTATTAATAATCCCAGTAAACTATGTAGATGTGTATTTAGTAGGACTAGATGAGATTCATCAGAAAGCTACAGACAGAGGTGTAAGTGGAGGCATAGCCTATCAGGTGTAGTATGGAAATAAGTTGTGTGTTTGGTTTCCTTAGAATAGTTGTTCCAATATCTTTAGTATTTATAGCCGGTATGCTGTATGAAAGACGAAAGAGAAAAGATGGGAACAGTAACTTATAAACATCAAGATGCTATCCATAAAACTAGAGGTAGTATCCCTTTAGCTGGTAATGCTTATGTGTATAAAGTTACTAAACTATTGTGGCCTCGGGAAGTTGAAGACTTTTTATGTAAGGTTTTAATAGGTAAAACCTTACATGTATGTTGTGGTAAAAGTAAGTTAGGTAGTATTAGATTAGATTTGTATGAAGAAGATGTGGATGTAAAAGGAGATATGACTAGATTGCCATTTGCTAATGAGAGTTTTGATACTGTACTTATTGACCCGCCCTATAATTCTAAGTTACAGATAATGCATGATATGTTATCTGAGTTATGCAGGGTAGCTAATAAAAGGATTATATTTCAACATTGGTTCTCCCCCGTAGATAAGCATGGTAGGTATAGAAAGAACCATAGGTTTACTCTTACAGATTTGTATAACTGGATGCCTAAAACTTATTTTGGTAGGATGCAAATCATCTCTATCTTCGATAAGGAGACAATGTGAAACTGGCGGTAGTAGGTTCTAGAATTTTTGACGATTCTTTTTATGATGAGGTTAAGGATAAATTAGATTTTATAATAGCTAAATATCATGTGAATGTTATAGTATCTGGTGGTGCTAAAGGTATTGATACTCTAGCTGATAAGTATGCAAATGAAATGCGTTTAAGTAAGATTATATTCCCTGCTCAATGGCAGGTTTATGGAAGGTCTGCTGGTGTAGTAAGGAATAAGGAGATTGTAGATTATTGTGATTTATTAGTAGCTTTTTGGGATGGTAAATCCTCAGGTACTAAGAACAGCATTGATTTAGCTAAAGAACAAGATAAGTTACTAAAGGTATATATTTTAAAGGGTAAGTTTAATCACGCACCTATAAGAATGGAGATATAAAAATGGATTGGGTATTGTCTTTTACAGTAGTATTAACAATGTATTTGTTAGGGAGAAAGAATAAATGGGGTTGGGTAGTTAGTGCTTTGAATAGTATCCTATGGATTTATTACGCTATAAGCATCAAACAGTACGGGTTAATTCCTTCATCGGTTATCCTAGGTGCTAATGCAGTTATCAGCGGTTATCAATGGTTTAAAGATGATTTAAAGCCTAAGTATAATCCTTTAGATGATGAATATAAAACTTTAGATTATTTATAAAAGGAGAAAGAAATGAAAAGGTTAGGGTTTGATATTGATGGAGTGTTATATCCGTGGCATCAGCATATATATGATTATTTATGGATGGAAGGTAAAGTAGATGTAACTTATACTTATTTTTGGATGAATTATTTATCTTTTCAACATTTGATCAAGCCTTTGTTAGAGGATAAGTATTTCTATCAGGTTGGAGAACCTTATAAGGGTGCAGTAGAAACTGTATGGAGATATGCTAAGGATTACTCCATTGCTTATATAACTCAAAGACCTAAAATTACGGAAGTTATTACTAGAAGATGGTTAAGTCTATGGGAGTTTCCTAATACTAGTAGCACTCTTGTTCTAAATGATAAAGCAGAATACATTGCTTATCATAACTTTGATTATTATGTTGAGGATAGAGCGGAGTATATCCATAAAATTTATGACTATACTCAAGTTATCGGGGTTAGACAGCCTTGGAATGAGGATTATTTCTTAGATTCTCTTACTAAGAAGATATTATGGATTAATGATATTTCAGAATTACCTAAAGTATTGGAGATATAAAAATGGATACTCATGATGAGTATATAGAATTTATAATAAAAGAACAAGCTGATCAGATAAAGAAACAGATTGAAGATGGTATGATCTATGGAAAGAAGGTTAACATGGATAACATTAATCATTTAATGGTAGCCAGTTATCTTATTGGAAGTGCACAAGGTCATATGTTAACTTGTACTGCATACGATGATGTTTTTGAGAGGTTAAAAAATGGTATTACCTAAACTTATTGTAGATTTAACTAATGATTGGAAGAAGAAACATTGGGCTAAATGTTTGTGGTGCGGAGAAACTGTTTATGGTGAAGCTGGAGATACTGGTGTATGTAAATGTGGTTTAAAGTATGAAATAATTAAAGGTGTTATTACATTTGTAGATGATGAAGAGTGTTCATATGATTGTGAGTGATAGTGAATTAGGTAGTATAAAATATATTGCAAGTGCTAGACACAATTTACATCTTGGACAATCTAGTAGCAGACCTCTTAGTGAAAACTATGAACTTATCGGTCTACTAGGAGAGTTTGCTTTTTATAAAGAATTTGGTACAAAACCAGATTGGTCATTGAAATCTACGGGAGATGGTAGAATAGATTTCCATGTTGGGAATATTACTATAGATGTAAAAACTGCATTAAAACCATACAACCTGCTTAGAGAGGTTTATAAAAAACATGCTGATATTTTAGTGTTAGCATCTGTTTCTAAAGATTTTAAACAAGTTAATTTACTTGGTTGGGAGTATGATTCTGAGATGATCAAACAACCTATTAAAGATTTTGGGTATGGTGTTATAAATTATTATAAGCCTGCTGATAGTCTTAGAGATATAGAAGAATTAAAAATATTATTAGGAGTTAACAATGTTGAGTGATAAAGCTCAGAAAATTTTCAATATGAAGTACACCGCATTTCCTGGAGAAACCTGGGAACAGGCTTGTTGGAGGGTAGCATCTTATATAGCTAGTGCTGAAGAGACTGAAGAAAATAAAGAAAAGTATACAAAGCAATTCTTTGAGTTGATTTATAATTTAGTATTTATACCAGGAGGTAGAATTTTAGCTAATGCAGGTACTAATATTAAAAACTTAAACAATTGTTTTGTACTCCCAATAGAGGATTCAAGACAGTCTATCTATCAGACTCTAAAAGATGCATCTGAGATTTTTGCATGGGGAGGTGGTATCGGGTATAACTTTTCTAAGCTTAGACCAGAAGGTGCTGAGGTAAAGACTACCGGAGGTAAAGCTTCAGGTCCTCTTAGTTTTATGTCTTTATTTGACCAGACTGGTGAGGTTATTTCCCAAGCATCCAGACGGGGTGCTCAAATGGGTATGCTTAGTATTAATCATAAAGATATAGAGAAGTTTATTAACTACAAATCCACTCCAAATTCTCGGAATAAAAGATTGTTAGAAGAATACAAAAGAAATTTGGAGTTAAATGGTCTAGATAAGAAAGGTACTAAATATTTCCATGTACTAGAAAAAACTCTACAAGATGATCAGTTATCTCACTTCAATATCTCTGTAGTTATAGATGATGAGTATATGAAAGGTGAGGATAAAAATTTATTAAAACAAATCGCTGATATGGCTTGGACTAGTGGAGACCCGGGAGTTTTCTTCTATGACAGGGCTAATGAAGATAATTTAGTACCATATCTAGGTAATTTAGAGACTACTAATCCTTGTATTACCGGGGATACTAAAATATTAACTGTTTATGATGGACCTCGTACAATTAAAGAATTAGCAGATGAAGATTATGATGTTTTAGTTTATACCTGGAATCCTGAGACAAAATTACCTGGAGTATCCGTTATGGAGAGACCCAGGTTAACTAGAACAAATGTTAATGTTTTAGAGGTTGAGTTTGATTCTGGATTAAAAGTAAAATGTACTCCAGATCATAATTTCTATTCTTTTAGAGGCTATAAAATTAAAGCTAAGGATTTAAAAGTTGGGCAATCAATTCGTGCCTTTTCAGGTGGTGTTCATGTTGATAAGCATATCCGTGCACACGGTTGGGTGAATGGTAAAGCTAAACATCAGTATACAGCTAGGATGGTATGGGAACACTTCAATGAGAAGATAGAAGGTGGTTTAATCCTGCATCATAAGGATTTAAACCCTGTAAATAACAGATTAGAGAACTTAGAACTAGTTACTATAGAAGAACATAACCAAATTCATGGTAGAAACAGAATTAGGAATCATAAAGTAGTCTCTATCAGAGAATTGGAAGAAAAATACGATGTTTACAATGGTACAGTATTGGGTACACATACTTACATAATTGCTGATGATAAACCAGTAGCAGGTGATTTTTCAGGTATAGTTTCAGCTAATTGTGGAGAGGTACCTCTACTTCCTTATGAACCTTGCTGTTTAGGGTCTTTAAATCTGTATTCCTTTGTTAAAGATGAGAAAATTGACTTTGAATTCTTAGAATATGCAGTTAGAACTGCTATCAGGTTCTTAGACAATGTACAAACCCTATCTTATACCCCAGTAGAGAAAATAAATGAGTGGTCTAGTGGTTTAAGGAGATTAGGCTTAGGAGTTATGGGATTAGCTGATCTTTTAGCTGAATTAGAAGTACCATATAACTCTGATGACTCTAAAGGCTTATCTAATTACCTAAGTTGGTTTATAACCTTCTTTTCTTGGTTAGAATCTATAAATTTAGGTATTGAAAGAGGCGCATTTCCTATGTATGACCCAGAAAAGGTCAATTTAAGCCATATTGAGAGGGTTTTACACTCTAGGTATAATAAATCAGGCAGGTTTAATTTTGAAGAAATAAAAAATGCCGGTTTAAGGAACGTTTCAGTAACTTCTATCGCTCCAACCGGCACTATCGCACTTTTAGCAGGTGTAAACTCAGGCATAGAACCATTCTTTGCCCTCTCCTATAGGAGAAACATAACAGAGGGTATAGGAAACACTGCTAAAGATTATATTACGGAATTGAATCCGATTTTATTTAGAAAATTAGAGAAGTATGGGTTTTCAGAATCTGAGATTGATGAAATTAAATCTCATGTTGAAAAATTTGGGTCATTAAATGGGCTGGAAAAAATTCCAGAAAAACTAAAACGCATTTTTAGTATTTCTCACGAAATTTCTCCTTATGATCATGTCGATATGCAATCTTCTTGGCAAGAATTTATATCCAACGCAGTAAGCAAGACTATAAACTGTCCTCAGGATACTACACCTGAAGAAATCTTTAGAATATTTAATTATATGTGGCAATCAGGATTGAAGGGTGGTACAATCTATAGAGATAAGTCAAAGACTTTCCAGATTTTAAATCTACCAAATTCTAACGGGGAAATTTAAAACAAAAAATCCCCCTGAGCCGAAACTCAGGGGGATTATTATTTAAAAACTATTTAATTATTTAAAGATTATTTTCTATAATTGTCATAGCAAAACGAATTCCTATAGCAACACCTCTATCAAGTTCAGTTTTACCAGTGGAATGTATATAAAACTCTTTTGCTAATAATCTTAATATTTTTTTCTTTAATCTAATTTGTTCATCTCTTAAACGAGAACCTTCATAACCTTGTTCATCCGTGTTCATTATTTAATTCCCATTCTGATTTTCTATGTTTTAAATATTTTCTAGCACACTTATCAGTACAAAACCATAAATCACGTTTACCTAATTCTAGATAAAATTTATCCCAAACTAAAGCGATAAGCTCGCTATCTGATAAACCAATAGTCTCTGGATTTCTTTTAAATTCCCAATAGATTTTATCATGTAAACCATCCCAGTCACTATTGCCGGGAATATTATAATCCATATTATTATTTAATACAATAATAACTGCTGGATAACCACCTTCATCACTTCCACAATATGCACATTCATACATTGACATTATTTAATTCCTTCATTTCTTGAACAATTCTTAAATTAAGAATCAAAATACAATTTGTAAACCTTTCTACTACAGTATAAATATGTTTAGTACTATATTTATATTTATAATACCTAGTCTCTAGTCTAGGAACAGGATTAGAAGTAAATCTATCTACTTGTACTATAAAATAATCTTTATAAGGTAGGGTTCTTACTCCGGTAATTTTCTTTTTCATTTCTTTTCTTCTAAACTATAGTAATAATCATTTATATCATCCATGATATATGGAAATTGTCCAAAAGAACTAGAGTAAGGACTGCTATACAAAATTCTTTTTAAAATATCATACTCTTCTTTATTAAGTTCCTTATAGTCTATGTCATCATATTTAAAATCTTCAAATCCCTCATTGGTTCCAAAATACCATTCACGTTTTTCTTTAAAAAACTCAGGATTTTCATCTTTCATTTTTAAATATGTAGTATTTTTTTCTTCATCCAATAACATAAATCCTACTACATCAAATTCATCAGCCCAATCTTTTTCTAAAATTAATATTCCGTACGACATTTTATTCTCCTTTATTTTTCTTTGTAATTTTATTTAAAGCATTTTTAATTAGAAAATCCTCTGCTCTATCAATAATAGTCTTTAAAGAAGATTCAGGATAAATAATATTAGGAAATTTATAGTTATTATTATATAATTTTATACCCGATTCTAATAAACTAGTTAAAACAATTACATCATGAATTACAGATGCATCTCCAGTAATTGCCGATAATTTTTCTAGCAGGTTTTCAACAACTTTATCATAATTCATTTTTATCTTTATCTTTTTTAACTAAACCAAAAGAGTAAATTAAAATATATTCACTAACAAATGTTAGGAGAAATGGTATAGCCTCTCTCATAAAAACTAAAATTTCTATATCATCTTTATATTTATCTAAAATTGGCTTAATAGCCTCTTCCAATTCATAAGAAATATTTTTAGCCTCTTGAGTCATAGCACCGTATTTATTATGAAATCTATCCATTTTAAATTTCCTTTTTCTGCGGGGGAAAAATATAATTCTACCACAAGGGTTTAAATACTTTCTATACCATATTCTTCATATTTGGTTTTAGGTAAACGCTTAAAATCATCTTCATAAAATATATCTGTTCTACCCTTAGATTTAAATGGGAGATCAGTTTGTATTTTTACAAAACCTCCTTCATAATTTTCTATAACATGTGATAAAGCCGGCCCATATTCTAAATAATAAGTTTTAGGAGTAATAAAATCCCCAACCTTAAACTTTCCTTTATCTACTTTTATATATTCTAATGTACGAATTGGGCCGTATACCATTGTATTAGCATTATTAGGTGTTTTAATTATAAAACAATTATTCTTTTTAATACTAATCAGTTCTCCAGTATGTTGGATATGATAATAATTATAATATGAACGCCCCCTTCTTATACAATTCTCATTAGTTACTACAGTACCTTTTTTAATTTTACAATAACTATCCCAATTTAAATTCATAAAAATTTCTGTTTGAGTTAGATGATTATTATTTGTATTAAGATAGATATTAATCTTATCTATATCATCTAGTAAAATTAAATTATTAATAGATAAATTTATTTCTGCTAAACTTCTATAACCTCTATTCCTATTATTACAATCCAGAATAAATTCTACTAAACTACCATCCGGTCTTTTAAAATAAAAATCAGCATTTATATAACCTTCTGGTTTTGATGCCATCCTTAATATATGATGTAATATATAATACATAAAAGGTCTACATGGTTCATTAATTTTATCAGAAATTTTTACCGTAAAAACTGGACATTTATACTCAAGTACATCTTCTATATCTTTTGGTTTATCATTTAATATAATTTCTGTAAATGTCTTACCCCAATAATTATGTTGACTTTTTGTATGTACAAAGATAGATTTATTTTCTACTATTTCATATTTTATGTTTTTAAAGATAGAGTTTAATTCATCAATAAGTTCTTCAATCCATACTGGCATAGCAGGAAAAGCAAAATAATAATTTAAATCTTTTTTATATATATTATGTTTAAATCCAGAATAACATGTAACTAAATTACTATGTACCCTTGTAAAAGGTCTTACTGGAAATATACGCCAATCCTTAATAAAATTATCTGGACTCTCAGAGAACAACGATAAAGTTTCAGGAACCATATTTATCCTCCTAAAGTCCCTTTATTTTTATCTTCCAATAAAATTTCAATAAGTTCTTCATCAAATTTAGTATCTCCAGTCATTTTATTTTTCTCCTTTTTTATCATCAGTTTTAGTTATATCTTTTGTTTCATAACAACATACAGTACACCTAAAGCCAACAATTGCACTAGAATTAGATTTTCTCATAGGATTAAATACACGCATATTTTTTCCATAAGTTTTATCTTGAAACTCATGGGGTTTACAATTAGGACATAGTTTTATCATTTTTCTCCTCATATAAAGAAAGTGGTTCAGTTTTAAATGTGAAAGTTCTTCCAATATATTCACGATATGATGGATATTTTAGTATCTTAACTTTAACTCTATTGTAAGGTAATACTTCTTCAACTACTCCCTTTTCTAAATGTACGTTAGAGATAGAATATTCAAATGTTTTATTTGTTCCACAAATAAAATCTCCTACTTTAAAATCTCCTTTTACTTCAGCTCCAGATTCTATTAAAATTCTAGACATAATTTCTGTTTGTCTTTTATCTACAAAATTACTTTTATCAAAAGCTTTATTAACTAATTCATAATCATCTAATAACATGAATTCTTTTAAAGTTATTTCACCTTCTACTAAACTCCTGTAACCGGGATTTTTGTTATTTAAACCTAGAACTAAACTTAATGAGTCATCTTTTTTAGGATGTTCTGGTGTAGTGTAATCTAAAAACCCTTCAGAGAAACTTAACAATCTTAGAAAATGATGTAAGAAATATCTTAAATAATATTTAGATTCTTTAGAATACTCATTACTAAACTCTATAGTAAATAATACTTGTTTAACTGCATGGTTTACTTTATTATCTACAGGTTTTTCTGATGCAAATGATTCCCCCCAATTATTTGTATAAATATATACATTCCTTTCTGATAATACTTTATACTTTATATTTTTGAATTTCCTATTAAATTTATTTATTACTCTAGTATACCAAACAGGTATAGAGTGAAATGAGAATATAAAGTTTTCAGCATTTTTATATTCAGAGTTATTAAAATAAATTCCATAACATTCTTTATAACTAACTGAATTATTAATTAAATCATGGTTTGCATTATCCCAAATTACTATTCTATTAACTAAATTAGAATTACTACAGCCTATAGAGTATGTGCCTTTAAAAGTTAAAGACATTTAATTATCCTCATCATCAAATTCTTCACCATCCTCTATAAAATCTTCATCGTGTAATTCTTCATCATTATTTGTGAAATCATCTTCTACTAATTCATGAACATTTATATTTGTTCTTCTATTAATTTCCTCTCTAGCTCGTTCCATTCTTTCAAGAACTTCTGGATTAAGTCTAATAGTCCAATCAGAAGTAGAAGTAGTAGAAGAATAATTAGAAGTAGTAGAAGAAGTATTAGCATCTTGTTTTACTTGTTTATTTTTTTCTTCAACTATTAATTTAAGTAATTTATCTCTATCTAAAACCCATAATGCAATAGTTTCAAAAAATCTTAGTCCTAATTCACCCCCCATAAATTCAGGATGAAATTGTACTGAATAAATATTAGAACTCTCAGACGATTCTATAATATTCTCAAAACTAGAAGTAGCATTTAAATTTTTCCCGTTATATATTACTCCTTGATGATGCATAGAATTAACTTTATTATCTCCTACAATATATTTAGTTAAAGAATTAGAAGAATGATATCTTAAATTATGACCTCCTCTATGTGGAGGATACCCACAAAATAAAATATCTTGAACTAATCTACCTCCTAATTTAGCATTAATTAATTGATGTCCTCTACAAACTCCTAACATTTTCTTTCCAAAATGACTTGCCTCATCAAAAATCTCTGATTCTATATCATCTCTGTTATTATTATAACTTGAGTACATATTTTCTTCATAATACATCCTAGGATTAATATCTTCCCCTCCCGGAAATATAATTAGATCATATTTTTTAACATCTCTTGAATCATTAATAAGTTCTAGATTGGGAATATAATCTTTAAATGCATAAAAGAACGCATTATAAGCAATCCCAGCATTTAATTTATCTAACATACTACCTCCAGAATTTCTTTAGAAAGTTTTTGATCTGTATGAATAATAGCTTCAATTGTTTGGGGTAGAAATTCTTTAATAACTTTTACCCCGTCTTTAGGATTTAATAAATAGGACACAGCTTTTTCCGATAAAGAAAACATTTCATCAATATTTTCTTCAGGTAAGGATAACCATGAATTTGATGGTGTTCTATATTCAATTCCTTTTTCACCATTTTTATAAATTTGTTGGCGAAACCTCCCCGGTCTTCCATAAGTTAATGATCTTAATTTTTCCATTTCTGGATATAAAGAATTTGATACTACATAATTTCCTAGAAAAATTGCTAAAAGTTGGATAGATGGTCTTGGATATTCATATAAATCTTCTACTCCAGAAATATGAAAATGTCCTCCACCATATCTTAATAAATGTGTAGCTACATCAATTGTTTGACATTTATATTCTGTATCAATTGCATCATAATCAGTATCACAACCAAAAATAAATCCCTGATAAATCTTTTCGTTATTTAATTTATCCATATAAATTTCAGGACTGATACCTACTACTGGTTTTTTCTGTAGACTTAATTTTAATCCATTCCAACTAAGTTTTCCAAGAAAAGAATCTAAACAGTCTAAAGAATTGTGTACAATATTGTACATATCTTTAGCTTTTGTAACTGGATTTTTAACTGTTAATTCCCAAGCCACTCCATCCATCATCCAAGTAAATTCTTTTTCGTCAATATAAATAGGATGCTTAACATCAGGAAAAACTGCTTTAATTTCCCCACACTCTTCTAAAAGTGCTGGAGAAATTACACATTCCCTACCATTTAAATCTACTGTAGAAAATACTTCTGGGTCAGTTCCAAATTTTAAATTCATTTTTTCTCCTTATTTTACTGTCATCTTTGCAACAATAGTTTTTAATTCCCTCATAGTTTCTCCGGGAAATCTTTCTGTAGTACCATGTTCTTTACAATATATTCCATTACTTGTGGAGGGACTTACCATAGTTTTAATTGGAAAACTTTTTCCACAATACATACAAACTCCTAAAATAGCATTTAAATCTTCAATAGTTTCTTTACAATTTGAACAATAAAAAACTGTTTTTCCTGTCTCATCAACTTGAATAATAGAACCTGTTCTTATCTTTAAAGAATTTCTGGTAATTCCAAAAGAAGTTACAATCTTAAAAAGTGAAGAGACATCTAAATAAACACTATCTCCACATTTTGCATGTAAAAAGTATGTCATTAGTTTACTCCCAGCCATTTATTCATCCTCGCTAACATAATATGAAATTCCTACACCTTCTTTTATTCCAATTAATTCCGTAATTTCACCCAATCTTTTTCCTAAATTAACTCCATCAAATATCTTTGTGTTATCTATATAAAAAGTTAATTTACCTCTCAATGCAAAAATATTTATGATATCTGAAAGTTTATCTTGATGCACATCAATATCTACATACCTACCTATGACAGCAAAATTAACTTGTTTATTTTTAATTATCTCACTTAACAAAAAATTCTTTACTGGTGTAATCTTGTTGTCTACAGGTTCCATATAATTATCCAATAATATATAAATATTATCATCTTCAACCTCTTCTTCTTTTTCAGTATTTAATTTTTTAATTTTATTTTCAGCAATAGTCTTGTAAACAGAATCAGTTAGTTTAGTTAACCTTTCTTTATTAGGATCATCTATAACAGTTTTTCTTCTAAAGGAAATATCGAATTCATCTAATTTTGTATAAGTTTCTAATGTTGTAGGAAAACCATCTAAAGAATTTCCTAAATAAAAAGCTAAAGATGTACCAAAATTTGTAGCATCACCTGTCGGTTCTAGAAGTCCTTGTGTAGTATATGCAAAATGTGCTAATGATTTTATTACTGAATTTGAAAAATTCGCCACAAATAATTTTCTGTCTACTCCTCCAGCAGCTTTAAAAGTTAAACTTACTCCTAAAAGTTCTCTATTTACCTCAGGATCAAAAGATGCATAGGTAGAAGAAACTTCTTTATTGGCAGTCAAATCATAAACTACTTTAGAATTTACAAAGTCAAATAAAATTAGTTTCTCATCTATAAAATTATTATCTAAAAACGCTTTAATAATATCTTCATCAGATTCTTTTAATGTTTGGGCTTGTTTTTCTTCAGGAAAATACGAAGTGATAAAAAGACCATCGGTATTCTCCCTTCTAGTTATATTTATCAGACAAACGTTCTCAGGACGTTCTTTAAAATAATATAAAACTTTTCCTTTTATAGCATATGGATAAGTAAATTCGTCTAAATGTTTTCTAAACATAGTTCTGTCTACTATTCTAAGCATAATTCCCTTCCTTTAGATGTAATTTTTATTAGCCCAAGATAAATTAATCCCGGCTCAACTTCAGATAAAATTAAGTTCTTATCTAATCCAGTTCCACTGGAAATAACATTTAAACTAGCATGACCACCAATTCTTTTCAAAAAGTCTAGATAAATTTCGTCGTGCCTGTTTAATCCTCCATTTTTTATTTGTAGTACATTATCTAATATTGTTATATAATCTTTATCAGAATTTATCCTATAGTTCTTAATTATGTAGTTAATCCTAGTACAAGTTATTTTTATTATCCTAGGGTTTCTCTTGCACCTTCTAGAAATTTCTAGAATAAAACTATTAGGTAAAGTAGGATTATTTAGATATCTCTGAGTTATATAATATAATTCATCATCTGTATAAGGTTCAAAAATAAATGGTATGCATCTATTTATTAGAGGTTCTTTTAGAGAACCACTTTCATTACTTGCTAGAAAAAAAGTATATTCACCAGAATCTAAATATTGGTATAAAGGTTCGGGGGTTTTCAACGTATGCATTTCATCTATAAAATGAAAACGCCTATTTTTTATAACTTCCATATTAATATTTCCTTCTTCATTAGGAACATAATAATATGAATTAGATAACCCCAAACGATTTAAACAAATTAATCCTAGTGTTGTTTTACCAAATCCACTTGGCGCCCTCAATAAAATGTTAAAGTTATTTCCTCTCTCTATGTCTGCTAACAGATATTTTAATTCCGTAATAATAGTATTTTGACCTATAAATTCCATTCATGTTACCTCTAATGATATATTTTCTAACAAAAAATCTGTATAAAGTTCAGCGGTATGCTCATTTAATCCGGGAGCAGAATTCGCCTCAAAAATAAAATATTGTTTTTTAGATTTATCCCATCCTATATCTAAAGCATAAAATCCAAAATCTATAACATTTGCTCTGAATACATCATTTAAAGAATTAACTAAAGATTGTAGTTTAGGATATTTATCTGGTTCTTTCAAAGAAAAATGACAGGTTTCATTATTTCTTATTGGAAATTCTGTAGGTTCTATCTGTTCTTTTCTAAATATTCTTACAATATTATCATCAAGAACATGTACTCTTAATTCAAATTCTGTAGGAATATATTTAGTCCAGAATCTACCAATCCAATTTTTCCTAAATTCTTCTTCATCTTTACATAAAATAATTCCTCTACCTCCAGATAAACTTAAAGATTGTCTAATTAATACTGGAAATTCTTTAACTGCTTTTGGGTCTCTAGAATATTCAGGTGTGTATAAACCAGCATCTAAAAGTAATTTAGAAAATGCTAGTTTACTTGCACATTTCTGAATAAACTCTGGACTATTTAAACCAGTTTCTGATTTAAAATTTCCAAAACTATTACCATATCTGATAGATGGGGTTTCTTTACGCTTTAATAAAATCTCAGGATGAGAAGTTAATCTTACTTTTTCTCCAGTTTTTTCTACAATTAAATCCTTTAAGATTCTACCAGATGGAAAAGAATAACTACTGCACAAAATGTTTATCATTACCTCTCCTTATATCTCTAAGTTTTGTTATATCATTTTCTAACAAGTAAGGAAATTGTATACCATGAATGTTATGAAATTCTAAATCACGATAAATACTATTAGAGATTAATTTACCCCATTCCTTTACAACATTTTTTCCAGACATCCATGTTTTAATTCTTGGGACAAAATATTCCATAAAAAGTTGTAAGTCATCTTTTTCACAAGAAAGTAAAGGTTTACCGATAGTAAGTTGTAATAATTCATCTAAATATCTTACACTAATCTTCCAATTTAAACAAAGATTGTAAATATCTTGAAATAATTGATCTTTTTTATCCAACTCTTTACTTTTGTTATTTACATTGAAACCCCTCGCTACGGTTTCAGTTTCCCAAGCATTATTAAATCTTGATGGAGCAGAAACTATAACTTTTTTAGTTTCTACCAGAGAACCCATTTCAACAATATCATTGGTTTTCTTATTGTATTTAAAGATTGTATTGGATTTTAATTCATCTATTTTATCATCCCAATCAACATTTACTCCCTTTAAAAGCATAAGATTTCTAAATAAGAGAAAAGCATCACTTAAATCTTCCTTATTAGTATTTATAATAAAACCAATATTCTTTCCTCCTATTGATACATATTTTTTATGAAGTTGTGCTGTATCACCCCTAGCAATGTAAAATTCTTTAGTAACTTTACTGTAAATTAGAAATGCAAATTTTCCAGTAAACTCTGCATAAGCTTTTTCTAATGCATCAGTTAAAGAAATATCATCAGTATAAAAACTATCTAACACACTGAGAAATATCTCTGAATCAATTAAATTTTTATAATCATTTTTATAAAATTTAGAATCCGTCCTTAATTCTAGAGTACCATTATGAGCTAAAACTAGTTTATCAGTCTCAAATGGATGAGATTTTTCTCTATCAATAGTTTTAACTCCATTAGTAAAAGTAGCCTTTCTTACATGAGACATTAAAGGCTCTTTATCTAGTTTCCCAATAAAAGTTCCTAAATTTGTACAATTACTTGGTGCTACACCAGTTTTTTTAATTCCATTACATTCACTAAAATAACCAAAACCATCCTTATGATCTTTTATAGTATTTATAAAACTCTGAACAATTAAATAATTAGAATTAAAAACAGGACTTCCAAGATTTATAAAAGTTAATTGACACATTATTTAAAAGCCCTCATAACTTCCTCACTAATTTTATTTAAAAAACCTATTTCTTGATCTAATCTTTGTAAATGAATTAATAAATCTGGGTGAGCACCTTCCCAATTAACTCTACGAGGATTTAATTGTTCTCTAATTACATTTGCTAGTTCTCCTACCATCATATTAACATTAAATGCAAATAAAAATTTAGGATCATTTATCATTTAAGCTTCTCCTCTTAAGACATGAATATCTACATATTTAGGCTTGAAAATTAAATTAGGATCAATTAATACTGGAGAATAGTTTCCACTACTCCAATAATCTCTTAATTCTCTACGAATATGAGTATGAACATATTTTCTTGGTAAGGCTGGAATTTCAGAGATATTTATGATATGATGCAAAGTTTTTCTACAACCATCATCTAAACCTGAAAGTTCTGAGAAATAATCTAGAGATTGTCTGATAATATTTTTATTTAAATCTAGACTATAGATAGAATTTTCATGCAATAAATCTTCATCTGCTAAAGTATTATAAGAAGATTTAATTGAATGATTAACAAATGCTTTACATAGAGAAAGTGCTGAGTAGATAAATTCAGGATTTAAAGTTTTATTAAATACTCTAAATTCTAATGTACCTTTGTACTCCCCTAATTGGTACATAGGATATAAATTTAACCAAGAATATCTTACAGGATTATATCTCCCACCATGATTTTCTAAATCTCCATATCTTTGCCAAAATTCTTGTACGGTAGAAGATTTTAAAACATCATAAATATTATAAACTTGAGTATAACCACCTCTATAATGTTGTACACATGGAGGTCCAAATTTAGTTATTGGACGACAATAAATAGAATCATTTTTAATTCCTCTAAATTCATACCCCATACTTCCTACAACAAAAAATAAAGATTCTAAATACTTACCCAATCTTAGAATAGATTTTAAAATTCTAAGGTTAGGATTAGGTAAAGAAAAATGAAAATGTATACCAGTCCTTTCTGATGTAGAAGTTTCTCCTAATTCAATTAACTTATTTGTTAGAGATTTAATTATAGGTAAAGAATTATTTATATCAGAATCTAAAATTCCAGAGACCAATTCAGTACCTACTACTGCTTTATTAAACTGGATAATATTAAAAATCTTATCATTTTGAGAATTCTCTAAAACTAATCCTCCAGAAACTATTTTATCTGTCTCACAAGACGCATCATGAGTAGTTCTAAAATTCATTAAACCTACTTCTTGTGGGAGACAACAATCCAACTCAAATTCTATTCCAAAAGTTTCTCCTATTTGTATAGGAGTATTTCCTTCTAAAATTCTAGGCATATTTTATTTATTAATCCTTTCTCTCATCAAAAATTTTTATTCGACCACAAGGAATTAAAACTTTATTTCCCCCTAAACTACATTTCCCCCATTTGAAATATAGCTTATTTCCTTCCATATAAAATTGTATCCTCAAAATCTTTTAGTAAATCCTCCAAGGGCTTTTCAACCATTTCTAATTCATAGCTTACAGAGAATACTTCCCCTTCAATTTCTCTTTCAATAATTAAAGTACGTTCAGTAATTGTAATTTTATATTCTAATTTAGTATGCATTTTATCCTTCCATCATATCATAATATTTATAAACAGCATTATTAAATTCATCCCTATAAAGTGAGTCGTATAATTCTGTTTTCTTATATGAAATAATATCTTCTCCTATAGTTTTAATTAAAAGATTTTTTATTTTATTAAACTTATTTACATCATCCATCATTTCAATTATTATTACACAAATACTTTCATCTAAAAAATACTGTAATAAAATGTTTTCATCAATGAGACCAACCGCTATTTCTAGGTTAGTCATTAATTCTTCCATGTCACTAAATTCATCTTTTAAATCTTGAAGATGAAATCCTAAAGTTAAATCATATCTAATTGGCATATTAACTCCTATAGTATATTATTTTCTTCTAAAATTTTGTTTGATTTTAAATAATATGGAGACCTAGTATTAATTACTACAATTTTTTTTACAGTACTCCAATCAAATTCCCATCTTGGTGCGTTAGGATTTAAATTTATCCCGTCTTCTGTTATAGTTATTTCATCCCAAGAATGGAAAAGAACACATATATCTCCACTTATCATTTCTACAATTAATTCTGCTACAATTTCTGGACTAACTTTTTTAGGCATATTAACTCCTATTAAATTTTCGTACAAACCAAGATAAAAACTATACTAAGGATTAAATCAAGAAGTAAACAACCCATTAAATGTCCCTCAAATTTAGAGGGAGAATCCCTTCTAGAAAAAAATAATAAATATGCTGATGTGAATATAAACATTTT
>Ga0079037_100000087_pt1 | contig 29880 bp, 27 predicted proteins | sample Mud3Dept4metaG_FD_71479 | JGI IMG/M metagenome (GOLD analysis project Ga0079037, IMG submission 71479) | Freshwater wetland microbial communities from Ohio, USA, analyzing the effect of biotic and abiotic controls - Mud 3 Core 4 Depth 4 metaG | ecosystem: Environmental > Aquatic > Freshwater >... | reverse complement strand
AGCAGGAAGATCAGCAGCTCGCCGAGCGACTCGTAGATCTGGGTCGGGTGCAGCGGCAGGGTGGTGAGCCGGTCGGCGCTGAGGAAACGAGAGGGGTCGGCGCGCGCGGCGAAGCTCTGGTAGGCGAGCGACTCGGGCGGGAACCTGGCCGCCCACGGCAGGCGGGCGTCGCAGAGCTTTCCCCAGCAGCAGCCAGCGGCGAAGCATCCCAGCCGGCCGAAGAACTGGCCCACCGCCACCGAGGGGATGAGCGTGTCGGCGTAGGGCAGGAAGGCCATCCGCCGCCGCCTCAGGATCCACCAGGCGGCCAGGACCGCGGCGATGAATCCGCCGTAGAACACCAGTCCACCCTCGGTGACGGCCAGGAGCCGCGGGATTCTCCCAAAGCGCGTGCTCACCCAGGCGTTGGGCCCGAAGTAGTCGTTCCAGTTGACCAGGATGAAGTAGACGCGGCTCCCCACCAGCGAGGAGACCAGGATCCAGAAGGAGAGGTCGGCGATGCTCTCGGGGTCCTGTCCCTGGCGGCGGCCCTCCCGCTGGGCCAGCCAGATGGCGACCAGGAAGCCGGTGGCGAGCAGCAGGCCGTAGCCGTGAAGGGGCAGGCGGACGTCCTCGTCGAGGAGTCCCGCCCGCCACAGGGCCGCCGCCACCACCAGCAGGGTGGCGATGAACCAGCGGTCGTCCCAGAGGGCCGCACCCCAGGAGACCCGCTTCTCCTCGTCGCCGCCCCGGCGGCGCCGGAAGGCCCAGGCCCGCCCCAGCGCGATGACGACGACCAACAGCGCCACCGCGGGCTTGGCCCAGGCGGCGGGAACGTGCAGCGTGAAGAGGACCGGGAGCATGGGGGCGCCGCGTACCCGGTTTAGAGGCGCGGCCCCGGCGGGCTATTCCCGCCATCGCCGGGTGCCCCGGGCGGGCGCCGGGCCGGCGACGGGAACAGCACCAGCATGGCCACCCCCACCACGATGAGCGAGTCGGCCAGGTTGAAGGTGGGCCAGCGCAGGTCGGGTCGGTTCCACCAGTGCCACTCGATGAAGTCGACCACGTAGCCGCGCGCCAGGCGGTCGACGAAGTTGCCGATCGCCCCGGTCAGCACGAAGGCCAGCGCCACCTGCAGGAAGCGCTGCCGATCCTCGAGCTTCCGGTAGTAGTGCAGGATGAAGCCCACCGCGCCCAGCGAGATGGCGGTGAAGAACAGGTTGCGCACGCGCTCCGACAGGCCGCGGAAGAGCCCCCAGGCGGCGCCGGGGTTCTCCACGTAGTTCATGCGCCACACCGGCCTCCAGACCACGTAGGGCTCGCGAGCGAGCCGCTCCAGGTGGCGGGCCCCGAAGAACACCTTCACCTTGGCCGCCGCCGTCTCCGCCCGGTAGACGCGGAAGGCGTTGGTGAGCCGCTCCACCGCCAGGTACTTGGTCCACTGGTCGAGGAGGAGCATGCCGGCGAACACCAGCGCCAGCAGGGTCCACTTGGAGAGGCCCCGGCGGCTCATGCGAGGGCGGCGGCGCACTTGCCGCAGAGGGTGGGGTGGGCCGGGCTCGCTCCCCGGTCCTCGGCGTAGACCCAGCAGCGCTCGCACTTCTGGCCGGGGGCCTTGCGGACCTCGACCGCCAGAGGCCCGCGGGCCAGCTCGACCTTCGAGACGATGAAGAGCGCGGGCAGCTCGGCCCGGGCCGACTCGAGCAGCGCCAGCGTCTCGCCCTCGGCGCGGACCGCCACCATCGCCTCGAGCGCCGAGCCGATGAGCTTGTCTCGCCGCGCCGCCTCGAGCGCCTTCTGCACCGCGCCACGCACCTCGAGCAGCTTCCCGTAGCGAGCCTCGAGCGCCTCGGCGTCGGCCGGGCGCGCCCGCTCCGGGAACCCGGCCAGGAAGACGCTCTCGGCCGGCCGGCCGGGCAGGTACCGCCACGCCTCCTGGGCGGTGAAGGAGAGGACGGGGGCGAGCAACCGGACCAGGTCGAGTGCCACCAGGTGCAGCACCGTCTGGGCGCTGCGCCGGGGCTGGCCGTCGCGGCGCCAGGTGTAGAGGCGGTCCTTGATGACGTCGAAGTAGACGCTGGAGAGGTCCACTGCCGCCAGCTCCATGGTGGCGTGGTAGGCGAGGTGGAACTCGTAGTCGGCGTAGGCCTTCTTGACCTTCTCCTCCCAGGCCACCAGCCGCGACAGCGCCCACCGGTCGAGCGGCTCCAGCCTCTCCACGGGAACCGCGTCCCTTCCCGGGTCGAAGTCCTGGAGGTTGCCGAGCGCCCACCGCAGGGTGTTGCGGATCTTGCGGTAGCCCTCGGCCAGGCCCGCGAGGATCTCCTCCGAGACGCGGACGTCGTCGCGGTAGTCCGAGGCGGCGACCCACAGGCGCAGCACCTCGGCGCCGTACTTCTTGATGATCTCGTCGGGCGCGACCACGTTGCCGACGCTCTTGGACATGGCCCGGCCTTGCCCGTCGAGGACGAAGCCGTGGGTCAGCACCGCCTGGTAGGGCGCGGCGCCGCGGATGGCCATCGAGGTGAGGAGCGCCGAGTGGAACCAGCCGCGGTGCTGGTCCGAGCCCTCCAGGTACAGCCCGACCGGCACCGGGATCCCCCAGCGCGGGCCCACCGCCGACCAGGAGACGCCCGAGTCCCACCACACGTCCAGGATGTCCTGCTCGCGGCGGAAGCTGGTCCCGCCGCAGGCGCAGCGGGCGGAGCCGGCGAAGTGGGCGGTGTCGCGGCGGTACCAGGCCTCGATGCCCTCCTCCTCGAAGGCCCGGGCGGCGCGCTCCATCACCTCCTGCGAGACCAGCGGCTCGTCGCACTTCTCGCAGTAGAGGACCGGGATGGGGACGCCCCACACCCGCTGCCGGGAGAGGCACCAGTCGGGCCGGTGCTCGATCATCCCGTAGATGCGCTCGCGCCCCCAGCGGGGGATCCACTGGACCCGGTCGATCTCCTCCAGCGTCCGCTGGCGGAGCTGGTCGTGCTCCAGCGAGAGGAACCACTGGTCGGTGGCGCGGAAGACCACCGGGTTGTGGCAGCGCCAGCAGTGGGGATAGCTGTGCTTGAGCTTGGCGCCGGGGTCGGAGAGCAGGTGCCCGGAGGCGTGAAGGTCCCGCACGATGTCGGCGTTGGCGTCCCAGATGGACTTCCCGGCGTAGGGCCCGGCCTCGGCGGTGAAGCGGCCGGCGCCGTCCACCGGGTTCAGCACCGGGAGCCCGTAGCGCGTGCCGACCTCGTAGTCCTCCTGGCCGTGGCCCGGGGCGGTGTGCACCAGTCCGGTGCCGGCCTCGAGGGTGACGTGGGTACCGAGGATCACCGGGCACTCGCGCCCCATGAACGGGTGCCGGTAGCGCAGGCCCTCGAGCGCCTTCCCCTCCAGGTGGGCGAGGATGCGGTTCGGGTCCTTGAGGACCGGCAACGGCGCGACCCCGCCGCCGCCGGTGGCCGCCTCGTGGGCCGCCGGCGAGTGGGGCACCGGCGCATCCCGGGTGGTGAGCTCCTCCGGGGCACACGCGGACAGGAACGCGGTCAGGAGGTCCTTGGCCACCACCACCGCCGTGCCGGCGAGGTCGTAGGCCACGTAGGGGAGGTCCGGGTGGGCGGTGACGGCCAGGTTGGCCGGGAGGGTCCAGGGGGTGGTGGTCCAGACCACCAGCCGCGCCTTCCGACCCGAGAGCCTGGGCTCGGGCAGCCCGCCCACCAGGTCGAAGGCCACGTAGATCGAGGGCGAGGTGTGGTCCTCGTACTCGACCTCGGCCTCGGCCAGCGCGGTGCGGTCGGTGGTGCACCAGTAGACCGGCTTCTTCCCGCGGTAGAGGAATCCGCGGGCGGCGGCGCGGGCCAGCGCGCGCACGATCTCGGCCTCGTAGGGCCGCTGCATGGTGGCGTACGGCTCGTCCCAGCGGCCGAAGATCCCGAGGCGCTTGAACTCCTCGCGCTGGCGGTCGATCCACTTGCGGGCGTAGGCGCGCGCGGCGGTGATGATCGCCACGCGGTCCATCTCCCGCTTCCTGGCCCCGAGCTCCTTGTCCACCTTGAGCTCGATGGGCAGGCCGTGACAGTCCCAGCCCGGGACGTAGTCGGCGACCTGGCCCAGCATGTTGCGGTACTTGACGATGATGTCCTTCAGGATCTTGTTGAGCGCGTGGCCGATGTGGATGTCGCCGTTGGCGTAGGGCGGGCCGTCGTGCAGGTCGAAGCGGGGCGCGCCGGCGACGCGGTTCTTCTCCACCAGCCTGCGGAAGATCCCCTGCTCCTCCCATTCGCGGATGAGCTCCGGCTCCCGCTGCGGCAGGTTCGCCTTCATCGGGAAGTCGGTGCGGGGGAGGTTGACGGTGTCCTTGTAGTCCACGGCATTTCCTTCGCAGGGACCGACGTTTGTACCAGCGGCGCACCACGGGATCAACGAAGCCGGCGCCCCTTGCCGCGGCGCGGGGCGCGTCCTAAGCTCGCCGCCGTCCCATGCCGAGGAAGCGTCCGGAGAAGGGCCCGGGGGCCGACGGGCCTCGCCCGGCGCGGCGGCGCGCCGCCGGGCGCCTCTCGGTCGCCGTCCTCTCCCGCAACCGCAAGCTGTACTCGACCCGCCGCCTGGTGGAGGCGGCGCGGGCCATGGGCCACCGCCCGCTGGTGCTCGACACCTTGCGCTGCAACATGGTGCTGTCGCGGGAGCGGCCGCAGATCCTCTACCGGGGCAAGGAGGTCCCGCCGATCGACGTGGTCATCCCGCGCATCGGCGCCTCCATCACCGGCTACGGGCTCTCGGTGGTGAACCAGTTCGACATGATGGGGGTGGCGGTCCTCAACAACTCCGTCCCCATCGCCCGATCGCGGGACAAGCTGCGCGCGCTGCAGCTGCTCTGCCGGTTCGGGATCGACATCCCCCGCACCGCCATGTGCCGCTACCGCGACGAGGTGCCGCAGGCAGTGGAGCAGGTGGGCGGGCTCCCTTGCATCATCAAGCTCATCCAGGGGACCCAGGGCGTCGGCGTCATGATCGCCAACTCCATGGACGAGGTGAAGGGAATGCTCGACACGCTCTGGGACCTCGGCCAGGAGATCCTGCTGCAGGAGTTCGTCGCCGAGTCGCGCGGGCGCGACGTGCGGGCGTTCGTGATCGGCGACCGGGTGGTGGCGGCCATGCGCCGCCAGGCCCGGACCGGCGAGTTCCGCTCCAACCTCCACCGCGGCGGCGAGGGGAAGCCGGTCGACCTCGGCCGCGATTACGCCGAGGCCGCCGTGAAGGCCTCCCGCGTCATCGGCCTCGAGGTGGCTGGCGTCGACATGCTCGAGTCGCGCACCGGCCCCAAGATCATGGAGGTCAACAGCTCTCCCGGGTTCGAGGGGCTGGAGAAGGTGACCGGCGTCGACATCGCCACCCCCTACGTCGCCCACGCGGTGGAGGTGGCCCGCGCCCATGCGTCCGGCTGGTCCAAGCAGCGGCTCATCTGAGCGGAACCGCGGCGGTATTCGCACCGCGCGACTCAGGTCCTTGAATGGACGACCCCGGCCGGGCGTCGTAAAAGGCAAGAGGACCGGGCAATCCTCCCGGCGGTCCCGAGGGTGCAATCATGAAGCGAATCCTTTCGCTGCCGCTCCTGCTTCTCCTCGGCGGGTGCGTCGTCACGACGCAGACGGCGGCGCCGCCGCCCATGCCGGAGCCGGCACCGGTGGTGGTCTACTACGGCGGCCAGCACATGATCCCGGCCAGCCACGGCGGCGGGTGGTGCTACCTCTCCGTGCCGCACGAGCACGAGTTCTTCCCGGACCGCCTCGACTGGTACGTCTTCGCCGACGGCTTCTACTATTGGCGCGGCCCCATCACCTTCACCTACTACGAGGGCCACCCGCTGCCCGGCGGCGGGTGGTGCTACGTCCGCGGGCCCCACGCCCACGACTACTTTCCGCCCCAGGACCCGTACTGGGCCTGGCGGGGCGGGGCCTACGTCTTCGTCGGCCCGTACCGTCCCTACAGCCCTCCGCCACCGACCTACTGGCGCGGCTGGGTGGCTCCGCCGCCGCCGCCCCCGCGGGCCATGGTGGCCCCGCCGCCGGCGCGCTATGCGCCGCCGCCGCCCTCGGTGCGGAAGACGGTGACGGTGCGTGCCCCGCCGCGCCCGATCGCGGCCCCGCCGCCGGCGAGCGGGACCGCTCCCCCGCCGCGCCCCGGCGAGACTCCGCCGCCGCGCCGGGACCATCCGGAGCACCCGGCCCACCCCGAGCACCCGGAGCACCCGCTGGGCCAGCCGCCGGGTCAGGCTGCCAGGGGCGCCCCTCCTCCCGCGACCGGTACGGCTCCGACTCCGCCCTCCCCTGGGCCGGTCGCTGCGCCGCCGCCGCCGCCGGCCCGCCCGGAGGTCCCGCAGCGAGCGAGCGAGGGCGAGAGGAAGGCGCCTCCTCCGGCGGCGATCCAGCCACCGCCCGGTCAGCCGGCAAAGCCGCCCGCCGCCGCCGAGCCGCAGCGCGCCTCGCCCAGCGCCACGCCGCCGCCGGCCAAGGCCGCCCAGCCGGCGCCGCCCCCGACCCGCGCCCCGCCTGCCCAGGTCTCGGGCAGCTCCCAGGGGGCCGGCCCGCCGCAGCCGCAGCGGACGCAGTCCGTCCGGGGCACGCCACCTCCCACCCGGGCCACCGCGCCGCCCCCCAAGGTGAGCGCGCCCCCGCCGAAGAAGGAGAAGGCGCCGGAGCGCACCGAGAAGGAAAAGGAAAAGAGCAAGTAGGCAGCGCGCCGCGCCCGGCGCGACCACCGGGGCCGCTGCGCCGCGGCCCTCTCTTTGTTGCGCTCGCCCCGGGGAGGGGGTGGTAACTTCCCTGGGCCATGAGCCCCATCCTGACCGCCGCCATGCTGGTCGTCGCTGGCGGGATCTTCGCCTTCACCATGCTGCGCCGCCTGGCGCCCATGTGGGCGCTGCGCCGCGAGGACCGCACCGACCGGGCGGTCGATCGAACCGACGCCTTGGTCCGCTTCGGCCTCGGTCAGGGCCGGCTGGTGGACCCGGAGGAGCTGAAGCCTGGCCTGCTCCACGTGGCCATCTTCGCGGCCTTCCTGATCCTGGGGCTGCGGACCGTCACCCTCTTCGGGATGGGCTTCAGCGCGGAGTTCCACCTCCCGCTGCTCGGCCCGGCCTCGACGCTCGGCCGGCTCTACGGCACCGCCAAGGACGTGATGCTGATCCTGGCGCTCCTGGCCTCCCTGGGCTTCCTGTACCGGCGCCTGGTGACCCGCCCGGATCGTGTGACGCGCTCCTGGGAGGGGGTCCTCATCCTCTGCTTCATCGCCGGCCTGATGGTGACCGACATGGCCTTCGAGGGCGCCGAGCGCTTCGCCGCCGGCCTCCCCTGGGACTGGCGGCTGCCGGCGGGGTCACTGGCCGCGAGCGCCTTCCGGACGAGCGGGCTCGCCCCCGGGGTCGTTCATGCCGCCGGCGTGGCGGGCTTCTGGCTCCACCTCGTCATCATCCTGGTGTTCCTGAACTTCCTGCCCCTCGGCAAGCACTTCCACATCATCACCGCGCTGCCCAACGTCTACTTCCAGCGGCTGCCGCCCACCGGCGCGCTGCGCAAGCTGGACCTGGAGTCGGAGAACGCCAGCTACGGCGTGCGCGCGTTGCAGGACCTCTCCTGGAAGGAGATCCTGGACGTCTACTCCTGCACCGAGTGCGGCCGCTGCCAGACCCACTGCCCGACCTACGTCACCGGCAAGCCCCTGTCGCACAAGGAGGTCAACCGGTCGATCCGCCACCACTTCCAGGACAAGGCCCCGGAGCTGGTGGCGCTGGCCCGGGCCAGGAACGGCAAGCGCGCGGAGCTCGCCGCCGCCATGCCGGCGCTGGTGGGAACGGCCTTCCCGGCGGAGACCGCCTGGGCCTGTACCACCTGCGGCTGGTGCGAGACCGCCTGCCCGGTGTTCATCGAGAACGTGCCGCGGCTCGTCGACGTTCGGCGCCACCAGGTGCTGGTGGAGTCGGTCTTCCCCGAGGAGGCGGCGCGGATCTTCAAGGGCATCGAGACCCAGGGCAACCCGTGGGGCATCGGCTCGAATCGACGCACCGAGTGGTGCGAGGACCTTGCCATCCCGCGGGCCAGCGAGGGCGGTGAATTCGAGTACCTGTTCTTCGTGGGCTGCGCCGGCGCCTTCGACGACCGGCAGAAGAAGGTGTCGCGCGCCATCGTCCACATCCTGCGGGAGGCTGGGGTGAAGTTCGCCATCCTTGGCGAGGAGGAGACCTGCAACGGGGAGGCCGCGCGGCGCCTCGGCAACGAGTACCTCTACCAGCAGCAGGCCACGGCCAACGTGGAGCGACTCAACGCCTACGGGGTGAAGCGCATCCTGGTGCAGTGCCCGCACTGCCTCAACACCATCCGCAACGAGTTCCCCCAGTTCGGCGGGAACTTCGAGGTGATCCACCATGCCGAGCTCATCGCCCGGCTGGTCGCCGAGCGGCGCATCCGCCCGGAGGCCGCCGCCGTGCTGGGCGGCGCCCCGGTGACCTTCCACGACCCCTGCTACCTGGCCCGCTGGAACGGCGTCACCGAGGCCCCGCGCGAGGCGCTGCAGGCGGTGCCGGGCCTGGCGCTCCGCGAGATGCCGCGCAACCGGCGGCAGGGCTTCTGCTGCGGCGCCGGCGGCGGGCGCATGTGGCTCGAGGAGAAGCTCGGCACCCGCATCAACCAGAACCGGGTGGACGAGGCCGCCGAGGCGCTGGGGGAGGGCGGCGGGGTGGTCGCCACCGGCTGCCCCTTCTGCCTCACCATGGTGAAGGACGGGATCAACGAGACCGGGCGCGAGGAGAAGCTGCGGGTCCTCGACGTCGCCGAGATCGTCGCCGCGGGGCTGCCTGCCCGCGGGCCCCCCGCCGCCTCCTGAGTCGCGACGGCTTCACGTTTCTTCACGCCGGCGCAGCGCGCCCTTCGCGCGCCCGCTTCATGCTCGGGGCGTCCCTTCCCCGAAAGGAGCGGAACATGCACGGAATCCTCGGCGGCGTCCTCCTCACCCTGGCGGTCCTCTTCCTGCTGCGGGCCATCGGCTTCCTCGCCTGGCGGCGAGGCCTGCGCCGTGGCGGCCGGTGGCGCGGTCGCGGCTGGATGCTGCGGCGCCTCTTCGCCCGTCTCGAGACCACCCCCGGCCAGGAGCGGCTGCTCCTCGAGGAGCTGGACCGGCTCCGGGCGGAGCTCGCCGGCCTGCGCGAGGGACTGTTCGCCTCGCGCGAGGAGCTGGCGGCGACGCTGGCCGCCGAGCGGCTCGACCCCTCGGCGCTGGAGGCGCTGGTCGCCCGGCAGCTCGCCCGCGCCGACGCGGCGCGCAAGGCCGCCGTCGACGGCCTGTCCCGCTTCCACGAGGCCCTCACCGCCCGTCAGCGGCAGGTCCTCGCCCAGCTGGTCCGCTCGGGGAGGCTGGGCCCGGCCCACGGCCGCTGCTGAGCGATCGGCCGAGGCTCCGGGCGCAGTCCTCCAGCCTGCGCCGGACCTCGGCCTCGAGGGCGTCTAGGTCGTTGCCGGACCGCGGGTCGGCCCCGATGCAGGTGAGGATGGCGTCGTAGGGCGAGCCCGGCCGTCCCATGGCCGGGTAGTCGATGTGGCGGGGAGCCGGCTCCCCCGAGCGGTCCGGGCGGAAGGCGCCGTAGAGCCCCTCGGACCCCGCCTCGAGGAGCTCCTTGAGGCGGAAGAGCTCCCGCAGCGCCCGGCGAAAGGGGGCGCTCTCGAGGTGCCGCCGCTCCACCCGGGCGCCGGTGAGGCCCGCCACCCCCTCGAGGGCAGCGCGCACGAAGGGCACGTCGGTGACGGTGAGCCCGTAGAGGTGCACGTCGGCGCAGACCGCGTCGACGATGGCGGCCTCCTCCTCCGACAGCCACTGGTGGCTCGGGCAGCGGAACCCCTCGCAGGTCGCCGCGTCGTAGACGCCGCAGTCCCGCAGGTCCTCTCCCCCGGTCGCGGCCGGGTGCCCCAGGCACCCGACCCGCGTCCCGGCCGGATCGAGCCAGCCCAGGAGAGGACACACCCGCACCGACGGAAAGAGCGGCGGCGGCTCCTCCTTCAGGAGCCGCTCCGCCGCCTCCCGGAAGGCCTCGCGCGTCCGCGGCACGCCGGAGAGCGCTCGGGTGCGGGCCCAGAGCCGCTCGGCCACGGAGGCGCGCGAATGGTCGACGCGGTTGTAGAGGCCGCAGCAGGCGCCGCAGCTCGAGGCCTCCCGCTGGCAGAGGGATCTCACCGCCGCCCGGCCGCGATCACGGCACGCCCAGGGCGGTGCGGCAGTTGGCGCACAGGGTCGGGTGCTTGCGGTCGCTGTCGGCGGGGGAGTGGGAGAGGAACATGGCGCACCGCGAGTCGCTGCAGTGGGAGAGCCCGGCCAGGTGCCCCACCTCGTGCACCGCCTCCACCTGGATGCGGTGCCGCAACCGCTCCGCGCCCACCGGCCGCGTGTCTCCGGCCACCTTGAGCCGCGCCACCGACACCACCGCGGTCATGGCGTCGCGGTCGGCCTCGCCGAAGACGAAGGGGGCGTCGGGGACGAACAGGTCTGCGTCCACCACCCCCAGCACCGGCGCTCGCGGGCCGCGCCCGGGGAGGTTGGCCAGCCGCCGCAGCACGGCCGCCGCGTGGAACTGCTGCCGGGTCTCGTTGTACGAGTAGGCGGGCCGCTCCTGCGCCGGGCCGGGGTCGACCGCGGCGCCGAAGGCCGACCGGATGGCGGCGGCCACCTCTCCCAGGACCGGACGGGGCAAGGGTCCGATGGGAACGAGGAGGATGCGCGAAGGGACCGACTCGGCCCGGCCCTGGCCGCCCTTCGGGGCCGGACGGCTGGCCGGGGATCTGGTTGAGGCGGAAGGATTCGAACCTTCATCAGCGGATCCAAAGTCCGCGGTCCTGCCGTTAGACGACGCCTCAGTGCCGCGACGGGACAAGGGAGCCTGCCTCGCTCGGAGGGGTCACCCGCACTCGCCGTGCGTGACCCCCACGTGCCTCACCAGCGTACCAGCGCCCCCGCCCATGTAAAGCCCGCCCCGAAGGCGCACAGGGCCACCAGGTCGCCGCGCTGGACGCCGCGCGCCGGGACCGCCTCGGAGAGAGCCAGCGGGATGCTGGCGGCGGTGGTGTTGCCGTACTTCTGGATGTTGTTGAACACCTGGTCGTCGCGCAGCTCCAGCGACCGCTGCACCATCTCGGAGATGCGCAGGTTGGCCTGGTGGGGAATGAGCACCTTGATTTCCCTGGTGGACAGGCCGTTCTTCGCCAGGGCCTCCTTGACCACCTCCGGCATCTTCACGATGGCGTGCTTGAAGACCTTCTGCCCCTCCATCTTGGGGAAGATGTCGGTCCCGTCCATGTCGGCCTTGTCCATCCGGGGCCGGTACATGGAGCCCGGCTTGTCGGTCCAGAGCTCACGGGCGTACCGGCCGTCGGCGTGCAGGTGGGTGGAGAGCACCCCGCGCCCGGGGTCGTCGGTGGCCTCGAGCAGCGTCGCCGCGGCCCCGTCGCCGAAGATCACCGACACGTCGCGGCCGCGGGTGGAAATGTCGAGGCCGGTGGAGTGGATCTCGGCGCCCACCAGCAGGATGCGCCGGTACTGCCCGGTGCGGATCCAGGCGTCCGCCACCGAGAGTCCGTAGACGTAGCCCGAGCACTGGTTGCGGATGTCGAGGGCCGGGACGCCGGGGAGCCCCAGCTTGGCGTTGAGGAAGCACCCGTCGCCGGGGAACATGTGGTCGGGTGAGAGGGTGGCGTAGATGATGGCCTCGATGTCCGAGGCCTTCCAGCCGACCTGGTCGAGGGCCCGCTTGGTCGCCTCCAGGGCCAGGTCGCTGCCCTCCTGGCCGTCCCGGACCCAGTGGCGCTGCTTGATGCCGGTGCGCTGGGTGATCCACTCGTCGGAGGTCTCCATGTACCGCGTCAGCTCCTCGTTGGTGACGACGCGGTCCGGGACGCAGGTCCCGATGGCGGCAATGGCGGCGCGCGGCATGTCCCGTCTCCCTTTTCCGGCCGCGGGCCCTCGGCCCCGGCCGGCTCAGATGTCCAGGTTCTGGACGTCCAGCGCGTGCTTCTCGATGAATTCGCGCCGCGGCTCGACCGCGTCGCCCATGAGCACGCTGAAGACGTCGTCGGCCTCGACCATGTCGTCGACCCTCACCTGGAGGAGGGTGCGGCGGGCCGGGTCCATGGTGGTCTCCCACAGCTGCTCGGGGTTCATCTCGCCCAGGCCCTTGTAGCGCTGGATGGTCTGGCCGCTCGAGGCGTGGCGCTTGAGCGCCTCCACCGCCGCGAAGACGTCGCGAACCTCCTCCTCGGCGCCGTCCAGGACCAGCCGGTAGGGGCCGGGCCCGATCTCGGCCACCGCGCCATGCAGCGCGGCGAGCTCGGTCCAGTCCGCGCCCGAGAGGTAATCGTGGTCGAGCCGGGTTTCCCGCAGCGCGCCGGCGACCTGGGTCTCGAAGACCAGCGCGTCGCACCCGTGCTCGGCGTCGGCCACCACCCGCACCTTGCGCACCTCGAGGTCGGGGTACAGCTTCTGGGCGCGGGCCGGGATCCGCTCGGCCTGCTCCTTCAGCGCGGCGTGGTTCTTGAGGAGCGTCAGGTCGAGGTCGCCGAGCTGGATCGCGGCGTCCACCACCCGCTTGTCGCGCCGGCGGTCGGCGCGCTCCAGGATCTCCCGGTAGGCGAGGGCCTCCTGGGCCAGCCGCTTCAGGTCGGCGCCGGCGATGGCCACCTCGCCGGCGTGGAGCTCGGCCTTCTCGGTGCCCTGCGCCAGCAGGAACTCGTCCAGGGCCGCCTCGTCCTTGAGGTAGTTCTCCCGCTTCCCCTTCTGCATCCGGTAGAGCGGCGGCTGGGCGATGTACAGGTACCCCTTCTCGACGAGGTCCGGCATCTGCCGGAAGAAGAAGGTGAGCAGAAGGGTGCGGATGTGGCTCCCGTCCACGTCCGCGTCGGTCATGATGACGATCTTGTGGTAGCGGGCCTTGGAGACGTCGTACTCCTCCGGCCCGATGCCGGTGCCGAGGGCGGTGATCATGGTGGCGATCTCCGCCGAGGACAGCATCTTGTCGAAGCGGGCCTTCTCCACGTTCAGGATCTTGCCGCGCAGGGGGAGGATGGCCTGGATGCGCCGGTCGCGCCCCTGCTTGGCCGAGCCCCCGGCCGAGTCGCCCTCCACGATGAAGAGCTCGCTCTCCTGGGGGTCGCGCGACTGGCAGTCGGCGAGCTTGCCGGGGAGCGAGGCCCCGTCCAGCGCTCCCTTGCGGCGGACGGTCTCGCGCGCCTTCCGGGCTGCGATCCGGGCGCGGGCGGCCTCCGCCACCTTGGCGCAGATGCGCTTGGCCACCGCCGGGTTCTCCTCCAGGAAGGCGCCGAGCTTCTCGTTGACCATGGTCTCGACCATGCTCTTCGCCTCGGTGTTCGAGAGCTTGGTCTTGGTCTGGCCCTCGAAGCTGGCTCCCGGCAGCCGCATCGAGATCACGGCCGCCAGCCCCTCGCGCATGTCGTCGCCGGAGGGCAGCTCCTCCTTGAGGTCCTTGAAGAGGCTGTTCTTGCCCCCGTAGGCGTTGATGGTCCGGGTGAGCGCCGTCTTGAAGCCGACGAGGTGCGTTCCCCCCTCGTGGTTGTGGATGTTGTTGGCGAAGGCGAAGACCTTCTCGTCGTAGCCGTCGTTCCACTGCAGGGCGATGTCGACCGTGGCCGGGCCGCGCTCGGTGTCGACCTCCTGGTGCAGCGAGATGGGCTCGGGGAAGAGCGCCTCGCGGTTCTTGTTGAGGTAGCGCACGAACTCGCGGATGCCGTCCTTGAAGAGGAACTCGTGGCGCTTGCCGCTGCGCTCGTCGTCGATGGCGATCTTGAGGCCTGCGTTGAGGAAGGCGAGCTCGCGGAGCCGGCCGGAGAGGGTCTCGAAGCTGAACTCCTTCACCTCGAAGATGGTGGGGTCGGGGCGGAAGGTGACCCGCGTGCCGCGGCGCTGCGTCTCGCCCACCGCGGTGACCTTCCCCGCCGGCTGTCCGCGGTCGTAGCGCTGCGCCCACACCCTGCCGTCGCGGTACACCTCCACCTTGAGCCACTCGGAGAGGGCGTTCACGCAGGTGACGCCCACGCCGTGGAGGCCGCCCGACACCTTGTAGGCGTTCGACTCGAACTTGCCGCCGGCGTGGAGCTTGGTCATCACCACGTCGAGCGTGTCCATGCCCTCCACGGTGGGGTGCGGCCCCACCGGGATCCCGGAGCCGTTGTCGAGGACGGTGATGGAGTTGTCGGCGTGGATGGAGACGTTGATCTCGTCGGCGCGGCCGGCCATGGCCTCGTCGACGGAGTTGTCGACCACCTCGTACACCAGGTGATGCAGGCCCCGCTCACCCACGTCGCCGATGTACATGTGCGGCCGCTTGCGGACGGCCTCGAGGCCCTCGAGGACCTTGATGGCGTCGATGCCGTATTCCTCGGGTGCCCCGTTTCCGTTCACCACTGCCGGGGCCGGCCTCTTCTCGACGCTCTCCAGGGGGTACCTCGCTCGTTTTTCCAGGATTTCTAAGGAGTTGTGAGCCATTTCATATAGCAGAGCGCAACCCGTGCGGCAACAGCCTTTGCGCCGCGCAAGCTCTCTGAAGTGCTCAGGAAAGTAGCCGGGAGACCTCGCCGCCCTCGACCCGGTAAAAGACCGTGTCCGGGCCGGCGGCGCTCTCGAGCAGGCGGCGATCGGTGGTGGTGAGCACGGCCTGCGCCGGGAGCATGCCGAGGTAGCGCAGCAGGTATCGATTCTTGTCCGGGTCGAGCTCGGAGGACACGTCGTCGAGCAGGAGCAGCGGCGGTCGCCCCAGCGACGCCCGCAGATTCTCGATCTCGGCGATCTTGAGCGCCAGGACGAGCGCCCGCTGCTGGCCTTGGCTCCCGTAGAGGCGCGCGCCGCGCCCGTCGAGGGCGAGGGTCAGGTCGTCCATGTGGGGACCGGCCGAGGTGTAGCCCCGGTCGCGGTCCCTCTCCAGCCGGAGCGCCAGGATCTCCTCCAGCCGGTCGCGCAGGGCGGCCTCGTCCCCCTCGACCGGCATGCCCGAGGCGGGGCGGTAGGCGAGCCGCGCCGCGGGACCGTCCCCGCCGGCGATCTCGGCGAAGGCGGTGGCCACCCGCGGCGCCAGCTCCCGCACCAGGGCCTGGCGACGCACCAGGAGCCGCGCCGCCGCCCGGACCAGCGGGGTCCGGAAGCTCTGCTCCACCTCGGGCGAGGCGGTCCGCAGCGCGGCGTTGCGCTCGCGCAGGGCCCGCAGGAACTCCCGGGCCTCGGCGAGAACCGCCGGCCACCGGTTGAAGGCGGCGCGGTCCAGGAAGCGTCGCCGCCCCTCCGGCCCCCCTTTCACCAGGAGCAGGTCGTCCGGCGAGAAGCAGACGGCGGCCAGCCCCTCGAAGTAGTCGTCGAGGCGGTCCTGGGGCTTCCCGTCCAGGAAGGCGGTCCGCGCACCGGGCTCCACCTCGACCGCGACACGACGCGCCCCGCCCGGCCCGTCGAAGCTGCCCTCCACCCGCGCCGAGGTCGCCCCGAAGCGGACCAGCTCCGCCAGCCTGACCCCGCGCAGCGGCTTCAGCGTGGTGAGGAAGAAGATCGACTCGAGGAGGTTGGTCTTCCCCTGGCCGTTGCGGCCGACGAGCACGGTCGCCCGCGGAGAGGGCTCGAGCCTCACCCTCGCCAGGTTGCGGAAGTCCCGGACGTCGAGCGAGAGGAGCCTCAAATCCGCATTGGCATGATGACGGCCGTGTAGCCGTCCTGGCCGGCCGGCTTCAGCACCCCCGGCGAGAGATCGTCGGCCAGCTCGATCTGGACGTCCTGGCTGGACAGCGCCTGCAGGACGTCCATCAGGTAGCGGGCGTTGAAGCCGATCTTGAGCGGCTCGCCCTGGTACTCCACCGGAACATCCTCGCGCGCCTCGCCCAGGTCCGGGTTTTGCGAGAGGACGCGCAGGCTTCCCTTGGCCAGCTCGAGCTTCACGGCGTGCGCCTTGTCCGAGGAGAGCAGCGACACCCGCCGGAGCGTCTGCAGCAGCCGCTCCCGGCCCAGGGTCAACACCTTCTCGCCCTTCTTCGGGATCACCTGGCGATAGTCCGGGAACAGCCCCTCGATGAGCCGCATGGCCAGCACCACGCCGGGCCGTCGGAAGACGGCGGACGACTCGACGAACCCGAGGTCGGCCTTGGGATTCTCCTCCCCGCCCTCCACCGCCTCGGCGAGCAGCTTCTTCATCTCGAACAGGCCCTTCTTCGGGAGGATGACGCCCTTCTTCAGCTTGAAGTCGCCTTCCACCTTCGACTCGGCCATGGAGAGCCGGTGCCCGTCGGTGGCCACCAGTCGGATGATCCCGCCCGCCGGCTCGAAGAATACGCCGTTCAGGTTGTAGCGGGTCTCGTCGGTGGAAACGGCGAAGGAGGTCCGGTCGATGAGCTCGAGCAGGTTCTGCGGCTCGACGGCCACGAAGGGGACCTTGTCGAACCTGGGAAGCGTCGGGAAGTCGTCGGGGGGCAGACCGACGATGCGGAACTCGGCCGGCCCGCTGCGCACCTCGAGGTGGTTGTTGGGCGTCTTCTTGAGCGCGACCTGGGACTCCGGCAGCGCCTTCACGATCTCGTAGAGGGTACGGGCCGAGACGGCCAGCGCCCCCTCCTTCAGCACCTCGGCCGGGTGACCGCCCGAGACCGAGACGTCGAGGTCGGTGGCGGAGACCGCCAGTTCCCCCGACTTCTTCGCCTCCAGCAAGACGTGGGAGAGGATCGGCATGGTGCTCTTCTTCTCCACGATGCCCTGCGAGCGGGCCAGCGCACGCGAGATCTCCTGGACTCCGATCTTCAGTTCCATGGGAAGAGATCCTCTCTCTTTCTCTTCTTCGTAGACGCCGTAGGGGGCGAGAGACCGTGGAGAACCGGCCGTCGGCGGCGTAACTCCTGGGGAAAGCGATCTGGAGAAGTCTCCGGAGCGGGTCCGGGTGAGCCTGTGTAGCGCGCTGCCTTCCGGACTGTCAACACGGGGCCCACGCCCTCTCCGCACGCGATCCCTGGCCGGGATCCACGCGCTCGCCGGAGGCGCCGGCGGGTCAGGGGGTGAGCTTGGCGATGAGCGTCGCCACCGCCCCCTGGAGCGCCGGGTCCTGGGCCATCCCCTCGCGGATCCGCTCCACCGCCGCGATGACGGTGGTGTGGTCCTTCTTGTTGAACTTCTCGGCGATGGACTGGAGCGTCTCTCGCGCCAACTCCCGGCACAGGAACATGGCCACCTGGCGCGGCAGGGCGATCTTCTGCTCGCGGGAGATGCTGGTGAGCTTGGCGACGGTGAGCCCGTAATGGGCGGCCACCGCCTCCTGGATGCGCTCGATGGAGGGCCGGTAGCCGGGAGGCGGGATGACGTCGGAGAGAACGTCGCGGGCGAGCGACACCGAGATGGGCTCGGCCTTGAGGGAGGCGAAGGCGGCCAGCCGCATCAGCGCCCCCTCGAGCTCGCGTACGTTCGACTTGATGTGCGTGGCGAGGAGCTTGGAGACGTCGTCGGGAAGCTCGATCTGCTCGCCCTCCGCCTTGCGCTTGAGGATGGCGGCGCGAGTCTCGAACTCGGGCGGCTCGACCTGGACGCGCATGCCCCACTCGAAGCGGGAGCAGAGGCGCTCCTCGAGCCCCTTGAGCTCCTTGGGGCTGCGGTCGCTGGAGAGGACGATCTGGATGTTCTGGTCGTAGAGGGCGTTGAAGGTGTGGAAGAACTCCTCGGCGGTCTTGTCGCGGCCCGCGAAGAACTGGACGTCGTCGACCAGCAGCGCGCCGCACTCCCGGTACTTGCGGCGGAAGTCCTGCATGGTGTTGCGGGAGAGGGCGTCGACGAAGTCGTTGGTGTATCGCTCCGAGGAGACGACGGCGATCCGGGCGCCCGGGCGGGCGAGCGGGATGGACTGGGCGATGGCGTGCAGCAGGTGGGTCTTTCCCAGGCCGGAGTCGCCGTGGAGGAAGAGGGGGTTCCAGGCCTTGCCCGGCTTGGCCGCCACCGCCTGGGCCGCCGCGAAGGCGAAGCGGTTCGACTCTCCCACCACGAAGGTGTCGAAGGTGTAGCGGGGGTTGAGGCGCGCCTCGCCGGCGCCCAACGCGCCCTCGGCCACCGGCAACGGGGTGGGGCGCGGCGCCGGCGCCTCCTGCCTCGGCCGCGGGGCGTCGTCGACCACGAACTGGACGCGGAGGGGGGTGCCCAGCACCCCCGGGACGAACTCCTCGAACCAGGCGCGGTAGTTGTCGTCCACGAAGTCGCGGTGGAACTTGTCCGGCGCCGCGACCACCAGGCGCGAGCCCTCCAGGACGGCCGCCCGCAGCGGAGCGAACCACCGCTGGTAGAGGTCGTCGCGGAGCCGCCCACGGAGGTACGCGTCGAGCTTCGACCAGCGCTCCTCGGCGGGGGTGGCCGCCTGCGCGCTCGCCCGAACGTCCATGACGCCCTACTCCCTTCCGAGAAATACGCCGCCCTCGCCGTGCGCGGGCGCGGCGGCATTCACTTAAAGTTACGAGCCGTTCAGGCAACCGCCGCCGGAATGACGGCGCTTCGCTCAGGTGGGGATACTTAACGCCGGCCAGAGAAGCAGATCAAGGGGCGCTTGCGGCGGGCCCGAAACGGCGGGGGATTTCGCGCCCGATCCGCCGCCTCCGGGTGAGGAGGAGGCGCCGGCCCTCGCGAACCTTGACAGCGCGCTGCCGATCGGGGAGTTTGCCCCGCCATGAAGAGGACCTATCAACCCAAGAAGGCGAAGAGAAACCGCACGCACGGCTTCCGTCGCCGGATGAAGAGCGCCGGGGGCCGGAGCGTGATCAAGCGGCGCCGGGCCAAGGGCCGCAAGCGGCTCGTGGTGGCTGCGCCGAAGAAGTAGGATCGGCGGGGAGCGACGTGAAGCTGGGAAAGGCGGCGCGACTGAGGCGCCGCCGCGAGTTCCTGGTCGTGCAGGAGCAAGGCCAGCGGGTCTATGCGAAGGAGCTCGTGATCCTGGCCCGCCCGGGCGGGGGGGCTCGGCCGCGCATCGGGATCACCGTGTCCGGGCGAATCGGCAACGCCGTGGCGAGAAACCGCATCAAGCGACGGGTGCGCGAGGCTTTCCGCGCCGAGGCCGCCAGGCTGCCGCCGGTGGACCTGGTGGTGGTGGCCCGCGCCGGCGCGGGCCGGCTCGGGATGGAGGGCGTGCGGGAGGCGCTGCGCGCCGCCGCGTCGCGGCTCGGCGCCGAGCGGGAGGGGGCGCGGTGAGGATCCTCGCGGCGGCCATGGTCCTCCTGGTCCGGCTCTACCAGCGGGTGGTGTCTCCGCTGCTCCGACCCGCCTGCCGCTTCTACCCGAGCTGCTCGAGCTACGCGGCCGGGGCCATCGAGCGGCACGGGGCGGTGCGGGGCGGCTGGCTGGCCGCCCGCCGGCTCCTGCGGTGCCACCCTCTCCACCCCGGCGGAATCGATCCGGTGCCGTAAGCCGGAGTAAGGACGGAGCGCCTTGCAACAGGACAGCAAGCGGATTCTGATCGCGGCCGCGGTCTCGGCGGCCATCCTCGTCGGCTGGCAGATCCTCTTCCCGCCCGCCAAGCCGCCCCCGGCCCCCAAGCCGGAAACGCCGGCCGCGCAGGCACCGGCGCAGCCTGCCGCGGGCGGCGCCGCCCCCGCCGCGCCCCCGGTGGCGCCGGTGGCCCCGAGCACCGCCGAGGAGCTGGCCACCCTGGAGACCCCGGAGCTCAAGGCGACCTTCAGCAGCTGGGGCGGATCGCTCAAGGAGCTCATCCTCAAGGGAGAGAAGTTCCGCCGCCAGGAGAAGGGCGGCAGGGAGGAGCCGGTCAACCTTGTCCAGGTGGCCGCCGGCGAGCCCTACCCGCTCTCGGTGGTGCCGTCGCCCGAGCTGGGCGGCGCTGCCGAGGGCGCCGTCGACCCCGCGGCCTCGACGCCCATGCGCATCGTGGCGCGCGACGCCCGCAGCGTGACCTTCGAGGGCCGGGTGGGTGCGCTCAACGTGCGCAAGCGGTACGCAGTGGGCGCCCGCCCCTTCGAGATCGAGGGCGAGGTGAGCCTGTTCGGCGCCGGAAGGCCCGGGGCCGCCTCCATCCTCTACTCGAGCTTCATGGCGCCGGACGCCCCCACCCCCGGCTTCTTCAGCGGCGGCGAGGTCTTCGAGACGGTGACCCCGCTGTGCCGGGCGGGCAGCAAGACCGAGCGGTTCGACGGCAAGAAGGCCCTGGAGAAGCTGCCCGGGACCGCCAGCTGGGTGGGGCTCGACCAGCACTACTTCGTCTCGGTGCTGCTGCCGGCCTCGCCGGTGGGCGAGTGCTACTTCGCCAAGGGCCGAACGCCGGGCGCCTCCTGGGCGGGGCTGCGCGTCCCGGTCGCCGACGCCACCAGCGTGCCCTTCAAGCTGTACGCCGGCCCCAAGCAGCTCGACCTGCTGCGCGCCTACGCGCGGGATCTCGACACCGCCATCGACTACGGGCCGGTCACCAACTTCTTCGCCTTCTTCGCCCGGCTCCTGCTGTGGGTGATGCAGCGGTTCCACGACGTGGTCGCGAACTGGGGCCTCGCCATCATCCTGCTCACCGTCCTGGTGAAGGCGCTGCTCTATCCACTCACAGTGAAGCAGATGCGCTCGATGCAGGAGATGCGAAAGCTCCAGCCGGAGGTGGAGAAGATCAAGCAGAAGTTCGGCGACGACAAGGAGAAGCTCAACCTGGCGGTGATGCAGCTCTACCAGCAGCACAAGGTGAACCCCCTCGGCGGGTGCCTGCCCATCCTGCTGCAGATGCCGATCTGGCTGGCCCTCTACGCGACCCTGCAGACCGCGGTGGAGCTGTACCGGGCGCCCTTCCTGTGGATCCACGACCTCACCCGCTTCGACCCCTACTACGTGCTGCCGCTGACCATGGGTGTGTCCAGCTTCGTCATGCAGAAGATCTCGCCCCAGCCGGCCGACAACACCCAGGCCAAGATGCTGCTCTACTTCATGCCCGTCTTCTTCACCTTCATCATGCTGCGGCTGCCCGCCGGGCTCACGCTCTACATCCTGGTGAACAACCTGCTCTCCATCGCCCAGCAGCAGTGGATGATGCGACGGATGGCGGACGCCCCGCCGGCCAAGAGCTAGGGAGGCCCCATGCCCGAGAGGCGCGAAGAGAACCCCGTCCCGCCGCCGGCGGAGGCGCCGGAGAAGGTGGCCCGGGCGCGCGAGTTCTGCAGCGGGCTGCTCGAGCGCCTCGGCGCCCTGGTGCAGGTCGAGGTCCGCGAGACGGCCGAGGCCATCGGGGTCTCGCTCCTGCCGCGCCCCGGCAACCCGGTGGAGCTCACCTCGGCGCTGGTCGAGGCGGCGCAGGTGCTGGTCAACCGGGCGGTGAACCCCCGGGCCGAGGGCCGCAAGTGGGTGAACCTCGACGTCGGCGGCTTCCGCGAGGAGTCCGACCCGGCCGTGAAGGCGATGGCCGAGCGGCTGGCAGCGACGGCGATCCGCACCGGCAAGGTGCTGGCCATCGCCCCCATCAGCGCGCGCGAGCGCCGCACGATCCACCTGGCGCTGGCGGGCGTCGAGGGCGTCTCCACCCGCAGCGAGGGCGAGGGCATCTTCCGGCAGCTGCTCATCGTCCCCACCGGCGGCGGCGCCGGCCCGCGCTGAGCGAGCCGCGATTGGCCCGGGAGAAGACCAGGGAGGAGAAGCTGTTCTCCGCAGCGGTCCTGAAGCGCTCCTTCGAGCTGCGCGGCGACGAGCACCGGGAGGGCTTCCTCTTCGTCTACCGCGGCGTGCTGCGCGACCTGGGGCTCGAGGAGGCGGAGGTGGAGGACTACCTGCGCCAGAACGCGGCGGCCGTGGACGCGGTCATCGGTCGCCACAAGCCCTGAGGAGCCCCGGTGGATCCGGCCTTCGAGGAGGCGCTGGCGCACGGCATCGAGGCGCTGCGCCTGCCGGTGGACGAGACGGCGCGGGCCCTGCTGGCGCGCTTCGCCGACCGGATGCTGGCCTGGAACCGACGCCTCAACCTCACTGCCATCACCGACCCGGTGGAGCTGGCCGAGAAGCACCTCGTCGACAGCTTGACGCTGCTCCCCTGGCTGGCCGGGGCCCGCACGCTGCTCGACGTCGGGAGCGGCGCCGGGCTTCCGGGGGTGGCGGTCGCGTGCGCGCGGCGGGACCTGGAGGTCACCTGCTGCGACTCGGTGGCGAAGAAGGTGGCCTTCGTCAAGGCGGTGGCCGCGGAGCTCGACCTGCGGGTGCGCGCGGTGGCGGTGCGCGCCGAGGGTCGGCCCGAGCGCGAGGGGCTGCCGCGGGCCGACGCGGTGGTGAGCCGGGCCCTGGCCGACCCGAGCCGCTGGGTCCCGCTCGGGCGGGCCTACCTCTCGCCCGGCGGCACCCTCATCGCCATGCTGGGCCGGGAGGCCGACCGCGCCGAGCTCGAGCGCCTCGGCGCCCGGAGCGGGCTGGCCCTGGAGGAGCTCCGCGAGTTCACCCTGCCCGTGTCGGGAGCGCGGCGCGCCCTGGCCCGGTGGAGGCCGGCGGCCGGGTTCCACGTGGAACCGGGCTGAGCGGCGGCCCGGCGGTCGAGGCGACCGCGGCCCCCGCGGCGGCGCGAGCCCGAGGGTTCGCGCCGCGAGCGGGCCGGTGCGGAGGCGCGGCGCCGTTGCACGTGGAACGGGCCCGCCTTCCCCCGGCGCCTGTCAGAGCGGTGGGGCAGACTCTTCTGCTCGAGCCGACCGTACAAGGAGGCCTTGCGCGCCGGCGCGGAAGGGGCTAAGTCCGCGCGACCAGAGGAACATGGGCCGGATCGTCACCATCGCCAACCAGAAGGGAGGGGTCGGCAAGACCACCACCGCGGTCAACCTGGCCGCCTCCCTGGCCGCCGCCGAGAAGCGGACGCTGGTGGTGGACCTCGACCCACAGGGCAACGCCGGGTCGGCCCTGGGCATCCCCCGCCACGAGGTGGAGGGGAGCGTCTACGAGGTGCTGCTGGACGGCCGGCCGGCGCGCGAGGCGGTGCGCCGCACCGAGCTCAAGTTCCTCGACCTGCTCCCCGCCTCCCGGCACCTGGTGGGCGCGGAGCTCGAGCTCGCCACCCTGGAGCGGCGGGAGTACCGACTCCGCGACGCGCTGGTGGGCGTCGCCCCGGACTACGAGTTCGTGGTGGTGGACTGCCCCCCATCGCTCGGGCTCCTCACCCTGAACGGCCTGGTGGCGGCCCAGGGCGTGATCATCCCGCTGCAGTGCGAGTACTTCGCGCTGGAGGGACTGGCCGACATCCTGCGGACCATCGAGCTGGTGCAGGGCGGCGCCAACCCGGGCCTCCAGATCGACGGCATCCTCCTCACCATGTACGGGAACAACAACCTCGCCTCCCAGGTGGAGGAGGAGATCCGCCGGCATTTCGGAGCCCAGGTGTTCGAGACCATCATCCCGCGCAACGTGCGCCTCTCGGAGAGCCCGTCGCACGGGAAGCCCATCCTGCTCTACGACGTGGAGAGCAGGGGCTGCCAGAGCTACCTGGCCTTCGCCCGCGAGGTGGTGCGGCGCGCCGGCCGCCCGAGGAGGGCCGAATGACGACGAGCGGGGACAAGAAGCGCAGCGCCCTCGGCCGCGGCATGGCCGCCCTGCTCTCCAACGCGCCGCCGCCGGCGCCGCCCGCGATCCCGGGGCGGCTCCTGCTGCACCTGCCCATCGAGGCGCTGGAGCGGAGCGCCGCGCAGCCGCGCAAGCGCTTCGACGAGAAGTCGCTCGACGAGCTGGCCGCCTCGATCCGGGAGCACGGCGTGGTCGAGCCCATCCTGGTGCGCCGGGAGGGCCAGCGCTACCGCATCCTGGCGGGAGAGCGGCGCTGGCGCGCCGCGCAGCGCGCCGGGTTGCGGGAGATCCCGGCCCTCATCCGCGAGGCGAGCGACCGGGAGGCCTTCGAGCTGGCGCTGGTGGAGAACCTGCAGCGCGCAGACCTGAACGCCATCGAGGAGGCGGAGGCCTTCGAGGTGCTGGTGCGCGAGCACGGGCTCACCCAGGAGGCCGTGGCCGGGCGGGTGGGCAAGGACCGCTCCACCGTGGCCAACGCGCTGCGCCTGCTCAAGCTGCCCTCCGACGTGCGCGACCAGGTGCGCGGTGGCGAGCTGGAGATGGGCCACGCCCGGGCGCTTCTCGGGCTCGAGCACGCCGAGGCCATCCGGCGGGCGGCGCAGCGGGTGGCGCGCGAGGGGCTGTCGGTGCGGGCCACCGAGGCGATGGTGCGCGCCCTGCTCTCCCCGCGGCGCAAGGCGGGGCCGCCGCGGGAGAGCCCCGCCCTGCGGGACCTGGCGCAGCGGCTGCAACGGCGGCTCGGCGCGCGCTGCCGCGTGATCCCGCGCACCGCCGCCTCGGGCCGACTCGAGATCCAGTACGCCTCGCTCGAGGAGCTCGACGGCATCCTGGCGCGCATGGGCGCCTAGCCCCCGCCCGAGGCGATAGCGGGCCCGAGGCGCGCCGGGTGGACGGCGGCCCGGGTCGGTGCTAGCAGTGTTCCTCTCGAAGCCAGAGACGACGAGGAGCGATTTCGCATGGCCATGCTGAAGCGAGAGGAGCTGCCCGTCGCCGCGGGTGGGACCGGCGGCGACCTCAACGCCCTGCTGGGGCGGGGCTCGGAATTCGACGGAAAGCTCACCTTCGAGGGCACCGTCCGGATCGACGGGAAGTTCACCGGCTCGATCATGACCAACGACACGCTGGTCGTGGGCGAGGGAGCCAAGATCAACGCCGAGGTCACCTGCGGCACCATCATCGTCCACGGCGAGGTGGTGGGGAACATCCGGGCCCGCAGCGCGGTGGAGCTCCACCAGCCGGCGCGCGTGCGGGGCAACATCGAGACCCCGTCGCTGATGATCGACAAGGGCGTGATCTTCGAGGGGCAGTGCAAGATGGAGAACCTCGAGAAGCTCCCCGCGGCGAAGCCGTCCGGGCCGACCCCGGTCCCGCCGCCCCCCAAGGTCTGACGCCGGGCGGGCCGCCCGGCGACCCCCGGAAACGAGGAGGGGCGAGCCCCGGCGGGGCCCGCCCCTCTTTCACTGCTAGTTATTTCACCGGCGGTTTACGCCGGCGCCTCAGCCCACCTTCACCTGGATGGACTTGGGCTTCGACTCGGGCTTCTTCGGCAGGTGGACCACCAGCACGCCGTCCTTGGCCTCGGCGCGGATCTTCTCGGCGTCCACCGTGCTCGGCAGAGAGAAGGAGCGGGTGAAGGTCCCGTAGGCGAGCTCCACGCGGTGGTAGTTCTCGCGCTTGTCCTCCTTCTCCATCTTGCGCTCGCCCTTGAGGGTGAGCACCCCGTTCTCGAACCGGATGTCGACGTCCTTGGCGTTCACCCCGGCCAGCTCGGCGCGGACGGTGTACTCCTCGGAGTCCTCGTAGATGTCACAGGCGGGTGTCCAGCCCACCGACTCCCCGGCCCGGATGAGGCGGTCGTCGAAGAGGCGGCTCATCTCGTCCTGGAGTCGCAGGGCCTCCCGGAAGGGGTCCCAGCGGGTCAAAAGTGCCATTGGTATTTCCTCCTTTTTCTCATCCCAAAGGTAAGGACGGATCGGCACCTGTCAAACGCTGGCTAAAGCCCGGTTCCGAGAACCCATTTCGCTTGACCAGGGGCTCGCGACCGTGCTAGGTAGCGCCCCCCTTATGATCGTGGGTTCCATCGCCCGCCGGTACGCCAAGGCCCTCTTCGCCCTGGCCACCGAGCGAGGCCGGATCGAGGAGTGGTCGAAGGGCCTGGACGCCCTGGGCGCCGCCGTGGCGGCCTCGCCCGAGCTGCGCGACGTGCTCGTCAACCCGGTCTACGAACGGGAGCAGCGGCGGGGCATCGTGGCCCGGCTCGGCGAGCGCCTCGGGCTGGAGCAGGAGCCGGCCAACCTCCTCTTCCTGCTCGCCGACCGCAACCGCCTGGCCTACCTCGGCGCCATCGTCGACCACTTCCGGGCCCTCGCCGACGAGAAGCTCGGCCGGGTCCGCGCCAAGGTGACCTCGGCGGTGCCCCTCGACGAGGCGGCCGCCCGGCTCCTCGCCGAGAAGATCGCCGGAGCCACCAAGGCCCAGGTGGTCGTCGAGCGGGCCGTCGACCCGGCGCTGATCGGCGGGGTGGTGGCCCAGGTGGGAAGCCTGGTTTACGACGGTTCCGTCCGGACCCAGCTCGAGCAGCTGCGCCGGACGCTCAAGCAGTAGCGCAACGCCCCCGGGAGAACCTGGAAATGGAAATTCGCGCGGACGAGATCAGCCGCATCATTCGCGAGCAGATCAAGGACTACGGCAAGAAGGTCGACGTCTCCGAGACCGGCACGGTGCTCTCGCAGGCCGATGGCGTGGCCCGCGTCTTCGGCCTGGCCGGCGTCGCCGCCGGCGAGCTGGTGGAGTTCGACAGCGGGTCCCGCGGCCTGGTGCTGAACCTCGAGGAGGACAACGTCGGCGTCGCGGTCATGGGCCACGCCGAGGAGATCCGCGAGGGCGAAGGCGTCAAGCGCACCGGCCGCATCGCCGAGGTCCCGGTGGGCGAGGAGCTGCTCGGCCGGGTGGTGGACGGACTGGGCAACCCCATCGACGGCCGCGGCCCGGTCAACGCCAAGGCCACCCGCAAGGTCGAGATCAAGGCCCCCGGCATCGTGAAGCGCAAGAGCGTTCACGAGCCGATGCAGACCGGGCTCAAGGCCATCGACGCGCTGGTTCCGATCGGGCGCGGCCAGCGCGAGCTCATCCTCGGCGACCGCCAGACCGGCAAGACCGCGGTGGCCATCGACACCATCATCAACAGCAAGGGGCAGAACCTCTTCTGCTTCTACGTCGCCATCGGCCAGAAGCAGTCGACGGTGGCCCGGGTGGTCGACAAGCTGCAGCAGTACGGGGCGATGGAGTACACCACCGTGGTCGCCGCCAACGCCTCCGATCCCGCCCCCATGCAGTACCTGGCGCCTTACACCGGCGTCACCATGGCCGAGTACTTCCGCGACACCGGCCGGCACGCGCTCATCGTCTACGACGACCTCTCCAAGCAGGCGGTCGCCTACCGGCAGCTGTCGCTGCTGCTGCGCCGGCCGCCGGGCCGCGAGGCGTACCCGGGCGACGTCTTCTACCTCCACAGCCGCCTGCTCGAGCGCGCCGCCAAGCTCTCGGACAAGGAGGGCGGCGGGTCGCTCACCGCCCTGCCCATCATCGAGACCCAGGCCGGCGACGTGTCGGCCTACATCCCGACCAACGTCATCTCCATCACCGACGGGCAGATCTTCCTGGAGACCGACCTCTTCTATCAGGGCGTTCGCCCGGCCATCAACGTGGGCATCTCGGTGTCCCGGGTCGGCGGAGCCGCCCAGATCAAGGCGATGAAGCAGATCGCCGGCATGCTCAAGCTCGAGTTGGCCCAGTACCGGGAGCTGGCGGCCTTCGCCAAGTTCGGTTCCGACCTGGACAAGGCCACCCAGGAGACGCTGGCGCGCGGCGAGCGGCTCGTCGAGGTGCTGAAGCAGGCCCAGTACCAGCCCCTCACCGTCGACAAGCAGATCGTCCAGATCTACGCCGCCACCCAGAAGGACGCGCAGGGCCAGGGCTGGATCCGGGCCATTCCGGTGGAGGAGATCGGCCGTTACATGAAGGAGCTGCTGGAGTTCTTCGGCGCCCGGCACCCCGAGATCGGCAAGAAGATCATGGAGAAGAAGGCGCTCGACGACGACCTCCGCAAGGCGCTCGACGCGGCGCTGGCCGAGTTCCGGGGCATCTTCCAGTTCGAGCAGAAGGCCTAGCCTCGCCGCCCGAGGACGAACGTGCCCTCCCTCCGCGACATCCGGCGCCGCATCGGCTCGGTCAAGAGCACCCAGCAGATCACCAAGGCCATGAAGATGGTGGCCGCGGCCAAGCTGCGGCGCGCCCAGGAGGCGATCACCAAGGCCAGGCCCTACGCGACGCTGCTCGAGCAGGCGCTCAACCGGATCGCGGCGCGGGCCGCCGCCGAGGAGGCCGGGTCGCACCCGCTGCTGGTGGCGCGGCCGGCCAAGGTGGCGGAGCTGGTGGTCATCACCTCCGACCGCGGACTCGCCGGCGGCTTCAACTCCAACGTGGCCCGGCGCGCCCAGCGCTTCCTCGTCGAGAACGCCGACAAGTACGAGCAGGTCCTGATCTCGACCATCGGCCGCAAGGGGCGCGACTCACTGAAGGCCAAGCGCGTCCCCATGCGAAAGGACTTCACCGGGGTCCACTCCCAGCTCGGCTTCCAGAAGGCGCGCGAGATCGCCGCCGAGTACAGCAGCCGGTTCCTGGCAGGCGAGGTGGACGCGGTCTTCCTGCTCTTCAACGAGTTCAAGAGCGCCATCTCGCAGAAGGTGACGCTGAAGCAGCTGCTGCCCATCGAGACCGGTACGGACTCGGAGCAGGGGGCGGGCTCGGTGGACTTCCTCTACGAGCCGAACCGCGTGGAGCTGCTTCAGGACCTGGTGCCGCGGCACCTCGACGTGCAGGTGTGGCGCGCCCTCCTCGACTCCGCGGCGAGCGAGCACGGGGCGCGCATGACCGCGATGGAGTCGGCCACCAAGAACGCGACCGAGATGATCGCCGCGCTGTCGCTCCAGTACAACCGGGCGCGCCAGGCCTACATCACCAAGGAGCTCATGGAGATCGTGAGCGGCGCCGAGGCGCTCAAGTAGCCTTCAGGGGAACACGCACATGGCCCAGACCCAGCACCAGAACGGCCGGATCACCCAGGTGATCGGCCCCGTCGTCGACGTGGAGTTCCCGCCCGGCGCCCTGCCCGAGATCTACACCGCCCTGGCGGTCACCAATCCCGGCATCGACGAGCGCAAGAACAACCTCATCGTCGAGGTGGCCCAGCACCTCGGCGAGAACACCGCCCGCTGCGTGGCGATGGACTCGACCGACGGCCTGGTCCGCGGCATGCCGGTCAGCAACACCGGCGCCCCCATCAACATGCCGGTCGGCAAGGAGGTGCTGGGCCGGATCCTCAACGTGGTGGGCGAGCCGGTGGACGAGCGCGGCCCGGTGAGCGCCAAGCAGTTCCGGCCCATCCACCGGCCGCCGCCGATCCTCACCGACCTCAACGTGAAGATCGAGGCCTTCGAGACCGGCATCAAGGTGATCGACCTGCTCGCCCCCTACCTGCGCGGCGGGAAGATCGGCCTCTTCGGCGGCGCCGGCGTGGGCAAGACGGTGCTCCTCATGGAGCTCGTCAACAACGTCGCCAAGGAGCGCGGAGGCTTCTCGGTGTTCGCCGGCGTGGGCGAGCGCACCCGCGAGGGCAACGACCTGTACCACGAGATGATGGAGTCGGGCGTCATCAACAAGGACGAGCTCTCCAAGAGCCAGTGCGTGCTGGTCTACGGCCAGATGAACGAGCCGCCCGGCGCCCGCGCCCGGGTGGGCCTGTCGGCGCTCGCCATCGCCGAGTACTTCCGCGACGACGAGGGGCGCGACATGCTGCTCTTCATCGACAACATCTTCCGCTTCACCCAGGCGGGCTCGGAGGTGTCGGCGCTCCTCGGCCGCATCCCCAGCGCCGTCGGCTACCAGCCCACCCTCTCCACCGAGATGGGCGAGCTGCAGGAGCGCATCACCTCGACCCAGAAGGGCGCCATCACGTCGGTGCAGGCCATCTACGTGCCCGCCGACGACCTCACCGACCCGGCCCCGGCCACCGCCTTCGCCCACCTCGACGCCACCACGGTGCTCAGCCGCAAGCTCACCGAGATCGGCATCTACCCGGCCGTGGACCCCCTCGACTCGACGTCGCGCATCCTCGATCCACTGGTCGTGGGGCAGGAGCACTACGAGGTGGCCCGCCAGGTCCAGGAGATCCTCCAGACCTACAAGGACCTGCAGGACATCATCGCCATCCTCGGAATGGACGAGCTCTCCGAGGACGACAAGATGGTGGTGGCGCGCGCCCGCAAGATCCAGCGCTTCCTCTCCCAGCCGTTCCACGTCGCCGAGCAG
>Ga0079037_100000086_pt1 | contig 30131 bp, 19 predicted proteins | sample Mud3Dept4metaG_FD_71479 | JGI IMG/M metagenome (GOLD analysis project Ga0079037, IMG submission 71479) | Freshwater wetland microbial communities from Ohio, USA, analyzing the effect of biotic and abiotic controls - Mud 3 Core 4 Depth 4 metaG | ecosystem: Environmental > Aquatic > Freshwater >... | reverse complement strand
CAAGGGCTACGGCCAGGTCGCCACCGTCACCGGCCGCTACTACGCCATGGACCGGGACAAGCGCTGGGACCGCGTCGCGCTCGCCTACGCCGCGCTCACCCGCGGCATCGGCTTCAAGGCTCCAAACGGCGTCGCCGCCGTGGAGTTCGCCTACGGCCGCAGCGAGACCGACGAGTTCGTGAAGCCCACCGTCATCGTCAACGGCACCGGCGAGCCGGTGGGCCGCATCAAGGACGGCGACGCCGTCCTCTTCTTCAACTTCCGCGCCGACCGCGCCCGCGAGATCACCCGCGCCTTCACCCAGGAGGGCTTCAAGGACTTCGACGCCAGCCCGCGCCCCCGGCTCTCGGCCTACGTCTGCATGACCCAGTACGACGAGACCTTCACCCTGCCGGTGGCCTTCGGGCCCGACCAGCCCACCGAGATCTTCCCCGAGATCGTGGCGCGCGCCGGCCTGAAGCAGCTCCGCTGCGCCGAGACCGAGAAGTACGCCCACGTCACCTTCTTCTTCAACGGCGGCCGGGAGACGGTCTTCCAGAACGAGGACCGCGTCCTCGTGCCGAGCCCGCGCGAGGTGAAGACCTACGACGAGAAGCCGGAGATGAGCGCCCGCGAGGTGACCGACAAGGTGGTGAAGGCCGTCGAGTCGAGGCAGTACGGCTTCATCCTGGTGAACTTCGCCAACCCGGACATGGTCGGCCACACCGGCATCCTCGAGGCGGCGGTCAAGGCGGTGAAGGTGGTGGACGAGTGCATCGGGCGCCTGTGGGCCGCGGCGCGGAAGGCCGGGATGGCCATGATGATCACCGCCGACCACGGCAACTGCGAGATGATGGTCGACCCCCAGACCGGAGAGCCCCACACCGCCCACACCCTCGGTCCGGTCCCATTCATCCTCGCCGACCCGGACCTGCGCGGGGCGAAGCTCCGCCAGGAAGGGGTGCTGGCCGACGTGGCGCCCACGGCCCTCCAGGTCATGGGCCTCCCCAAGCCCAAGGAGATGAAGGGCCTCGGCCTGGTCGTCCGCTGACCTCGCCGGCCCGCCCCGTGCATTCCGCCCGGGGCGGGAGGTGGGCATGGCGCGCTCGTTCGGCGGGCTGCTCCGGGAGGTGGGCCGCGAGCTCCTGGACCTCGTCTACCCGCCGCGCTGCGTCGCCTGCGGCGAGGGCATCGGCGGTGAGCCGGGGGAGGCCTTCTGCGCCGTCTGCCGGGAGGCGCTGGAGCCGGTCCCGCCGGGCTGCGCCCGCTGCGGCCTGCCCGGACCCGACCCGCTCTGCGGCCACTGCCTGGTCCGCCCTCCCGCGTTCGACGGAGCCCGCGCCGGCGGGCTCTTCGGTGGCCCGCTCGCCGACGCGGTCCACGCCCTGAAGTACCGCGACCGGCCGGCGCTGGCCCGCCCCCTCGGGGGCTGGCTGGCCGCCCGGGTGGCGCTCCCGCCGGGTGCGGTGGTGGTCTCGGTCCCGCTCGGCAGCCGACGCCGTCGCGACCGGGGATACGACCAGGCGGCGCTCCTCGCCGATCACCTGGCGAGGGCGGCGGGGGCGAGGCGCCTGCGCGGGGCGCTGCGCCGGCGCCGGGAGACGCCGCCGCAGGTGGGCCGCGACCGGGAGTCGCGCGCCCGGAACGTCCACGGCGCCTTCGCCGCCGTCCGCGCGGTGGACGGCCAGGACCTGGTCCTCGTCGACGACGTGGTCACCACCGGCGCCACCGCCGACGCCTGCGCCCGGGCGCTCAAGGAGGCCGGGGCCCGCTTGGTCCTGGCGGTGGCGCTGGCGCGGGCAGAATAGGGAAGAAACCGGCCTTTCCGGGGTTAAACTCCCCGCGTGCCGACCGCCCTCCCGGCCCTGGCCTTCGCGCTGGCCGTCCTTGCCGCGCGACCCGCCCTGGCATTGGGGGCTCCGGCGCCGGTCCCGCGCGACCCCATCGCCGAGCGCACCGCGGCCGCCCTGGCCGAGCTGGAGCGCGACCGCCAGGCTGCGCGCGCCATCGTGCCGCTCTCCCGCCTCCACGCCCTCGAGGGCGAGGCGCCCGACCTCTCGAAGCTGGCCCGCGCCTACGCCCAGGTGGCCGAGGACCGCCGCGCCCTGCCGGAGGTCCGCGCCCTGGCCCGGGTGTACCTGGCCGGCGTGGAGCGCAAGCGCGGCAGCCTGCAGCGGTCGGCCGCCGAGCTCAAGAAGCTGGCCTTCGTGCGCGACTGGTGGATCGTCGGGCCCTTCGACAACGAGGGGAAGCGCGGATTCGAGGCGGTCTACCCGCCCGAGGAGGCGCTCGACCTCTCCGGCCGCTACCCGGGCAAGGCGCGCGAGGTCGCCTGGCGGCAGCTCCCGCCCGAGGCCGGCGCCACCGGATACGTCGCCCTGGGCGCCGTGCTCCGGCCGGTGCGCGAGGTCGCGGTCTACGCCCTGGCGGTGGTGGAGTCGCCTCGCGAGCAGCGGACGCAGATCTGGCTGGGCGCGAGCGGGGCGGTGAAGCTCTGGGTGAACGGCGTGCAGGCGCTCGCCGACCCGGCCTACCACCCGGCCCGGCTCGACCAGGCGGCGGTGGCGGTCACGCTGCGGCGCGGCCCGAACCGGCTGCTGGTGAAGCTCTGCAACGAAGGCGGGGAGCTCGGGTTCCTGCTGCGGATCGCCGACGCCGGTGGCAGCCCGCTGGCGCTGGCTCCGGCCCGGGTGCCGCCGCTCCCGCCCCTCGCCCGCGGCGGCGCGGAGCGGCCGGAGCGGGTGCAGACCGTGGTCCAGGTGCTCGAGCGCCGGGCCAGGGCGGCGGGCAAGTCCGAGGAGGCGGCGGCCCGGCTCGACCTGGCGGTGGCCCTGTCCGAGCGGCGCAGCGACGACAGCCGGGAGCGGCGCGCCGCCGAGGAGGCGCGCCAGGCCGCGGCCCTCGCCCCGGGATCGGTGGAGGCGCTGCTCCTCGCGGCCAGGCTGGAGGAGGACGACCCCAACCGCCGGCGCAATTACCTCGAGGCGGCGCTGGCCAAGGATCCGGACGACCCGCTGGCCCTCGCCGCCCTGGCCGGATACGAATCGCACCGCGGCAGGCCGCAGCAGGCGGTGCGGCTCCTGGAGCGGGCGGCGGCCGCGGCTCCCGGATACGCGCCGGCGCGGGTGGCGTTGCTGCAGGCCCGGGAGCAGTCCGGGCTCCCGGCGCGCGCGGCGGTGGAGGCCGGGCGGCTGCCGCGCGACATCCCGCTCTCCCCGGGCGCCGCGGCGGCGGCGGCCCGCGCCGCGCGCGGGCTCGACCGCGTCGACGAGGCCGCGACGTGGCTGCGCAAGGTCCTGGGCCTGCGCTACGACGACGAGACGGCGCGCGGGACGCTCGCCCAGATCCTCGTCGACCGGGGCGACCTCGAGGGAGCGCTGGGCCTGCTCTCCGTCGCCGAGCGGCTCGACCCGGCCGACCTCCAGGTCAGGCTGCGGCGCGCCGACCTGCTCTCCTCGAACGGGAGGGCGAAGCAGGCCGAGGCGGCCTACGCCGAGGCGGCGCGCATCTGCCCGGAGGAGCCGGAGGTCTTCGAGCGCCGCGGCCACGCCCGGCTGCGGGCGGGGCGGCAGGCGGAGGCGCTGGCCGACTTCCAGCGGGCGCTGGAGCTGCGGCCGCAGAACCCGCAGCTGAAGGAGCTGGTGCGCCTGCTCGAGCCCGAGCGGGAGCGCTTCGAGAAGCCGTACCTCCTCGACGCGGCCGCGCTCGTCCGCGAGGCGCCGGCTCCGGGTCCGGAGGACGACGCCGTCGTCCTCGGCGAGCTCAAGGTGACCCGGGTCTTCCCCTCGGGGATGTCGGCCACCTACCAGCAGCTGGTGGTGAAGGTGCTCACCCCCCGCGGGGCGGACGACTGGCGCAGCCACAGCATGTCCTTCACGCCCGATCGCCAGGAGCTGCGGGTCGACCGCGTCCGGGTGACGAGGCCGGACGGCACGGTCCTCGAGACCTACCAGGAGTCCGAGCGCAGCACGAGCGAGCCCTGGTACCGGCTCTACTTCGACACCCGGGCCCGGACGGTGACCGTGCCCACGCTCGCCCCCGGCGACGTGCTCGAGATCGCCTACCGCATGGACGACGTGGGCAAGGAGAACCTGCTCTCGGACTACTTCGGCGACGTCACCCTGCTGGCCGGCCAGAGCCGGAGGGCGCGCGCGGAGTACGTGCTCCTCATGCCGCAGGGAAGGAAGATCCACGCCGGCGAGCAACGGATCCCGGGCCTCTCCCGCGCGGAGAGGACGCTTCCCGGCGGCGTGGTCGAGCACCGCTGGTCGGCGCGCGATCTGCCCCGGCTGCAGCCGGAGCCGGGCATGCCCGGCTGGGGCGAGAGCATGCCCTACATCCACGTCTCCACCTACGCCGACTGGAGCCAGGTGGCGCGCTTCTACTGGGGGCTGGTCCGCGACCAGCTCAGGCCGGACGCCCAGGTGCGGCAGGCGGCGGAGCGCATCGCGGCGGGGGTGCCGGGAGCCCGCCGGCCGCCCGGCGGCCCTCCGCTCGACCGCGAGACCGAGCTGGCGCTGGTGCGGGCCGTCTACGACTTCGTGGTCACCAACATCCGCTACGTCGGGCTCGAGTTCGGCATCCACGGCTACAAGCCGTACCGGGTGGACCAGGTCCTGCAGCGGCGCTTCGGCGACTGCAAGGACAAGGCGAGCCTGATGCACGCGCTGCTCGAGGTGCTCGGCATCGACTCGCGGCTGGTGCTGCTGCGGATGCGCCACCTGGGAACGGTCCCGGCGGCCCCGGCATCGCTGGCGGTCTTCAACCACGCCATCCTCTACGTTCCCAAGTACGACCTGTGGCTCGACGGAACCGCCGCCTACTCCGGATCGCGGGAGCTGCCCGGCGACGACCGGGAGGCGACGGTGCTGGTGGTGAATCCCGACGGCCCGCCCCGCTTCGGCGAGGTGCCCCCGTCGCGCCCCGAGGACAACCGCACCGTGGCCAGCTACCGGGTCGCCCTCGCCGCCGACGGCAGCGCGGCCATCCAGGGCGAGTCCCGCATCGCGGGGGAGCGGGCTCCCGTCTACCGGCGCTCCTACCAGGCCGAGTCCGACCGGCTGGCGGCCAGCGAGCAGCTCTACAGCCGCGCCTACCCGGGGTTGCGGGTGGAGGAGGTGAACGTCACCGACCCGGCCCGCATCGAGGACGACGTGGTGCTGCGGGTCCGGCTGGCGGTGGCGCGCTACGCGCAACCGGACGGCCAGGGGCTGCGCTTCGTTCCCTTCGGGCGAGGCCACTCCTACGCCGAGAGCTTCGCCGCCTTCTCCGCGCGCCGCTACGACCTGGTGCTCGGCCAGCCATGGGAGTCCGCATTCACGTACCGTCACGATCTGCCCGTGGGCTACGCGGTGGTCGAGTCGCCGGAGGCGGCGAGCCGCGACACCCCCTTCGGAACCTTCGAGGTGCGCTACCGGGCGGAGGGGGGGGCGCTGCTGGCGGAGGGGCGCGTCGTCTTCCGGGCGAGCCGCGTCGCCGTCGCGGACTACCCGGCCTTCCGGGACTTCGTCACCGCCATCGACCGCGCCCTCTCCCGGCCGGTTCGCGTCGGTCCAGCGCCGCTCGCCTCCGAGCCCGCCGGCGCCGGGGGGGGCCGATGAGGCGGCTCGCCCCGGCGCTGGCGGTCCTCCTGGCGGCGCTCGCCGCCGGCTGCGCCACCCCGGGTCGCTCCCCGCTCGAGGGCGCGGCGGAGGCGGCCGGCGCGCCCGGCGCCCCGGCGGCCACCCTCGCGGCCGCGGGCTTCCACGACTGGCTCCACCGCGGGGATCCGCGCGGCGCCGGCGCCCGCTTCGCGGCCGCCACCGCGGCCGACCCGGCGGACCCCTGGGCGCGGCTCGGAACCGCGCTGCTGGCGCAGCGCGGCCTCGACGACGCCGCCGAGGCGGAGTCGCTCCTGGCCCTCCTGGCGAACGCCCCCGGCCACCCGCTGGCGCCGCTCGCCGCGCGCCGGCTCGGCGAGCTGGCGGAGCTCTCCCCGGCGCTGGGGTCCAAGGTCGAGGCCGGCCTCGCTCCGGTCCTTGCCGGCGGGAAGCTGCGGGGGGTGGCCGCCCTCCGGGTGCGGGGAGCGCTGGCCGCGGCGGCGGAGGCGCGGGGCGACACGGGCGCCGCCGCGCGCTTCCGCGCCGAGAACGGGACGGTCGGCGCCTGGACGGTGGCCGGGCCGTGGGGCGCCTACCACGCCCTGGAGATCGACCGGGCCTTTCCGCCCGAGCAGGGCACGCTGCCGGCTCGGTTCGAGGGGCCGCCGAACGTGGGCTTCCTCGAGGCGCGGACCCTGCCGGTCACGGCGGGCGTCGCCTCCCTCGACGGCGAGCCGCCCAACGCCGACATCTGGTACCTCGCCGCCGACGTCCGGCTGGCACGGGGCGGCGACTACCTGGTGTCGGTGGGAGCCAGCGCCACCGCCAGGCTGGCGCTCGACGGCGAGCCCCTGGCGGAGCGGAGGGCCTACGCTTCCTTCCTGCCGGGTGCGGTGGTGGTCCCTCGTTCCCTCGGCGCCGGCGTCCACCGGCTGCTGGTGAAGATCGGGCGCGGGGCGGGACGGGCCTCGCTGGCGGTGTCCTTCGCCCGGGCCGACGGCGCCCCGTCCGACGCGGAGTCCTCCGCGCCGGCGCCCGGCGGGGAGCCCTCCGCCGCCATGCGGCCGGGCTCGCCCCCGCCGGTCGCCTGGTCGGCGCGCGATCTGGCGGCGTCGCTGGAAGGGGAGGCCGGGCCGGCGCTGGCCCGCTGGCTGGCGGCGCGCGACCGCCTCGACTCCGATCGGGAGGAGGCCAAGGCGCTGCTCGAGGACGGGCTGTCCTTCCTGCCAAATGCCGCCCCCCTGCGCGCCGCGCTCGGCGACGCCCTGCGCGACGACCCGACCCTGGCCGACCGGGTGGGCCGCGCCCGGGCCGAGGCGCTCTACCGGGAGGCGCTGGTGCGCGATCCGGGCGACGCGGCCACCCGTCTGCGGCGCGCCGAGCTCATGCGGCTCGGCGACCGGCTCGACGACGCCCAGGCGGTGCTCGACGACCTGGCGCCGCCCGAGGCCCGCCGGCCGCAGGCCCTGCTGGCGCGGGCCCGCCTCGCCGCCGTGCGCGGCTTCCCGGAGGGAGCCGAGCGCCTCGCCGAGGAGGCCTGGCAGCGCGGCTCCCTGTGCCCGGCCCTGGAGATGCTCTATGACCTGGTGAGCCGCCGCGACGCGGTGGCCCGCGAGGACGAGGTGGCGCAGGCGCTCGTCTCCTGCCCGGGCGGGCGCGAGCGGCTGGCGGAGCACCGGCGGCTCCGGGGGGACGCCGCCGGAGCGGTGGCGCTGCTCGAGCCGCTGGCGCGGGCCTGGCCGGCCCGCATCGAGATCCGCCTGGCGCTGGCGCGCGCCCTCACCGCACGCGGAGAGCCGGCCGCCGCGGCGGCAGCCCTGGCCGATCTGGCCCGCCTCTGGCCGCGGGACGCCCGAATCCAGCGGCGGCGCGCCGACGCCCTGGAGCTGGCCGGCGACCGGGCCGGGGCGCGCGCCGCGCGCCGCGCGGCGCTGGCGCTGGACGGCGCGGATCTGAAGCTGCGCCGTGCGCTGGCCCTCGAGGACGGGACCGAGGTGCTGGAGGCGGAGTCCGAGGACGGGGCCGCCACCATCCGAGGCTACGAGGCGGCGGCGCCGCGCACCTCCACCTCGAGCGCGCTGGTGCTCGACGCCCTGGCCCTGGAGGCGTACCCGGACGGCGCCTACACCGAGCGGGTCCACCAGGTGGTGGCGGTGGTCGACCAGCGCGGGGTGGAGCGCTGGGGCGAGGTCTCGGTGCCGCACGGCGCCGAGGTCCTGCGGCTGCGCGCCCTCAAGCGCGACGGACGGATCCTCGAGCCCGAGGAGGCCGGCGGGGACAAGCCCTCGGTGTCGCTGACCGGGCTCGAGCCGGGCGACTACGTGGAGTTCGAGTACCTGAGGGCGCGCCCCTCCCGCGGAGCGACCATCCCCGGCTTCACCGCCGACGCATTCTTCTTCCGGGTCGAGAGCGAGCCCCTGTGGCGGTCCAGCTACGTCGCCCTGGCGCCCCGGGGGAGCGGGCTCGCCGGCGACGCCCACCACCTCGAGCCGCCGCCGGTGAAGGTGGAGGGAGATCGCGAGGTGGTGCGGCTGCTGCGGACCGCGGTGCCGGCGCTGGTGCCCGAGCCGGGGGCGCCGGGAATCGCCGAATACCTGCCCTTCCTCCTGGTGGGCGCGGGGGCGGGCCGCGAGGCGCTGCAGCTGGCCGTCGCCGACGGGTTCCTGGAGCGCGTCCGGCCGAGCCGCGAGGTGGCGGCGCTGGCCCGGGACGTCATGCGCCCGCCCGGCGCCGCCCCGCTCGCCGGCGAGGAGCTGCTGCGGGCGCTTCACGAGCGGGTGAACCGCTCGGTCGAGGGCCAGGGCGGCAGCCTCTCCGACTCCGCCGGCGCCGTCCTCTCCCGCGGCCGCGGCAGCCGCCTGATCCTCCTCAAGGCGCTGTGCTCCGCAGCGGGCCTCCGTGCCCGGGTGGCGCTGGCGCGCGGCTTCGAGACCGACCCGGCGGCGTACCGCTTTCCGCGCGCCGAGCTCTACGCCTACCCGGTCCTGAGGGTGGAGATCGACGGGCGCACCTTCTGGCTCGACCCCTCCACGCGCTGGACCCCCTTCGGCGTGCTTCCCGGGAACCTGCGGGGAGTGGAGGCGCTGGTCCTCCCCGAACCGGGCGACGCGCCCGAGGTGGCGCGGACCCCCGAGGCCGGCCCGCCGGAGGGGAGGGAGATCGATCTCCGGGTGGCGGTGGGGCCCGGGGGCGACGCGGTGATCGAGGCGGTCGAGAGCTACCTGGGATTCGACGGAGCAGCGGCCAAGTCGGCGCTGGAGCGGCTCGACGCCGCGTCGCGCCGTCAGGCGGTGGAGCAGTCGCTGTCGCGGAGCTTCCGCGACCTCACCCTCGAGTCGCTCGCCGTCGAAGGCGAGCAGCAGCTCGGGGCGCCCCTGGTCCTGCGTTGGCGCGCCCGCGTGCGTCAGCTGGTCCGGGTCGTCGGCGGAAAGGCGGCGCTGGAGACGCCGCTCTTCCCGGTTCGCCTCGGCTCCCGCTTCCTGGCCCGCGGCCTCCGGGAGACGCCGCTCCTCGTCGCCACGGACGAGCGGCAAGTGTTGCGGATGGAGATGGCGCTCCCGCCCGGCGCCGAGCCCGCCCCCGCGGGTGGGCGCGACGTGGAGTCGCCGTTCGGAAGCCTGCGGCGCGCCGAGCAGGTGCGGGGCGCCACGCTCATGCGCGAGGATCGCTTCGTGCTCCGCCGCGGCCGGGTCCAGCCCGCCGGCTACGACGAGTTCGCGCGGTTCGCCCGCTCGGTGGACGAGCTGCAGGGCCAGCCGACGAGGCTGGGCCGCTGGCCCTGATCGGGTCGGCGCACATCGGACCACCCGGCCATGCGACCGGGATCGCTCGGCTTTCCGCCGGGTCACTTCGCGCGAAACCTGGGCGCCCCGATCGTGTTCAAGAGGCCGGAAGGGGTCACCGCTCGCGCCTCCCAAGGAGATGATCATGAAGCCGCTTCGCATCCTCGCCGTCCTCGCCCCCCTCGCGCTCGCCGCCTGCGGCACCCAGAGCGCCGGGCAGACCCTCGCCGACGCCGCCCCGAGCTTCGCGGCGCTGTCCATGGACCAGACCGGGGCCGACACCTCGCCGACCGGCACTCCGACCGGCTCGCTCGCCGTCGACCCGTCGGCGGCGGCGATGGTCGCGCCCGATGCCCCGTGCCACCCGCACCTGTTCGTCCGCACGCACGAGGTGGTGGAGCGCTTCAACCGCCACCTCTACAAGTTCCTCTGGCACGTCGAGCGGGCGCTCGAGAACGCTCCCAAGTTCGCCACCGCCAGCCAGGGGGTCTGGGAGCACACCTACATGAACGGCGTGACCGCCCGCCTCACCATCACCCAGCCCGCCACCGGCCAGTTCACCTGGCTCCTCGAGGTGGCCCCCAAGAACGGCTCCTTCGTCACGGTCTTCTCGGGCGACATCGACCGCACCCAGGCCAGCGGGCCGCACCAGGGCAAGGGGAGCCTCAAGCTCGACCTCGACGCGCTGCACTCCGTCCTGCCCCAGGAGCACGCGGTGGGGGTCATCCAGGCGGGCTTCGACGTCAAGAACGGCTCGCGCTACATCGTGGTCGACGCCGCCAAGGTCGCCTGGGAGATCAACCCGGGCATGTGCCCGACGGAGAACGGCGCGGAGATCTCCTCCGGCGCGCTGGCCGTCCTCTCCCAGCCGCGCAGCGGCCACTACGTCTACCTGCGCGAGGCCGGAAAGGGCGGGAGCCTCCAGATCAAGGACCAGATGGTCTTCTTCTGCCCCGCCAACCCGAGCTACCTGCTCGCCGACGCCGTGGTGGTGGGCCGGTGGTACCGTCTCGGCGACGGAAGCCTGCACGGCCGCGCCGACGCGCAGATGACCGGCGGGCAGCTGCCCTCCCATGTCCCGGCCATCGACAAGATCGTCGGCGTCACCTGCTACCAGAGCTCCACCGAGGACCGGATGCCCGGCGAGCTGTACTGGCTGATGAAGTCCGAGGACGCGACCGGCGCGACCATCACCGGGGCCGAGCTCAGCCTGGAGGGCGGGTCGGTCTCGACCTGTGATCCGCAGCTCAACCAGGGCGGCGGCCTGTCGACGGACCCGGTGGTGGTCCCCAAGCTGGCCGACGACAAGAGCGACTTCGACTTCACCAAGATCGTCTTCGGGACGGACGTGAACCCGAATTCGAACCCGCCGTACCCCTTCCCCGGGATGTAACCCGGAGTCGCGGGTTCGAGAAGGCGGGCGGCACTCCTCCCTGGTGCCGCCCGCCTTCGTCTCTATCCGGTGCGGGCTCCGGGCAGCTCGTCGACGAAGTGGACGCGCCGGAAGCCGAGCCCGGACAGCAGCCCGCGGATGGCCCGCTCGGCCGAGCCGCGGGCTCGCTCGCGCAGGCGAGGGTCGGCCGACACCTCGCGCTCGAAGGCGGCCCGGGCCAGCTCCAGCAGCCGGGCCGTCTCCGCCGAGTCCAGGTTCGACTCGATGACCTCGGTCTCGCCCGGCCTGATCTCGACCGTCACCGCGATCGGGGGGAGTACCAGCCAGACCTCGTCGCCGGCGACCTTCAGGCTCTCCGGGCCCAGCCGGCGCAGGTCCAGGCCCAGGTGGGCGTCGGCGAACACGATGGCCCGGCCGCGCGGTGGGCGCAGCACCTGCCGGGCCCAGCCGAGCACGTCGCCCCAGAAGGAACCCGCGGCCACCGGCTCCGGAGCAAAGGCGATCTTCTTGTAGAGCGAGACGTCGAGCGTCTCCAGCCGCGCCACCTCGCGGATCTGCATCGCCACCGCCGGTGGATCGGGGAGCCGCGGCGCCGGGCGGAGCAGGCGGGTGCCGGCGGCGATGCCCACGCCGACGGCGAGGGCCACGAGGATCAGGGCGAGGAGCCGGCGCACGTCCGGGATCCTACTCGAAGAGCCGCTCGGCGACGGAGCTGTGGAGGTCGAGGCCGCGGGCGGTGAGCACCAGCCGCGCGGCCAGCCGCCGCGCCAGCCCGGCCCGCTGCAGCGAGGCGACCTCCGGGGCCCGCCCCGCCGGGAGGAGCGCCAGGTCGAGGCCGCGGGCGGTGCGCAAGGCCAGCATCCGCCGCTCGTTGCGCACCTGGCGCGGCTCGAGCCGCTCCTCCTCAGCGGTGGGCAGGCGCCCGGCTTCCACCGCGGAGAACCACTCGGCGGGCGTCCGGTGGTTCCCCCAGCGCACCGCGCCGGAGTCGTCGTGGAGGCAGCCGTGCGCCCCCACGCCCACCCCCAGGTAGCTCTCGCCCGACCAGTAGACCTGGTTGTGGGCCGAGGCGAAGCCCGGCCGCGCGAAGTTCGAGATCTCGTAGCGGCGGAATCCGGCGCGCGCCAGCGCCCCGCGGATGGCCCGGGCCTGGGCCAGGGTCTCGGCCTCCCCGGGGAAGGAGAGGCGTCCCAGGCGCCGCAGCCGGGCCAGCGGCACCTCCTCGGCCAGCACCTCGGCGTCCAGGGTCAGGGCGTAGGCCGAGACGTGCGACACCCCCAGCGAGGCCAGCCGCTCGGCGTCGGCCCGGGCGGTGGCCACCGTGGAGCGGCGCGCTCCGTAGATGAGGTCGACCGAGACGTTCTCGAAGGCGCGGACCGCCTCCCGCACCGCCCGCTCCGCGCCCTCCGGTCCGTGTCGCCGGCCGAGCTTGTGCAGGACGGCCGGGTCGAAGGACTGCACCCCGATGGAGAGCCGGTTCACCCCGGCGCGGCGCCAGGCGGCCAGCCGGCCGGGGTCCACCGACTCCGGGTTGGCCTCCAGCGTGACCTCCGCCGCCTCCGGCAGGCCCAGCGCCCGGACGGCCGTCACCACCGCGGCCACTCCCTCCGGCTCCCACAGCGAGGGGGTGCCGCCCCCGAGGTACAGGGTGGCGCAGGAGAGGCCCCGGAAGGCCGGGGCGCGCCGCTCGAGCTCGAGCAGCACGGCGCGGGTGTAGCGGGAGTCCGGGACGGGGCGCTCGGTGCTGACCGCGAAGTCGCAGTACGGGCAGCGGAACTCGCAGTAGGGGAAGTGGACGTAGACGCCGTAGGGGCGCGCCAAGATCAGGATTCCTTCAGGCCCTGCAGCTGGGACTGAAGATCCTTGTTCTTTTGATGGTAGCGCGCAACCTCGCCGTTCAGGAACTCGTTCTCCCCGCGGAGGTCCTCGAGCTCGCCCTCGAGCTCCTGCACCCGGGCCTCGAGCGCGGCCTGGTCGGCCGGAGGCGCAGCCGGCGCCTCGGAACGCTCCAGCTCCGCGATCTTCTTGCGCGCCTGCGACTCGGCGCGGGCGCTCGCCTCGAGCCGCCGCTCCAGGTCCACCAGCGCCGCCTTGAGCCGCCGGACCTCCGCCTCGTGCTTGCCGGCCTCCACGGCACCGCTGGCGGCGGCGCTGGCCTGTTGCTCCAGCCCGCTGGTGCGGTGGCGCAGCGCCTGAAGCTCGTTGTCCCGACGGGCCACCTCGGCCTTGAGGGCGTCGATCTCCAGCTCGAGCTTCTCCCGCATCCGCTCGCGCCCGGCGGAGGCCTCATGGGCGGATCGGGCCGAGGCCTCCATCTGCTGGCTGCGCTGCTGCAGCATCTCCCGGGCCTGGGCCACCTCGCGGCGCAGCCGGACCGCCTCGGCGGCCTGGTTCTCCAGGCCGGAGAGGCGGGTCAGCTCCTCCTCGAGGCGCGCGGCGGCCGCCAGGGCCTCCTCGCGCCCGCGACGCTCGGCCTGGGCCTCCTGGGCCAGCTGGTCGCGCTCCGAGGCGACCTGCGACAGCTGCTGCTCGGCCGCCGCCAGCCGCTCGTGGAGCTGCGCCACCTCGCCGCGCGCCCCCTCGATGGAGGCGCGGCCCTGGTCGAGGGCCGAGGCCAGCTCCAGGGCCCGGCGCTTGGCGGCCTCCAGCTCGGCGAGCTGGCCCAGGTAGGCCTGCTCGGCGGCGATGGCCTTCTCCCCGTAGGCGCCGGCCTCGGCCCGGGCCGCCTTGAGCTCCGCCTGCAGGGCGGCCTGGGCCTCCTTGCGGCGCGCCAGGTCGGCCTCTGCCGCGGCCAGCCGCTCCTCGGCCTGGCCGAGCTCGGAACCGAGCGCCTCGGCGCGGCCCCGCGACTCGGAGAGCTCGGCCCGCGCCGCCTGGAGCTCCTGCTCGGACCGCTCCTGCGTCTCGGCGAGCTCCCGCTCCGACCTCTGACGCAGCTCCGCGAGCTCCTGCTCGGATTGCTGGCGCAGCTGGGCCAGCTCCTGCCCGGTCCGCTCGCGCAGCTCCTGCAGCGCCGCGGCCTCGCCGGCCCGAAGCTCCTCGAGGTGGCCGATCTCCTGCTTCAGACCCCGGCGCTCCGACTCCAGTGCGGCCAGGCGCTGGGCCATCTCCGCCCGCTCGGCCTCGAATGCCGCGGTGCGCCCGGCCAGCTCCTCGCCGTGCCGGGTCTCGGCGCGAACGCGCTCCTGCTCGGCCTCGGCCAGGCGGAGCGACCACTGCTGCTCGGCGGCCTCGCGCGCCTGGACGGCGTCGGAGAGCACGTCGGAGATCGACTGGCGGGTGGCCTCGGCCTCGGCGAGACGCTTCTCCACCTCGGCGCGGCGGGTGTCCCGCTCGGCGACGGCGCTCGCCTGCTCGGCGGCGCGCGCCTCGGCGGCGGCGCGGGCGTCGCCCTCGGCGGCCAGGCGGCCGCGGAGGGCCTCGACCTCGCCGGCCAGACGGGCCATCTCCTGGCGGGTGGCGGCGAAGGCGTCCCGGAGCTTGGCGACGAAGGTGTCGCGGGAGCGCAGCCGCTCGCGGAAGAACTCGAGCTTCTCCTCGGGACTTCCCTTGGGAGGAGGCGGATCGCGCGGGGCGTCGGCGAAGGGATCGGCAATCTCCAGCCGCGGGGCGCTCTCCAGCTTGGTCCGGCCGAGGGCGGGACCGTTGGCGCCCGGTGCGGGAGGCGGGGGCGCAGCGGCGGCGGAGCCGTTCCTCGGCGGTGGAGCAGCCGCCTGGGCGAGCGGCGGCGGAACCGGCGGGCGCGCGGGCGGCGCCGTCCGCGGCAGGGGAGGGACGACCGCCCCCGCCCCGTTCGCCGGAGCGGCGGCACGGACCAGCCCCCCCTGGAGGAGATGGGCGGCGCGGCCCACCAGGTCGGCGAGATCCAAGGGCTTGCGAACGTAGTCGTCGGCGCGCGTGCGGGTGGCGCGGTGCGCCTCGATGGCCGAGGGCGTGGCCTCGCTGGTGTAGAGGATGAGGGGGACGGCGCCGAAGGAGCGCTTCAACCGGTTGCAGACCGAGAAGCCGCTCATGTCGGGCAGCTCGGCCGCGAGCAGGATCAGGTCGGGGTTGCTGGCCTTGCAGCGGTCCAGCGCCTGGTCGCCCGCCGACACCGTCACGACCGAGAAGCCGGCCGGAGCGAAGGCGCGCCGCACCTCCTCGGCCAGACCGGCGTCGGCCTCGATGTGAACCAGCTGCCTTGCCATCCACCGGAAATGCTACCGCGGATCCACCGGGAGCCAAGAGATCGGCGGAGTGCTACCTTGGGCGCGTGACGCCCACCTTTTCCCTCACCGCCGAGGTTCCGCTCTCGGCCGCGGAACAGGCGGTGGCCCTGCTCTTCGAGGCCGGCGCCTCCGGCGTGGAGGAGCGCGACGACTCGGTGGCCCCCATGCCGGGTTCGCGCCGGCCGCCGGTGGGCCGGGCGCTCCTGGTGGCCTTCTTCCCGGACCGCGCCTCCGCCGAGCGCGTCGCGCGGGAGCTGCCCGGAGCCGAGGTGGCCGAGGTGGCGCCCCAGGACTGGGGCGAGGCCTGGAAGAAGGGCCTCGGCGCCTTCGCGGTGGGGCGGGTGTTCGTGCGGCCCTCCTGGATCGACGCCCCGGCGCCCGCCGGCAGCGCGGAGGTGGTGCTGGACCCGGGCATGGCCTTCGGCACCGGAACCCACCCCACCACCGCGCTGTGCCTCGAGGCGCTGGACGCGGCGCTCGCCGCGCGGCCCGGCGCCTCGGCGCTGGACGTGGGGACCGGGTCGGGGCTCCTGGCCATCGCTGCGCGGAAGCTGGGAGCGGGGCGGGTGGTGGCGACCGACAACGACCCGGTGGCGGTCCGGGTGGCGCAGGAGAACGCCGCGCGCAACGGGGTGGAGCTGGAGGTCACCGGCGCGGAGGTGTCGGCCGTCGTCGGCCCCTTCGATCTGGTGGTGGCCAACATCCTCGCCAACACGCTGGTCGAGCTGGCGCCGGCCCTGGCCGGGCAGGTGGCGCCCGGAGGGACGCTGCTCCTCTCCGGCGTCCTCGCCGCGCAGGAGGCGGAGGTGCGGCGGGCCTACCGGGAGCAGGGCCTGCGGCCGGGCCGGGGCCGGTACCGGGGCGAGTGGGTGCTCCTGGCGATGCGGAGGCCGGCGTGAGCCGCCGGCGCCTCCTGATGCCGCCGGAGCGCCTCGTGGAGGGCCGGGCCGCCCTCGCGCCGGAGGAGCGCCACTACCTCGCCGACGTCCTCCGGCTCGAGCGCGGCGCGGCACTCGAGGTGTTCGACGGACAGGGTGGCGTGCACCGCGCGGTCTTTCTCGGGGAGGATCTGGACGTCGGGCCGCGCCGGGACGTCCCCCCGCCCGGCGCGCGCATCTGGCTCGCGTTCGCGCTGGCCAAGGGCGAGAAGTGGGAACTGGTCGTCCAGAAGGCGACCGAGCTGGGCGTGGGACGCCTCCTGCCCTGGCCGGCGGAGCGCTCGGTGGTGCGCCTCGACCCGGGCCGCGCCGCCGACCGCGCCCGCCGGTGGCGGCGGATCGCCGCGGAGGCGGCCCGGCAGTGCGGCCGCTCCGACGTCCCGGAGGTGGCGGAGCCGGCCGCGCTCGCCGCGGTGCTGGCCTCCGTGCCGCCCGGGTTCGCGCGCATCGCCTTCCACGCCGGGGGCGGCGCCGCCCTCTCCGAGCTGGTGCAGCCCGGGGCCGCGGGCCACCTGGCCGTGGTCGGTCCCGAGGGCGGCCTGACGGGAGGCGAGGTCGATGCCTGCATCGCCGCCGGGTGCCGGCTCGCCGCTCTCGGGCCGCGCGTGCTGCGCGCCGAGACCGCGGCCATCGCCGCGGTGGCGCTGCTGCAGCACCTCGCCGGCGATCTCGGCTGACGGCGGGCTCCGCCCTGCGCCCTCACCCGAGAGGACGAGCCGATATCAGGGCCGTCCGGTCACCTTGACCCCTTCCCGGAAGCGACAGTAGCTTCGGCCGGTGAGGTGCCCGCGCTGCCACAGCGAGACCGCCGCCGCGGCGCGGCGCTGCAGCCACTGCGGTGCGCCGCTGCTCCTCGGTGACGAGCCGGCGCCGCCCATCTCCCGGCCGCTGGACCTGGACCGGCGCCAGCCGCGCGACCGGCCTTCGCCGGCCCCCGCCGAACCGGTGAGGACGGGACCGCCAATGCCCGCACCGGCGCCGCCGGCCGACGCCTCGCGGCGAACGGAGCCGCCGCGAGGCGAGCCGCAGCCCGGACCGCTGCCCTCGCCGTCCGAATCCCAATGGGAGCTCGGGCCGAAGCTGGGGGCCGCCGCCTCGGGGGCGTGGGAGATGGACCCGCCCGGAGCGCCGCGCCGCAGGCCGCCACCCCCGCTCCCTGCCGCGCGCCCCGCCCGGCCAGCCTCGCCGGGCCGCTCCGGTCCAGCGGCACCGTCTCCGGCGGTGAGGCCGGCTCCCCCGGCTTCGCCCGGGACGCCGGTCTCCCGCCCACCTCCACCGGCCGGCTCGCCCGCGGCCGCGGCCGGCGCCGCCGCGCCGAGAACTCCGGTACCTGCGCCGGCCCCTCCTCCTTCCCGGGCCTCGTCGCCTCCACCCGAGGCGGCTGGGCGCCCCCCGGTTCGGCCCGGTCCTTCGCCGCCTCCTCCGAGCGCCCCCGAGACCGCGCGCGCCCCGCTGCCGGAGCTCCCCGACGGGAGCGAGCCCTGGCCGGAGCCGCGGGTGCGGCGGACCGTGCGGCTGCCGCCGCCAGCGCCTGCGGCGCCGGCCGTCGCCGCCCCCGAGCCGGAGGTCGAGCCCGAGGTCGCGGTCTCGGCGGTGGAGGTGCGGCTGCGCCGCGCCGCTCCCTGGCGGCGCGGCCTTTCCTGGGCCGTGGACGGGGCGGTGCTCGGCTGCTTCGGCGCCGCGGTCCTGGCGGTGGGCGCCCTGGCCACCGGGCTGGGCCGGGTTCGCGGTTCCAGCGGAGGCGTGGCCGGCCTTGCCTCCGCTGCGGCTGGCAACCACCTCCTGCTCGGCTCGACGCTGGTGTTCCTGGCGGCGGCCTACCTGGTCTACGCCACGCTGGCCCACGCCCTCATGGGGGCGACCGCGGGCAAGCGGGTCGCCGGCCTGCACCTCGTCGGCCGCGACGGCCGCCGGCCCTCGCTGGGCCGGAGCGCAGCCCGCTCGGTGCTGGCGGTGCTCTCCTTCCTGCTGCTCGGCCTCGGCTGCCTGCTGGCGCTCTTCACGCGCACCGGCCGGGCGCTCCACGACTTCCTGGCGGGTACCTATGTGGTCGAGATCCCCGAGCGCTGAGGCGGGCGCGCCGGCGCCGGCCTGCCCGCGGGCGAGGGCCTAGGAGCCGACGGTGCCCGACGCCCTGGTGCAATTGCTGGTGGACGAAGGCGCGGCGGCGCCGGCCGGGGTGGAGCGCGCCCTGGCCCGGAAGGCCGAGGCCGGGGGCACCCTCGACACCGCGCTCCTGGAACTGGGGCTGGTCGACGAGGCCCGCCTGGTGGAGGCGATGGCCCGGGCGGCGAAGATCCCGCCGGCCCCGCCGGAGGCCTTCGAGAGGCCGGACCCGCGCGCGCGAAGGGTCTTCCCGTCCAAGGTCGCCGAGCGCCACGGGCTGGCGCCCTTCGCCCTCGAGGACCGGGAGCTCCGGCTCGCCGCCGAGTACCCGGTGAACGCCGATCTCCTGGAGGAGATCGCCTTCATGCTCTCCCTCGACCTGAAGCCGTTCGCGGCGCCGGCCTGGAAGGTGCGGGAGTTGATTCACCGCCAGTACGGCACGGCCATGCCGCCGCGGCTGGCCGCGCTGGCCGAGCGGGCGCGCGCGCCCGTGGCGCCGCCTGCGCCGACCGCCGCTCCGCCCCCTCCCGTCGCGAGGGACCCGTCCGCCGCCGCCAAGGTGCCCCCGCCCGTCGCCGTCGCGAGCCCGCCGGCCGGGGAGCCGGCGCCGGCCGCCACCGGTTTCGGTGGCCCGGCCGTCGAGAAGCCGCCCGCGACCGGCGGACAGGGCCAGCCGGCCGCCCGGGTCGAGGCGCCGGCGGAGCCGGCGCCGGCGGGCGCCGCGAGCCGGCCGTTCAACGGCGGGAACACCCCGCGCTGGACGCTGGAGCTGGCGCGGGCCGCGCTCGGGGCGGCGCGGTCGCGGGACGACGTGGTGAAGGCGGCCCTGCGTTACGCGCGGGACTTCTTCGAGTACGCGGCCCTGTTCGCCATCACCCGGGACGTCATCTGGGGCCACGACGCCATCGGTCCCGACGAGGAGGCCCGCGACCGCTGCCGCGGCGTGGCGGTGGGAATGGAGCAGCCGAGCTTCTTCCGCCAGGTCATCGAGGTGGGCGCGCCCTACCTCGGGCCGGTGCCGCCGGATCCCATGAACGAGGCCATCCTCCGCGGGCTCGGGCGCGCCTCTCCCCGGACGGTGCTGCTCTATCCGGTGATGCTGCGCCAGCGCCCGGTGTGCGTGCTGTTCGCCGACAACGGCGCGGCCCCGGTCTCGGCGCGGCGCCTCGGCGACCTGCTGGTGCTGGCCAGCGCCCTCGGCCCGGCCCTGGAGCGGGTGCTGAGGGCCCGCAAGGACCGGGCCGAGCGCCGGGCTCCGCCGGCGGAGAGCTGGCGGACCACCGAGCCCGCCCTGGCCGAGGCGCCGGCGGTCGAGGCGGTGGAGGTCGACCTCGGCGACTACGAGGTCGGCCCGGCCTCCCAGGCGCTGGCCGGGCCGCGGCCCTTCGAGGTGCCGGAGGCGGTGGAGCAGCTCCTCCGCAGCGCGCGGGGCTCACCGGACCGGGCCAACCTCGTCGCCCAGCTGGCCCGCCGCGGCGCCGAGGCGGCCGCGGCGCTGTGCGCCAGGTTCCCCGGCCCCATCGAGGTGAAGAGCGAGGCACTGGCCGAGGCGACGCCCGTGTTCGAGCAAGGGCCGGTCCTGTCGGCGCTGGCGGCGCTGGGGACGAGCGCCACCGAGAGCCTGCTCCCGCTGCTCGAGGACCCCGACCCGGAGCGCCGCCGCTGCGCGGTTTTGCTGCTGGCCCACATCGGCGACCCGGCCGCCTTCCCGGAGCTGGCGGCCCGGGCCTTCGACTCGCATTCCCGGGTTTCCGCCGCGGCCCGCGGCGCCCTGGCCTCGTTGCGCCGCCGCCCCGAGATGCAGCCGGTGGCGGAGCGGCTGCGCCAGGCGCTGGTCTCCCCCATCATCGAGAGGTCGGCCCAGGCGGCGCGGGCGCTCGGACGTCTGGGCGACGTGGAGGCCATCCCGCTGCTGATCCAGCGGCTGGAGAGCGGAGACCGGGTCGCGGTGGAGGCGGCGTCCGACGCCCTCTCCCGCATCGCCCTTCGCAGGATGGGGCCCCACCCCGACCTGTGGCGCGCCTGGTGGAAGGAAAACCGGAACGTCCCGCGGATGCGCTGGCTCCTGGCCGCGCTGGAGGACGCGGACCGCGACCTGCGCCAGGCGGCCGCCGAGGAGCTGCGGACCTCCGGCGCGCCGCCGGTTCCGTACTCGCCCGACGCATCCCCGGCCGAGCGCCAGCGCGCCGCCCGTGCCTGGGCGGAGTGGTGGGAGGAGGCCGGCCTGGCGCTCTAGGTCCGGGGGAACGGCTCGAAGGCGACCCCGGCCTTGACGCTGCGCGCCACCCCCGGCGCTTGCCAGTCGGGAACCGGCCTCGCTATCCTCACCGCCCCCATGAAAGATCCCACCGAGTCCGATCCGCGCCGGGCGCTCCTCGCGAAGCTCGAGGCGGAGGCCGAGCGCGGCGGGGGCGAGGATCGAATCGCCAAGCAGCACGAGGCGGGAAAGCTCACTGCTCGTGAACGGATCGAGCTGTTCCTGGACCCGGGCAGCTTCGTCGAGATCGACAAGTTCAAGACCCACCGCTGCGGCGACTTCGGGATGGAGAAGCAGAAGATCCTCGGCGACGGGGTGGTGACGGGCTACGGGCTGGTCGAGGGCCGGCAGGTCTTCGTGTTCGCCCAGGACTTCACCGTCTTCGGCGGGTCGGTCTCCGGGGCCTACGCCGAGAAGATCTGCAAGGTCATGGACCTGGCGCTGGAGGTCGGCTGCCCGGTGGTCGGGCTCGACGACTCGGGCGGCGCCCGCATCCAGGAGGGCGTGGTCTCCCTGGCCGGTTACGCCGAGATCTTCCTGCGCAACACCCTGGCCTCGGGCGTGGTGCCCCAGATCTCGGTCGTGCTGGGCCCCTGCGCCGGCGGGGCGGCCTACGGCCCGGCCATCACCGACTTCATCTTCATGGTGAAGGACACGAGCTACATGTTCCTGAGCAGCCCGGACGTCATCAAGTCGGTGACGCAGGAGGAGGTGAGCCGGGAGGACCTCGGCGGCGCGCGGACGCACTCCACCCGGAGCGGCGTCGCCCACTTCGCCTTCGACGACGAGGAGGCGGCGATCCGGGCGGTGCGCGAGCTGCTCTCCTACCTGCCCCTCAACAACGCCGACGACCCGCCGGCGCTGCCCACCGTCGACGACCCCACCCGCCGCGACGACGCCCTCAGGACCATCGTCCCCGAGAACCCCAACAAGCCCTACGACATGAAGGAGGTCGTGCGGGCGGTGGTGGACGACCGGCACTTCTTCGAGGTCCACCAGCGCTTCGCCGAGAACATGGTGGTGGGCTTCGCCCGGATGAACGGGCGGCCGGTGGGGGTGGTGGCGAACCAGCCGGCGGTGCTGGCCGGCTGCCTGGACGTCGACGCCTCGATCAAGGCCGCCCGCTTCGTCCGCTTCTGCGACGCCTTCAACATCCCCCTGCTCACCTTCGTCGACGTCCCCGGGTTCCTCCCCGGCACCGCGCAGGAGTGGGGCGGCCTGATCCGCCACGGGGCGAAGCTGCTCTACGCCTTCGCAGAGGCCACCGTTCCCAAGGTCACGGTGATCACCCGCCGGGCCTACGGCGCGGCCTACGCCGTGATGGCCTCGAAGCACCTCCGGGCCGACGTGAACCTCGCCTTCCCCACCGCCGAGGTCGCGGTGATGGGGCCGGAAGGGGCGGTGAACATCGTCTTCCGCAAGGAGATCCTGGGGGCCAAGGACCCGGCCGCCGAGCGGCAGCGGCTCGCGGCCGAGTACCGGGCCGCCTACGCCAACCCGTACAAGGCGGCCGAGCTGGGCTACGTCGACGAGGTGATCCGGCCGGAGGACACCCGGCCGCGCGTCATCCGCGCGCTGGAGATGCTCCGGACCAAGCGGCGCGAGAACCCGCCGAAGAAGCACGGCAACATCCCGCTCTAGGAGCGCCCGCCGGCGTCACCGGGCGGATGCCCGTTCCCCCTCCCCCGGGAGGTCCAGCGCAGATTCGAGCTCGTCCACGATCTCCTGGACGCCGCGAAGGTCGCCGGCGTCGCGCTCGACGAGCCCGGTCAGGCTCTGCCCGGTGTAGTACAGGCCGCGCTCGGGGTCGCCGTGGACGGCGGCGAGGAGGAGCGCGTCGGTGATGCAGAAGCTCTCCTGGAAGTCGCTCGCGCGGCACTTGCACAGGCTCTCGGCGAGGCACTCGATGCAGGCCTTCCGGCGCCCCATGTATCCGCCCGGACCGAAGTACCAGGCCTTGGAGCGGGGCGGAAAGGCGCGGCCGGCCGCCAGCGCCGCGGTGAAGGCGTTCCGGACGGCGCGGGCCTTCATGCCCTTCACGCAGCTGGTGATGATGGCGACGTCGTCGCCCCCCTTGCCGAGGTGCATCTGCTTGAAATGCGGATGGACGTCCCCGTCGCTGGAGGCGATGAAACGGGTCGCCAGCTGGACGCCGGCCGCTCCCTGGGCGAGGTAGCGGCCGACGTCGCCGGCCCCGACGCCACCCGCCGCCACCACCGGAAGCGAGGTGTGGCGAAGGACCTCCTCCACCAGCGACGGCAGCGGGTGGTCGATGTCTCCGATGTGTCCGCCCGCCTCGGCCCCCTCCGCCACCAGGAACTCGGCCCCCCACTTCTCGTACATGGCGGCGAGCCGCCCGGAGGAGACGATGCCCGCGAAGGGCGTCCCGGCATCCCGGCACCAGCGCACGATCTCGCGCGAGATCCCCGCGCCCTGCACCACGAAGGAGACGCCTTCTGCCAGCGCGGTGCGGCAGAGGAGCTCGAAATCCGACCGGTTGATGGCCGCCATCAGGTTCACGCCGACGAATCCTCCCGGGGCCTCGGACTTGGCTCGGCGGAGCTCGGCGACGAGGTGCTCCGGGGTCTTGATCACCGCCGAGACGGTTCCGACGCCTGTGAACCGGGCGCTGCGCACCGCCGCCACCTTGCCCGCCAGTCCGTCCGAGGCATGGATTCCCATCGCCCCCTGGACGAGGAGGCGCCGGCCCGAGGCGAGCACGGCGGCGATGGCGCGGCGGTCGAGGCGCGGGGCGCTCGGGGGCCGGCCCACCTCGTCGAGGTGGGCAGGGAGGCTGGCGCTTGGCATGGCGGATGTCTCCAGGCGCTCTCGACGGGTCGCCGGGTGAGCGCGAAGGGCACAGGCTAGGGGAGTCCGGTCACCGGCAGGTCACGGGCTGAGCATTTTGGTTCGCGCCCGCGCCGATCGCGATGCAGAATCCAGGGATGGCGACGATCCTGGGCCTGGCGCTGCTCGTCGCCTCCGTGGTCGGGCTCGTCCTCTCGGCGGTCGAGGTCATCGCCCTCGGCGCCCACCTGGCGGAGGTGCTGCCCCGGCCGGCCGCGCCGCCGTCCGGCCCCGGCGGGATGCCCGCCATCTCCCTGCTCAAGCCGCTGCGCGGCGTGGACGACGACCTCTCGCGAAACCTGGAGTCCTTCGCGGCGCTCGACTACCCGGCCTACGAGGTCCTGCTCGGGGTCGGAAATCCCGACGACCCGGCCCATCCGGTGGCCCAGGCCGCCGCCGCCCGGTGGCCGGAGCGCTTCCGGGTGGTCCTGCGGGAGGGAGAGCCGGGGATGAACCCGAAGGTGAACCAGCTGCTCACGCTGGTGCGCCGCGCCCGGCACGACCTGCTGGTGGTGAGCGACTCCAACGTGCGGGTGGCGGCCGACTACCTGGGGGAGATCGCCGCCCACCTGCACGACCCGGAGGTCGGGATGGTCACCCACCTCATCGCCGGGGTGGGCGAGCAGCGGGCCGGATCGCTCATGGAGAACCTCCACCTGGCGGGCTTCGTCGCCCCCGGCATCGTCGCCGCCAAGCGGGTGGCCGGCCGCGACGTGGTGATGGGGAAGTCGATGGCGCTCCGGCGCGCCGACCTGGCGGCGCTGGGCGGCTTCGAGAGCGTCCAGGACGTGCTGGCGGAGGACTTCGTCCTCGGCGCCCGCGTCCGGGCGGAGCTGGGCAAGCGGGTGGTGATCGCCCGGCGCCCCATCGAGGACGTCAGCCGGTCCAAGGACGTGGCGGCCTTCTTCGCCCGGTGCCGCCGCTGGACGGTGCTGCAGCGCCAGCTGGTGGGCGGCGGCCTCTACGCCTTCCAGGTGCTTCTCAACCCCGTCTTCCTGGCGGCCCTGGCCCAGCCGCTGGCGCCCGGGCCCGAGGCGCTGGCGGTGCTGGCGGCAGCCTGCCTGGGCCGGGCGCTCCTGCACGGCCGCGCCGGTCGCCTGCTGCGGCCGGGCGGATTCGGACCGGTGCAGCTCGCCGCTGTGCCGCTCAAAGACCTGATCTTCGGGCTCGCCTGGGTGGCGGCCTTCTTCGAGGACCGGGTGGACTGGCGCGGGCACCGGCTGCGGGTGCTTCGCGGCAGCCGGCTGGAGCGGCCCCCGGAGGTGGACCCGGCCGGCTGAGGGGCCGGCCGTCGCTGCCCGCGAACCCCTGCGCTAAGGTAGGCCACCCGTGCCCGATCTCGACTTTCACCTCCAGAAGCCCTGCGTGGTGGCGGTGGACATGGGGTACGGGCACCTTCGCGCCGCGCGGCCGCTGGCCCAGCTCCTCGACTCGGAGGTGGTGCACGTCGATCGGCCGCCGCTGGTCGGGGACGAGGAGCGGCGCCTGTGGGAACGGGTGCGCAGCGCCTACGAGCTCACCTCCCGGCTCTCGCAGCTGCCGCTGGTCGGCCTGCCGCTGCGGTGGATCCTCGACGCCATCACCGACATCCCGCACCTCTACCCGCTTCGCGACCTCTCCGCGCCCACCCAGGGCGCGCTGGCCCTGGAGCGGCTGCTCCGCAAGAAACTGGGCGAGGGGCTGATCGCCCGGCTCCGCCTCACGCAGGAGCCGCTGCTCACCACCTTCTACTCCCCCGCCATCGCGGCCGACCGCGCCGGGCTGAACAACGTCTTCTGCGTGGTCACCGACAGCGACATCAACCGGGTCTGGGCGCCGCTGCGGCCGGACCGTACCAGCATCCGCTACCTGGTCCCCACGCAGCGGGCCGGCCGGCGCCTGCGGTCCTACGGGGTGCCGGCGCACCGAATCACCTTCACCGGCTTCCCCTTGCCGCACGAGCTGGTGGGTGGCCCGCGCCTGGGTGCGCTCACCCGGAACCTGGCGGCCCGGCTGGTGCGCCTCGACCCGAGCCGGGAGTTCCGCCGCCACTACCGCGACGAGCTGCAGCACTTCCTCGGCCCGCTCCCGGCCGGCGAGGAGGGGCGGCCGCCCCTGGTCGTGTTCGCGGTCGGCGGCGCGGGCGCGCAGGCGGGCCTGGCGCGAGCCTTCCTCCCCGGCTTCCGCCGGCCCCTCGCCGAGGGCAGGGTCCGGCTGGCGCTGGTGGCGGGGGTGCGGGCGGCGGTGGGCGACTCCTTCCGCGAGGCCATCTCCGCCAGCGGCCTGGAGGGGAGCCTCGGTCACGGCCTCGACATCCTCCTCGCCGACGACCTCGAGGAGTACTTCCGCCGCTTCGACGCGCTCGCCGCCGAGGCCGACGTGCTGTGGACCAAGCCCTCCGAGCTCACCTTCTACGCCGCCCTGGGCCTGCCGCTGGTGTGCGCGCCCCCGGTGGGCGTGCACGAGCGCTACAACCGCCGCTGGGTCCAGGAGAATGGCGCCGGGCTGGTGCAGCGCGACCCGCACGTCGCCTGGGAGTGGATGACGGACTGGCTGGAGGACGGGACGCTGGCCGGCGCCGCCTGGTCCGGGTTCATGCGGCTCCCCAAGTTCGGCACCTACCAGATCCTGGAGGCGATCGGGGCCGGGCTCCCGGGCGCGTCGCCCCGTTCGCCGCCGGCCGAGCCGGCCGCGGCGGCGGCCCCGTTTGTCAGCGCCACCAGCGCCCGCTAGATTCCTCCCGTGCTCCGCGCCTTCTCCGTCGCCTACTGGGTCTTCGTGGCGCTGACCATGCCGGTGTTCTTCTCGGTGGCGCTGGTCGTCTTCCTCGCCACCATCGCCTTCGACCGGCGGCGGGTGGCGCTGCACCTGTACTCCTGCTTCTGGGCCTCCTGCTACGTCTACCTGAACCCGCTGTGGCGGTGCCGGGTGGAGGGGCGCGAGCGGCTTCCGTGGCGTGGCCCGGCGGTGATCGTGGCGAACCACGCCTCGATGGTGGACATCCTGGTCCTCTACGGGCTCTACCGGCCGTTCAAGTGGGTCTCCAAGGCTTCCATCTTCAAGGTCCCGTTCGTGGGCTGGAACATGGTCATCAACGGCTACGTCCCGCTCGAGCGCGGCGACCGGGAGTCCATCAAGGCGATGATGGGCCGCTGCCGAGAGCTCCTCGGCCAGGGATCGCCGGTGCTGCTCTTTCCGGAGGGAACTCGCACGCCCGACGGCCGGATGCAGGAGTTCCGCGCCGGCGCCTTCCGCCTCGCCCGAGAAGCGGGCTGCCCGGTCGTCCCGGTGGCGGTGACGGGGACCTTCGACACCCTTCCCAAGCACGGCCTGGTGCTGCGCAACCGGATGGACGCGCGGGTGCGCGTGCTCGAGCCCCTCGACGCGAGGTCCTTCCCCTCGGCCGACGCCCTCCGCGCGGCGGCGCAGGCGGCCATCGGCGCCTCGCTCGGGGAGGCGGGGCCGGCCCCGGCCGGCCGGGCCGCCGCCGGCTAGGTCAGGTCGAACAGGTCGACGAAGATCACCTCGTCGCGGCGGGAGCGGATGCGCTCCACCAGGTCGCCGGAGGGGCGCTCGTCGAGCTGGATGGTGCAGCAGGCGGCCTCGGCCTTCTCGAACACCGTGTTGTGGACCTCCTCCACGTTGATCCCGGCCTCGCGGATGGCGCCGAGGACGTTGGCGAGGACGCCCACCCGGTCGTGGTGCCGGACCACCAGGCGGGCCTTGGCCGGCGACTTCCGCGCGATGTTGACGCAGTTCGGGACCGCGCCACTGGTGACGAAGACCTCCAGGATGCGCACCGTCTCGCGAGCGATGGCGTCCTGGGCCTGGGCGGTGGAGGCGCCGATGTGGTGGGTGCCGTAGACGTTGGGCAGCCGGGCCAGCTCGCTGTGGAACTCGGCCTGGCCCTTCTCGGGCTCCCCGGCGTGGACGTCCAGGCCCACCCGGATGCGGCCGGAGCGCGCCAGCTCGAGGAGCGCCTCCTGGTCCACCAGCTCCGCCCGGGCGGTGTTGACCAGGACGGCGCCGGGCCGCATCGCCTCGAGGACCTGCCGGCTGACGATTCCCCTCGTCTCCGGGGCCAGCGGCAGGTGCAGCGACAGGAAATCGGCCTCGCGGGCCACCGCCAGCACGCCCGGGGCCCGCTCCAGCTGCAGCTCCTTGGCGCGCCCCTCGTCGAGGGACCGCGACCAGGCGCAGACGCGCATGCCGAAGCCCTGCGCCCGCCGGGCCACCTCCCGCCCGATGGGGCCGAGCCCGATGATTCCCAGGGTGCGCCCGAACAGGCCGTTCGCCTCCGAGAAGGTCTTCTTGTCCCACCGGCCGGCGCGGAGCCTCTCGACGTTGTCGGGAATCCGCCGGTCGATGGCCACCATCAGACCGACGGCCAGCTCGGCCACCGCGATGGCGTTCTGGCCCGGGCAGTTGGCGACGAAGACGCCCCGCCGCGAGGCGGCGCCGACGTCGATGGTGTTCACGCCCGCGCCGGCCCGGACCACCAGCGAGAGCGACTCGCCCCGCGCGAAGACCTCCGCCGGGACCTGCTTGCCGCGCACCACCAGGATCGAGGCCCCGGCGGCGGCCTCGGCCAGGTCCTTCACCGCCAGCTCCGGCCGGTAGTCCACCTCCAGGCCGAGCGCGGCGACGTCGGCGAGGCGCTCCCGCGGAAAGGCGTCGGCGACGAGGGCTCTCATGGCCACCTCCTGATGGACGGAGGCGAGGATAGAGCCGGCCCGGCCCGTCGGCAACGCGCCCGGTCAGGGCACCGCGGATGACGCGCGGCGTCGCGGCGGCGCTATGGACGAGCAGCGCGCGGCGCGGTTATGGTGGCGGGCTCCGAAAGCCTCGCGAAAGTCGCCGGGTCAGGTCGATGCCGGAAGGCAAGCCGATCAATAAGCTCCTCGTCGCCAACCGTGGCGAGATCGCCGTGCGGGTGATCCGCACCGCGCGCGAGATGGGACTGAAGACGGTGGCGATCTACTCGGACGCCGACCGCGGCGCCCTGCACGTCCGGCTGGCCGACGAGGCCGTGCACATCGGCCCGCCCCCGGCGCGCGACAGCTACCTGGTCGCCGAGCGGATCCTCGCCGCGGCCGGGCGGACCGGCGCCGACGCCGTCCACCCCGGGTACGGCTTCCTCTCCGAGAAGGCCGAGTTCAACCGCGCCTGCCGAGACGCCGGCATCCTCTTCGTCGGCCCCTCCCCCGAGGCCCAGGAGGCCATGGGGGTGAAGACCAGCGCCCGCAAGCGCATGGCCGCCGCCGGGGTGCCGGTGGTCCCGGGCAGCGACGGGCCCATCGCGGACCAGGCGGAGGCGCAGGCCCAGGCCGACGCCATGGGCTACCCGGTCATGCTCAAGGCGGCCGCCGGAGGCGGCGGCAAGGGCATGAAGAAGTGCGAGCGCCCCCAGGACTTCCCCGCCCTCTGGCAGACCGCCAAGCGCGAGTCGGCCTCGGCCTTCGGGGACGACCGCATCTATCTGGAGAAGTTCCTGGAGAGGCCGCGCCACGTCGAGATCCAGGTCTTCGCCGACCGGGCCGGGAACACCATCTGGCTCGGGGAGCGAGAGTGCTCGGTCCAGCGGCGTCACCAGAAGATCGTCGAGGAGAGCCCGAGCGCCGTCCTCGACGAGCGGATGCGCCAGGCCATGGGCGAGGTGGCGGTGAAGGCCGCGCGGGCGGTCGACTACCTCGGCGCCGGCACCGTCGAGTTCCTGGTGGACGCCCAGCGCAAGTTCTACTTCCTGGAGATGAACACCCGGCTCCAGGTGGAGCACCCGGTGACCGAGATGTGCACCGGGCTGGACCTGGTCCGGCTGCAGCTGGAGGTGGCCCGGGGGTTGCCGGTCCCGAGGCAGGACGAGGTGGTTCGCCGCGGGCACGCCGTCGAGGCGCGGGTCTACGCGGAGGATCCGGCCCGGGGCTTCCTGCCCTCGCCCGGCCGGATCAGCTACCTGCGGGTACCGGGCGGCCCGGGCGTCCGGGACGACTCGGGGGTCTACGCCGGCTGGGTGGTGCCGCCGTTCTACGACCCGATGATCTCCAAGCTCCTCGCCTGGGCGCCGACGCGGGCGCAGGCCATCGCACGGCTGGACCGGGCGCTGGGCGACTACCACGTCCACGGCATCTCCACCAACATCCCCTACCTGCGCCAGGTGCTGCGCCATCCGGCCTTCGCCGCCGGCGACTACGACACCGGCTTCTGCGCCGAGCACCAGAAGGAGCTGCTCGTCCCGCCCGATCCGGGGTACCAGGAGGTCGCCCTGATCGCCGCAGCGGTGGCCGCCTTCAAGCGCGATCACGACGAGGCCGAGGCGTTCGCCGCCCGCGCCTCCGCGGCGCAGGCGGGCCGCTCCGCCTGGGCGCGCGCCGGGCGCCTGCGCTCGCTGGGACGGGGGCTCCGGTGACCGCCTACGTGGCGCTGCTCGACGGCGGCAAGCGCGAGGAGGGCGTCGAGGTGCGGGCGCTCGGGCCGGGCCTGTACGAGGTGCGGCTCGCCGGGAAGGTCCACGCGGTGGATGCCTTCCGCCACGACCACGGCACGCTCAGCCTCCTCGTGGACTCAGAGAGCCATTCGGTTCAGCTCGACCAGCGGGCGAGCGGGATGAAGGTCCACCTGCGCGACTCGGTCTACTCGGTCGACATCCTCGACGAGCGGCGGCTGCGGATGCGGCGCTCCGCCGGCAGGTTCACCGTCGAGGGCCGGCAGGCGCTGGCCGCCCCGTTGCCGTGCCGGGTGGTCCGGGTGCTCCGCAAGCCGGGAGACGCGGTCCGGGAGGGCGAGGGCGTGGTGCTGGTCGAGCTCATGGGCATGGAGAACGAGATCCGGAGCCCCCGGGACGGCAAGGTGGTGGAGCTCCTGGTCCAGGAAGGGCAAGCCGTCGAGAAGGACGCCAGGGTGGCGTCGGTCGAGTGACCTCGGAGGAGCGGAGACATGGCCAAGAAGCGTAGCCGGACCCAGGGTCGCAAGAGCCCGGTGAAGCCTCCCCAGGCGCGCAAGGCGCGCCCGAGGCGGCCCGCCCGCAAGGCCGCGGCGGCCCGGCCGGCGGGAGCCGGCGCCGACA
>Ga0079037_100000085_pt1 | contig 30205 bp, 23 predicted proteins | sample Mud3Dept4metaG_FD_71479 | JGI IMG/M metagenome (GOLD analysis project Ga0079037, IMG submission 71479) | Freshwater wetland microbial communities from Ohio, USA, analyzing the effect of biotic and abiotic controls - Mud 3 Core 4 Depth 4 metaG | ecosystem: Environmental > Aquatic > Freshwater >... | reverse complement strand
CGAACGACCGCGCGCCCGTGACCACCAGCGCGCGACGCCCCCACTGGCGCACGAGGGCGGGCACACGGGCGATGGCGCCGCGGCCGAACTCGATGCGCGGCAGGCGGGCGATGGCGAAGGGCTTCACGGCGACCTCATTCGGCCGGACAGAGCCCGACGTAGGGCACGCCCTCGCGCGGCTCGGCCATCCAGTCGGCCACGGTCTCGCGCCAGCGCAGGTAATGGGCCGTCTGCTTGTGCGCGGCCGCGTCGGCCTCCGACGCGTAGGCCTCGTAGAGCACGAAGCGCGTGGGGTCGGTGGTGGACTGCAGGACGTCGAAGCGACGGTTGCCGGCCTCCCGTACCGAGGCCTCGTGGTTCAGGCGCGTCGCCGCGACGAACTCGACGATGTGGTCGGGCTTGACCCGGACGTGGACGATGGTGACGTGCATGGCTGCCCCCAACGTTGCTGGCTCGGTGCGAGTTTAGAACGTTCGGCGACTGTCACGGGATAAAGACCGCCGCGGGCGCGCATGACCTGCGCGGACACGCCGTGAATACGTCCCTGTAGGCTCGGAAGCGACATCCCTGTCGCTTACGGTCCGCGCAGGTCAAGACGCGCCCGCCGCCGGCCGAGGTGCAGCGCACCAGCGGGCCGGAGCCGGATACCCGCGAGCAGCGCACAGGGATGTGCGCGGTAGCGAGTGGATCCTGGATGATCCATCGAGCGGCGAGCGGGTACCGGCGCAAGGCCCGCCTCGCCATCCGGGTCATGTGGGTCCGCGCCCGAGTGAGTGCCCAGCATCGAGCTCTGCCAGCATTGCCGCGAGCCCCGCTTCGTCGAGCACGGTTACGCCGAGCTCCTGCGCCCTGGCGAGCTTGGAGCCCGGGTCCTCGCCGGCGACGACGTAGTCGGTCTTCTTCGACACGCTGCCCGACACCTTCGCACCCAGCGCCTCCAGCTCGTCCTTCACCGCGTCGCGCGGACGGCTCAACGCACCGGTGAGGACGAAGCTCTTCCCCGCCAGCGGCTGCGTCGCCTGCGCCGGTCGCGACTCGTCCCACGCAATGCCCGCTGCGCGCAGCTTCGCGATCACCTCGCGATTGTGCGGCTGCCGGAAAAAGGCGGCGACCTGCGAGGCCACGACCGGTCCCACGTCCGGGGTCTGCTGCAGGGCCGCCTCGTCCGCCGCCTCGATGGCCTCCAGCGTGCCGAACTGCCGCGCCAGGGCCTGAGCGGTGGCCTCGCCCACCTCGCGAATGCCGAGGGCGTAGAGAAACCTTGCAAGCGTCGTGCGGCGACTTCGATCGAGCGCCGACAGGAGATTGTCGGCCGACTTCTCGCCCATGCGCTCGAGCGCGGCAAGCCGGTCGCGGCCGAGCGCGTAGAGGTCGGCCGGATCGTGGAGCAGGCCACCGTCGACGAGCTGGTCCACGAGCTTATCGCCCAGGCCCTCGATGTCCAGCGCGCGGCGCGAGGCGAAGTGCAGCACCGCCTCTTTACGCTGCGCCGGGCAGTACAGCCCGCCGGTGCAGCGCGCCACCGCCTCGCCTTCCGGCTTGATCACGTCCGACCCGCAGACTGGGCAGCTCGAAGGGAGCTGCACGGGTTGCGTGCCGGCCGGCCGGCGGTCCGGCAGCACGCGCACCACCTCGGGGATGACGTCGCCCGCCCGACGCACGAAGACCGTGTCGCCGACCCGCACGTCCTTGCGCTCCACCTCGTCCATGTTGTGCAGCGTCGCGTTGCTGACGGTGACGCCGCCGACGAACACCGGGCGGAGCCGGGCAACCGGCGTCACCGCACCGGTGCGGCCGACCTGGAACTCGATCGCCTCGACCACAGTCAGTTCCTCCTGCGCGGGGAACTTGTGCGCCACGGCCCAGCGCGGGGCGCGGGCGACGAAGCCGAGCTCGCGCTGCAGCGCCAGCTCGTCGACCTTGAAGACGACGCCGTCGATGTCGTAGTCGAAGCTGTCGCGCCGCGCGCCGATCCGGTGGTAGTAGTCGAGGCAGCCGGCGGCCCCGTGCACCATCGCGAGCTCGGGCGAGATCCGCAGGCCCCAAGCGGCAAGCCGTTGCATCGTGGCGCCGTGGGTCGGCGCGAGATCGCCGCCGGCGATCTCGCCGACACCGTAACAGTAAATCGCCAGGGGCCGCGCCGCGGTCACCCGCGGGTCGAGCTGGCGCAGGCTGCCCGCCGCCGCGTTGCGCGGGTTCGCGAAGGTCTTCTCGCCCTGCTCCCGCGCGCGCTGGTTGAGCGCCGCGAAACCACGCTTCGGCATGTAGACCTCGCCGCGCACCTCGAGCAGGCGGGGCCAGTCGCTGCCGAGCAGCCGCAGGGGGACCGAGGGGATGGTGCGGACGTTGTGGGTGACGTCCTCTCCGACCGTGCCGTCGCCACGCGTGGCGGCCTGCACGAGCATGCCCCCTTCGTAGCGCAGGCTGACCGCCAGGCCGTCCAGCTTCGGCTCGGCGGCGTAGGCGACCTCGCCCTCGCGGCCGAGGCGCTCGCGCACCCGCCGGTCGAAACCCGCGAGGTCCTCCGCGGTGAAGGCGTTGTCGAGCGACAGCATCGGCACCCGGTGCCGGACCTCCGCGAACTCGGCGAGCGGCGCGGCACCCACCCGCTGCGTGGGCGAGTCGGCCGTAGCGAGGTCGGGATGCTGCGCCTCGAGCCCCTGCAGCTCCGCCATGAGGCGGTCGTACTCGCTGTCGGGAATCAGCGGGTCGTCGAGGACGTAGTAGCGGTAGTTGTGGAAGGCGATCTGCTCGCGCAGCGCCCGTGCGCGCTCGCGCGCTGCGCGAGGGGCCGTCATCGAGCCCGATGGGCGAGCTGCAGCCGGCGCTTGTGCTGGAGGATCTCCTCGCGCACCCGCTCGATCCTGTCGCGCGTGAGCAGCTGGTGGGTTTCGTCCTGCAGCTCGCCGTCGAGCAGCGCGGCGATGCGCTCGGCGGAGAACAGCATGTCCGAGTAGACCGCCAGCCCGTCACGCGGCCCGGGCAGCTGCGTGAACAGGCAGAGACCCGGGGTCGAGAACCCCTCCATCCGGCCGAAGGGAAAGCTGCCCGGCTCGACCAGGCTGGCCATGCTGAAAAGGATCGGGTGCGGCGGGTGGTCGTCCGGTCGGTGGAAGATGTTCCACTCCCCCGGCTCGAGCCCGACCTCCTCGGCCGCCCGCATCAGGTTCGCCCCGCCGAAGTAGGCCCCCTTGGCCACGACGTTGATGACGAGGATCTTGGGTGGCTCCCCGGCAGACAACGCTGGCGCGGGCTCGTCAAACGGCAGGTTGGGCTGACGGGCGTCGGCGGGCGCGACCGGCTCCCCCGCGGCCACCAGCGTCGGCTCCTTGTCGGCCCGCTTGCGCCGGCCGAACAGGCCATGCTCTTTCGCCGGCTCGGCCGGTGGAGCCGGTGGCTCGGCCTCGGCGGGCTCCGCGGAAACGCGCCACTCGTCGACCTCGTCGACGTCGGGGGCCGGGCCCGCGACGCCGGGCTCCCGCCGCTCGCGCGGCTTGCGCTTCAGCTTCCGCGGCGGCTTGCCCTTGGACCGCCGCGCGAGGCGATCCCAGAGGTAGATGGCCACCAGCAGAGCCACGCCAAGAACGATCAGGATGAGGCGAACGCCGTTGCTGTCCATGAGCGACACCAGTAACGGATCGGGTCGAAGTGTTCAGACTGCCGCGAGGCGCGCAGCCTCGTCGACGTCCACCGACACGAGGCGGGAGACGCCGGGCTCGTGCATGGTAACGCCAATCAACTGGTTGGCGATCTCCATGGTCACTTTGTTGTGGGTGATGAAGATGAACTGGACCTTCTCCGCCATCTCCTTCACCAGCTCGCAGAAGCGCCCGACGTTGGCATCGTCCAGAGGCGCGTCCACCTCGTCGAGCATGCAGAACGGCGCCGGGTTCAGCTGGAAGATCGCGAACACGAGCGCGACGGCCGTCAATGCCTTTTCGCCGCCCGAGAGCAGATGGATGCTCGAGTTGCGCTTGCCCGGCGGGCGCGCCATCACCGCCACGCCGGCGTCGAGGAGCTCCTCGCCGACCATCTCCAGGTAGGCGTGCCCGCCGCCGAACAGCTTCGGGAACATGTCCTGCAGCCCGGCGTTCACCCGGTCGAAGGTCTCCTGGAAGCGGGACCGGGTCTCGCGGTCGATCTTGCGGATCGCCGTCTCGAGCGTGTCCAGCGATGCAGAGACATCCGCGTACTGGGCGTCGAGGTAGGCCTTGCGCTCCGCCTGCTCCCGGAACTCGTCGATGGCGGCGAGGTTGATGGGGCCGAGGCGCTGGATGCGCGCGGTGAGCCGGTCCAGCCGCTCCTGCCAGGCATCCGGCACGGCTCCCTGGGCCAGGGAGGCCAGCAGCTCGTCGCGGTCGAAACCCGTCTCGGCGAACTGCTCCGCCACGGTGCGTGCACGGACCACGATCTCCTGCCGTGCCATGCGGGCGGCCTCGAGCGCCGTGCGCTCCGCCTCGATCCCCTGCTCTGCCTCCCCGCGGCGGGACTCGAGCTCCCGCAGCCGCTGGTCGGCCGCCTCGAGCCCAGCCCGCGCGGCGCCCAGCTCGCCCTCGACCGCGAGGCGCACGCCGAGGCGCTCGTCCAGCGCCGCCTGCTGCTGCACCAGCGGAGTCTCGCCGGCGGTCAGCCGTCCGTGGAGCTCCTCGCGGCGGCCCGCGAGCTCCGCCAGCTGGCCGTCCATGCGGTCGAGGCTGGCACGCAGCGAGCGCTCGGAGGCCCGCAGCGATTCGACCCGCAGCGCCAGGTCGTGACTGGCGTTGCGTGCGCGCAGGGCCTCGCTGCGCAGGTCATCGACGCGACTGCGCAGGTCGTCGCGCTGGACGAGCAGTCCTTCGCGCCGACTGGCGTGGCTGTCCATCGCCCCGAGGGCGTGGTGCAGCCGCTCGCGCGCACCCGCGAGAGCGACCTGGCCGTCGGTGATCTGGGCCAGGGTCTCCCGTATCTCGCGCTCGGTGGCCTCGGCCCGGTGGCGCAGCTGCTCGGCGCGGGCGCGCCGGCCACTCAATTGCGCCAGCGTCTCGCCCAGGATCCGGTTCGCGAGATCCGCCGCCTGCTGCAGGCGCTCACGCTCCTGCTCCGCCTCGGCGACCGCGGCGCGCAGCCGCTGCAGCCGGGTCTCCTCGAACGACGCATCCTCTTCGAGCCGTCCGATCTCCTCGGCCAGCGCCTTGATCTCCTGCTCGCGCGCCAGGACCCCGGCGTGAGTCTCGTCGCCGCGCGCCACCCGGAGCCAGTTCCGCCCGACCCAGACGCCGTCGGGCGTAACCAGCGATTCGTGGTCGGCCAGGTCGTCCCGGCGCCGCAGCGCCGCGTCGAGGTCGGCCGCGCAGCGCAGCCCTCCTAGCAGCGGGCGCAGCGACCAGGGGCACCGGACCTTGCGCAGGAGGGCATCCGCCGGCAGCCCGTCGGTCGCGGCGGAACCCGCCGCCGTTTCGAACAGGGCGACCGTGCCCGACCCCAGCTGGCCGAGGCCCGTAGCGGGCGCCGCGAGGTCGGTGACGCACGCAGCCTCGAGGTGCAGGTCCAGGACCGCCTCGACGGCGCGCTGCCACTCCGCGTCGACGTCCAGGCCCTGAGCGAGCCGCGCGACGTCGCCGACGCCCATCTGCTCGAGCCACTGCGCCGCCGCGCCGCGGTGCTTGCCGAGGGCCGCCTGCTGCAGGGCCTCGAGCGAGGAGAGCCGGCCGCGCGCGGTCTGCAGCCGGCCACGGGCCGCGTTCAGGGTCTGGTCGCAGGCCGCCGCATCGGCGCGCTGCGCGCCGATGCGGGCCTGCGCCTCCGCCACCTGTGCGGCGACCGTTGCGGCGGTGGCCCGCTGCTCGACCTCCTCACCCTCCAGCACCCGGATCTCGTCGTCCAGCGCCGGGGCCTGCAGGCGCCCCGCCTCCTCGCGCAGGCGCTCGATGCGCCGCTGCCAGTGCTGCTCCTGCTGCTCGAGATGGTTGATGCGCGTGCGCTCGATCTGCGCCGTCTGCGTCGGCTCGGCCGCCTGCTGGTGGAAGCCGTCCCACTCCGTCTGCCAGCGCTGCAACGCCAGCTCCGCCTCCGCGAGCCGCTCGGCGACGTGGCCCTCCTGGGCACGCAGCTCGTCCAGGCGCGGCACCTCGACGGCGAGCGCCGCCGCGATCTCCGCGAGCTGCAGCGCATCGTTCTGCCGATGCTCCCGGGCCTGCTCCCAGAGCTGCTCCGCCCGCTCGAGGTCGTCCTGCGACCGACGCCGCGACTCGCGGGCGAACTGGATGGCCTGCTCGAGGCGGCCGATCTCCGCCCCCACGGCGTAGAAGCGCCCCTGCACGCCGTTGAAGGCCTGGTTGGCGTCCGCCTGCTGCTCGCGCGCCCGATCGATGTCGGCCTCCACCCGGCGAAGCGCGGCGATGGCCGCCTGCAGCCGGTTCTCGAGGCCGGCGAGCGTGCGCTCGTGACCGCCGAGCTCGTCTTCCATCGCCCGCCAGCGCAGCGCCAGCAGCTCGGCCCGCACCCGCCGCTCCTCGCCCTTCAGCTCCCTGTACTTCTCCGCGGTCGCCGCCTGCCGCTCCAGGTGGTGGAGCTGCTTGCCGACCTCCTCCCGCAGGTCGCTCAGGCGGGCGAGGTTCTCCCGGGTGTGCGCGATCCGGCTCTCCGTCTCGCGCCGCCGCTCCTTGTATTTCGAGATGCCGGCGGCCTCTTCCAGGTAGATCCGCAGGTCCTCCGGGCGGGCCTCGACCAGGCGGGAGATCATCCCCTGCTCGATGATCGAGTAGCTGCGCGGGCCGAGACCGGTGCCGAGGAACAGGTCGGTGATGTCGCGGCGGCGGCAGCGCACCCCGTTGAGGAAATAGCTCGACTGCCCGTCGCGGGAGACCTGGCGCTTGACCGAGATCTGGCCGTACTGGGCGTACTGACCCCCGGCGCTGCCGTCGGCGTTGTCGAAGATGAGCTCGATGGTGGCCGTCCCGACCGGCTTGCGGCCGGTGGAGCCGTTGAAGATCACGTCGGCCATCGACTCGCCGCGCAGGGTCTTGGCCGACATCTCGCCCATCACCCAGCGCACGGCGTCGATCACGTTGGACTTGCCGCAGCCGTTGGGGCCGACGACCCCGACGAGGTGGCTCGGGAACTGGACCGTGGTGGGGTCGACGAAGGACTTGAACCCCGCGAGCTTGATCCGTTCCAGGCGCATGGCGCGCAAAGATACAGGAGGGACCCGGCACCGCAAAGCCGGCCGCCATCGATAAATGACATCAGAATATGATACTAACTGATTGATGTTCAATCAATAAACAATCGTCACATCCCTCCCGTCCGGCTTCGTATAATCCCGCTCGCCGATCTTGGGAGTCACCGACCTCCGATGCCCACCCAGCCCAGCCAGGACCTCGAGACCTTCGCGAACCCCGAGCCGGGGCGCGACTACACGATCCGGATCCGCATCCCGGAGTTCACCTGCCTGTGCCCGAAGACCGGCCAGCCGGACTTCGCGACGCTCGACCTCGCCTACGTCCCCGACCGGCGCTGCGTCGAGCTCAAGGCGCTCAAGCTCTACGTCTGGTCGTACCGCGACCAGGGTGCCTTCCACGAGGCGGTCGCCAACCGCATCCTCGACGACCTGGTGGCAGCCACGGCGCCCCGATTCATGCGGCTGACCGCCGAGTTCAACGTACGCGGCGGCCTCTACACCACTGTCGTGGCCGAGCACCGCGCCCCGGGTTGGGAGCCGCCGGCGGTCGTCACCCTGCCTTGACCGGCCGCCCGCCGCTGTTCCTCGGCATCGATCTCGGCACCTCGGGCTGCCGGGCCTGTGCCATCGACGCGGCCGGCCGGACGGTCGCGCAATCCAGCGCGGCCCTGCCCGCACCCCTCCGCCCGGCACCCGGCTGGTCGGAGCAGGACCCCGAGCTCTGGTGGGCCGCGCTCACCGGCGTCGTGACCGGGCTGCCGGCCGGCGTCCGCGCGGCGGTGGCGGCGGTCGCGGTCGACGGCACGTCCGGCACGCTCCTCCTCGCGGACGAATCGGGACGGCCCACGGGGCCGGCGCTCCTCTACGACGATGCCCGGGCATGCGAGCAGGCCGGCGCGCTGGCGCGGGTCGCCCCGCCCGACGCGGCGGTGCACTCGCCCTCTTCCAGCCTCGCCAAAGCCCTCTGGCTCCTGGCGAGGCCCCATGCCGGCGGCCGACGTATGCTCCACCAGGCCGACTGGGTGCTAGGCCGGCTGACGGCCCGCTACGGCGGGAGCGACGAGAACAACGCCCTGAAGCTCGGCTACGACCCGGTCGCCCGCTGCTGGCCGGCGTGGGTGAGCGCCGCGGGCTGTCCAGCGGATCTGCTGCCGGAGGTCCGGCCCGTCGGGAGCCCGGTCGCCCCGCTCGCGCCCGACGTGGCGAAGGGCCTGGGGCTGCGGCCCGGGACCGTCGCCGTCGCGGGCACGACCGACAGCACCGCGGGGGCGATCGCCGCCGGGGCCGCCGCGAGCGGCGACGGTGTGACCACCCTCGGCAGCACCCTGGTGGTCAAGGTGCTGTCCGACCGGCCCGTGTTCGCGGCGCGCTACGGTGTATACAGCCACCGGCTCGGCGATCGCTGGCTGGCCGGCGGCGCATCCAACAGCGGGGGCGCCGTGCTGCGCCAGTACTTCCGCGACGACGAGCTGGTGGCGTTGTCGGCCCGGATCGATCCGGGCCAGCCGAGTCCCCTCGACTACTACCCGCTGCCACGCCCCGGTGAGCGCTTCCCCGTCGCCGATCCCACCCTCCCCCCGCGGCTCGAGCCACGACCGGCCGACGCCGCGGCCTTCCTGCACGGCCTGCTCGAGGGGATGGCCCGTATCGAGACGCTCGGCTACCGGCGCCTCGCCGAGCTCGGCGCACCGTATCCCCTCCGCGTGCTCACCACCGGCGGCGGGGCCATCAACGCGACCTGGACGGCCATCCGCGCGCGGCTGCTGGGTGTGCCGGTGACCGCTGTCGAGGACCGTGGCGCCGCCTACGGCGCTGCGCTGCTGGCGCGGCAGGGGCTCGCGAGGCAACGACCACGTTGAGGATACGTTGGGAACCTCGCCCCTGCCGGCGCAGACGTACGCCACCGGCACCGACTCATTTCAGCTCCTTGAGCAACGCCTCGGCTTCCTTCGCCGCGGGGGTGCCGGGATGTTCCCGCTGCACCCGCTCGAGGATCGGCCGCGCCTCGGCGCCGCGCCCCGACTGCGCCAGGGCGGCGCCGACGTGGAACGCGATCTCCGGGTGCTGCGGCGCCATCACGTAGGCCTGCTGCACGAGCGGCAGGCCCTCCTGAACGCGCCCGGCGCGGACCAGCGCCCAGCCGTAGGTATCGACCATCTCGGGCCGCTGTGGCGCCAGCTCGTAGGCCCGCTTCGCCGTCGTGACCGCGCGGGGATCGCCGCCCTCCTCGTACAGGACTGCCAGGTTGTTGAGCACCTGGACGTTCGCCGGATTCGCCGCGAGCACCTGCTCGTAGGCCGCGATCGCGCCGGCGCGATCGCCCTGCTGGTGCAGCAGCAGCGCCAGCAGCGTGCGGTTCGTCGCGTCGTCCGGGTGGCCACCCAGCCACTCCCGCAGTCCGGCAATCGCCTCGGCCTTCTGTCCCGCCGCCACCCTCGTCTGCGCATAGGCGGCCGCCCGCTGGGCAGTGGGCTGCAGCGCCAGCGCGCGGCGCGCCGCATCGAGAGCAACCGCCTGGTCGCCCTTCGCGCGGGCCGCGGCGGCCTCCAGATCGACGAGCTCTGCCGCCGCCGGAAAATCGCGCTGCGCGGCCTGCGCCAGGCTGAGGGCCTTGGCCAGATCCGGGGCACGCAGCTCGACCTCGACCTGCGCGGCCCGCAGCAGGGGCAGCCGCTTGTCGCCGTCGAGCGCCGCCGCGCTCGCAAAGGTCGCCCGTGCGGACTCGACATCCCCGGCCGCGAGCTGGGCGCGCCCGAGCTGGAACCGCGCCTCGATCGAGGTTGGCTGGACCTCGACCACGGACTGGAGAGTGCGGGCGGCACTCGCCGAATCCCCCGTGGCGAGCTGCGCGATACCCTTCAGGAGCAGGACCGCCGGCACACGTGCCGAGTCGGCAGGGATCTCGTTCAGCAGCGACAGGGCGCGCAGGCCATCCCCGCTGCGCAGTGCCTGCTGCACCAGCAACAGGGTGGGCTGCAACGCATTCGGCTGCGCGGCATGGGCCTTCGCGAGCCAGGCCTCGGTGCCAGCGGCGTCGCCACGCTGCTCGGCGAGCGCTGCCAGTCCGAGCAGCGCGCCGAGGTGAGTCGGCTGCAGTGCCAGGGCCGCCTGGTAGCTGGTCTCGGCCTGATCCGGCCGGCCGGCGGCAAGGCTGCCGCGGGCGCGGTTGATGTATGCCACGAGGAACTTCGGATCGCGCTCCAGCGCCTGGCCGAACGCCGCGTCGGCAGCGGCGAAGTCCCGCTGGGCCAGCAGCACGAGGCCACGCAGATTGGGCGGCACCGGGCTGGCCGGCATACGCTGCTCGAGCGCATCGACGGCCCGCCGCGCCTCGTCGTAGCGACCAGCCTGGAGGTGCGTGAGCACGAGCAGGACGTCCGCCTGCAGCAGGTCCTGTCCGAGGTCGACTGCCGCCTGCAGCTCGCTGGCCGCCGCACCGGCATCGCCGCTCGCGAGCCGACCGAGCGCCAGCTGGGTGCGCAGCGCCGCCTGGCTGGGGTCGAGCTCGACGGCGCGCGCGAGCGCCTCGCTGCCCTTGCCAGGATCGCCGGCCTGCATGTAGGCCGTGCCCAGCAGGGCGAGGAGCTGGGCGTCGTCCGGATCGGCCTGAACGGCCTGCTCGAGCAGCTGGACCGCCTCGCCGAAACGCCGCAGCTTGAGCTTGGTCGCCGCCTGCAGCTTGCGGATGGCGACGGGCGCGCCGCGCCCCACGCCGAGCCGGCTGAGAAAGTCGTCGGCGAGCTGGTAGTCGCCCTTGGCGTAGCTCACCGCCCCGTAAAGCAGCAACGCCTGCGGCTGGTTGGCATCGACCCGCAGCACGTAGTCCAGGTGCTCCGCCGTCTGTGCCAGGTCGTTGCGCTGGAAAGCCACCAGCGCCCGCAGGTAGCGCACCGTCGGCTGATCGCGCAGGTTCGCGGGCAGTGCATTGAGATCGCGCTCCGCCTCGTCGGGCTTGCGCTGCGCCAGCATCACGAGCGCGCGACCGAGGCGCGCGCGCAGGTCGGCAGCATTCGCCTGAAGGACCTGGCTGAAGTCGGCGAGGGCCGCGTCGAGGCGACCGTCGAGACGCAGCGTCTCGGCCCGCAGCAGCCGCGCCTGAGCATTGCCGGGGGAATCGGCCAGCAGCGCATCGAGCGCGGCGAGACCCTCGGTGCGCTTACCGTCCGCCAGCAGCAGCGTGGCGTCGCCGAGGCGCGCCCGCTCCAGTCCGGGCTGCGCAGCCAGGGCCTCCCCGAACGCCGCCTGGGCCTGCTCCCGTTCCCCCCTCGCCAGGTGGGCCTGGCCGCGGAGCGCGAGCACGTCGGCGGTCAGTGAACCAGGCTCGCCAGGCTCGGTGACGATGGATTCGAGCAACTCGGCGGTATGCCCCTGCATGAGCAACGCCTCGCCGAGCTGCGGCTTCCAGACCTCGGTCGGCGCGCCGAGCGCCCTGGCCTGGCGGATCTCCTTCTCCGCGCCCGCCCACTCGCCCTGCCTGGCGTAGGCGCTCGCGAGCAGCAGCCGCGCGTCGAGGTTGGCCGGGTTCTGCTGCAGTGCGTTCTTGAGGTGAATGACCGCGGCGCGCAGATCGCCCTTGTCGATGCTGGCGCGTGCTTCGGCCACCTCGCGGTCGGCCTTCGAGTCGGCGTGCAGTGGCGCTGCCAGGGCGGTGCAGAGCAGCGCGGCGGCCAGTGCGCGAAGCGATCCAGTGGGAAAGCGGGTCATCGGTGCCTCCATGGGGTGCGCCGCCGGGGATCCCCAGGGATCTCCCGCGCCGGCATCGGTTTCAGACCGGTATCTCGTACTTGCGAAACAGGCTGTAGAGCGTCGGGCGCGTCACGCCCAACAGCTCCGCGGCCCTGGACACGTTCTGGTCGGCATAGCTCATCGCGCGGCGGATGGCCCGTGTCTCCGCTGCCTCCCGGACCTCGCGCAGGTCGAAGGCCTCGGCGGTGGTCTCGATGTCGCCGAGCTCCAGGTCCTCCGGTGTCACGAGGGGGCCGTCGGCCATGATCAGCGCCCGCTTCACGCGGTTCTCCAGCTCGCGCACGTTGCCGGGCCACCGGTACTGCTCGATCACGGCGATGGCAGCCTCCGAAAAACCCCTGACCGGCCGCTTGAGCTCGGCCGCATACCGCTGCAGGAAGGCGCGGGCCAGAACGATGGCGTCGCCCTGCCGATCGCGCAGCGCCGGAACGCGAACCGTCGCTTCGTTCAGCCGGTAGTAGAGATCCTCGCGGAACTCGCCCCGGCTGATCATCTCCGAGAGATCGCGATGGGTCGCGCACACCACGCGCACGTCCACCGGAATCTCCTGCCGACCGCCGATGCGCTCGATCACCTTCTCCTGCAGGAAGCGCAGCAGCTTCGCCTGCAGGGCCGGCGAGAGATCGCCCACCTCGTCGAGGAACAGGATGCCACCGCTCGCCACCTCGATCTTGCCCGGGGTCGTCTTCACCGCGCCGGTGAAAGCGCCCTTCTCGAAGCCGAACAGCTCGCTCTCCAGCAGGGTCTCCGGGATCGCCGCGCAGTTGATGGCCACGAGGCGCCGGCTGCGCCGGTCGCTCAGCCGGTGCAGCGCGCGGACCAGGACCTCCTTGCCCGTTCCGCTCTCCCCAATGACGAGGGTCGACACATCGGTGGGCGCGAGCTTCTCGATGGTCCGGCAGACCTTCAGCATCTCGGGGCTCGCGGCGATGAGCCCCTCGAGCGGCGAGTCGGCGTGCCGCTGGCTGAGCCGCCGGTTCTCCTCCTCGAGCGTGAAGAGCCGGGCTGCCCGTTCCACCGCAAGGGTCAGCAGCTTGGGGTCGACCGGCTTCTCGAAGAAGTCGTAGGCGCCGAGGCCGATCGCCCGGACCGCGTTGCTGCGGTCGTTGTGGCCCGTCACCACGATCACCTTGGTATCGGGCAATGCGGCGAGGATCGCCTGCAGCGTCGCGAACCCTTCGCTGACACCACCCGGGTCCGGGGGCAGGCCGAGATCCAGCGTCACCACGGCGGGCGGCGCGCGCTCCAGCTGGGCGAGTGCCGAGGCGCGGTCCGCCGCCACGGCCACCTCGAGGCCCTCGAAGCTCCACCGCAGCTGGCTCTGCAGGCCGGGGTCGTCCTCGACGACGAGGAGGGTGTTGGCCCGTTCCGCCACGCTCGGCTATCCCCTCTCAGATCGCATTGGCCAGCGCCGGCGCACCTGCCAGCGGCAGCCCGATGATGAACGACGTCCCACGACCCGGCATGCTCTCCACCTCCACCCAGCCCCCCAGCGACTTCACGAACTCGCGGCACTCGTAGGCACCTATGCCCATTCCGGTCAGTCCCTTGGTCGAGTCGAAGGGCCGGAACAGCCGTTCCCGCAAGAACGCCTCGTCCATGCCGGTGCCGGTATCACGGACCGTCACTATAGCCTGCCCGTCGCCACACCCCAGGGTGACATTGATCTCGCCGGTCGGGGGCGTCGCGTCCTGGGCATTCTGCACGACGTGCCCGAGCACGGCCGACAACCGGTCGGGATCGGCGCGAACCAGCAGCGTGCCTGCGCGGTTCTCCAGACGGGGGACCGGCTGCTGGCGCTGGTGGCTCGCGACCACGCCGGTCAGCAGCGCCCCCAGATCCACGGCCTCCGCGCTCGGTGGTGCGATGGCGGTGCGCAGCTGCGCCATCAGGCGGTTCATCTTGGCGACCGAGTTCTCGATGGTGCGGATGGCATCCTCGACGAACTCGGGATTGTGCTTGTGGCGCTGCGCGTTGGTCGCGACGAGCGACAGCTGGGCGATGAGATTCTTGAGGTCGTGCATGACGAAGGCCGAAAGCCGATTGAAGCCCTCGAACTGGCGCGCCTCCGCCAGGGCCTCGGCCGCCTGGTTCAGGACGAGGTAGCTCGCGGCCTGCAGGCCTGCCGTCTTGAGCAGATCCAGATTCTCCCAGTTCAGCGCCTGCGGGGCCCGCGACTGCATGAGCACCACGAAGCCCCGCACGCGGTCGTTGTGCATGAGGGGAACGATCAGCCAGGGGTCCTGCACCTGTGCGAGCCAGGCCGGCAACGTCAGCGAGCCGTAAAGATCCGGATTGCTCTCGTACTCCTCCAGGTTGACGACCCAGCGCCGCTCTTCCATGAAGACTACCAGCGGCTCGCCGGCAGGCTGCGGCGGCAGCGTCACCTCCGGGTGGTTGAAACGAGCCACCGGTCGGCACGCCCCCTGCTCGTCGCACAGCCAAAGGAGGCCGCCGCGACTCTCGACGATCTCACCGATCGCGAACACCACGCGCTCGTACAGCGGCTGGTCGCTGCGCCGGCCGGTGAGGATCTCGATGAGCCGCAGCCATTCCTCCCGGTAGTCGTAGCGATAGTTGAAGAAGTGCTTGTTGATCAGGACCTTGAGGCGGGCCCGCAGCTGCCCGGAGAACAGCAGGGCCACCAGCACCACGCCGGCCCCGAACAAGAAGGCCGTTTGCAGCACGGCCCCCCACTCGCCACCGTAGACCTTGATGTAGTACCCCACCAGCGCCATGAGCAGCATGTAGACCCCGGCGCTGAAAAAGGCCGTGGTGTGCAGCACGGCGCGCCGCGACACGAAGAGCGGAAGGGACCAATCGGGGTTGCGTGCCGCGGCGACGGCGATCAGGGGCACGACCATGGCGTTGATCACGCCGCGCGCCAGCCAGATTTCCCGGTCGACGCGCCGGAACAGCAGGGCGTCGGTATAGAGGTAGAAGTCGAAGACGAAGATGGCGCCGAGGCCGATGCACAGGTACTTGATCGCCCAGCGCCGTTCGGTCGGGGTATTCCGCAGGACCTGCTCCACCAGCGCCATCCCCGCGATGGCCAGCAGCAGCTCGGCGATGAGCGCGAGGTCGCTGGCGGCGGTCGCAGCCGGGGCAGCCTCGCGCAGCGGATCGACGCCGCCCGGCGTCAGCAGGAGCACTGTCACCAGCACGAGGAGCAGGACCCGTCCGCCCACGAGGGCACGACGGTATGCCGCACTGCGCTCGGCGATCGGCTCGAGTATCGCCAGCAGGAAGAACAGCCAGGAGAAGGTGCGGAGCGCCTCGGTGACCGACAGGACGAGACCCGGGACCACCGGGTCGACGACCTGCCAGGCGCCCGCGCCCGCCCAGGCCGCAGACAGCGCCGTGGCCGCAAGGAGATAGCCGCCCTTGGGCCTGCCGCGCCATTGCGTGAGCAGCAGGCCTGTGAGGAGGGTGAACAGCAGTGCGGCCAGACCGTAGCCAACCGCAGCGACGGCGGTCACAGGCGGGCCACCCCGGGGCGTTGCCAGGCGACCGGCGTCACCGCGCGCCCTTCCCCCACAGCACGATTTCCACGGTCTCCAGGAGGATCACCAGGTCGAGGAACAGGCTCGTGTTCTTCACGTAATAGAGATCGTACTCGAGCTTCTTCTTCGCGTCGTCGACAGACGAACCGTACTGGTAGTTGAGCTGGGCCCAGCCGGTCAACCCGGGCTTGACCCGATGCCGTTCCGAGTAGAAGCGCAGCCGGCTGGAGAGGTCGGCGACGAATTCCGGCCGCTCGGGCCGCGGGCCAACCAGGCTCATCTCGCCGCGCAGCACGTTGAAGAGCTGCGGCAGCTCGTCGAGCCGGGTCTTGCGGATGAAGCGGCCGAACCGCGTGACGCGGGGATCCCCGACCGTCGCCCAGCGCGCCACGCCGTCGGCCTCGGCGTCGGCGCGCATGCTGCGGAACTTGTGCAGCCGGAATGGCCTGCCACCGAGGCCCACGCGGGTCTGGTGGAAGAGGATCGGCCCGCGTCCCCGGGACTCGATCCAGACGCCGAACGCCACGGCCGTCATGACCGGCAGCCCAACCGCCAGCATCACGGAGGCCCCCACGAGATCCAGTGCGCGCTTGCCCGCGTCCACCAGGGGTCGCCGTTGGAAGCCCGGCGAGAAAATCAGCCAGCTCGGCTGGAGCACGTCGAGATTGACGAGCGAGGCCTCCTTCTCGAAGAAGCTGACCAGGTCCATGACCTGCATGCCGCTCATCTTGCAGTCGAGTATGTCGTCGACCGGGAGGCGCTTGCGCCGGTCGTCCACCGCCACCACGAGCTCGTCCGCGTCACGTGCCACCATCAGATCGACGAGGCTCGACTCCAGCCTGACCTGGCGCGGTGCCGGGATCACGTCCCCGGGCTCGCCGACGTTGACGAAGCCGACGACCCGGAAGAGCTGGTCCGGACCTTCGAGGTCGCGGACGGAGGCGGCATTGCGGCCGACGCCGAGCACCAGGACCCGGTGGTGGAAGACATCGCCGCCGGCGAAGCGCAGGAAGAGACTGCGCACCGACAGCACACCGACGAGCGAGAACAGGAAGGTCAGCCCGACCACGCCGCGACCGAGCGTCACATGGGGTATCGTGTAGAAGAGCAAGACCGTCGCGGTGAAGGACATGCCGAAGGCCATCAGTATCCGCAGCACGAAGCCCGCCCCCCAGGGCAGGCCCCGCTGGTAGAGACCGACGGCGATCATCGCCAGCACGGTGATCCCCGCGTAGCCGAACGCGAGCGCGCTGACCGTCGGGAACGGCGCCACGAACTGTTCGAGCCGGGCCTCGAGGCGGATGTAGTATCCGGCCAGGAGCGACAACCAGAGCACGCAGAACTCGATGGCACCGAGCCCTATGAAGATGCGCGAGATGTAGTGTCCGAAGACGCGGATCATGGACGGACTGCGAGCGAGCCTCTCCTGGCTGTCGGCGTGCGCCGCGTTGTGCGGACCTCGCCCGGGCACGTTGTGCATCGGCATACGACTTTAAATCTGTAGGGTGACGGCGAGGGGAATCGTCCTGGTCCGATTGGAGCTCAACTGTTAGGATCCCGCGCCGCAAACCATCGCGCTGGCTGGCACGTCAACCCCATCCCTGAGAACCCCATGCTCGATCTCAACCGTGTGCGTCTAGGTGTCATTGGTCTCGGCTACGTCGGACTGCCGCTGGCAGTCGAGTTCGGCAAGCGACTGCCCGTCACCGGCTTCGACGTCAATTCTGCCCGCATCGCGGAGCTTCGGGCCGGTCGGGACAGCTCCCTGGAGGTAGACCCGGCCGAACTGGAGACGGCCACGCGCCTGCACTGTACCGATGTCGAGGCGGAGCTGACCGACTGCAACGTCTACATCGTGACAGTGCCCACTCCGATCGACGAGTTCAAGAGCCCGGACCTGCGGCCGGTCGAATCCGCCAGCCGGACGCTCGGCCGCGTCCTGAAACGCGGCGATATCGCGATCTTCGAGTCGACCGTCTATCCCGGGTGCACCGAGGAGATCTGCGTCCCGATCATGGAGGCGGTCTCCGGCCTGACGTTCAACCACGACTTCTTCGTCGGCTACAGCCCCGAGCGCATCAACCCCGGCGACAAGGAGCATCGCGTCACCACGATCCGCAAGGTCACGTCGGGCTCGACCCCGGAGGTCGCCGAGTTCGTGGATGCGCTGTACCGCTCCATCATCACGGCCGGGACGCACAAGGCCAGCAGCATCAAGGTTGCCGAGGCGGCCAAGGTCATCGAGAACACCCAGCGCGACGTCAACATCGCGCTGATCAACGAGCTCGCGCTGATCTTCAAGCGGCTCGGCATCGACACCCTGGAGGTCCTGGAAGCCGCGGGCAGCAAGTGGAACTTCCTGCCGTTCCGCCCCGGCCTGGTCGGCGGCCACTGCATCGGCGTCGACCCGTACTACCTCACGCACAAGGCGCAAGCCATCGGCTACCATCCGGAGATGATCCTAGCGGGCCGCCGCATCAACGACTCGATGGGGCACCATGTCGCGCACGAAACCATCAAGCTGATGATCAAGAGCGGCATGTCGGTCGCCGGCGCCAGGGCCCTCATACTCGGCCTCACCTTCAAGGAGAACTGCCCCGACCTGCGCAACACGCGCGTGGTCGACATCGTGGCGGAGCTGCGGAGCTTCGGCGTGCAGGTCGACGTGCACGACCCCTGGATCAACGCGGCCGAGGCCGAGCACGAGTATGGCATCCGGCCCGTCTCCGATCCGGAACCGGGCGCCTACGACGCCGTCATAATCGCCGTCGCCCACCGCCAGTTCCGGGACCTCGGGATCGACGGCATCCGCCGCTTCGGGCGACCCGGGGCGGTGGTCTACGACGTCAAATACCTGTTCCCCGCCGATGCGGTCGACGGGCGGCTCTGAGCGCAGGGGAGGCGCGCAGCCAATGCGGATACTGGTCACCGGCACGGCGGGTTTCATCGGCGCGGCGCTGGGCACGCGCCTGCTCGAACGCGGCGACGAGGTCATCGGCATCGACTGCCTCGACACCTATTACGACGTCGGGCTCAAGAAGGCCCGCCTCGCCCGCCTCGCCGCCTCCCCCGGCTTCACGGACCTGCGCATCCGCCTGGAGGATCGCCAGGCCGTCGCCGAGGCCTTCCGGGCCCATCGGCCCGAGCGCGTCGTGAATCTCGCCGCCCAGGCTGGCGTCCGCTATTCGATCGACAACCCCATGGCGTACGTCGACAGCAATCTGCTCGGCTTCGCCAATGTCCTCGAGGGGTGCCGGCACAACGGCGTCGGCCACCTGGTCTACGCCTCGAGCAGCTCGGTGTACGGCGCCAACACCAACATGCCGTTCTCCGTGCACCACAACGTCGATCACCCGCTGAGCCTCTATGCGGCGACCAAGAAGGCGAACGAGCTGATGGCGCACACCTACAGCCATCTGTACGGCCTGCCCTCCACCGGTCTGCGCTTCTTCACCGTGTACGGTCCGTGGGGCCGGCCGGACATGGCGCTGTTCAAGTTCACCAAGGCGATCCTCGAGGGGCGGCCGATCGAGGTCTTCAACTACGGCCACCACCGGCGCGACTTCACTTACATCGACGACATCGTCGAGGGCGTGATCCGCGTGCTGGATCGTCCCGCGGGGCCGAACCCTGCCTGGTCCGGCGCCGACCCCGACTCCGCCACCAGCGCCGCGCCCTACCGCCTGTACAACATCGGCAACCATCAGCCCGTCGAGCTGATGCGCTACATCGAGGTGCTCGAGCAGTGCCTCGGCAGAACAGCGGAGAAGACGCTCCTCCCCCTCCAGCCGGGCGACGTCCCGGACACCTACGCCGACGTCGAGGACCTGGTCCGCGACACCGGCTACAAGCCCGCCACGCCGATCGAGACCGGCGTCCGCAACTTCGTCGACTGGTACCGCGGGTACTACGGCGCCTGAGACCCTTTCGCCGCCAACAATGGCGGGGGGTGTGCGGCATGATCTGCGAGGACCGTAGGCGGCAGGGATGCCGCCTCCGAGCCTACACGGACGTGTTCACGGCGTGTCCGAGCGGGTCGTGCCGCACACCGCACGCACCGTGGTGGGTGTCCCCGCCACCGACGGGTCTTACGCTCCCCCGCTGGCAACGCTGCGGTAACGCCGATCCAAGTCAGCTGGCGGGCAGGCCGTGGCGCCGGGCGCAGCTCGCCGCGCGGTGATCCATCCGGGATCAACGCGCTACCGCGCACATCCCTGTGCGCTGCTCGCTGCGCGCCGGCGCCCGGCCCGCCGGACCAAGACACGCCCCCCCAACCTCCCGCTCGACCTTCTCACCCATCGCCAGAACCAGTCGGGCCTGTTTTCCACAGCCCACACACAGCTTCTGCCCGCGAATCCCAGGATGTTATCCACAACATGTTGTGGTTGACACCCTGCTAGCAGCGTATATATTGCGTTCAGCGGCTCCCACTCTTCCCCGCGCCCGGCGGGGTCGCCGCCTCAAACCAACAACACGACTGACCGACCTGGAGGAAGAATGGCCACCACCGAAGCCGCTGCGCGCGCTGCCGTCGCCGAACCCGTCCCCCTGGCCGTGGCCGAGCCGGCCACACTGCCACCGGCCGCCGAGCTGGCCGCCTACCAGCCCGGCACCTGCCAGGTGATCCGACGTAACGGCAAGGTCACGGGCTTCGATGCCAGCAAGATCGCGGTCGCGGTCACCAAGGCCTTTCTCGCCGTCGAGGGTGGCAGCGCCGCCGCCTCGAGCCGTATCCACCAGACGGTGCAGGAGATCACCGACCAGGTCGCCAGCGCCCTGCTGCGCCGCATGCCCAGCGGCGGCACGGTGCACATCGAGGACATCCAGGACCAGGTCGAGCTCGCCCTCATGCGCGCCGGCGAGCACAAGGTCGCCCGCTCCTACGTGCTGTACCGCGAGGAGCGCGCCCGCGAGCGCGCCGCGAAGGCGGCAGCGACCGCAGAGCCCGAGCGCCTCGTCAACGTGACCCTGGCCGACGGCTCGACCCGCCCACTGGACGTCGAGCGGCTGCGCCGGCTGGTGGCGGAGGCCTGTGGCGGACTGGACGAGGTCGTCCCGGACGCGATCCTGCAGGACACCTGCCGCAACCTGTTCGAAGGCGTGCGGGAGCGGGACGTCTCGCAGGCGCTGGTGATGAGCGCACGGGCGCTGATCGAGAAGGAGCCGAACTACTCCGAGGTCGCCGCCCGCCTGCTGCTGGACATCCTGCGCCGCGAGGCGCTCGGCTTCCTCGGCCTCGACACCCGGGTCGACACCCAGGCCGAAATGGCCCGGCGCTATCCCGAGTACTTCGCGGCCTACGTCAAGCGCGCCGGCGAGCTGGAGCTCCTCGACAAGCGGCTCGGCCAGTACGACCTCGCCCGCATCGGCGCGGCTCTCAAGCCGGAGCGCGACCTGCAGTTCACCTACCTCGGCCTGCAGACCCTCTACGACCGCTACTTCATCCACAGCCACGGCACGCGCTTCGAGCTGCCGCAGGCCTTCTTCATGCGCGTCGCGATGGGCCTCGCGATCAACGAGATCGACCGCGAGCAGCGCGCCATCGAGTTCTACGAGCTGCTGTCGAGCTTCGACTTCATGAGCTCGACCCCGACCCTGTTCAACTCGGGCACGCTGCGCCCGCAGCTGTCGAGCTGCTACCTCACCACGGTGGCCGACGACCTCGACGGCATCTACAGCGCCATCAAGGACAACGCCCTGCTCTCGAAGTACGCGGGCGGCCTCGGCAACGATTGGACGCGGGTCCGCGGCATGGGTGCCCACATCAAGGGCACGAACGGCAGGTCGCAGGGCGTGGTGCCCTTTCTCAAGGTCGCCAACGACACCGCCGTGGCCGTGAACCAGGGCGGCAAGCGCAAGGGGGCCGTCTGCGCCTACCTCGAGACCTGGCACGTCGACATCGAGGAATTTCTCGACCTGCGCAAGAACACCGGCGACGACCGGCGGCGCACCCACGACATGAACACGGCGAACTGGATCCCCGACCTGTTCATGCGCCGCGTCGCAGAGGACGGCGACTGGACCCTGTTCTCACCCGACGAGGTGCCGGAGCTGCACGACCTGCACGGCAAGGCCTTCGAGGAGGCCTACGTCCGCTACGAGGACAAGGCTCGCCGCGGCGAGCTGAGGGTCAGCAAGGCCCTGAAGGCCGTGACGCTGTGGCGAAAGATGCTGCAGATGCTGTTCGAGACCGGCCATCCCTGGCTCGCCTTCAAGGACCCCTGCAACACCCGCTACACCAACCAGCACGTCGGGGTCGTGCACAGCTCGAACCTGTGCACCGAGATCACGCTGCACACCAACGACAGCGAGATCGCGGTCTGCAACCTGGGCTCGGTCAACCTCGCCGCGCACGTCACCGACCACGGCCTGGACATGGCGAAGCTGGAGCGCACCGTCGCCACCGCCATGCGCATGCTCGACAACGTCATCGACTACAACTACTACACCGTGCCGCAGGCGCGACGCTCCAACCTGCGCCACCGCCCGGTCGGCCTGGGCATCATGGGCTTCCAGGACGCGCTGTACCGCCTGCACCTGCCCTACGTATCAGCCGAAGCGGTGGAGTTCGCCGACCGCTCGATGGAGGCCGTCAGCTACTTCGCGATCAAGGCGTCCACCGACCTCGCCGTCGAGCGCGGGCGCTATGCGAGCTTCGACGGGTCGCTCTGGAGCCGCGGCATCCTCCCTCACGACTCGGTGAAGCTGCTGGAGGAACAGCGCGGCGGCTACCTGCAGGTCGACGACAGCATCACGCTGGACTGGGACTGGCTGCGCACGCGCGTGCAGACCGTCGGCATGCGCAACTCCAATACGATGGCGATCGCGCCGACGGCGACGATCTCCAACATCTGCGGCGTCAGCCAGTCGATCGAGCCGACCTACCAGAACCTGTTCGTGAAATCCAACCTGTCGGGCGAGTTCACGGTGGTGAACCCCTACCTCGTGCGCGACCTCAAGGCCCGCGGCCTCTGGGACGCGGTCATGGTCAACGACCTCAAGTACTTCGACGGCTCGGTGCAGCCCGTCGATCGCATCCCGGCCGACCTCAAGCAGCTCTATGCCACCGCCTTCGAGATCGACCCGCGCTGGCTGATCGAGGCGGCATCGCGACGCCAGAAGTGGATCGACCAGGCGCAGAGCCTGAACCTCTACATGAGCGAGCCGAACGGCAAGAAGCTCGACAACCTTTACAAGCTCGCCTGGGTCCGCGGGTTGAAGACCACCTACTACCTGCGCTCGCTGGGCGCCACGCACGTCGAGAAGTCGACGATGGACGAGGCCGGCCGCGCCAACAAGCTGAACGCCGTCAGGGTCGCGGCGCTCGAGGGCGGCAGTGCCGCGCCGAAGGCCTGCTCGATCCTCGACCCGGACTGCGAGGCCTGCCAATAGCCAGCCACCACCACGTCATGCCAGGCGCCCGCGGGCTGCACGGATCCATGAGCTCCTGCTCGCGTCCGCACACGCCGACCGTGTCACCCGCGGACTGCCTGGCGCCCTTTCGGATGAGACGACAGGTTGCACCCGCCATCGCGGCAGCGACCGACAAGCGCAGGAGGATGATGACATGCTGAACTGGGACGATCCGCTCGCCGCCCCATCCCGCCCCGCCCCGCCGGCCGTGCCGACGTCCGCGGCCGCCGCAGTGCGCGCACACGACACGAAGGCGCACGTCCGCCCCGGCCACGGTGTCGTCAGCAACGACGACCTGATGGCGACCGCCGGCGCCGCCCCGGTGGTGAGCCCGGAGCCCGTCGCACAGGCAGCGGATCTCTCGGAGCACGACTACGACCACCGTGCCACCGGCGGCGCGACCGGCCTCGAGTCGCTGGAAATGGGCGCGGGACGCATCCGCGTCGACGACAAGCGGATCATCAACTGCCGCGCCGACCTAAACCAGCTGGTGCCGTTCAAGTACGAGTGGGCCTGGAAGAAGTACCTCGACGCCTGCGCCAACCACTGGATGCCGCAGGAGATCAACATGAACGCGGACATCGCGCTCTGGAAGGACCCGAACGGTCTGACCGAGGACGAGCGCACCATCGTAAAGCGCAACCTCGGCTTCTTCTCGACGGCCGACTCGCTGGTCGCGAACAACCTGGTGCTCGCGGTCTACCGGCACATCTCGAACCCCGAGTGCCGCCAGTACCTGCTGCGGCAGGCCTTCGAGGAGGCGCTGCACACCCACGCCTACCAGTATGTCGTCGAGAGCCTCGGCCTCGACGAGGGCGAGATCTTCAACATGTACCGCGAGGTGCCGGCCGTCGCGCGCAAGGCGGAGTGGGCGCTGCCCTACACCCAGTACCTCGCCGACCCGCAGTTCAACACCGGCACGCCGGAGAACGACCGGAAGCTGCTGCGCGAGCTGGTCGCCTTCTACGTGATCTTCGAGGGCATCTTCTTCTACGTCGGCTTCGTGCAGATCCTCAGCATGGGCCGGCGCAACAAGATGACGGGCACCGCCGAGCAATTCCAGTACATCCTGCGCGACGAGTCGATGCACATGAACTTCGGCATCGACGTGATCAACCAGATCAAGATCGAGAACCCGCACCTGTGGACTCCCGCCTTCAAGGACGAGATCGCACAGATGATCGGCGACGCGGTCGCGCTGGAAGTGCAGTACGCCTACGACACCATGCCGCGCGGCGTGCTCGGGCTCAACGCCCCGATGTTCGAGGAGTACCTGAAGTTCATCGCCAACCGCCGCTGCGCGCAGATCGGCCTGCCGGAGCAGTACGCGGGGGCCAACAACCCCTTCCCGTGGATGTCCGAGGTGTTGGACCTCAAGAAGGAGAAGAACTTCTTCGAGACCCGCGTGACCGAGTATCAGACCGGCGGGACCCTGAATTGGGACTGAACAGTTTTTGACTGGTGGGTGTGACAACGGCGTCGACTTGGGGCGTGCCACCGGCGCCCCTTCTTTTTTTCCGAGGCAGCGATGACACAGTTCGATCAGGTCAGCGTGGTCAAGAAGGCCAATGTCTATTTCGACGGCAAATGCGTTTCGCACACCGTGCTGTTTCCCGACGGCCGCCGCAAGACGCTCGGCGTGATCTTCCCGAGCACCCTCACCTTCACCACCGGGGCGCCGGAACGGATGGAGCTGACCGGAGGGCGTTGCCGGGTCCGCATCGGCGTCGGGACCGACTGGCGGACATACGGGATCGGGGACAGCTTCGAGGTGCCGGCGAACACGGCCTTCGACATCGAGGCGCTCGAGACCGTGGATTACGTCTGCCATTTCGGCTGAGGCCGCCTCGAACAGGCCCTACCGGCAACCCGGCCGCGCCGGCCGGGCCTGGGGACCGGCGCCACCGGCCGGGACCTGTCACCCTGGGAACTCGGTTAGAATCTGCGCAGACCTGCGCCATCGGCGACGCGGGCGACTCGGGAGGGGGAAGACATGGGCGGGGCAGCGAAGGTAGACGAACTGATCGAGCAGTGTGCCCTGGGGCGTGAGCTGGAGGGCGGGGCCTGCGCGATCCTCGGCTCCTTTTCGCAGGTGCGGGATCTGGCGGAGGGCGAGGTCCTGTTCCACGAGGACGAGGACGACGACTGTGTGCACATGGTCATCAGCGGCAAGCTCGCCGTCACGCGCCGCACCGGCGGTGGCGCCGAGGCCATTCTGCACGTGATCGAGCCGGGCGACCTCGCCGGCGAGATGGGTTTCGTCGACGGCACGCCCCACTCGGCGACTGTGAAGGCCTTGACTGCCGCGCGCGTGGTGAGCGTGGACCGGAACAAGTTCGAGGCGCTGCTCGACACCAACCCGCGCCTGGTCTACGACGTCATGCGGGCGATCGTCCGGCGCGTCCACCGCACTCTGCGGCGCATGAACCTGCAATACGTCGAGCTCACCAACTACATCTCGCAGCAGCACGGGCGCTACTGACCCGCCCGATTCGCGCGGGGGCGCCGTTCGCGTGCGTCCCCCACACCCGGAGGAAGCCGTCAGTGTACGAATTCAACATCGAGCTCGATCTGCCCGTCGCTGACGTCGAGGCCAGGCTGCGCGAAGCGCTGCTCGCGGAGCAGTTCGGCATCGTCAGCGACGTCGACGTCCAGGCGATCTTCAAGGCCAAGATGGGCAAGGACATCCCCGCCTACCGAATCCTCGGGGCCTGCAACCCGGGTCTCGCCGACCGGGTGCTCAGCGCCGAGCCGAATGCCGGCGCCCTTCTGCCGTGCAACGTCGTCGTGCGCGACGCCGGCGGTGGAAGGACGGTGGTCAGCGTCATGGACCCCGTGGCGGTGCTCGGGCTGTCGTCGTCGCCCGCCGCCCATGCCGTTGCGGCGGAGGCCAGGGCGAGGCTGGGGCGCGTGGTCGCGAAGCTCGCTGGCTGAGCGGGCTGGGGCGCTGTGGCGGCGCTGATCGACACCCACTGTCACCTCGACGTCAGCGAGTTCGATGCCGACCGCGCGGACGTACTGGCGCGTGCCCGTGCGGCCGGCGTAGTCGCCCAGGTGGTACCCGCGATCCATCGCGCCGGCTGGCCGTGCCTGCTGAAGCTGTGCCAGGCCGAGCCCGACCTGTATCCGGCGCTCGGGCTGCACCCCGTCTATCTCGAGCAGCACCACGACGCGGACATCGACGCGCTGGCCCGGGCAATCGCCGACGCCAGGCCGGTGGCGATCGGCGAGATCGGCCTCGACTGGTTCGTCGAGTTGCTCGACCGGAGCCGGCAGCAGAGCCTGTTCGAGGCCCAGCTCGGGATCGCCAGAGACGCGGGCCTCCCGGTGATACTGCACGTCCGCCGCGCGCACGACGCCGCGCTGGCGACGCTCCGCCGCATGCGGGTGATGGGCGGCATCGCCCACGCCTACAGCGGCAGCCTCGAGCAGGCCTGGCGGTACCTGGATCTCGGCTTTCGGCTCGGCTTCGGAGGGATGCTGACCTTCGAGCGCTCCACCAAGCTGCGCCGCCTCGCCCGCGAGCTGCCGCTCGACGCGATCGTGCTCGAAACCGACGCCCCCGACCTCACCGTCGCGTCGCACCGCGGGGAGCGCAACAGCCCCGAGTACCTGCCGGAGTGCCTCGCCGCCTTGGCAGAGGTCCGTGGCGAAGACCCGGCAGCGGTCGCCGCGCAGACGACGGCCAATGCGCGCGCCGTGCTCGGTCTGCAAGCGACGGCGTGAACGAGGAACCGCTGTTCGAACGCACGCGCATCCTCGTCGACGAGAGCGGCATTGCCACCCTGCGCGGTGCGCGGGTGTTCCTGGCCGGCCTCGGCGGGGTTGGCTCCTACGCCGCCGAGGCGCTGGCGCGCGCCGGCATCGGGACGATCACGCTGGTCGACCACGACGGCGTCGCCGGCTCCAATCTGAACCGCCAGTTGCCCGCTCTGCACAGCACGCTGGGCCGCAGGAAGATCGCGGTGATGGCCGAGCGCATTCTCGACATCAACCCATCCTGCCGGCTCAACCTGATCGATGAGTTTCTCGCGCCCGACAACGTCGCTGTGCGCCTCGCAGGCGGCTACGACGCCGTTCTAGACGCGATCGACAGCCTGTCGTCGAAAGCCGCGCTCATCGAGACGGCCTACCGCATGGGGCTGACGGTCGTGTCGAGCATGGGCGCCGGCGGCCGCCTCGACCCGACGCGCATCCGGGTCAGCGATCTGCAGGTGACCCGGGTCTGTCCGCTGGCACGTGCCGTTCGCACCCAGCTGCGCCGCCGGGGTGTCGGGCGGGGGGTGATCGCGGTCTGGTCCGACGAGACCCCCCTCCCCCCCCTGCCACCCGAGGAGGTCGGCCGCGGCCGGCCTCGCGCCGTCAACGGCACGGTGAGCTACCTGCCGGCGCTGTTCGGCCTGACGCTCGCCGGTGTCGCGATTAGGCGGGTGCTGGGAATCGGCCAGTGGTCGGTTGGGGGCAGGCGCGCATGACCTGCGCGGACACGCCGTGAATACGTCCCTGTAGGCTCGATCGCGGCATCCATGCCGCTCACGGTCCGCGCGGGTCAAGACGCGCCCGCCCCGCGGCACGGCGCCCTTGATCTCAAGCTCAGCCGGCAAACAAGGCCTCCATCCGTCGCGCCAGCTCGAAGTCGAGCGCCGTGAGACCGCCCGCGTCGTGCGTGCTGAGGTCGACGTCGACGCGGTTGTAGACGTTGAACCACTCGGGATGGTGGTCCAGCCGCTCGGCGATCAGCGCGGCGCGGACCATGAAGCCGAAGGCGGCGACGAAATCGGGAAAGCGAAAGCCCTTGTGCAGCTTGCCCCCGACGAGCTCCCAGGGGCCAGCCAAGCCCGCGTTGAGAACGGCGAGGCTGTCGGCGATCTCGGTGTCGGTCAGCTTCTGTCGTGCCATTCGAGTGGGCTCCGGACTGGGGGTGTCGAGGGCGAGTATAGGAATCGCGGTGCCAGCCATGGCCACGCGGCGTGCCATAGAATCGCGCCACGAGGATCACCGTGGAGATCGCCGATGAACCCCAACGCCGAGGGCACCTGCTGGTCCTGCAGTCAACGCCTGCTCGCCGCGGACTATGCGCGTGAGGGGCGCTGCCCGGCCTGCGGCAAGGCCACCCACGCCTGCCGCAACTGCCGGTTCTACGCGCCCGGCCGCGCCAACGACTGCCTCGAGCCGATCGCTGAGCGCGTGGTCGACAAGGAAAGGCCGAACTTCTGCGACCTGTTCGAGCCGACCTCCAGGACGAGCATGGCGAAGCCTTCGGCCGAAGACCTTCGCTCGGCCGCTGAGGCATTGTTCGAGAAAAAATAGGAACGAAGCTGTCTGCGCGGGTCTTTGCGCCGGCAGCCCGCACCGTTGCGGGTCAGACCTCGAAGGGCACTCCGAACAGCCGCGCGAAGTTGTCTCGGGTTACGGCCGCGATGGTCTCGATGGCGGTCCCGCGCAGCTCGGCGAGCAGCGCCGCGACGTGGACGACGTGGCGGGGCTCGTTCGGTTTGCCGCGGTGCGGCACCGGGGCGAGGTACGGTGAGTCGGTCTCGATCAGCAGCCTGTCGTCCGGCACCCGCCGCGCGACCTCGCGCAGCTCGGCCGCGTTCTTGAAGGTCACAATCCCCGAGAACGATATGTAGAAGCCGAGGTCCATGGCCCGGGCCGCAGTGTCCCAGTCCTCGGTGAAGCAGTGCATCACCCCGCCGACGTCGCTGGCGCCCTCGTCGCGGAGTATCGCCAGGGTGTCGGCACGCGCGTCGCGGCTGTGGACGATGAGCGGCTTGCGTGCCAGGCGTGCCGCCGCGACGTGCCGCCGGAAGCGCTCACGCTGCCATGCGAGGTCGCCTTTGCCGTGGAAGTAGTCGAGGCCGGTCTCGCCGATCGCGACGTTCTTCGGGTGCCTGGCGAGCGCGACCAGTGCGTCCGGGTCGGGCTCGGTGGCGTCGCGCTCGTTGGGGTGGACCCCCACCGATACCGACACCTGCGGGTATGGCTCGACCAGCGCGGCCATTGCCGGGTACGCCTCGAGGTCGATCGACACGCAGAGCATGTGCGTCACGCCGGCCGCCCGCGTCGCGGCGAGCAGCGCCGCGAAGTCCCCGGCATAGGGCGCCAGGTCGATCCGGTCGAGGTGACAGTGGGAGTCGACGAGCATCGGGGGGGCGCTGCGGAAGAAGGAGTCGCCGCGCGACGCGGCAGCAACCGTCACATCGTGTGCGTCGACCGCTCGGACTTGAGGGCACCGCCGAGGAAGCCCTCGATGCGCGCCCGGGTCTGGCCGTTGTCCTGGTCGCTGAACTGCACGCCGATCCCGGCCTGGCGGTTGCCCTCCGCACCGACCGGCGTTATCCACACGACCTTGCCGGCAACCGGGATGCGCTCCTGGTCCTCCATGAGGGTCAGCAGCATGAACACCTCGTCACCGAGCTGATACTTGCGGCTCGTCGGGATGAACAGCCCGCCGTTGCTGATGAAGGGCATGTACGCGGCATACAGCGCGTTCTTGTCCTTGATCGTCAGGGTGAGGATCTGGTGGGCGCGGGACGACTGGCTCGGGCTCATTGCGGGCGTCGGCTCAGGTTCGGTGACATGGCGGCCCAGCGGATCAGCAGCGTTTCGAGTGCCAACTGATGGTTGAGGTTCGACCCCGCGGCGCGGCGCGTCTGCAGCACTTGATCGACCAGTGCGAATAGGACTTTAGAGTCTACGCGGTCTGCGAGCCGCTGAAAAACCGCTGCCTGATCGGGATTCGTCAGCCGCGCGCCAGCGCCTGCGCTGCGCAGCCGCAGCAGATCGAGTGCCCAGCCGGCCAGCCAGTCGAGCAGCCGACCCCAGTCGGTGGCGAGCCAGGCCTCGGCAACGCGCACCGGGTCCTCGCCCCCCTCGCCCACGGCGACGAATTCGCCGAGCCTGCGGGAGCGCTCCTCGAGCACGCCCGCCTCCGCGCTCACGAGCGCCGCCAGGGGCGCGCCGCCGGCCACCCGCAACGCCAGCGCCGCATCGGCGCCGACCGTCTGCCGGCGCAGCCAGTCCGCCGCCTCGACGAAATCCGGAGCGGGGAAATCGACCCTCTGGCAGCGGCTGCGCACGGTCGGCGGGAGCCGGTGCGGCGCGGCGGTCACCAGCAGCAGAATGGTCGACGGCGACGGCTCCTCGAGCGTCTTCAGCAGACTGTTCGCGGCGGCGATGTTCATGGCGTCGGCCGGCTCGAGGATCGCCACCTTCTGGCCGCCGAGCTGTGCCGTCAGGGCGCTGCGCGCGCAGTACTCCCGGATCGCGTCCACCTTGATTGGCTTGCCATCCTCCTCCGGACCGATGCGCTGCAGGTCCGGGTGGGTGCCGACGGCGACCAGATGGCAGGATCGGCAGCGCAGGCACGGCTCGCCGGCCGCGC
>Ga0079037_100000084_pt1 | contig 30239 bp, 25 predicted proteins | sample Mud3Dept4metaG_FD_71479 | JGI IMG/M metagenome (GOLD analysis project Ga0079037, IMG submission 71479) | Freshwater wetland microbial communities from Ohio, USA, analyzing the effect of biotic and abiotic controls - Mud 3 Core 4 Depth 4 metaG | ecosystem: Environmental > Aquatic > Freshwater >... | reverse complement strand
CCGCTCTACAACGAGGACGGCTCGGTGGTCGTCACGTTCAACGGCGAGATCTTCAACTTCATGGACGTGGAGGCCGAGCTCCTCGCCCGCGGCCACACTTTCCGCACGCGCAGCGACACCGAGGTGATCGTCCACGCGTGGGAGGAGTGGGGCACGGAGTGCCTCAGGCGCTTCAATGGCATGTTCGCCTTCGCGGTGTGGGACGAGCGGCAGAAGATGCTGTTCATCGCCCGCGACCGCCTCGGCGTGAAGCCGCTCTATTACGCCGAGACCGCCGACGGCCGGCTGGTGTTCGGCTCGGAGCTCAAGGCGGTGCTGGCCGTGCCCGGCATCCCGCGGCGAATCGACGCGCGCGCGGTCGAGGAGTACTTCACCTTCGGCTACGTACCGGATCCCAAGACCATCTACCACGACGTGAAGAAGCTCGACCCGGGCGCCTACCTGCTGCACCCGCGCGGGCGACGCAGGCTCGAGCCGGTACGCTACTGGGACGTGCCGCTCGCCGGCGCGCGCCGGCCCCAGGGTTCCCCGGAGACCTGGGAGGCTGACCTGCGTGCACGTCTGCAGGAGGCGGTGCGCAAGCGCCTCGTCTCCGACGTGCCGCTCGGGGCGTTTCTGTCGGGGGGCATCGACTCGAGCGCGGTCGTCGCGATGATGCGCGAGATCGGTGCCGGGAAGATCCTGACCTGCTCGATCGGCTTCAAGGAGCCGCAGTACGACGAGTCCCGCTACGCACGCATGGTCGCCGAGGCCAAGCAGACCGACCACAAGGCCGAGGTGGTCGAGGCCTCGGACTACAGTCTGCTCGACGAGCTGGTTGGCATCTACGACGAGCCGTATGCCGACAGCTCCGCGATCCCGACCTACCGGGTCTGCAAGCTGGCGCGCAGGCACGTCACCGTGGCTCTCTCGGGCGACGGCGGCGACGAGGACTTCGTCGGCTACCGCCGCTACAAGCTGTTCGCGATGGAGGAGGCGGTGCGCAGCCGCGTGCCCGCAGGCGTCCGCCAGGCCGTGTTCGGTCCGCTCGGTCGCTGGTACCCGAAGCTCGACTGGGCGCCGCGCTTCGTGCGCGGCAAGACCACCTTCCAGGCGCTCGCCCGCGGCACGGTGGATGCCTACCTGCACGGCGTGTCGATCTGCTCGCAGGAGATGCGCGCGGAACTCTTCTCGCCGGCGTTCCGCCGCGAGCTGCAGGGCTACGACGCGAGCGAGGTGTTCCACGGCCACGTGCGCGGCAAGAGCTTCGCCGACCCGCTCGCGCTCGTGCAGTACCTCGACTACAAGACCTACTTGCCCGGTGACATCCTCACCAAGGTCGACCGCGCCAGCATGGCGCACAGCCTCGAGGTGCGCACGCCGTTCCTGGACTACGAGTTCGTTGAGTGGGCCGCGCAGCTGCCCTCGGAGGTCAAGCTCAGGGGTACGGAGGGCAAGCACGTTCTCAAGAAGGCGCTCGAGCCCGTGCTGCCGCGCGAGGTGCTTTACCGCGACAAGATGGGCTTCGCCGTGCCGATCGACGTGTGGTTCCGCGGCTCGCTCAAGGAGCGCCTCGCGGAGACCATCAAGGGACCGCGACTCAGGGACAGTGGCATCTTCGACCCGGTGCACCTCGCGCGCATGGTGGACGACCACCACTCGGGCCGGCGCGACTACAGCTCGCCGCTGTGGACGCTGCTCATGTTCGACGGGTTCCTGCGGCTGCACGAGCAGGCGGCACCGGCCGAGCCCGTGCTGCAGCGCGGGGCGGCGTGAACGCAGCTCCCGGCATGATCCGCAGCCAGGCGGGCGCGCCGGCCGGGGCGCGGCTCAGGGTGCTGAGCGTCTGTCGCTCGCTCCCGACGCCGGACGATCCCTCGAGTGGCGTGTTCGTGCTGAACCGCCTCGCGGCGATGCGGCGCTACGCCGAGGTGGAGATCCTCCAGCCGGTGCCGCACTTCCCGCTGGTCAAGCCTCTGCCCGCCTGGGCACACGGGACGCGGCAGGTCCGGGACACGCCGGTGACCGCGGAACCGATGTTCTACGTGCCGAAGTTCCTGAAGACGCTCGACGCGATGTGGCTGCGCCGCTCGATCGAGGCCACGGCTGCGGCGATGCATCGCCGCGGCGGGCTCGACCTGATCGACGCGCACTTCGGTTACCCGGACGGGGCCGCCTGCGTGCAGGTTGCCGCGCGGCTCGGAGTGCCCTCGTTCATCACGGTGCGCGGCGTCGAGAACGAGTACCTGCAGCAGCCGGGCATCGGCAGGCAGCTGGCCGAGGCGCTGCGATCGGCTACGGCCTGCATCTGTGTCAGCCACTCGCTGCGTGAGCTGGTACTCCGGCACGGCGTGGCGCCAGAGCGCGCGACCGTCATCCACAACGCGATCGACCGGGAGGCGTTCCGCCCGTGTGACGGGGCCGCGGCGCGCACGGCCCTCGGCGTCGCGGGGCATGTGCCGCTGATCGTGAGCGTGGGCCACCTCGTGGTGCGCAAGCGCCACCACGTGCTGATCGAGGCTTTCGCGCGACTCAGGCAGCGTCACCCGGACGCGCAGCTCGCGATCATCGGCGCCGTGGCCTTCGAGCCCGACTACCCCGAGAGGCTGCGCCGCTTGGCGGGCGAGCTGCGTGTAGCGGACTCGGTGCAGTTCGTGGGCAACCTGCCCCAGCCGCAGGTAGTGCAATGGCTGCGCGCGGCCGATGCGTTCGCACTCGGCACGGAGCGCGAGGGCTGCTGCAACGCCGTGCTGGAGGCGCTGGCCTGCGGGCTGCCCGTGGTCACGACGCCGGCCGGGGACAACACGTGGTTCGTCAGGGACGGTGTCAACGGGTTCATCGTGCCCGTGGACGACGCGGGCGCCATGGAGGCGGCGCTGGCCCGGACCCTGGCGCGCGGGGACTGGGATCGGCAGCGGATTTCCAGAGAACTCGCGGTCGGGACCTGGGACGGCGTCGGGCGGGAGGTTGTGGGATTCTTCCGCGAGCGCAGTGGCCTATGAACCGCTTGTCCCCGCTCGGTTGCGCTCTCGTTCGCGGTGCCGGGACCGTCGCATCGCTATTGGGGCCCGGTGGTCGCGGCCTGCTGGTGCTCATTTATCATCGTGTACTCGCTGTGCCCGACCCGCTGTCCGAAGGTGACGTGGACGCAACGCGATTCGCGGGGCAGATGGACCTGCTGGCATCATGCTTCAGCGTGCTGCCGCTGTCCGAGGCGCTCGAGCGCCTGCCTTCCGGCTCGCTGCCGCCGCGGGCTGTGAGTGTCACCTTCGACGACGGCTACGCGGACAACCTCGAGGTCGCATTGCCGATCATGAGACGGTACGGCGTACGGGCCACGGTCTTCGTCGCGAGCGGTTACCTCGACGGCGGCCTGATGTTCAACGACGCTGTGATCCAGGCGGTCCGCCAGGCGCCTGCGCGGGTCGATTTGAGCGACCTCGGCTTCGGCGTGCTTGATCTGCCCGACGTGCAGAGCCGGCGTGCGGCAATAGGGCGTCTGATCGGCGAACTGAAGTACCGTCCTCCCGCCGAGCGCAGGGAGCGGGCGATGGAGATGCTGGAGCGCACCGGGGGCTCGGCACCGCAACTCATGCTCACGACCCGGCAGGTGCGCGCACTGCGCGACGCCGGAGTGGAGATCGGCGCGCACACTGCGACACATCCGATCCTGACGAGGATCGAGCCGGCCACCGCGCGGGAAGACATGGCGCAGTCGAAGGACGTGCTTGAAGGAATCCTCGGAGAGCCCGTGCGTCTGTTCGCCTACCCGAACGGTCGGCCATGCCGCGACTACGATGCCCGGCACGTGACCATGGCCCGCGAACTCGGGTTCGCCGCCGCGGTGTCTACGGCGTGGGGCGCCGCGTATCCCGACTGTGATCTGTTCCAGGTGCCGCGCGTCGCGCCCTGGGATGCCACGGCGACTCGGTACTCGACGCGCCTCGTGAAGAGCTATGCACAGCGCGGCCACACCGTCGCCCCGGTCGAAGGGTGACGGGTGTTTGCGTCAAGGAGGCACGTCTGGCGCGTGTTCGCTTCTTGGTTGGAGCCGGTCACAGCGCCGGTGCGGGTACCGCCTTCGATGACAGGTGAACTTTGGAGGGCAACTTTCGGTCTGGTTGTTCTGCGCAAGCTCAGTGACGACTGGCACGGTCCTCCCGGCGGTCGATGCAGGAGACCAGGGCGCGAGGCCTGAACTGCGATGACGGAAAGCTTGTTTGAGGCTGGTCGAAGACTGATGCTGGCATCACAGCAAAGCGGTCGTTCCATGCTTGCCCTGGTCGCCGAGATGATCCGCCTCAGGTATTCGGCGGGCCGCATGGGCATGTCTGAGTACCTCGACTTTCGACTCCACGAGACCGACCTCTCTCTCGCCGAGAAGAGGCACTTCGCGGGCTGGAGGGCACAGGGGGTTCTCGACGAGATACTGGTCGACGACTACTCCCGCTTCCTGAGCCTTGACAAGATATCGATGTACGGCCTCCTGGCTGCATATGGTCTGCCGTTCCCTGCCATAAAGGCTGCCCTGCGCACGCGCAGACCCGGATCGCTCCGTTGCCTGCAGACGGCAGATGAACTCCTGAACTTTCTCCAGGAGCCAGGCAATTTGCCGATTTATGCCAAGCCCTCGATGGGTGCATTCGGTCGCGGCAACGCATTGATCACCGGCCTTGAAGGCGATCGCATTGTGTTCGGGAACGGCACAAGGCAGTCGATAGTCGAATTCTTCGGATCAGTGGCGGACCCGCGTGGTCTGGGATGGATCCTCCAGGAACCACTGAGGTCCCACGCGGGGATTGCTGCGCTTTGTGGCGAAAAGATCTCCGGTGTGCGAGCCCACACGTTCCTGGCGCCGGATGGTCCGAGAGTTACCAAAGCTGTTCTCAAGATCAACGTCGGGCAGGTTGATTGGGACAACTTTCAGCATGGGGCGAGTGGAAACATGCTGGGTGCCATTGACGTGGCGACAGGGGTCGTCACGCGCGTCATATCCGGCACGGGCCAGGAGCAGGTAGTGGATCCGCCTCACCCGGTGTCCGGACGGGAACTGGTTGGTTTTGAGGTGCCCTTGTGGGACCAAACCAAGAGACTCCTTTCGGACGCCGCCCTGGCATTCCCGGGCTATATCTGCCCAGGGTGGGACATCGCGATATGCGATAGCGGTCCCCGGATTCTCGAGGTGAACGCCTTCGGTGACGTGGACCTGTCTCAGCATGCCTACAGACGAGGGTTCATGGATAGCCAGTTCAACCAGTTGATGAGCGACCGACGGCTGGATCGCCTGCTCACGGCCCGGCCCCGGAATCACTCAAAGTCGCCGGAGAATCACCGCTGGGGCATCCGACGTCATCATTGGCGCTGGTGACCTGGCGGGTCGCTCCTCACAATACGATGTGCAGTCTACGATTTGCAGTTGTCCGGAACGAAGCCCAATGACCGACCTGATCACCAGCCTCAAGCAGCAGCTGTTCTTCCCGGCGGTGGCGAAGCGCGCGATCCGCCGCGATCGGGAGCCGGTGCCCACGCGTCCCGACCCGGGCATAGACGCCGTCATTGCTGCGGGGCTCGCGTGGCTCGGTGTGGCGCAGGACCGGTCGGCCACGCGGGACGGTGGTGTGGCGCGTCACTACAGCGTGGTCAAGGGCTGGGGCGACTCCTATCCCGAGACCACCGGCTACATCGTGCCGACCTGCATACGCTTCGCACGCGTGTTCGGCCGCGAGGACCTGCACCAGCGTGCCAGACGCATGCTCGACTGGCTGGTCGCGATCCAGATGCCGGGAGGCGGCTTCCAGGGCGGCATGGTCAGTGCCACGCCGAAGGTGCCCGTGACGTTCAACACGGGCCAGATCCTGATGGGGCTGGCTGCGGGAACGGCGGCCTACGGCGAGGCCTACGCCCCGGCGATGCGCCACGCCGCCGACTGGCTCGCGACCAGTATCGATCCGGACGGCTGCTGGCGGAAGCACGGCACGCCCTTCGCGGAGCCGGGCGAGAAGGCTTACGAGACCCACGTCACCTGGGGCCTGCTCGAGGCATTGCGCGTCGAGCGCAATCCCGCCTGGGAGCGAACGGCGCGGATGAATATCGATTGGGCCATCGGCAAGCAGCAGGCGAACGGCTGGGTGGCAGACTGCTGCCTGAGCCGGCCCGCGACGCCCCTGACCCATACGCTGGGCTACTACCTGCGCGGACTGCTCGAGGCATTCGAATACTTTCAGGACGAGCGCTATCTCACGGCGACGCGGTGCACGGCGGAAGGCCTGCTGCAGGCACTGCGGCCGGACGGCTGGCTGCCGGGACGGCTCGCGAGCGACTGGGGCGCCGCGGTGGACTGGGTATGCCTGACCGGTTCCGTGCAGATTGCGCACACCTGGCTGCGTCTCTACCAGTTGACGGGCGAGGAGCGCTACCTGCGCGCAGGCCGGCTCGCCAACGGCTTCGTACGTCGCACCGTGCACGTCGACGGACCGGAGGAGAGCGTGGGTGGGGTGCAGGGCTCGTTCCCGATCTCCGGCCTCTATGGCCAGTGGGAGTACCTGAACTGGGCCTGCAAGTTCATGCTGGACTCCATGTGGCTCGAGAAGCAGATTGACGAGGGAGGTCGCTGACATGCTCAAGCAGATCGGCAAGTCGCTGCGCGATCAGGCCAAGGATGCAATCAAGGAGGCGAAGCTCAAGGCCCGGAGTCACCTCGAGCCGCGTTTCGGGCGCGAGGAGCTTGCACAGGGCTTTCGCAGCCTCGGGCTCCTGCCCGGCGACTCCGTGTTCGTGCACTCGTCGCTCAAGAGCCTGGGTTTCGTCGAGGGTGGACCGATCGCGGTATTCGAGGGACTGTGGGACGCGATCGGTCCCGACGGCACGATGATCGTGCCGACCTACTACCTGCCGGGCGGGACGATCCTCAATGCCGCGCAGGACCCGGACTACGTGTTCGATCCCACGGTGCACGGATCCAATCTCGGTGCGCTGCCCGCGGCCTTCCTGTCGTTCCCGGGCATCAGGCGCAGCCTGCATCCCACGCACTCCGTGTCCGCGGTCGGCCGGCACGCCGAGTTCATCACCGCCGACCACCACAAGGCGCCGTCCGTGTTCGGCGAGGGTTCGCCGTGGCAGCGGTTCATCGAGCTCGACGGCAAGCTGCTCGGCGTGGGTATCAGCATGGGCCCGGTAACTTTCTACCACCGCCTGGAGGACGAGATGGGCGAGAGCTTCCCGCTGCCCGTCAAGCGTCCCGAGACCTATCGCATGCGCTGCCGCGACGCCACTGGCGTGGTCCACGAGGTACCGGTGCGCGCATTCGAGGTCGACTACATGCAGCGGCGCATCGACAATCCGTCCCGCAAGGACCTGCGCGACTACTTCTGGCGCGAGATGGTGGGTGCCGGTCTGATGCACGTTGGGCAGGTGGGCGCGGCGCGCTGCTGGTGGATCCGGGCGCGAGCCTTCCACGAGCACCTTCGTGGGCTCGCCGCCGAGGGCGTCACGATCTACGCCGCTCCCGAGGATCTCGAGCACCGCGGCTGGCCACCGATGCTGGCCGTGAACCCTCCGCCGGAGTGACCGCTCCGGGCAGGGCGCGAACCGCTCGAATTCAGTCGGGCGGGTGTCCCCCAACGCGGGTTCTCGCTGCATGCGTGATTTCCTGGATGGGAACCATCGGCTGCAGCCGCCGAAGACAGCTTTCCTTATCCGAATCTCCACTGCCACGGAATTGGGCGGCTTTTGGTTCTGGGAGAATGATGAAATTAGCACCGTCGATTTCTACGACGATGGGCGGTTCAGAGCGATCATGTGGGGTGGGGCCATTAGTTCCTTTGGCGAGACAATGGACGGCACCTATTTCATTTACGCAGTCCCCGAACCCAGTTCCGTCGCGCTGCTTGGCCTCGTAGGTCTCGGCCTGGGCCTGGGCCGCCGACGCCGGACCACTTGATCGATATTTCAGACTTCAACCACAGAGCCACGGCAGGTCAGGCTGTGTGAAAGCCCTCGCAGTCTCGGGGCCTGGTGAGGCAAGGCCCGCAATGGTCCTGCCTAGGCGGCCAGGCTGTTCGGTCCGGACAGCCTGCGTCCCGGCAGCGGACCGAGGGCGTGCAGGATGCTGCGGCCTTCGAGCCGGTTCTGCGGATCGTACGCCGCCCGGGCAACGCCGAAGTAGTCGATGACCGTCGGCAATATGTCGAGGATGGAAGGCCGCTCGCCGTGAATCGTGTGCGTGCCGGTCTTCCACCAGAGCACGCTGTCCGGATGATGCGTGGCACTCTTCGTGTGCGACAGCGCGTGGAAGATCTCGTGGAAAGGCATGTCGGGCCCTGAGGCAAAGCCCGTCACGACCGCCTCCTGAGGGACCCGGGTCCTGACGTTGGCTCCAAAGAAGATGCAGTGATCCTTGGTCGGGCCGAAATCCAGAAGCTGCTGGTCGCCGACCCTCAGGCGCTCGAGTACGGCCTTCGCCTCGTCGGCGCTGCGCGAGTCGACGAAGCGCGCACTGCACTGCTCGGCCATGACGGGCAGCACTTCCTCACAGCGGATCCCGCACAAGCCCAGCAATCCTTGCACGTTCCTGGGACGGTAGTAGATTCGGTCGGTGCGGCCGCTCGGCTGCTGACTCAGAGCGGTGGTGAGCACGAGTAGTGCTCCCTCACGCTCGAGCTCGAAGAAGCCGCTGAGCAGGTCGTCCATCTGCCGGTAGCCAAACAAGATGGCGTCACGCAGCCCGGTCGAATCCTGGCCACCGGAATCGGCCGGGGTTCCGGCAAAGTCCTCCGGAAACGCGTGGTGCCAGTAAGCGTGCTGGAAATGCGCGGTGCTGTTCAGGAAGAACGTGGCGAAAGCCGGCTGCTGTCGGCGCCAGTAGTGATTGAACAGGTCGAACTGCAGGCGATCGAGCAGCACGGCCCGCTTCCACCGGTTCTCGCGCTTTACAACGTCGTCAATGATCTGACCAAGGATCCTCGCGACCGTGGCCGCGCTGAGTCCCCGCGTCGCGAGAAATGCGAGAAACTTCGCCAGGTCCGATGCTGCGAGCTTCCGCCCGCCGCCCACGCTGTTTTCCTGAACCAGCGTAGTGACCACGCGTTGGTATACCGCGAGCTCTGCAGGGTAGGGCTCCTCAGTCTGACACCACGGGTCCGGCAGATAGGTCGAACCTGGAATCCTCAGCGACCGCGCATTCATGCTCCCCCAGTTCATGACGGGCAGCCCGCTGTCGGCGAGGATCGACCAGATGTCTAGGTGACCCGCAAGCGGTCCGTCGGTCAGGTTCCGGACGCCGTGCGTGCGGAAGCCGATGCCGGTGTGCAGCGAGTACCACTGAATCCACGGCTGCAGGTCCTCTCCCGCCGGCATGTCGGCCCGGGCGACGAACACCTGGGACTGCTCGTAGAACCTGCGGAAGTTCGGTAGCTGGCCCTCGCTCATCCACCGGTCGAGAAGGGGCGGGCACAACTCGTTGAACTCGAGCAGAATGAGTTTCCCGGTAGCCATGTTTCGATTTCCTCTGTGTCCTGCCTGACTGAACGCCGCGCGGAGGGCCGCACGGGCGGCCGATTATGAGTCCGGGACTTGGTTACTTTGTCGCCATTCCTGACGATCCGCAACTGTCGGCGCGCCAGCATGGTCCCGTATTCGCTCGCGTGTCGGGCGGGCATTTGACATACGTCGCTTCGGGCAGCCGGCGTGGCGTGCCTGGCATCGCTCAGCAGCGCGCAATGCTGTCGACGCCCCCGTCCGGTGAATCACGCGAATCGAAGACCAGCCAGCGTTCCGCGTCATCGACCGTGCCGTGCGAGGCGCTTCCGAGACCGGGGGTGTCGAGCCTCCGCACGTCGCTGTGCCCGAGGTTGACCTGCCATAGCGCAGGCGCGCGCGCGCCGCGCTCATGGGCATGTACGAGCAGCGACTGGCCGTCCGGATACCAGAACGGACCATGCGACCACGTGAAGCGCCGGGTCCAGTCGCAGGCCCGCTCCTCGCCAGTGGCAAGTTCAAGCAGCCTGACCTGGTGTGCGCCGCCCGTGGCAGGGGAGAAGAACGCGAGCAGCAGACCGTCTGGCGAGATGCAGGGGCGGTAGTCCGGGCCCGGGCCGTCCGTGACTTGCGTCAAACCCTTGCCGTCCGCGTTGACGCGCCACAGGTTGAGTCGGCCCGAGCGATTGGAAACGAACACGACTGTCCGGCCGTCGGGTGCCACGGCGGGGCGCTCGTCAACGTGTGGTCCCTCCGTCAGGGGGGTGGACTCACCGGTTTCCACATCGAGCCACCACAGGTTGGCCGGTGGCCGCTCGGTCGAGAACTGTCGCTGCGGATTCCAGCTGGCCGCCGGCGATGCAAAGTGCGCCAGGCGCCGTCCGTCGGGATGCCAATACGGATGACCCTGGATGCCTGCGCCGCGGGATACGCACCGGACCTCTTGCGCGCCGTCGGTAGCTGCTACCCAGATGCGCGCGGTGTCTCCGGCAGTGCCCGCGCCCCACCATGCGACCCGCCTCCCGCAGCGCGTGACCATGGGCTGACCAAAATTCCCGGACGGCGAGAGACGGCGCAGCGTGCCGGGAACGGCACTGCGGCGGTCCAGGGCGAGCCGGTACACTGAACTTTCGCGATGCGGAGGACGCGCGGCCCATGCGCCCCCACGACCCGCTCCCAGCAGTCGGCTCAGCAGGCTCGGCATCACTCGTCACCGTGCAGCGTCTTCCACTCCGGAAACGTCCGGCCGAGCAATTGCTCCAGCGCTGCCACATGGGCCCGCTGGATAGGCCTCAGGTAACGGCGAGCAGCGGCGACATCCACCGCGCCACGCTGGACGGGTCTCACCGCAAGCTTCCTCCCAAGCCGGCGCAACGACGCCGGGATCCGCGGGCCAACGGCGTTCCAGAGTCCGGAATGGCGGAATTGCTGCAGCAGGCCAGTACCCCGCACCTGCGTGACGACGTCCGGGGTCTCGTTCACCCGCTCGGACAGGTTCGTCGGCAGGTGTGTCGGATCGACTCCCAGCCAGCCAAAGACCGATGCCATCGTGGCCGCTGGCTGATCGGCCAGTGCCTCCGTTGTGATCGCGAGGACTCGACCCGCCCCGAACAGGGCGAGATAGGGGCGCAGCTGCAGGGCGTAGTCGCTGGTCTGGACGTAGTCGGCGTCCTCCCGGATGGCCGTGAGAAGGTCGCGATGCTCGTTGAAGAACCGGACCATGTACCAGTAGTGACTCAGCGTGCGCTCTACAGGGTCACGCATGATGAAGAGGATGCGCGCGTCCGGATCGAAAGCATGGATTCGCTCCGGCACCCCCTTGACGCGGTTCAGCCGCGCGTAGTTGGCGCTTGCCTCGCCGACCACCGGACGGTCGCCGGCGGCTTCGAACAGCCTCAGGTAGTGCTCCTCACCTCGCCAGAAGCCGCGCTTCTCGACGCCCGGCAGCACGTCCAGCAACTGCTCCCGCGTCAGGAAGTACGTGGGCTCCTTTGGATCCGATGTCATGAAGACGTCGGGGTGGGCACCGAGGTAGCGCGCCAGCGAGCTGGTGCCGGCCTTCATCGAGCCGACGACAAACAGGTTAGGTCTTCTGCCCATAATGGCGAAACACATGGAAGCTTGAATCAGGTAATGGTACGCAGACCCCGGACCCGCGATCGCAACCTTCCCGGGAGCATGTGAAGGTAATTCCTGCACGCCTTGGCAAACGGGTATGGATCTCTCAAGGAAAGATAGGGAAACAGCGGTAACCAACCGAGGCCGGTGCGCCGCACATTGATGAGCGTGCGCGCGAAGCTCGCACGGTCACGCTCTGTATCGCACCAGATTCGCGGCAGGATCGGTGCATTTCGCGAAGGAACCGCACATCCCGTGATCGCGGAATACTCGAGAACCGGCAGATCGCAGCCGTTGGCGACACATGCGTCCACGAAATAGTCGGTGCGTCCTACGGTGGGCTCGATCACGAACAGGGTTCCTTCCGGACTTTCCTTGAACTCAACCGAGACCGGGCCAGAAATGTCGAGTCCGGCGAAGAACGCTTCACCCGCCGCTCGCACCCGCTCGTCCGGATACCGCTGCATCACGCTGGTCTGGCCCCGGCACGGCGGTTGGGATCTGAGCTTACGACCCTCGAATGCTTCAATGACACGGCCATGGTGCATCATGAAGGCGGCAACCTTCAGGGTTTCGTCTGCGCCTGGGATCAGGTGCTGGACCAGGAAAGGCAAAGAGCTGCGGTGCTGTTCCCCCAGCCTTCGAAGGCCAGTCTCGTCGTCTACGGAGACGGCCTTGAACGTGCCCAGCGGTTGCGAGGGTTTGACCAGAGCCGGGTAAGCTCCGACCACCCCGCTGATGTCCGCAAAGTTACTCCCATCGAATATTACGGTTCGGGGGTAGGCGAGGCCCGACCGGAGGCAATGCGATTCCAGATGCTGCTTGTCAATCAAGTGCAGCACTTGCTCTCGACAGTGCGACCAACTGAGTCGATACCGCCTGCTCAGTTCTTCCCAGTGCTCGCCCACCGTTCGAACCATCCGGTCGTTCGTGAGGAACAGCACGGGCGGCGAGTTCGACTCTAGACTGTCCGCAAGCGTCTTGAGAGTCGCCACGAGGCCGACGCCCTTGGTCGTGCCGAGGGTCTCGACGCGCGCCACCCGCGTTGCCGTGCCGGGCAAGGTCTTGTCCTCCTCGAGCGCCAACACGGGGATGCCCTGGCGAGCCAGCGACCTGGTGACTGCCAGGCCGTGAGCACAGAGTCCGACGACGACCGCGAGGGGCAGATCCGGCGCCTTTCCACCGACAATGACGCGTGGATCGCTCATGGCTGAACCCGGTGCTCACGAAGCCACTGCTCCAGCATCGCCAGCACCCACACGAACACGCCGTAGTAACGCGCGTCTTCGGCGCCGTGCAGGTCGATCAGTCGGTCCAGGAACCGGTCACGAACGATGTGCCGCCGCCGCAGGTCCGCCAGGTTGCCCAGCACGATTTCCCGCAGATCGTTCGACTGCTGCAGCCACAGTCCGAAGGGCAGCCCGAACCCATGCTTCTTCTTGTGAATGATCTCCTCGGGCAGGAACCCCCGCATTGCCCGCTTGTAGAAGTCGCGCAGTTCGGTGCCCGGCATCTTCATCCCCGGTGGGACGCGGGTGGACATCTCGACGACGTCCGGGTGCAGCATCGGGTACGATACGGCAACGCCCGCAAGGTCGCACATCGCTTCCACCTTGCGCAGGTCATTGTCGGCCAGCGTGAAGCGCCAGTCATAGTGGAGCAGGCGGTTGAGCTGGGAGCGCGCCGGAGCCGCCCGGTACACGTGGCGCATGTGCCCGATCGGGCCGTCTGGCTCTACCGACGCCAGGAAGTCGGAATCGAGCACCTCCGCAAGGCCGACCAGGTGCAAGAAGTTCCACGCCTCGAGACGGTCGGGCAGGGGGGTATTTGCCTTCGCCACGTAGCCCCTCGCCTTACGGATCAAGGCGGGCGCGAACACGTCGGGGCAGGCACGCAGACTCGCCTCGAGCAGCGCGCGCGCCGCCGCCGGCACGCGCTCGTAGCGCTGGAATACGACCTGGTCCGCGTAACGGGAATTGCCTGCGAACAGTTCGTCGCCGCCGTCACCCGCGAGCAGATGCGTGACGCCGTGCTGCCGCGCGAGTCGTGCGCAGTAGTAGGTGGGCAGGGCCGAGGAGTTTCCGAAAGGCTCGTCGTATGCCTCGGCAATCGCCGCGAAGCTCGCGACGATGTCGTTGGCCGTGATGTCGTACTCGTGGCCTTGGCAGCGGAAGCGCTGGTTGGCGATGTGCGCGTAGGACAGCTCGTCGTAGTCCGGAAACCCGAAGCCGATGGAGAATGTCCGGGCCGGCGGCGGTAACACCTCGCTCAGTACGCCGACCACCGTCGAGCTGTCGAGGCCGCCGCTCAGGAACGCGCCGCACTCCGACCCGGGCGAAGCCCCTCGCACTGCGGCGCGCAGCGAGTCCCGAAGTTCCTGCGCCAACGCGTCATAGTCGCCCGGGCGATCTTCGACGAACGCGGGCGTCCAGTACTGCGCCAGCCGCAGGCGTCCGCCCGTGTACTCGGCAACCGTGGCCGCTGGCAGCTTGTGTACGCCCGAGAAGATCGTTCCTGGCGAGGGCACCATGTGGAAGAACAGGTAGTCGAGGATGGCCTGCCGGTCCAGGGCCGGTGTCGGGGCGAGGTGGCGCGCCACCGCCTCGGCCGAGGTCGAGAACACCAGGCCTGCCGGGGTCTCGGCATAGGCAAGGCGCTGGATGCCCATTCGGTCCAGTGCCAGCAGCACGGAGCCCCTGGCCGAGTCGACGATCGCCAGCGCGAAGCTGCCGTGCAGTGTCTCGAGCAGGCGCGTACCCAGCCGGTGATACGCGTCGATAATCGATTTCGCCATGGTCGCATCGGCGGGCGCCTCGAACCGGCCCCGCCAGTAGGGACGGCCGGTGACCGCCGCCACGATGCCGTCGCGCTCCGCGCGGGCCGGCGCCTCGATAATCGTTCCGGAACACCCCGGATCGGCGCCGGGCGGTGTGACTACGCCAAAAAGCCTCTGCATTCCTGTCGCTGACTCCGAATGGGAAGTCCTGATGCTACCGGATCCACCCTGCCGGAAGGGCCCCCGCGTCGGATCCAAGTCACATAAAATACCGGCCGCCTTCGGTAACCTACCGGGCCATCGGGCCTTCACCCTGGACGGAGACGGTATGGACACGATCGACGCCGTGCGCAGTGTACTGCGCGATGCGCTGCACCTCGGCGACCGCGCCGCCCGGCTCGGTCCGGACAGCCGCCTGCTAGGCGGCCTGCCCGAGTTCGACTCGATGGCGGTGGTCACGGTCGTGACCATGCTCGAGGACCAGTTCGGCATCACCGTGGCCGACGACGAGCTGTCCGCGGAGGTCTTCGAGACCGTGGGCTCGCTGTCCCGTTTCCTCGACGGGAAGCTCGCGGCGTGAGACCAGGCTCGATCTCCGCGCAGTTCGTCGGCCCACCCGGGCGCCGGATCTTCGTGCTGCAGCGCGAGCCCGCAGTCGCCGCCCGCGGCGGCACCAGCGTACTGGTCGTGCCACCATTCGGCGAGGAGATGAACAAGTCTCGGTGGCTCATGTCCGGGACGGCAGAGCAACTCTGCCAGTCCGGCATCACGGTGTTCATGCCCGACTTCTTCGGAACTGGCGACAGCGAGGGTGACTTTCGCGACGCAGAGGTCGATCTCTGGGTCGACGACCTCGACACCGCCTGCCGCTACGCCGCAGCCTTAGGGCGCCCCGTGCGGGCCATTGTAGCGGTGCGGCTCGGCTGCGCAGTCGCGGTTGCCGCCGCACGGCGCGGCGTGCTGCCGGAGGTCGCGGCGAGCGCGTGGTGGCAGCCGGTGCTGGAAGGCAAGCGCTACCTGACGCGGTTCCTGCGCCTGCGAGTCGCGGCCGCGGGCATGCGGGGTGGTGCTCAGGAGACCGTCGAGTCGCTGCTGCAGCGATCCGCCGACGGCGAGACGCTCGAGGTCGCGGGCTACGAGCTCTCGCCGTCGCTCGTGCGTGGACTGGAGGGTCTCGGGGTCGACAGCCTTCCTTCCCAGGTCGGCGACCTGCACTGGTTCGAGATCGTCCGCGAGGAGGGCGCTGCGCCGCCTTTGCCGAGCACCCGTTTCATCGATCGTGCGCGCGCCGGCGGAGCGCACGTGTCGCTGACCAATGTCGCAGGCGAGCCGTTCTGGGCGTCCACCGAGATCGTGCGGTTGCCGCGGCTGATCGAGCTGACTGCGGGCGCGCTCGGCACGGCGCTCTCGGCACCACAGGACCGCTCGTCCCCCGACAGTAGGGCCAAGGCATGAAGCTGCCGCAGGAACGGGCGCTCGTGTTCGAATGTCGCGAGGAACGGCTGCTCGGCGTCCTGCACGATCCTGCAGCCCAGACGAGGGGACTCGGCGTGCTGATCCTCGTCGGCGGGCCGCAGTACCGGGTGGGCAGCCACCGCCAGTTCGTCTTGATGGCCCGTGCCCTGGCCGCCGCCGGCTACCCGGTGCTGCGCTTCGACCACCGTGGCATCGGCGACAGCGACGGCACCCCCCGCAGCTTCGAGGAGCTCGACGACGACATCCGCGCGGCGCTGGACACGCTGTGCACGGCCCGTCCCGGACTCGAGCGCTGCGTGATCTTCGGCCTCTGCGACGCGGCCTCCGCCGCAATGATGTACTGCCCGAAGGATCCGCGCCTCGCGGGCCTGATCCTCGCCAACCCATGGGTGCACAGCGAGGCCGGCGTGGCCCGGGCCTACGTGCGGCACTACTACGTCGAGCGGTTGCTGCAGGCGGCGTTCTGGCGCAAGGTGGCGGCCGGTGAGTTCGACTTCGTGGGCTCGGTGCGGGACCTGTTGCGCAAGCTGTGGCTGTCGTTTTCGGGTCCGTCGTCGGGTGCCGGCTCTGGCGCGTTCCAGGACCGCATGCTCCACGGACTCGCGCGCTTTCAGGGGCGCGTACTGCTGCTCGTGAGCGGTCGCGACCTGACCGCCGCCGAGTTCGTTGACCTTGGTCGTTCGGACGTGCGCTGGCAGGCGGCGCTCGCCCGCCCAAACGTCGAACGGCGCGACTACGAGCGTTCCGACCACACGTTCTCGGATGCCGAGGGTCTCGCGAGCGCCGTCGCGGACTGCACGGCCTGGCTCGAGCCGGACTCGAGCTGCTGACCCGCAGGGGGAACCCATGGCACTGTCCGCGCTCGCCTTCCTGATGCTGTTCTTCGTCGGACTGGTGCTCGCCTTCGCGATCCACCCGCGGTTCGGCCTGTACACCTACCTCGCGGTGTTCTATATCCACCCGCCGTCGCGCTGGTGGGGCGACATGCTGCCTGACTTTCGCTGGTCGCTGATTGCGGCCGTGGTCACGCTGATCGCGCTGGTGCGGCTGCCAAAAGTGATCGGGCGCCCCGCGTTCCTGAGCCTCACGCCGGTCTGGCTGCTGATCGCATTCACGCTGTGGGTCTGGCTGCAGAACGCGTGGGCACTAGACCCCGTGATGCACCTCGACTTCTCGATCCTGCTCACCAAATACCTGGTGCTCTTCTACCTGATGTACAGGCTTGTCGACTCGCCCAGCATGCTGAACGACGTACTGTTCGTGCACGTGCTGGGTTGCTTCTACCTCGGTTGGCTAGCCTATCAGGCGCCCGATGCCGGCCGTCTCGATGGGTTGGGCGGTCCAGGCATAGATGAAGCGAACGCCCTCGCCATGCACGTCGCGACCGGCGTGATGGCGGCGGCCGTGCTGATAATGAACCCGGGCAGAGGGTTGGGGTGGGTGCGGCTAACTTGTGCACTGGCCATGCCGTTCATGCTGAACGTCATCATCCAGTCCGAGAGTCGCAGCACTGCGCTGGCTTTCGTGGCAGGTGTGCTAGTGCTGTGGCTCATGAAGCCCCGCTCGTACCGCAGACTGTTCTACGTCGGAGCCGCGGTGGGTGTGGCAGTAGTCATGTTCCTCGGGCAGGAGGCTTTCTGGAATCGAATGTCGACGATCCAGACTGCGGTCGAAAGCAGGGGGGATCCGGCTTCTCCTGCCGCCACGCGTCTCGCAGTGATCAATCTGCAATTGAAGCTGGCGGCCGAGCACCCCTTCGGAATCGGTCATCGCGGGATCGTGGTCCTGGCTCCGAGCTACTTGCCTGCGGAGCATCTAGCCCGCCAGGGAAGCCGCTCGTCCCACAACACGTACCTCACGGTGCTGTCAGAGCAAGGCGTGCCTGGGGCAGTTCTCATTGGCGCATTGATGCTCTGGGTGCTCAAGACAGTATGGCGCATGCGCGACCTCCGTCACCGTCCCGATCTGACGCGTCTAGCGGGCCAGGTCGCGGTGCTGGCCGCAATGCTGACGGTCAGCGCCGTGGGCGGACTGGGCGTCGACTACCTGAAGGCCGAGGTGCAAATCTGGGGCCTGGTCCTGCTCACGGTGTTAAGCGTCGAGTACTCGATCATGCACACCGTCAGGGAATCGGGGCCAGCAAGCGATGCGCGCGTTGAGGGGCTTCGGCCGGCCCGGTGGTCTGGTTGATGCCAGGGCGATCTACGGGTTCTACCACCTGCTGGATGCCCACGAGCCGTGCACGGAATTCCTCGCTACGGTCAGCGCGCAGAGGTGGCATCGGTTTTTCGGACACGGGTACAAGTGGATTTCTGGCCGGGCACCCACGTGACCGGAGGAATGAAGTCCATGAAGAAGCCCAGGCGCATCCACTCGCCGGCGTTCAAGGCCCGGTTAGCCCTGGAGGCGATCCGGGGTGACAAGACGGTGGCGCAGATCGCGGTGCACCATGAGGCCCACCCGGACCGGGTGACGACCAGAAAGAGCCAGCTGCTGCAGAACGCGGCGGCGATTCTTGACGGCAACGCGATCGCCGAGGACGGCCGGGAACGGATCCGCGAGCGGCACGAGAAGATTGGCGAGTTGACCGTCGAGCGGGATCTTTTGGAGGGCGCGCTCGGGAAGTTCCCGGGCCTGAGCGCCCCTCGATGATCGAGCGGGGCTCTGAAGTGCCGGTGACGCGCCAAGCCGAGCTGCTGGGCCCGAGCCGGTCGAGCGTGTACTGCACGCCGCGAACGTTGCCGGAGAGGATCTGCTGCTGATGCGGCGGATCGACGAACTGCATCTGGAGCTGCCGTTCTACGGTGCGCGCAAGCTGGCCGAGCAGCTGCGGCCGGACGGTCATCCGGCGGACCGCCGGCACATCGCAACGCTGATGCGCCGCATGGGCATCGAGATGCTGTACCGACGGCCGCGCAGGAACCTCCAGGCGCGGGGTGCGGCGATCTACCCGTATCGGCTGTCGGGCCTTGCGATCGAGCGGCCGAACCACGTGTGGGCGAGCGATATCAGTGCGCCATGACGGCGAGGAGGTTGCGAGGACGTTGCGAGGACGTAGGCAATCGAGAGCTTCTCGCCTGCTGGCGATTGACCGATGGCTGTGATGCCATCCGGCGCGGTCGAGGAGCCGCGTACAAAGGGGTTCGTTAAGTGCGTCGAGTCTTCGACGGCGCGCGACGGAGCTACGTCGCCTGCCGCTTCGCGGACCTCCGATACACGGTGGTCACAATCAGCGAAATCAGCAGGGCCTGTTGTGCGAACTCGCGCAGCATGACGTACCGGTGGTAGCGTCCGGCCGGAGATCTCTACCTGACGCTGGTCCTAATTCTCGGGTCACTTGGACCTGGACTAAGCCTGGCCAGAGGCACCTATTTCGAGCACCTCGTCGAGCAACTTCGCCAGCTGCGCAGTTGTGCTCGAGCGCGAGAACTTCATCACGGCTTCCCGTGTCGGCACGAATGCGTTCCCCTGAACTGCCCGCTCGATAGACCGCAGGATCAGCTCTTTGATTGCAGCCACGTCGTCCAGCGGTGCCACGGTGTCGACACCGAGTGCGGCGAGCAGTCGGGCCGTCTCGCCTCGAGAGTCGGTGAAAGCGACGATCGGCCGCCCGACGTAGAGGTACTCATAAAGCTTGGCCGGGATCTGCATGTTGCAGCTCGCGGCCTGAAAAAGCAGCAGCGCATCGGCCTCGCACATCTCGTGCAGCGCATCCCGGTACGGCACACCCGGCAACAGGCTAATCATGTCTTCGAGGCCGAGTTCCACGAGTCTGGACTGGTAGTGCTCTGTGTGTCCGGCCGCTCGCAAGACGAACCGCACGGAACCCGGAGTCAGCCGACCCTCGGTACGCAGCTCCGCGATGGCCCGGAAAAACCAATCTGGATTGCGGTCACGCGGATCGAGGAGGCCACTGTGCAGGAGGCGAACTGGGCCAGCTCGACCTACTCGGGAAGACAGCTGCGGAGCAGGCTCCGGAAACGCCAGTTCGTCGAAGCCGTTCGGTATGACGCGCACCAAGCTACTCGGAAACGCCGGGTAGCGGCTGCGGTACATCTGGGCGGTACCCTCCGTCGTGACCGTGACTGCCGTGCAGCGATGCAGCACCCGCCGTTCGAGATCCCAATAGATCCTACGCATGCGTTCGTCGGCGGGGTATCTCTCCTGTCCCAATGGATCGCGGAAATCCGCAATCCATGGCAGCCCGAACCTGCCGCTCAGCCGCAACGCGATCTCGTGAGCGGAGGGGATCGGAAAGGTCGAGAAGATGGCGTGCGGGCGCCAGTCGCGGATGAGGCGTCGACCGGCGAGGGTTCCCGAGTAGATCCATGTGCGCCAGCGGTCCGGCGTTGCGAGTGCGAGGGGGTAGCGCCCGAACAGCGAAAAGTGCCGCTGCGCATCAAGGGCTGGTGCGCGAATCACTCGGACGTGGCCTGGAACGAGGGCATTGTTATCCTCTGAGTGCTCCGGATACGCGCTCGGGGTCGCGGTCAGAATGGCAACGTCCCAGCCATAGCGCTCAAGGTAGCGGGCGAATGCCAACGACCGATGCACGCCGGTGCTCCCCTGCACCGGGGGGAAGTGAAAGGCGATCAGCAGCAGCTTCTTTCGAGTCGAAGAATCCAAGGCTGGGGCGTCGACGTGCTAGTGTCGTGAGTCGGAAGTTCGCATGCAGAAATGGCATACGCTTTCGAGGATTTCTCTGGCCGTCTTCGTCCACGCGAACGGTCGCGGATCTTCTCGACGAACAACGGGCCGGCCGAGAGCTTGAAGGTCCCCGCCCGACACGGCTGCGGTCCGAACGCGTTCCAGATCCGCACCACCGCACTTTGCGGCAACTTGGAGGCTTCCGTCACCAAGCGGCTGCCCCGGTGCGGCGCGCCTTCCGGGCGCTGGTGAAGCGTCGTCGTGATCGTCGCCTCGACCTCCGCGCTCTTGTGTCGTGCGTCCACTCGAGCAGTCGCTCCCGCTCGCCGGGCGAAAGGCGCAGCGGCTGCCGGGGTTGTCCTCGCGCGCTCGATTGCGCCTGGTGAGCCACTTTGCCGTTGGACCGCGTGGCTGCATAAATGTGCAACTGAGTAACGACTCAGGACGCTAGGGCGAGACCGCACGCGTTGTGCCGAGCATCGCCTGCACGAGTTTCAGGTTCATCGCAATCTGGCGATAGAGGGGACTCGTCGGGGGAGTACGATCGAAGCTGAACCTGCACTCGGATTCTGCATTGCGCAGCAGGAACGTACGTTGTTGCTCGGAGGGCGCGACATTAGCCCGCTGGAGCAACACCATTCCCAGGCAATAATGGTGTACATAAGTGAAAGTCTCCTCACCTATGAGGTTCTTCCAGCGCTGTACCCCAGCGGGCGGGAACATTGACGCATACGGTGACCGTTTCCCTATATCCATGCTGACATAGCGCGCTTTGCAGTAGTCGGGCCAGGTAGCCCACTCCGCCGGAGTCGGTGTGAAGCTAAAGGCCAGCGATGCCTTGGGCACCAGCATACCGGCCCATATGACAGCCGCCAGAGCTTGCAGGGTTACGCTGGGTCGCGTGAGCGCGTTCTTCATGGGTGTCAGCCTTGACCCCACATCTAGAAGGCTGCCAGCGACCGCGGGGGGGCGGGCACCCTGCGGGCATCCACTTCAGGCATGCGGAACGCGTACACAGGGCCGTTAATGGCGTCTACCAGAAGCGCGATTTCGGCATCATCAAAGGTCACGATCTGGAACCTGCTGAATACGCCGTTCGAGCCGGCTGTATTTCGTCCTGCGGGTACGGTGATGTTGTTCGCTGCCGTCAAACCGGTCCATTTCCATGAATCTGTGCGCCATTTGCTGCCCTGCTGCTTGAACTCGAAGACTCCTGAACCCCTATTATAGTAAATAAACGCGCGCCTGCCCGGCGACCATTCCCAGCCGTGCGATTCTGCGAGCGTCGGAACGGATCCGGTCTGCACCAGCTTGACATCGCCGGCTGCGCCAGTCTCCGGCCGCGTCAGGTCGATCGCCAGGACGTCCGGTGTGGTGCGGAACACCGTGAAGACGACGATGTCGTTCGCGGGGTCGTAGGCCGCCGCGGCGTGCATTTGGGCGGTTCGTCGCGGGTAGTTCAGGAACGTTCCGAACCTGCCGCCATCTCTGGCGGGTTTGGGGTCGAAAGCTGTCATCGTTTCGGTGCCTGCACCGCCGTTGGCCCAGAAGAGGTCTCGCTTGGTGTCGTAGGCGGACCAGCCGCCCGAGTTCGTAAAATTGAGAGTGTTGAGGGGCGAAAACCGCCAGTTGCCTCTGTTGAAATTGCGGTTGACGTTGGAATCCGGGGTCCTGAGCCCGTCGAGGGAGAACATGGCGACTATAGGGCTGTTGTAGCCGCCAAGGTTGTGGTTCTGAGTTTTCATCATCACCAGCGAGTTTGTGGGCGGATGGTAGCTGATCTGGTCGTAGGTATGCGGAACGCTCGGGGTGTTGTCCGGCCAGATGCCATCCTGGATCGGATACGCCGGACTGGCGTACGGGTTAGTCAGGCGCTGCCAGCGGCGAGTCTCGAGATCGAAGCCATAGACCTCGTTGCCGTAGTAGTCGGCGTGGCCTCCGCCGATAATCAGATACGTACCGTACTTGCCATAGCCCGTCGCGAATGTCGCGCCGTTCCAGGACTCGATGATGGCATACTGGTTGCCCAACCAAGGGGGAGACCGCGGGAAGTTGGGATTGACCTCGGGGTCCTTGGCGGGATCGAGGTCCCTCAGGGTGTTCAGGCTAACCTCGGCCCATGTTCCGGGCGCGATCTGCATCACCCACTCCGGCGCAGTGCGGCTCGACGCGAGCGATGCGCTCGAGAAGGTCAGCAGGCAGGCAACGAGGGCTGTCACGGTGTCGGCTGATCTCATGGCTGACCTTGATTGAATTCGACCGTTGGTTGGAAGAAGGGAACCGCTCACGTTATCTGGTCTAGACCTCGCGCGGGCGACGTCGAAACCAGTTCCGACGCGTTACGCGGCCTCGCGAGTCCGCATGCTCTATCGCGGTCACGTAAGCCCATCACGAAATCTAGGTGGCGGCCTTTTTAGCGCGCCGTGGACTGGAATTGCGCGGACGTGGATCACGTTCCCAGCTGCCGAGAGGAGCTTGCCTCGCTTCCGACGATGCCGAGGCTGAAACTATGATCGGCCGTCACGAGCTGGACCTGCCCAGTAACCCACGGAGTAGTGGACCCGCGCGGTTGAGGACAACGCGCTCGGCTCCGGCTGGGCGACCGCTCAGCCACCAGAGCAGGGCCGCGGTGGTGACGTATAGCAACGCCCCCCCGGTAACCACCAGAAGCAGTCGGCGCAGCGCAAGGACCGCCTCAGGCGTCGCCCACGCGTTGGCAATCGGCTTGACGACAGCGAACATCACCGCGGCGGCGATGATTGGTCGCCAAAGTGGTTCCCAGGCATCAGTGAGGCGGATCGAGGTCCTGCGCAGCAGGAACCAATACGCGACCGGTATAAAGACCAGCAGCGAGTGCAGCAGGTATGCCCACGCTGCCCCGATCACACCGTTCTGCAAGACTCCAAGCATGACCATAGGAATCAGGGTAAAGGCTTGGATTCCTGTCGTCAGCGTCTGGAGATGCGGCTGCGCCGTCGCGTAATGAACCGAGACGGTGGAGGCCGTCAAGATCCGGCTCGCCCCGGCGAGTGCGAGCAGCGTCAGCAGAGGGATCGTAGCGTGCCACTGCGAGCCCAGGACGACGGGCACGACGAGGGCCGAGACCGCTGCCAGGCCAACTGCTGCCGGAAGTGCTATGAGGGCAATGAGGCCGAGCATTGACCTGTAGCTTTCGCGCAGCTTCGCGGCATCATTCGACACGCGGACGAAGCCGGGAAACACCGCGCGGTTGAGCGGCGCAACGAGGGTCGTCGATGGCAGGGAGGCAATCTCGTCCGCCAGCGTGAACAGACCGACTGACGGTGCATCCAGTAATCGGCCCATCACGAGCACATACCCCCGGTCACGCACGTAGATCAGGATGCCGTTGATCTGCATCCACTTTGAAAAATCCAGCAGCCCGCGCCAGGCCTTCAGGCAAAGGCGGGGGCGATAGGGCAGGAACCCGTAGCTCACGGCGACTCCGACCACACGGCCAGCGACCATTCCTGCAACGAGCGCCCAGTAGGAGCGCAGCAAGAACGCCAGCGGTATCGAGATGGCCATGACGGCAAGCTTCTGCGCGATCTGCAGGGCGAAGTCGCGTCGGAAGTTCATCTGCTTACGGAACAGGACGGTGCCGATGTTCTGGAACGCCATGAACAAGTGTCCAACGGCGACCCAGCGGAGAATGGCTTCGATGCGAGGCTCGGAATAGAAGCGTGCCGCAAAGGGTGCAGCGATAAGGAGGGCGGCTGCGACAGCTGTTGCCGAGATTATGTTCAGAGTCCACGCCGTATCGTAGTCGTCGCGAGTGGCGTCCTGCTTCTGGATCAGGGGTACCTCGAAGCCGAACTGGCTCAGCGAGTCGAGCAGCATAACCACCGACATTGCGATTGCGATGAGTCCGAAGTCCTCGGGAGTGAGCAGGCGCGCAAGGACCATAGTGCTCATGATCCCCAGAACCTGTATGCCGAGTCGCGCCGCGGTCATCCATGCGACACCGTAGGCCATCTGCTCCTTGAGGGAGCGCTGGGGAGGGGCTGCCGGTGTGGCGTCGGTCATTACGGGACCTGCGCGATCAGCGACGAGGGGTCGCGCGCACTACAGCCCCATAGACTTCAACGTACTTTGCCACGCTCTTGCGCCAGTTGCGTTCATCACGCACGTAAGCGAGGCCGTCCCGGCGGAGCCTCGCCTGAAGGTCGGGCGCGCCGATGACGTGGAGGACGGCGCGAACGAGCGCACCCACGTCATCCGCCCTGAACAGCACGCCAGTCTCCCCATCGCGCACGAGCTCGCGATGGCCGCCGACGTCTGATGCCACGAACAGCTTGCGTTGCGCCATGGCCTCGAGCGGCTTGAGGGGCGTCACGAGTTCAGTCAGGCGCAGGGACCTTCGCGGGTAAACGAGCAGGTCGATCACCGAATAGTATCGCTCGACCTCCGCAAAAGGCACCCGCCCTGTGAATATCACCTTGCCGTCGAGACCAAGTCGCCGGACCTGACTGCGCAGTGCCTCCTCCTGAGTTCCTCCCCCCACCAGCAGCAACCGCACTTGCGGGTCCGCGGCAAGTAGTTGCGGTATTGCATCGATGAGCAGATCGAGCCCCTCGAAGTCGTAGAAGGAGCCGACGAAGCCGAGGGTTGCGCCAGGTGCCAGGCCGTGGCGGGCAGCCAATGCATCGTCGCGGGGTATGTCACGCGAGAAGCGCTCGTACTCAACAGCGTTCGGGACAACCGTGACTGGCGCAGCGCACGTCCCCCGCGCCTCGATGTCCCGCTTGAGCCCCTCGCAGATCGCGGTTACCCGGTCGGCGCGGCGTAACACGTAGTTTTCGAGGGCGCGGGTGAGACGGTAGCGCGGTCCCTGCTCCCGGCTCGTGCCCTGGTCGACTGCGGCGTCCTCCCAGAAGGCTCGTACCTCATAGACCAGCGGTAGCCCGAATCGCCGACAAGCGAGATGAGCCGCCACACCGTTCAGGGCTGGCGAATGGGCGTGGATCAGATCGGGTCGAAACGTAGGCAGGATTGAGCGGAGTCTCCTGTAGATCAGCCAGATGCTCCAGATTTGTCCAATGACCGGCAGCTTTCCCCAGATCGAGGGTTGATCCCCTGTGCGATGGAAGTTGAATCCGGAGACGGACTCCTCGCCGTCCGCAGTGGTCTTCTGCCGCGGGCCGGTAAGGGCCAGCACGGTCCAGCCACGCGCGATCTGCTGCTGAATGATGGCCCAACTGCGGGAGGAATAACCGTCCTGAATGGGCAGCGAATGATCGAAGACGTGCAGGATGCGCATGATCTGGGACGGCTTTACCCGAAGCGCCCGAGTCGGCTGTAAAGTCCGCCCAGCGAGAGCCCGTAGCGGTGCTTGGCGAAGAGGTAGAACAGTCCCATTGCGTGCCGAATGGTGAACCGGTTCATGCGGAGGCCCTTTGGACGGGAGATCTCCTGTGCGTCGTGTACCACAGCGACTTCGGAGAAGTAGTGCACCTGGTGGCCGGCCTCCCAGAGGCGGATGCAATAGTCTACGTCCTCCGGCGAATAGAAGATTCGCTCGTCTAGCAATCCAGTGGCGGAGATGGCCTCGCGCCTCAGCAGCCAGCAGGCGGAGATGGCGTAGTCGACCGGGCCGGTAACTCCTGGCGATTCCCGTTGCTCCAGTGTACGCAGGGACAGGAATCGCCGGACCTTCCGCGATACTGTCGGGAAGACATCCACGCTCATTTGAAACTTGCCGGAGGGATAGATGAGCCTCGGCGCGATCAGTCCTGCCTCCGGATGGAGCTGCTGGTACCGTAGCATGGCCCTAAGGGCCGTCGTGTTCATGTAGGCGTCGGAGTCGAGGATGAGGACCGACCGGCCTTTAGCCAGCCGAAGGGCGAGGTTGCGCGAGCGTGTCGTGCCCGCGTTCTCAGGAAGGTACACGACGTTCAGCCGCTCGCCGACCTCTGTTTTCAGTTGCTCGAGGACTGCGACGCTGCTGTCCACCGAGCCGTTGTCCACCACGTGGATCTCGCCATTGATGCGGCACTCGTCAATGCTGTGCACGAGGCTGCGGACGCAGGTTTCAATGTAGCGTCCGGAGTTGAAGGAAAGTACGATGGCAGATAAGTCCAAGTCAGATCACTCCGTGACAAGGGGTTTCGCGGGAACTGCAGTGTTCAGCGTGGGCCCGATTGCGGACTGAAGACTACCCCGACCGGTGACCGATTCGGAGACCGTGAGTCACATTCCGCGACCGCTCCCGTGCCCGAAGGAGTGTGAATCCGCGCACAGACAGCGAACTGGATCAGGGTCCGTTGGAGCGCGCAGGCGCGTAATCCACATAATATTCGATGCGGGCATCAACGGCTGCGAGTCGCGACCGAGGTGGACACAGACCATGGACAAGAAGCGCATCAACCGACGGGAGTTTCTGGTATCGACCGCCACTGCTGCCGGCGTCATCGTGCCCGGCGTGGCGTGGCCGGCCGGCCGCCCCTGTCCGCCGCCCACTCTCGGGGTGTCTGGGGGCACGACTGCACCGACGACCTGCGTCCGGTCCGGTCCGGGGCAGTTGCCGAAGCTCGTTCTCACCAGTCGGTCTGCGGACGGAGCGCACGCTTGGACCTTCGGACATCCGTTCCGTCAGGGTGACGTGCCTTCCGGGAGCGTGGTTACCGCCGAAGGCGACGTCTTCCAGATGGACGTGCGCAACCGCTGGCCCGACGGTAGCGTCAAGTTCGCTGTCTTGAGCGGCATCACCAGCCTGACGCGCAATTCGCCAAAGCCCATCGCACTCACGGTCGCAAGCGGTAATGATGGGCCGACTACCTTCAACGTGGCGGAACCGACTGCGCTCGACGTCAGCATTACCTTCAGCGGCAGTGTTTCGGGAACCTATACGCTCCAGTCGGCACTCGGCGTGAACAAGGAGACCTGGGGTAGCCGTGCCGGAGCCGGACGCGTCCGCAGGATCCTCGGGCCGGTCATGTCGGAGTTCCACTACTATGTTCCGACCTCCGACGATCATGTCGCCGTCTGGTTCTATGTGCGCCACTACTCGAATGGCGCGACGGAAGTCGAGACTGTGGTCGAGAACGGCTGGCTACTGGTACCGGCCCCGGGCCAGCGAGAGTACACGGTTACGCTAGCGATCGCGGGCAGAACGCGGTATACGGGCACCCTGAGCCACCTGCATCACACGCGGTGGAGCCGTGCCGACTGGGTCGGCCCGGATCCCCAGATCGTGCCGAAGCACGACCCTTCCTACCTTCGACGGACACGGCTCGTCCCAAACTACGGATACACAGCCCCACGGGATGCGGCATTCTCCAGTTTCGCCAGCGACCTCAATCCTGTTCCTTTCGCCCAAGGCAACTGGGCGACCGACATGTTCGGCACGGGTGCCCATCCGGCCATCGGCCTGTTGCCCAAGTGGGAAGCGCTTTACTGTACCTCCGCGGATCCGCGTGCCTACGTCGCGATGATCAGCAACAATCGAGGGGCGGGCCGGTACGGGATCCATTACAGGGACGAGACGACCGGGCGCATCCCGAGGTATATGTCGTACAAGAACAATACTCTTACCTCCGGCTGGGGTGCCAACGCTCCTCGAGGCGGGCCGAATCCACCGGTGTGGGACATCGCGCACCACCCGTCACTTGGCTACCTCGCTTACCTCGTGACTGGCCGGTGGTTGATGCTGGAGGAGTTGCAGTTTTCAGCCTCCAGTATGATCCTCGAGACCAACCCGGTGACCCGTTACGGTGGTGGCGTGCTGGCGCTGATCAATGCCCCACTGACAGAGCGCGGCGCGGCCTGGGCGTGGAGGACCATGGGACAGGCGGCGGCCGTGTCGCCTACGCAGATCGCCGGGGGTGCGCCACTGACCGCCGACAGTTCGATGCAGGAACAGTGGGCCAGGAGCATCGACGACACTGCGGCGTGGAATCGAGCGAGGTACGTCGACGGCACCATCGACGGCGGCCTACACCGGAACACGCTCGGATGGCTCGGCGCATACGTCAACTACAATACGGCCGGTGGCTCTATTCCGCGCCCACCCAGCGAATTCTGGGGGCCGGGCTGGATGCAGAGATTCCAGAACATTGCACTAGGGCACATCTCCGATCTCGGTATCGAGGGGCTCGCAAGTCCAGCAAACTTGGCGGTCATGCGCGATCATTCGTACGAGGGCGTGCTGCGGCTGATCGGAGACGACAGCAGCTGGAACTGGAGGCGCGCTGTCACTTACGCCTTTCCGTACCTGAAGAACGGCAGCAAGCCGGCTTCACCGGTGTTCATGTCGACTTCCGAGTCATTCGCCTCGTATCGCGCCACGCTGGGAATTTCGGCGCTGTCGGCCGCGGCCGGCGGTACACTCAAGCAGCACTCGACCGATCTCGACATTACGAGCTCCGATTCTTCCAATGTAGGCACCGGCTATGGCGCCGTCGTAGCCGCAGCGCTCGCCATGGCGGTCGACCACGGCATGCAGGGTGCACGAGCCAAGTACGCGCTGTTCACCTCGGCGTCGAACTTCGACACTTCGCTGGCACACGACGACCCGAACTGGGCGATCGTGCCGCGATGAGCAGTCAATCGATGGTAGTGCCGGTCGTTTTCGGCTGGGACGAATTGCGCTCAGTTCGGTGCCGTGTCGATCGGACTCGCCCGACGGAAATCGGTGATCGACCATGCAGCACGACACCGCCTTGAGCCCGATCACGCCAAGCGCAGGGCCAGGCACGAACGACCCCCAGCACAGTGCGACTACGTCCGGACCGGTCGCCGGCGCGGCCAGCTCCGTCCGCTGGTCGGTCGCCGTCACTGCCTCGCGCGAGAACCCGGACACGCTGGCCGCGACGCTCGACGCGATCCTAGTTGCTTTGCACGGGAACTGCGCCGTTGTCGACCTGCTCGTGAACGGCAATCCCGCACTGGCTCGAGAGTGCGCGGACCTTGCGGGAGCATTGCGCCGGCTTGGCGAAGGGCAGCAGGTTCGAGTCTGGAGCATCGCGGCCGGCGACAAGGCAAATGCCTGGAACCAGTACATGCACGCGCTCTGGCCAGGGTCAGACGTCGGGTTCTTTGTCGACGGTTACGCGAGGCCAGCGGAGGATGCACTCGAGCGCCTGGCGGGCGACCTCCACCGCAATCGCCACGTGCTCAGCGCAACGGGCGTGCCGGGCTATGGGCGGTCGGCCGCAAGGTTGCGCCAACAGCTCCTTGCGGAGGGCGGCGTGCACGGTAATCTCTTCGCGGTCCGCGGCCAAGTGATCACGGCATTCCGCGAGCGGGGCTTCCGAGTTCCCATTGGCATGTACCGCGTTGACTCGCTGCTGGGCGCGGTGCTCGCCTTCGGGCTCGATCCGTCCCGAAGCCAGTGGGACCGAAGCAGGTTGTACGTGGACCCCGATGTCACGTGGCATGCCCCGACGCTGTCCATGTTCAGACCAGCGGACGTAAGGACGCAGCTGCGGCGTGTGATGCGCCAGTCCCGCGGTGTGCTCGAGACTCGCGCGGTCCGCGAGCACCTCGCCGTTCGAAAGAGGTTACCCGAGTCCCTTCCCACCACGAATTCGGAGCTGGTGATGTCGTGGCTCCAGTCGTCTGCAGCGAGACGTCTCGAGGTCTTGCGGCTGTCGCCGCTCTCGCTTCTCACGATCCGGGAAGTGCGCAACGCGCCGCGATTCGAGCCGCAGGACCTGGTGGCGGAGCTGGTCGCCGCGTGGTGACGAGCCGAGGGCGGAGGGAGGCAGCGGAAGCTTCGATGCGGCGGCCCTGATCGCGGGGATTCCCCCCC
>Ga0079037_100000083_pt1 | contig 30580 bp, 29 predicted proteins | sample Mud3Dept4metaG_FD_71479 | JGI IMG/M metagenome (GOLD analysis project Ga0079037, IMG submission 71479) | Freshwater wetland microbial communities from Ohio, USA, analyzing the effect of biotic and abiotic controls - Mud 3 Core 4 Depth 4 metaG | ecosystem: Environmental > Aquatic > Freshwater >... | reverse complement strand
CATCACCGTATGGTGAGAATGTCGGTGAAAGCCGAGCGCATCATCAGCGATTTATTCAATGCTTATCGTGCTGAAGCGTTAATGATGCCTGCTCACATCCAGGAAAGCATCGAACGGAATAGTTTGGAACGCACTATTTGCGATTACCTGGCTGGAATGACCGACCGTTTTGCCATCGAAGAGCATCAAAAGCTTTTTGATCCTACAGTAAAAACTTAATCCTGCTACCATCGGTCGTTTTCGATTAAAATATATTTTCTAACTTTCGTTGAGTTAAAACGCTTGTTATTATTGGGAGATTTTAATGACAGACGAATCCTACTTGACCGCTGAAGGTGCGGCCCGCTTGAAGGAGGAGCTGGAAAAGCTAAAAGGACCGGAGCGCGAGGCAATGGCTAGGCGACTGCGTGCGGCTATCCAACAGGGCGACCTATCCGAGAATGCCGACTACCATAAAGCCAAGGAAGACCAGGGATTTCTGGAAGGACGTATTCAAGAGCTCGAATACTTGTTGAAGAACGCTGTTATTGTCGAAACGCAAAATGGTCCCTACGACCAGGTCGATATTGGGGCGCGGGTAACCATTCAGGAAGATGATATGCCACTAGAGGTTTTCACCCTGGTAGGTGCTAAAGAAACCGACCCACGCAATGGTCGTATATCAAACGAATCCCCCATCGGCCGCGCCCTGTTCGGGAAGCGTGTGGGGGATATCGTTGCAGTCGAGACACCTGGTGGCGAGATTCGCCTGCGAATTATCGCAATTGAGTAACTTTTTCTATTAAGCCCTCTGCCGGACTTCCATTTCGAGCGTTATCCGTTCAAAGAAGCTCTGTGGTGGTACCGCACCCTCTCCATATGCCATATCTACCACGCGTGCAACCAATTGCAGCGTCTGCGTGTTAAGCATGATCTCGCTCCCGGGTTCGGCTAACAGCGCTTCCCCTTTCGCAGCGAGTTTCTGGCGGATACCATTATCCGTAAAAGCATGATTGCTCATCAGAACCTTGGTTACAGTTTGGATATCGTTCTTATCAAAAAGCCAGACTTCGAAAGCCGTTACTTTCTTGGGATCCCCAACTCCAATCGTGTCGGAAATGCCTACACCGCACTCGCCCATAAATTCGCCCGTTGGCAAGTCAATACTGAAAGAATCATCAAACAGGTCATCCCCCAGCCGGTAAGTTGACGCAAATTGGCCTAAAGGTGGTTCCATACCAGGCGTGGCATATTCGGTCCATTTTGCCTGCCCAACCTCAGGTTCTACCTCGGGCTGTACAGGCGCTTGAGCCTCAGTTCCTCGACCTTTTAATCTCAGATAATAAACAATCCCAATGGCTGCAGCGAGTCCAATAACAACCAGGCAACCAATTAACCAGAAATAGCTAGAGATACCTCCTTCCTCAGGTTCTTCTTCAGGAAGGGGAACTGTAGTTTCAGGCGGTAAAATGGTCCCTGGTTGTGTTGCAACTTCGGGTGGTGTTATGGCTCCAGGTAGTGTCGCTGCTTCTGCCGGGACTTCTGCCACCGGTGTTGTGCCAGTTGCAGCAATGGTATACGCACCAACCAGCTCAAGCGGTATGCCTTCCGGATTTTGCGCTATCTCTGTCAGCGCTTTTTCCTTATCCTCGCCTAATGAATCGTAATGCTCCTTGGCTAAAACTGGATTCGCATTATAGCCATAGGACTCTATTGACATGCGGAGATATTCAACCTTGTTCTCGTAACTCAAATGCTCCGGACTGGCATTGACCCACTCTACGGGCCATATCCACCATCCTAGGACAACCAGGCCAAAAATCGTTCCCAAAATCAAGGCGACAATCCCTACCGCAACGGGGTTTTTTGTTTGCTCACGAATGGTTTCCATTTCCTCACTCCCTGATGAAATTCTGGTAAATCTATCCCCAGGTCGTCCTCTGAGCTTTGCCGCTCTGGCAGCGACGCCAGTAGAAGGGTCTTACTCTCCGCTAATTTTAGCTCATATTTTCCAACAATGCAATGTCCAGCACAAGCCAGTTAAACCTGGTATTTCACTATTCAGTGCAAGTTTCATACCGTACCTAGAGCTTCCACATTTTCTTCAGCGCTAACTTCGTCTAGTGAAAAAACTGTCTGGCATTGGATGCATTGAGCATTGCGCTTATCCGCTGTTACCAGCAATCCCCCACAATCCGGGCAAGGTTTAGGGAGTGGGCGTTTCCAGGATGTAAAGTCACAAGCCGGGTAATTACTACAACCGTAGAAAATCCTCTTCTTGCGTGTCTTACGCTCCACGATCTCGCCGCCATCCTTGGGACAGTGAACCCCAATTTTCTCCAGCCAGGCTTCGGTGTAGCGACATTCTGGAAAGTTGCTACAACTAATAAACTTCCCATAGCGCCCCCAGCGGATTACCAGCTCGTGCCCGCATTCTGGGCAATTTCTCCCGATCTTTTCAAGTTGGTTGCTCATCTGAGGGATGCGTTTTTCAGCCTCATTGACCTGGTTGATAAACGGAGTATAGAATTCACTCACAACGTCAACCCAGGGCATATCACCTTCAGCGATTCGATCCAGGTCTTCCTCCATATGTGCGGTGAATCCAACAGCTAAAACGTCGGGAAAATGCTCCACCAATAAATCATTTACCAGGAAGCCAGTCTCGGTTGGGATGAGCTTCTTGCCATCACGGTCTACATATCCTCGCTGTTGGATAGTCGAGAGTATCGGCGCATATGTAGAAGGTCGCCCGATGCCGTTCTCTTCCAGCGAGCGTACTAAGGAAGCTTCGCTGAAACGTGGAGGGGGTTGGGTAAAATGTTGCTCGGGTAATAACCTGACTAATCGTTGTGGCTGGCCTTCGCTGATGCCTGCCGGGATGCGTGTCTCCTCTTCCTCTTCTGTCTTTTGATCTTCGTCGCGCGCTTCTTCGTACACAATCAAAAAGCCCTGGAAGCGCAGGGTTGAGCCAGAAGCCCTCAATAAATAGCTATGCAGGCTGGTTTTGCTCGATACTTCAACCGTAAGCGTGTCAAAAAGCGCAGCGGTCATCTGTGAAGCCAGAAAACGCTGCCAGATCAGGCGATATAAGCGAAACTGATCCCGGCTAAGATAGGTTTTCAGCGAATCCGGCTGGCGAATCACCAGAGTCGGACGGATTGCCTCATGCGCCTCTTGGGCTCCACGCACTTTGGTTTTATAAACCGGTGCCTGATCCGGCATGAACGCCTCACCATAGCGTTGAGCGATAAACTGGCGAGCTTCCGCCTGCGCCAGCTCGGATACATTGGTCGAGTCAGTGCGCATATAGGTGATTAAACCCACTGACCCGCCCTCGCCGATGTCGATGCCTTCGTAAAGCTGCTGGGCTAAGGCCATTGTTCGCCTGGCGGTATATCCCAATTTTTTGGAAGCCTCCTGCTGGAGGGTGCTCGTAGTGAATGGCGCAGTTGGATTGCGCTTACGCTCTCCGCGTTTGATCTTGCTGATCTGGTAGGAGGCGCTCTCCATATCAGTCAGGATTGGCTTGACGTCTCCCTCATTATTAAAAGCAGGTTCAACGTCGTCCAACCGCACAAGTTTGGCGATAAATGTCTCTCTGCTGCCCTCCGGCTGGAATTCGGCTGCCAGGCTCCAATACTCAACCGGCACAAAAGCCTCGATTTCTCGTTCACGCTCAACAATCAGACGCAAAGCTACGGATTGCACACGACCAGCTGACAGCCTACCGCGTACCTTGCGCCATAAAAGCGGGCTGAGGTTATATCCTACTAATCGATCCAGCACCCGTCGTGCTTGCTGCGCGTTGACTAAATCCATGTTAATCTGGCGTGAGTGGGAGAATGCTTCCTCCACTGCGGGTTGGGTGATCTCATGGAACACGACCCGCTTGCTGATTTTGGCAGGGATTTCAACCGATTGTATTAAGTGCCAGGCGATTGCTTCCCCTTCCCGGTCAGGATCAGTTGCCAGATATACTTCTTCCGCTTTCTTTGAGAGCTCTTTCAGTTCCTTGACTACTGCTTTCTTCTCATTTGGAACGCGATATTTCGGTGTAAAACCATTCTCCACATCGACGGAAAGCTGTGAGCGCAACAGATCGCGCACATGCCCAACAGACGCTTTTACTGTAAAACCTTTTCCCAAGAATCGTCCAACAGTTCGTGCCTTTGCCGGTGACTCCACGATCACCAGTTTGCCTGAACGTCTGCTCAAGCTTGGATCGGGCTTTGGTATGACGTTATGGGCTTCCGTAATCCCTAACCGGTAAATACTCGTTCCGCAGACCGGGCATACTCCTCGAGTTGCTGGTCTTGCCCCATCTGTATAAATTGCCTGTGCATCTTGTATCTCACGCTTAGTTCTGCACTTGAAACAAAAAGCTTCCACTAAAGTTTCCTCCTTGCAAAGGAATTCTTTTCATTGATATAGACAACGAGCGCAATTTTACCAAAACTTCTGGCTTGCAGTCAAACAAGATGATCAGAGATAATCTTGGTCTTCTTGCTCTAGCTGCTTTACTACCTGGCGTACTTTTTGCGCCTGATCTTTACGACAGACCAATAACACATCACCAGTATCCACCACAACCAGGTCGTCGATGCCAATCGTAACTATTAATCGATGTTCTTGTGCGACGTAAATCAAAGATTGGCGCGTTTCCAGCCCGATATGTTTTCCCCCCATGACAATATTACTGTTTGCGTCGCCCGGGATTACATCAAATAACGAATCCCATGACCCTACGTCGCTCCACCCCAAACCAGATGCGGGTATCACTACGACGTTGCGAGCACTCTCCATCACCCCATAATCGATAGTTTCCGGTCTTAGCCCTGCCCAGACGCGCTGCAAGGCTTCCGACTGGCTAAAGATCCCCCAGTTGGCTTGTATCGCACGCAAGCCTTCGGCAAGCTCTGGCATCTGGCGTTTAATCTCTTCCAGGATATTCTCTGCTTTCCAGAAAAACATCCCAGAATTCCAGCTAAAGTCTCCGCTGGCTAACATCGCTCTAGCCTGATCCTCATTGGGTTTTTCTTTAAACGTCCGAACGCGGTAAACCTTCTGCCCGTTAAATTCGCCAATTGGGTCGCCGGACTGGACATACCCAAATCCTGTTGCTGGATAGGCGGGCTGGATACCCAGCGTCACCAGGTAGTTTTGAGCGGCAACCATCTCAGCTATGCGCAAAACGCGACGGAACTGATTCTCGTCTCCAATATAATGATCCGCTGTAAGCACCGCCATAATCGCTTGCGGATCATCCATCTTCAACGCCAGCGCCGCCAAACCAATCACCGATGCAGTGCCCCGCGGCTGGGGTTCCAATATGAAGTTCTTTGCTGGGATTTCAGGAGTCTGTGCCTGTAATTCGTTGGCTTGCTCTTTGACCGTTACTACATAGATCCGCTCTGGTGGGAAAACTCCGTGCAATCGCTGGACTGCGGTTTGAAAAAGGCTGCGCTCGTCAAACAGGTTCAGCATTTGTTTTGGGCGCGTGTGCCTGGAAAGTGGCCATAAGCGCGTTCCACCGCCGCCAGCCATAATCACCGCATAATAATGTTCATTTTCCATCATCTACTCCTCGTCACCCACCTGGTAATCGGCTTGCACTTCGCGAATGGCGATATAGCTCATAATTCCCACTTGCCGGATTAATCCTTTTAACTCCATTAAAGTCAAGGTTGCCGATACTGTCTCAATCGGCAGGTTCATCTGGGCGTAGATTTCATCGATATGCATCGTCTCTCGCGCCAATAATGAATATAGCTGGGCTTCCACGGCATCTGCTGGCAACGCTGCGCGCACCTGGCGTTGCGCGCTCAATTGGTTAAGGCTCAACGCTTCCAGCAAGTCGTTTGCTTTAAGCAAAGCTCGTGCACCTTGTTGGATTAGCAGATTGCTGCCTTTACACTGTGGAGCATAAATGCTTCCAGGTACGGCAAATACCTCTCGTCCTTGTTCAGCAGCGAACGCTGCTGTAATTAGCGCACCGCTTTTCTCCCCTGCTTCCACAACCACTACTGCACGGCTTAAGCCCGAAATTATTCGGTTGCGGGGTGGAAAGTTAATCGCCTCAGGTGCTGTCCCTGGTGGGTAATCGCTCAGCAATGCTCCTTGAGATACAATATCCTGCGCCAGCTGGCGGTGTTCGGGAGGATAAATCTGATCAAGCCCGCTGCCTAACACGGCAATGGTGCGCCCACCAGCTTTCAAAGCCGAGCGATGAGCAATAGCGTCTATCCCTCGAGCGAGCCCACTGATAACGGTAATCCCGCCTCCCGCCAGTACCTGGCTGATTTCTTCCGTCGCCTGGCGACCATAAGCGGTAAAGCGCCGTGTGCCTACAATCGCCACCGCCCATTCATCTTCACTGGACAGCTCACCGAGGACGTATAACACCGGTGGGGGTAAATCAACCTCGCTTAAACGGCGCGGATAAGACTCATCTTGCCAGGTAAGCACAGTGATCCCTTGTGAGTCGATGAAGCAACAGGTTTTTTCTAAAAGGTCGCTTCGGCGCACTTCAAGCAAGGTTTTGAGCACCTTTGTCCCCAATCCTGCCGCTTCTAGCTCAGTTGCCGGTGCTTCCCAGGCGGACTTCAGGTCGCCGAAATAGTCCAGCACAGCCCGTGTCCGCGCTGCACCAATCCCCTTGACCAGATTAAAGGCGACCCAATAATGCTTGGATTCTTCCATCGCTATACTTTATTTTTTTAACAAAGTGATTATACAAGCCCGGGGATAAGATGCACAAGCATCTCTTTTTTCCCTGGATTGATTTCCAGAATTACCGATTCGATAGCAGGCAAGAGTACTTGTTTGCCATCCTGGCGGGTGACGACATAAACGTCATTGGCACCTGTCACCAATATTTCCGTTAAATTTCCTAGTAATTCTCCCTCATCGCTTCGTACCAACATGCCAAGAAGCTCATGATGATAATACTCCCCCTCATCCAGCGCAGGCCGGTCGTCTGCCCGCACAAATATCAGGTTATTTCGCAGCGCACTTGCCTCATCCAGCGAATTACACTCTTCGAAAGTAACAAGCAGCAGCTGGTCATGCCAGCGTAGATTGTGAATCCGCATGGGTTGGTGAAAATCACCTACATAAACCTGCACGCCTGGCTTCAGGCGCTCCGGGAAATCTGTAATCACTTCCATCAGTAGATCCCCACCCAGGCCGTGCGGTCGACGCAGTTTACCTACTACTAAGAAGATAGGCTCGCCCTCAGAGGGCGAGCCCATTTTATTCTTCGATTCGGTTTTTTTCTGAGAATTTTTCATTCCGGCTCAATAATATCTAATGAAACCCGCTTGCCCTCTTTCGCAGCAGCGACTCGCAATAAGACCCGGATCGCGTTGGCTACCCGTCCTTCACGACCGATGATTCTACCCATGTCCTCCTTGGCAACCTGCAATTCCAGAATAACCTGGTTACCACGCTGCACTTCAAACACATCTACCTGGGATGGATTATCTACCAGTGAGCTTGCGATAAATTTAATCAAATCTTTCATTAAACACCTCCATTATCGGGGAGGCTTGTTTTCCACTGCTGTGAAAACTAAGCTTATGCCGCGCGACTGGTCTTTGGGTTCACTGGGCGCTTGCCAGCATTCGCTTTTGCTTCATCCAGCAGCACTTCGATGGCTTCGCCTTCTTTAAAGCGCTGGTAGCGGTCCATTAAGCCAATCGACTTAAATATCTTCTCCACCGACTCACTGGGTTTAGCGCCTTTGTTCATCCAATCATATACCCGGGCTTCCTCGACAGTGATCGTGTCCGGTTGCGTGCGCGGGTTATAAAAGCCCAAAATTTCAAGATACCGGCCGCTGCGCGGCGCTTCTTTTTCAATAGCGACGATACGATAGCTCGGCTGTCCTTTGCCGCCCACGCGTTGTAATCGAATCCTTACCATAAATCTTACTCCTTCTTTGTTGTTCTAACCGAACATCCGTGGCAATCCACGCATGCCCGATTTCTTAACTGTCTTCATTATACGTTGAACATCCCGAAATTGCTTCATTAAACGGTTAACATCCTGTACTTGAGTCCCCGAGCCGGCTGCAATGCGTCGCCGGCGTGAAGCGTTGAGGAGTTCCGGTTTGCGCCTCTCCAAGGGTGTCATCGAATCAATAATCGCTTCAGTGACCTTTAACTGCTTTTCCGTTTCCTGTGGTGAAACCGTCCTCGCCATCTGTCCCATATTGCCAGGCATCATCTCCATCAATTGGCTTAAGGGACCCATTTTTCGTAATTGCCGCAATTGGTCAGCGAAATCCTGCAAGGTGAACTCGCCGGCGATCATTTTTTCAGCTTGTTTACGCGCTGTTTCCGCGTCGTAAGCTCCTTCGGCTTTTTCAATCAAGCCCAGGATGTCGCCCATCCCCAAAATGCGGCTGGAGAGCCTGCCCGGATCGTAGACCTCTAAGGCATCCAGGGCTTCGCCAGTCCCCAGGAATTTAATCGGCACACCCGTAACGGAGCGAATTGAGATTGCCGCGCCACCGCGCGCATCGCCATCCATTTTGGTTAAGATCAACCCTGTCAATGGAATGACTTCGTGAAATCCTTTGGCAATATTCACCGCCTCCTGGCCGATCATAGCATCCACCACTAAAAGGATCTCAGCTGGACTCACTCGTTCTCTTATAGCTTGCAGCTCTACCATTAATTCATTGTCCAGTTGTGAGCGCCCGGCGGTGTCGATTATCACGATGGTATACCCACCCTTTTGCGCCTTATCCAGTGCAAAAGCAGTCAGTTGTGGTGGAAGTACGTTCTTTTCAAAGAAGACGGGCACATCCAGTTTCTCACCAAGCGTTTCCAATTGCCGCACAGCCGCTGGACGGTAGGGATCAGCCGCCACTAACATCACCCTTTCTCCTTGAGAGCGCATTATCCGTGCCAGCTTTCCAGCAGCGGTCGTCTTACCCGAACCTTGTAAACCGACCAGCATCAAAGTGCGTGGTCTAGGTCCGCTTAGATTCAAACGCTCAGGTACACCGAGTGTGGCGATCAACTCTTCGTTGACAATCTTGACCACTTGTTGGGCTGGATTCAATGCTCGCGACACCTCATGCCCAACCGCTCGCTCGCGCACACGACCAATGAAATCTCTCACCACACCGTAATTGACATCCGCTTCCAGCAAAGCCAGACGCACTTCACGCATGGCAATGTCAACATCCGCCTCTGACAGTTTGCCATGGCGGCGTAATTCCTTAAATACATTGTTCAGACGTTCGGTGAGATTTTCAAACACAGCACTGCATTTTAGTCGGTATGAGGATAATGGTCAAGGAAAATACGTAACTTATTTTTCCCCTTGGGGTTTATCTATTGAACATAATTCATTTGTAAGGAGTATTTGACCATGTCAAGAATTGCAATCATCACTGATAGCACAGCTTATTTACCTCAGGAATATATTGACCAACTCTCTATCTACGTTGCGCCCCAGGTGTTAATCTGGGGAGATGATACCTATGAGGATGGAGTGGATATCTATCCCAACGAGTTCTACACTCGTTTGAAAACCGCAAAAGTGATGCCATCAACCTCTCAGGTTACCCCAGCCACTTTCAATAAGTTTTTTGCCGAGCTGGTCGCCCAGGACAAACAAATCCTGGCTGTTTTAATTAGCAACTACCTTTCCGGAACCATCGCTTCTGCTATCCAGGCAAAGGATAACTTCCCTGGTGCAACGATTGAGATCGTCGATTCGTACACCACCTCTATGGCGTTGGGTTTCCAGGTGCTTACAGTAGCCCGCGCTGCTGCCCAAGGTGCCACCCTGGAGGAATGTAAATCTTTGGCCGAAGAAGCGCGCAATCATGTCGGCGTGGTATTTGCCGTGGATACACTTGAATTCCTGCATCGCGGCGGGCGAATCGGCGGCGCCAGCCGGTTCCTGGGTACTGCCTTAAACATCAAGCCCATCCTCGAGGTAACCGGAGGCCGAGTGGAAGCTATTGAACGCGTGCGCACCCGTAAAAAATCTTTGGAAAGGATGGTTGAGCTGGTTGAAGAGCGTATCGCCGGACGAACGCCGATTCGATTAGCTACCCTACATGCCAATGCTGAGCAGGAAGCGCGCCAGTTGTTAGATGAGTCGACCAGAAAACTTAAAGCAGTGGAAAGTGTCTTTTCTGAAGTCAGCCCGGTAGTAGGAACTCATGCTGGCCCTGGAACAATCGGTGTAGCCTTCATGGCTGGAATGTAATTTTATTGGACCTTTTTCTCACCGATCCTTCCGAAATCCCTCTCCCCCCTGAAGAAGTGCGCATCCGTGTGTTGCGCGCTTCACTTAACCACGATCGCCTCCAGGTGCACGTCCATCTGGAGGTTGATCCTTTTCAACAGCGCCCCAACGCCGACCTGGATATCCTTGATGCCACAGAACGCCTTGTTTCCTCAGCCAGCATCATTGAAAGCATGACGCGAATAATTGAGGTCAACCTGCACTTGCGCCAATCCGTTCCCCCAGGCAGCTATACTCTGCGAGCCACCCTTTACTACGCCAAATTGCCGGAAGTCGGGGAGGAAAATACTGATCTACAGCCTATCGAGCGCCTTATCGTCGACACCACCTCAACGACCATCGTGCTATAGATTTGACCGTTTGGATCGCGCTGAGCAAACACACCTTCAATCATTTACCATCGATTAAACTCATCATCTTTAATATCTTGAAAATCTTCATAGGCTTCGGTGTCAGGCAGGTTATTGCGATAAGTTACCTTCCTTAACCACCATAACCATAAATTGCCCACCACCAACATCACCAATAAAACGATCCCAATTCCCAACACCATATAGATATTGTCTTGACGCTTCTTCCAGTCTTGAGCTGCCTCAAAAAATTGCTCTTCTGAAGAGAAACCCAGTCCACTATATACCTCTGCCGCATTATAAGATTGAAAGGTATGGTGGATTCGTCTGAGCAACTCCTCACGACCGAGGGTTTGTTCCAGATATGCAAAATTGTCATTAAATTGTTGGTATTCTTCGGTTGAATAACTCTTGTAAAAACCATAATCCAGCACTCCGTAAGGAACAACCACCGACTCCTGACGGCTACTATCACTAAAATAGATCGCTAAGCCTTCATTGTACCAATCCGGGAAGGCGTTCTGATGCTCAATCCCCAAGACAGAATTAACGTAGGCATGAACAAGCTCATGATCGATGATGTACGGCAGGGTTTTCGTCTGTAAATCTCGCTCATAGCGAATGGATTTATTCTCCTCCAGAATAGCAATATAGCGCATTAGCATTGTCACCCCCTTTATGGTTGGATCATAAAAAGAATCGCGAATAATCTCAGGCATACTCTCTCGGCTGGGGAAAAAACGTACATACACATAGCCCGCTGGTGGTGGAACACCTGCCTCATTCTTCAAGGAGATGATGGCTGGGCTATTCTGAGAAGCCAGGGTCACCATCCAAACCTCGTTATCTTCCCCAACGATAGTGACAAATATTTTTGCCAGGAAATGCACCGACTGCCATTCTTGATCCAGACCCTCATATACAGGATCCAGGCATTCATAGACTTTCTTATAAAGTTGGTAACGCTCGCTTACCTGTTCTGTGGTAGTCAATTGTGGGCTGACCATCTCTTCGAACCAGCCATCTGTGGCAACAAGCTCACCCAGGTTTTTTTGGCATTCGGAAGTCAGTTTGTCAGTGTCAGGCAAAGTCTGGCATGCTGAATCAGAGTATGGTAATCCCTGCTTATCCTGGAAAACCAAACCGGTTGTCTGTGGCTCCCAGGCAGAAATGAAAGGAAGTAACACAAAAAAGATCATCATCCAGTATTGCATTGGAATTCGCTCCGCAGGATGTCATAAAACACCAGGTCCTCTGCAATTCCCCATTTGAGAACATGCTGTCGCAGCATGCCTGCCTTCGCCATACATAATTTTTGCATCACTCGCCCCGAAGATTCATTTCCTCTAAAATGGCAAGCGAAAATGCTGATTAAGCCGAGCTCTTCAAAACCAAAGCGCAAAACTTCTCGCGCGGCCTCCGTGCAGTAACCTTTGTTCCAATAGCTCTTTCCAATCCAATAGCCTATCTCACCCCGAGCATGTTCCTTCCAAATACCAAGGCCAATTGCTCCTAGCAGTTCATTAGATGTTGTTAGAACAATTGCAAAAATCGCCGCTTCCCCTTCCAAGAATTTCTCCTGATGAGCGGATATCCACTCCTCAGCCATACCATCTGCATAAGGATGTGGAATAGTTAGCGTGGTTGCAGCAATTTCTCGCTCGCCTGCCAGCCGCTGGACTTGAGGAGCATCTTCCAGAACGAATGGCCTTAAGATGAGACGTTGAGTTCGCAGTACAGGTTGGGTAGTTTTCATATCAATATACCTGAAAAAAATAATCTCCAAACCACTTCTTCACAAAATCTTAACAAGGTTTTATTATCCTGTATAGGGAATATTTGTGAATTCGCATCGAACAGGAGTTTTTCAACATGCTTAAAAAGAGAAGCATTTGGATTGCATCATTAATTTTACTCATCATTATAGTTGCCGGAGGTTTCTATTACTATAAAACCAAAATCTTAACTGCAAACGCTGCCGTGCAAGACGCACCCGCCTTACAAACCGCGGTCGCCCGCCTGGGAGATCTGGAAATTTTAGCCAGCGGTTCTGGAGAGGTTATACCAGTCTCACAGATAGGCTTGGGTTTCGATGAGAGCGGTACTCTGATAGAGATGAACGTCCGGGAAGGTGACAAAGTCCAGGCTGGTGACATTCTCGCCCGCTTGCAAACTGAAAACACACCAGAAGACATCGCCGCTGCGATTTCAGACGCTGAACTGGAGGTAATCAGTGCGCAACAAGCATTGGATGAGCTTTATGCCAGTTCAGGAAGCAGCAAAGCAACTGCGATGAACAACGTCGCCACCTATGAGCAAGCCGTGCGTGATGCTCAATACCAGTTAGAAAACTACACTGTTCCAACAACTCTCCAGAATCTCGATACAGTCGAAGCGGTAAATTTGATGAAACAGCAACTCGATGTAGCAAGCAAAGCCTTTGAACCTTATAAATATCTCTCTTCAGGTGACGATACTCGAAAAAAATTCTTAGAAGCATTGAACGATGCCCAGGCGGATTATGACGCTGCTGTTAAACGCTTGAATTATGAATATGCACTCCAGGTTGCCCAGGCTAACCTGGAGAATGCGCAAGATGAATACGAAAAATATAAAATTGGCCCCGCTGCCGATGAACTCCAATTAGCCCAGGCGGAATTAGAAAATGCTAAAGCGAAACTTGCCTTGGCGCAGAGTGATCAGGCGGTTATTGAACTGGTTGCGCCTTCCAACGGTATTGTGATGGCTGTGGATGCTGGAGTAGGAGAAGCGCCTGGCACAACCGCCATTATCACGCTCGCCAACCTGGATCAGCATCTACTGGAAGTTTATTTAGACGAAACCGACCTGGATAAAGTCGCATTAGGTAACGAAGCCGAGGTGGTTTTCGATGCGCTACCAGATCGCACCTTCATAGGGCATATTGTTTCCATCAGTCCCGGGTTGGAAACAGTTGAGAATACCCCGGCTATCAAAACACAAGTTTTATTGGATCAAGATAGCGCGGATGTTTACTTACCTGTAGGCTTGAATGCTTCCGTTGACATCATCGCCGGGCGCGCTGAAAATGCCGTCCTTGTGCCTGTTGAAGCCCTGCGCAAGCTTGACGAGGGTGAATATGCCATTTTCGTAATGGAAGACGGTGAGCTTGTCATGCGCATGGTCCAGGTTGGCTTGATGGATACAACCACCGCTCAGATCATCTCTGGTTTACAGGCAGGTGAGACAGTGTCCACAGGTATCGTTCAAACCAGGTAGGAGAATCCGATGACCAAAAGGATGATCATTCAAATTGAAGAGCTAACCAAGATTTACGGCAAGGGTGACATTGAAGTCCGAGCTCTGGATGGCGTGACTCTTCAAATCCATGAAAACGAGTTTGTGGCGATTATGGGTCCCTCCGGCTCTGGCAAAAGCACTTTGATGAACATCTTGGGCTGTTTAGACCGGCCAACCTCTGGTCGATATTTTCTTGCAGAACAGGATGTAAGCGGGTTAAACAAAACCCAGCTGGCAATCATTCGAAATAAACGCATTGGCTTCATCTTTCAATCATACAATCTCCTGGCGAGCAGCTCAGCCTTGGAAAACGTTATGCTACCCCTTCTTTACAACCGCAATGGGAGTGCTGGAACCACGGAACAACAACATCATAAGGCGCTTGCCGAGTTGGAAGCCGTGGGCTTGGTTGACCGTGCTCACCATAAACCACAGGAGCTTTCTGGAGGCCAAATGCAGCGCGTTGCCATAGCGCGTGCCCTCATTAACAATCCTGATCTTATCCTGGCGGATGAGCCTACTGGCAATTTAGATACGCACTCCGGCGTGGAGATCATGGAGTTGCTCAGGTCGCTGCATGCCCGGGGCAGCACAATCGTAATGGTAACTCACGACATCAATATTGGTGCCTACGCTCAACGCGTGATCCATTTCCGAGACGGGCGCATCGAATCCGATGAGAAGAACGGAAAATTCACCGCTTACCCGCCGGCACAGGAGATACCACATGAGAGTGGATAAAGTGCTTCAAATCGCCTGGAAAGGGTTGGCCAGGAACAAATTACGCTCACTGCTCACCATGCTGGGGGTGATCATCGGTGTTTCAGCGGTTATCATCATGATTGCCATTAGCGCTGGCACCGAGAAAACCATTGAAGAACAAATCACAAGTTTAGGGACTAACCTTGTTTTTATCACTCAAAATTTCAGCCGGGGTGGTTTCCAACCGGGTAATCCCGGCCAAGAAAGAGGAGGCCTGGTATTCGATGACGCACAATCTATCGCAGATGGAGTCGAAGGTGTAGAGGGTGTGGTAGTAGAACAAAATAGCACCCAGAATGTTGACGCCGGGAGTACCACACTCGAAGATGTTTCCATCTTGGGTACAACCCCAGATTTTCCATCTGTTCGCGATATTACCATTGCCAACGGCCGTTACTTCAACCAGGCTGAAGTGGATCGTAAACAGAAAGTGGCTGTGCTTGGCGCCACCCTGGCTGAAGAGCTATTTGGCGATACAACGCCAGTTGGCCAGGTTGTATCAGTTGGCAACACCAATACCAAGGTCACCGTTGTTGGGGTATTTAATAAGAAAGGACAGGTGGGTGATGCCGACTATGATTCCCGCTTATATGTACCCATCACGGTTGTTTTTCAGAAATTCACACCCTCCCAATTTGCCAGGATCATGGGCGACCGGGTGCGTATGATCTATGTCAAAGTAGACGATTCAATGCCACTGGATGACGTGATTTTACAAATCCAATTGCTGCTTGCCAAACGCCATAATGTATCCCTGGACTCGCCAGATTTTTCTGTGACCACGCAAGAAGACATTATCCAAACTCGCGAATCCACCACCGCCGCCTTCCGTAATTTACTGGCCTGGGTCGCCGCGGTCTCTCTGGTTGTGGGTGGGATTGGCATCATGAACATCATGCTGGTTAGCGTCACTGAGCGCACCCGTGAGATCGGTATCCGCCAGTCAGTTGGCGCCAGCCCCAACGATATCCGCAGGCAATTTCTTACAGAGGCTTTGCTTCTCAGCCTGGTAGGCGGGTTGATCGGCGTGATTGTCGGAGTGGGTGGTGCCTGGCTATATGGCAAATTTAGTGGTATGCGCACCGTAATCGTCCCCAATTCAATTCTGCTAGCTTTTGTCTCAGCCGCTGTGGTGGGCATTTTCTTCGGGTTTTATCCCGCCAACAAAGCTGCCCAGCTTGACCCCATTGAGGCTTTACGTCATGAATAAAAATAAATCATTATGTGTTAGGAGCAAGTTTATAATGAAAACCAATTTCCTGGTGGTTATTTTAGTAGTTTCCTTACTATTGGTTGCTTGTACCACTAATGGGCAAGGCAATATTGTTCAGGCTTCGTCTTCGAATACAACCCGGTCCCCAAATTCCAATGGATACGTAGCAGAAATGCCAATAACCATGAAGCTTGCTCTGGGCACCATTAAACTCGACGAATCCAATTATCCTGTTACCCCAGATCAAGCCAAAGAATTACTACCTCTCTGGAAAGCACTCCGCACTTTAAGCAAGAGTGATACGGCTGCATCTCAAGAGATTGAGGCTGTGCAGAGGCAACTTCAAAGCACAATGACTGACCAGCAATTAAAAGCAATTGACGATATGGATTTGACATTTCAAGACATGCGCACCATCGCTGAAAAGCTGGGAATAAACCTCGGCTTCGGAGGGGGGGGTGCGAATATGAGTCCAGAGTTACGGGAAACAGCCCAGGCGGCTCGCCAGAGTGGGCAAGGTGGTCGTCTCGGCGGTGAGTTCTTTGGTCCTCCTGGCGGTGGTCCGGGCGGGCTAGGCGGTCAATCTGGATCGAGTCAAGAAGCACGCCAAACAGCCATGGCACAGTTTAGCAACCAGCGTGGTGCGAACCTGGGAGTCAACCCCGCCCTATTAGATGCCATTATTGAGTTTTTAAATGCTAAAATAAAATAGGAAAGCTGAGATTTCCTTGCTGAGAAAATTCGGATTAATTGTTTCCTTACTTGCAGTATTGACTATGGGGGCTGATTCCCCGCCTAGCAAATTGGTGCGATTAACTATCTCGAATAAATCGGGGTTGCCAATCGAAATTAGTTTCACCGGTCAAACATGGGAGATCTTTTATTACCTGCGTATCCCGTCAGGGACCCGGCATAATCCCACTATACAGACTTTTTCGGTCGTCCCAGATACTTACGCATCAACCCTTTATTATGTTGAGCTTTGGGATCCAGTCTATGGTTACTCTTGCAGTGATCAAAGCGATACTCTGGATATCCACCGCAATATCAGAGTCACGGTAGTTGAATGCGACGTCACTCCAAGGAGGTCGGAAGAGCCTCCTGCGATTATCAAATATGGCTCGGATTCTCGGCCCTCCCAATCCCAGGCATCCAGTCCAACTTTAGGATCTCTAACACAATCGTTAATTGGAAGGAGGATTCTATCTGGAAGATATTCTTATCTTTCAAGAATAGAGTGATAATTTCTCGTTCTGGTTGCTTCCCTTATGCTAGTAATTCAAACGACTGGAAAAAGCATCGTGAATGTTGTTCCCAGTCCAAGTTTGCTCTCTACAGTAATTTTCCCCCCTTGTGCTTCCACCAGTGACCTGGCGATTGACAAACCTAAACCAGCTTCTCCATTGCCCTGGCGCGCCTTATCTCCACGATAAAATCTAGTAAAAATATTTGGTAAATCTTCCTCGGCAATGCCCGAGCCATTATCACTTACATTGATTTTAACTGTATTATTATCCAATTGCACCGATAGTTCTATCCACCCCCCCTCTTTGGCATAGCGCAGCGCATTGCTGACCAGATTGCCTAAAACCTGTGCCATGCGTTCCGCATCAACACGAATTAGCGGTAAACCTGGCTCAACCTTTACATGTAAGGAAACCTGCTTTTCTTGGGCCTGGGAGCTATAAGTTGCAGATGCGCGTTCTAACAATATACCGGGTGGAGTCTCTTGCAGGTTAATTGGTAACTCCCCAGCATCCGCCAGGGAGATTGTACGTAGATCGTCAACCAGGTGGTTGAGATGCAACGCCATATCACGCATGGTGTTATAAATCTCTGGTGTCGCCCTGATCTTGCCATCGCTTAGTGCTTCGGTATATCCCATCAGGACACTCAACGGTGTCCTTAAGTCGTGGGCGATATCCGCCGTCATTTGTTTACGAAGCTGGGTCGATTTTGCCAGGTCTGTGCTCATCTGGTTGAAGGAATCTGCTAACTGTCCAATTTCATCCTTTGACCGCACTTGCACTTTATAGCCAAGCTCTCCTTTCGCGATGCGGTTCGAGGCGGCTGCCAGCTCTCTTAACGGGGACGTTAAAGACCTTGCCAGGATAATTCCAATGATTAATGCTAAGATCAAGGCGCTCACAGCGCTAACAAAAATAACCTGGTTGAAATTCCTTAAGAAAACCGTTTGTGGTGCATTACGGTCTCGTTCTGGAGGGGGCAGTGGTGGTGGAGAAAGCAATAACCAGCCTACAGTGTCTCCGTTTACCTCGAGTGCAACACCACCTTCAAGATCTTTCTGGGTAAGGGGCTTCGAGATATCTGCGGTTCTCCCATAAACGATATTTCCATGGGCGTCAGCCAGAACATAGGGAGTACGGAATAGATCCTCTCTCGGTCTATTTTCAGGGTGGGATCCCTCTGTATTGCCCCCTCGCCAGCCGGGATATTGTTGAAACACCCGCTGCACTTGCTCCCAGGTGCCAGTGCTCTCATAATAATCAACAAGTGCACTGATCAGGTTGCTTCGATCCTGGTCGACAAGGAAGCGATCAAAAGCAACTCGAGTACGTTGGTGGATGATGATTGCTGCAAGCACCATTCCCACTAGACTGACCAGGGCAAATGCCAGGGTGATTTTAACCAGGAGTGAGCGCATGCCTACCGCTCCCGTTGCAGTGCAAAACGGTAACCCGTGCCATATACGGTTTCAATATAACGCGGCTTAGATGCGTCAGGTTCGATTTTATCCCGCAAATTATGGATATGGACATCGATGGTTCGCTCGTACCCCTCATAAGCTGCCCCCTGAATGCGCTCTAGAAGCTCCAGACGAGAAAACGAGCGCCCAGGAGCAGCCATGAAGATTGCCAGTAGATCGAATTCAGAAGTTGTCAGATCTACCGGTTTTTCCCCAACCAGCACGCTCCGACCAGCTCGATCTAGAGTGATATCAGCTACCCTCAGGATATCCTGTTCAAGATCATTTTTCCCCATGCGGCGTATCACTGCCCGGATACGTGCCGTTAGCTCTCTCAAGCTGAAAGGCTTTGTTACATAATCATCCGCCCCTAGCTCTAATCCTAATACCTTGTCATTTTCTTCGAGTTTGGCGGTCAGGACGATCACCGGCGTGCTCGCTTCACGGCTGAAAATCCGCATGAATTCATAACCATCCATTTCCGGCATCAATAAATCCAGGATAACCAAATCGGGTTTCTCATAGCGGGCAACGAATAACGCTTCCTGTCCGTTAGAAGCCGTTTGTACAATATAACCTTCTTGGGATAAATAAGACTTTAACAGGGAGCGAATTTGCTGGTTATCATCAACGACCAGGATCTTCTTCGGCATAATACCCCTTGGCAATAATCGAGTTCACGCAGGTCATTTTACTCGAAAAATTCGTTGAAACCAGGGGCACGATAACGCTCGCGCCCCTGGTTTCTTATTCATCTGACCTGCTAATTAGTTGGATTACAGGCCACTTCCCGGTGTTGGTTCAACATTAGGCTGTTGTGGGCCACCAGGGCCATGAAACCGGCGCATATCGCCACCGAAATCGAAACCGCGCATCCCAAAACCACCACTAAGGATCTGGTCTGCTTGCTCTTGGGTGATGACGCCATCACTCACCGCCTGCTGGACTGCCTCTTTGTAAGCTGCTTGCATGTTCTCGCGCACTGTAGCCGCATCTAAACCCAATTCGCTAATCAGTGTCTCCATGGTCTTGCCTTCTTCCCGGGCAGCTTGCAGTTCCTCCACAGAGATTCCCAGCACCTTGGCAGTTAGCTTATCCTTATCAACGTACTGCCGCAGCGCATTCTGGGCTTTCATCAGTCCAGCCTGTTCCTCGGTGATATATCCTTTTGCAATTGCCTGCTCGAGGGCAGCTTGGTCGGCTTTTTCGCGTGCTGCCTGTAATTCTTCAACCGTTATGCCCAGCGCATCGGCTAACAAGGCGTCATAGTCGATGTCTCCGCCAAAACCCTTATGGCGCTCAAATCCGTTAAAACCATCGAAGCCACCAAATCCGCGGCCAGGAAAACCATGTGGTTGGTTAGGCATGCTTGGTTGTTGGCTCGGTGCACCATTTGGCGGTTGAGGCGTTACATCTTGCGCTTGGACAACTTTAGGACCAAGAGCTATAGCTCCCAAGGCTAACGCCGCCAGCGTAACTACCGATACGATGATTATCGTGAGGGGTTTCTCACTTCGTTTTTCTTGAATTTCCATTCGTTTCATCCTTTCATGCGTAGAGTTTCTGTGACCTTGTCAGACCGTCGGTCTATCTGGATCCGCATTCAGGATAACAAGAGGTTATTCAGATTTTGTTAAGAAGTTATTCTGAAATTATTGATTTTTCTTCGATGATCACCCCTTAGTGGTCATTAAACACTAACCTCCCGCAGGTTGTCGAAACCCGCGGGAGGTTTATCATCTTTTATTAAACAGGTTTGAGCTTATTCTGTTCTTCACAGCAACAATCGTTATCTAACGAAAGTCACCGCCAGTGCATCGTCAGCCGTGCGGAACTCCATGGTGTCCAACTGGATCGTATAGGTTGCAGCCGATTGTAAAGCTGCCAGATATTGTTGCTCTTGCACCATCAGCTCTTCCGAGCACGTATTCTCTGTCATTTGCACTTGTTGGTCGACTTTAACATTTCTACCATCCACCTGGAACCTGACATTGTAGTCATTACAACCTGTATTCCCGGATAAGATACTATTCTCCCCGAAGATAGCCGTTATTTCAGATCCCGAAACCAGGCTAACAACTGCCTGCTGACCGTTGTTATATCCGGTCACGTTCCAGGCTGAACCTGGTAAAGAGATGCTCGCCGCATCCACCTTGTCGAAAGCGGCTACTGTTGTGCCACTGGCATCAATTAAATTCAGGATCGTGCCTTGTACATTGTAGGTTTTAGCGTTTGCCAGGGCGTTGTAGAATGCGGTTTCTTGATCCATCTGCGGTTGCGGGCATGCCATTTGCGTGGACGCCGCCGGAGAGATGGTAATCTGGTTTCCGCTGGTTTTGTAAGTGGTTGAAAATGAATTGCAGCCAGTCTTGCCTGTCAGGCTGCCATCCTCGCCAAAAATCATCCCGGCGGTGATCCCTTCCAGTGCGGGTTGCCCATTCAGGCTTCTCAATGACCAGGTTGAGCCCCCCAGATTCGCCCCACCCGTGCTACAAGCAGCTAGGGAAAAGATAAGTGTTAAGCTCATTAAGCTCAAAAGAAATGCGCGCATGATATTCTGTTTTCTCCTCTCAAAATTTATATCAATTGGGATCGATGTTTCGATTGAATTTTACCATTCATATCCTGCATCTACATTTTCTAACCATTTCATTAAGCTTCTATGTTCAACAAGTGCTAATATTAGTTAACTGGTTAAAATTATACGGGTAAAGTAATGGGCAAATCAGAAATTAATCCAGAAAAGCTCAGAATCGGCCACCTGGTCGCAAGAATTGCACGCCTTCAAGCCAGCCGAGCCGATCGATTCATGGAGCGTATTGGACTATACCGCGGTCAGGCAATTCTGCTTTTGATTCTTTCCGAGAAAAATGGTTTGACTCATTCTGAGATCGCCGGATAATTAGACATCTCTCCAGCCGCGGTTACAAAAGTGATCAAGCGCCTGGAGGAGCTGAATTACCTGCAACGCCAGCCCGATCTCGCAGATGAACGAATTTCCCGCGTTTTTTTAAAAGAAGAGGGATGGGCGGAAATCCATCAAATCAAAGACGCATTTCAACAAATTGACCAAGTCTTGCTCAGTAACCTCTCTCATGAAGAACAAAAAACCTTGCATAAATTGCTCATGCAGGTGTATTCGAATTTACTAACACAACCTGTAGATCCTTCTTAAGACCTTATCTTTCAAGATTCTTTCTCATCATTTTTCAGGATCATTCCAGGAGAAATATATTGATAAAAAGGTTATCAGGTTTTATTGGTGAATACAGGAAAGCTTTGATCCTGGTACCCTTTTTCGTGTTCCTGGATGTGCTCTGTGAGCTGAGCATGCCTTTGCTCATGTCCAAAGTGATTGACGTTGGTATCCCCGCGAAGGATATTCAATACATTACCCGTATCGGTCTATACATGGTCAGCTTAGCCCTGGTAGCCATGTTTTTTGGCATTCTCAACATGCGCTATACCACGACTGCCAGTATGGGTTTTGGTGCCAACCTACGCAATGCGCTCTTTGAAAAAGTACAAAGCTTTTCATTCAATAATATCGATTATTTCAGCACTGGCTCGTTAATCACTCGCCTGACCAACGATGTAAATAACCTGCAAATGACCCTGATGATGGCTTTGCGCCTTCTGCTGCGTGCCCCATTGATGTTGGTCATCGCCTTCATCCTGGCCTATAACATTAACCCGCAGCTATCCATTGTGTTGGCGGTGGCCATCCCTCTGCTCAGTGTTGGAATTTTTGTCATCATGAAAGCGGCGATCTCTCGTTATACCATCATGCAGAAGAAAATCGATGCCCTCAACAACGTGCTTCAGGAAAATCTGATTGGCATCCGTGTCGTGAAATCTTATGTGCGAGCTGATTTTGAAATTCAGAAATTCAAGAAATCGAATGATGACCTGATGAATTCTGCGATTCGAGCCGCTAGCATCGCCATCTTGAATATGCCCTTGATGATGCTGGTTATGAACGGAGCCACCCTGGCCATTATCTGGATGGGTGGGCACATGGTCTTCTATGGCTCCTTAGGTGCAGGTGAACTGATCAGTTTCCTTAGCTACGTGTTGCAGATATTAATCAGTGTGATGATGATCTCAATGGTTATCTTGATGAGCGCTCGAGCAGAAGCCAGTGGCAAGCGCATCGTGGAATTGCTCGATACCCAAATTGATATCCTTGAGCCAGCCCAAGCCCTTCTGACAAGCCCGCAGGTACAGCCAACTTATCAGAAACCCGGAAAAGTGGAGTTCAGAAATGTTTCCTTCAAGTACCACCTCAGTGGAAGCGGCGAAAATGTGCTTTCGGGCATCAGCTTCACTGCTCATCCGGGTCAAGTGATTGGCATCGTCGGCGGGACTGGCACAGGGAAAACCACCCTCGTCCACCTGATTTCACGCTTATATGATGTCGCTGAAGGCGCAGTACTGGTTGATGATGTGGATGTGCGTGATTATTCACTGGTAGCGCTGCGTGACAAAATCGGGGTGGTATTGCAAATGAACACCTTGTTTTCAGGAACGATCCGTGAAAATTTGTTATGGGGCAATCCCAACGCCACACAGGATGAAATTGAGACAGCTTGCAAGGATGCCCAGGCACACGATTTCATTATGGCGTTCCCCAAGGGATATGACACACAGATCGAACGGGGTGGTGTCAATGTCTCAGGTGGGCAAAAACAGCGCCTGTGCATCGCCCGGGCGATGTTGAAAAAACCTGATATCCTCATCCTGGATGACAGCACCAGCGCTGTTGACTCAGGCACCGAAGCGAAGATTCGCACTTCGTTCTATCATAACCTTGCCGATACCACAGTGTTTATCATCGCCCAACGCATTAGCTCGGTTCGAGATGCCGATCAGATCATCATCCTGGAAGATGGCAAGATCGCTGGCATAGGTCCCCATCAGCAGTTGCTCGCCAATAATCCCATTTATCAGGAGATTAATTCCTCTCAGCAGGAGGGGGTTTTAATCAATGGATGAGAGAAGAAGGTCGATCCAACGCCAGATGCCGCCCATGGGACCACGCGGACACGGAATGCCCGGCGCATTTGAGCGGCCACAGGAGGCTTATAAGACCATCCGGCGCCTGCTGATGTATCTAAAAAATAGAAGGCTGGCTCTTCTGTTGACTATCTTCCTGATGCTGGTCAGTACCTTTAGTATGCTGGCGGGGGCTTACTTTCTCAAGCCTCTCATCAACAATTATATTCTCCCAGGGAACTTTGAAGGTTTGCTCAATGCGCTTATTTTACTGGGGGGAATTTATCTGGCGGGTGTGGTCAGTGTCTATCTTCAAAACCGTCTGATGATTCAGATTGCCCAAAAGACAACCAATACGCTTCGCCAGGATCTCTTCGTCAAAATGCAAGGCTTACCTTTGAAGTATTACGATACACACTCCCACGGTGACCTCATGAGCCGCTTTACCAACGACCTGGATAATGTGCAGCTGGCTTTGGAACAAAGCGTCCTCCAGCTTATTAGCAGTTTCCTGACCTTTGTTGGATCGATAGTAATGATGTTAGTGCTCAGTCCGTTACTTACCATGGTCAACATCGTGATGTTGGTCTTAATGTTGCTCATATCAGGGAAGCTCGCCGGAAAAAGCAGAAAATTCTTCCAGGCTCAGCAGAAGAATCTGGGTAATGTGAACGGCTATATTGAAGAGATGGTGGATGGGCTCAAGGTTGTCAAAGTCTTCAATTATGAAGACAATGCAATTGCCGAGTTCAAGCAGCTCAATGAGAGCTATCGTCAGGCTGCCACCCAGGCGAATTTTTACGCCGGGGTGGTAATGCCGATCATATTTAACCTTAATAACATCTCTTATGCTTTCACAGCCTTATTTGGTGGCATACTTACGGTATTTTCAAAATTCGATATTGGATCGCTTGCTGCATTTCTTCAGTACTCACGCCAAATGGGCTTTCCCGTGCAACAGATGACCAACCAGCTCAACACCATCCTGGCTGCTTTAGCCGGTGCGGAGCGGGTTTTCCAGGTGATGGATGAGCAGCTGGAAATCGACAGCGGGGATGTGACACTGGTTGGCGTAAATAAGAATAAAGATGGCTCTCTAGCTGTAAATGTGGATGGGATGCGGCCCAGCCATTGGGCTTGGAAGGTGCCCCAGCCGGATGGCTCAGTGCAATATATTGAGCTTAAGGGTGACGTGCGTTTCCACGATGTTGATTTCGGTTATGAGTCCGATAAAACCGTCCTCCACCAGCTTTCGCTCTATGCCAAGCCAGGGCAGAAGATCGCTTTGGTAGGTTCGACCGGCGCTGGAAAAACCACCATAACCAACCTGCTAAATCGTTTCTACGATGTCGAAAAGGGTAGCATCACCTATGATGGCATTGAAATCAAGCGTATCTGCAAAGACGAACTCCGGCAGTCGCTGGGTATGGTGTTGCAGGACACACACCTCTTTTCCGGCACCATCCTGGAAAATATCCGCTACGGGAGGCTGGATGCCACGGATGAGGAATGCATAGATGCAGCCAAACTTGTCAACGCTCATTCTTTTATCAAACGCTTGCCGCAGGGATACCAGACCCTGATTACCGCCGATGGCGCCAACCTATCCCAGGGTCAGCGCCAGCTTCTGGCTATCACCCGTGCCGCCGTCGCTGATCCGCCAGTGATGATCCTGGATGAAGCCACCAGCTCGATCGACACCCGCACTGAACGCCTGATTGAGAAAGGCATGGATGCTCTCATGGAGAACCGCACGGTTTTTGTCATTGCCCATCGCCTCTCGACTGTGCGCAATGCCAAAGCCATCCTCGTTCTCGAGGATGGCCGGGTTCTAGAACGGGGCGACCACACAGACCTGCTCGCCCAGAAAGGTCGTTATTACCAGTTATACACCGGTCAATACGAGCTTTCTTAAAATGCTGTGATTCGCATTGCCAACCTGCTGCCCCACTAGGAGGTTAAGTCCATTTGTTGGAGCGTGACCAATGGCGGAGCGTGTTGGTCGCTTTTTCTGCTGCCTATCAGCTAACTGCTGGAGCAGGTTTAATTGACAGCCGCTTCCAATTGACCGCCAGTCCAATCAGGTACGCTAATCCTGCGACCAAAGCCCCAAAAGAAACGAACACTAGATAGATCGGTATAGGCCCGGCAGAAGGCAAGATACCCATTATCGCCAGCACCTGGAAGATGAAATTAATTCCAACCATGCTGTAGAGTAAGCCAATCACCAACAAACCCAGACGCAGCAAGGGCAACCGCCGGATGATACCCGCTCCTGAAAGCCCATAAAGTCCAAAGATCACTAACACCAACGCCACCAACAGACCGAGCGTCAGCAACAGGGGCGGATTAGAGACCAGCGCATCGCTTGCACCAAAGGCAACGCTCCATTTCGGAACGAACGCGATGATAGCTTGAAAGATGGCTGCGCAAAAGCTGAGAATACCGGCGAAAATCAGAAGAAACGATTTTTTATCCATTGTCAATCTCTCCTTGTTTGATCTCTCGCAAAGTCGCCAAGTTCGCAAAGTCATTTTCTTTAGGTCATTTTGCGTGGCCTGCAAAGCAAGCTCAACTTTCAGGTGAGGTACATATCACAGCGACAAAAGTTCAGTCGAAATTCAATCGGCTGCACCAGCCGGGGCGGGCATGCGACCACTCGTGGAGCCTAATCGCTTCACAACCACTCGCACCGTAACCACTGCCATCCAGATGGCCAGTGCTAGGTAGACGATGCACGTAATTGGAATAATAATATTGGCATTGTCGGGGAGTGAGAAGACGCCATCGGTTATTGTGTAGTCCAGGAACATGTTGACCAGCGCCCAGGTGCTCAGGAAAAACATGATCACTGCCGGTATCAAGGTCACAAGCCATGCTTTCCGATTCTTTGCGGTGATCAGCAACCAGACAGTCACGCCGATTAGCGCCAGGGCTGCCAGCAGTTGGTTTGAAGCCCCAAATGTTTTCCAGAAAACCTCCCAGGCTGGGATAGGATTGCCAGCTTCATCCTCAAGCGTGATCAGCATAAAGACCATTGGCGTGCCAGCCATGATCAAGGTGGCAATGAACATTCCGAACCAGCTCTTCCAGCCAGTGAGCTCCTGTATGATGTAGCGCCCCAGGCGAGTGCAGATATCCAGCGTGTCGAAAACGAAAGTGCTAAAAGCCATCAAGCCAAAAGCAACCCCAAACGCCGGATCGAAACCAATCAGCTCCATAAAAGCCCCAATGCCAGAGGCGTAGATAAAGTTCGGCGACTCTTCCAATAGCTCGCTATCCGTGGTAAGGATCATCAAAGTGGATAGAGCGATCATTGCCACCACGGCTTCCATCAGCATGGCGCCATAACCAATCAGCCTTGTGTCGCTCTCTTTCTTAATCTGCTTCGAAGTTGTGCCCGATCCCACCAATGCGTGAAAGCCGGAAACTGCACCGCAGGCAATGGTAATGAATAGCATCGGGAACATCGGGAACCAAAAGCCCTCCTCGCCAATCGGCGTGGTGAAAGCGGGATAGCTGACCTTGAAGCCGCCAAACATCACCCCAATGGCTGCCACGATGACAGATATATATAGGAAATACCCCCCCAGGTGACCGCGTGGCTGCAGTAGAAACCACACAGGGAGGAGCGCCGCCACCAGACAGTAAATCATCACGATCATGTTCCACACCTTTTGCGCCTGGAGCGCACTATCGAGGCCTAGCATCTCTTGTAGATCCAGGGGGATGTATGGTCCAATCCAGATCGCAACGGCAACCAGCGGCAGAAAAATAGCTGTCGCCCACCCCAGGCTCAGCTTGGTGTGCCTGAGCAGCACCCCCATGATGATCGGCAGTATCAAGTATAGAATTGAAGAAGTGGCAATCGCCCCACCCCCAACCATCTCACCATTGCCGATATCAATTTGGTTCACAAACGAAGACGTGGTGAGATCAGTAAAGGAAACGATCATCGATACCAGGGTAACCAGGATGAACAAATTGAACAAGACCCAGGCACTTCTGGATACATCCTCACGCACAGTATCGGAGATAGATCTGCCCTTGTTGCGCACGGATTCTATCAGCGCCCCCATATCATGCACACCACCGATAAAAATCGATCCGACCAGGATCCAAAGAGTAGCCGGCAACCACCCGTAAGCGGTACCTGCGATGATGGGACCGGTAATTGGACCAGCCGCCGAAATCGCTGAGAAATGCTGTCCCAAAAGAAATTTGGAATCGGTGGGGACAAAATCCTGATTGTCTGCAAGCTCGACTGCCGCCGTCTTCCTGCTGTCATCTAGCTCATAGACTTTTTTCGCCAGGAACTTGCCATAAGTACGATAGCCAATAAAGAGCAGGACAACTACACTCAAGACAATGACAATAATGCTCATCTTCTTACCCTCCCCGCGCTAGGCAAGCCTTGCTTATAAGTGTGTTCTAACGTGATTGTACACCTCCCTCCAGTGCCCAATCAAGGTTTTTCCACCTTAACCCTTGACAACTAGAACACTTGTGCTAAACTAACGGTGCCAAGTTACTTATCCCTCTCCAGTTACTTCGATTTGTTTGTATTTGATTTTTTAATTGTTTTTACTCAATAATCACTTAAGGAGAACTTCTCAATGGCCAGACCTAAACCCCTTCCTCCTGAGGAAACCGAACAATCCCGTATGATCGCCCTCGAGAATGCTCTGGGCGATATCACCAAGCGCTACGGCGAAGGCTCCATCATGCGCCTGGGTGAAGCTCACCAGCTTGCTGTGGAGGTCATCCCCACTGGCGCTCTTTCCCTGGACATAGCCCTGGGTGTGGGTGGTATTCCCCGCGGCCGCATCACCGAGATTTACGGCCCGGAGTCGTCCGGAAAAACGACCATTAGCCAGCACATTGTTGCCGAAGCCCAAAAGCTAGGCGGTACGGCAGCTTACATCGACATGGAACACGCCCTCGATCCGGTTTACGCCCAGCGTTGCGGCGTTGACGTCGATAGCCTGCTTATTTCACAGCCCGACATGGGTGAGCAAGCGCTGGAAATCACTGAGACTCTGGTGCGCTCCGGGGCAGTCGATGTTATCGTGATCGACTCTGTCGCCGCCCTGGTGCCGCGTGCTGAGATTGAAGGCGACATGGGCGACGCCACCATGGGCATGCAAGCCCGTCTCATGTCCCAGGCGCTGCGCAAGCTCTCTGGCGCCATCAAGCAAACCAACACCGCCGTGATTTTCACCAACCAGTTGCGACAGAAGATCGGTGTGCCTTTCGGAAATCCTGAGACAACCACCGGTGGCATGGCGCTCAAGTTTTATGCCTCCGTGCGCCTGGATGTGCGCCGTATCCAATCCATCAAAGTGGGAGCAGAGATAATCGGCAGCCGCACCCGCGTGCGTGTCGTCAAGAATAAAGTCGCCCCCCCATTCCGTAGCGCTGAGTTCGACATCATGTACAACGAGGGCATCTCACGCACCGGCGATTTATTAGACCTGGCGACCGGGTTGGAAATTGTCAACAAGCGCGGCTCGTTCTACTCCTATGGCGATATTCGCCTGGGTCAAGGTCGCGAGAACTCGCGCGAGTTCCTCAAACAGAATCCCGATTTAGCTGAGGAGATCGAGGTGGCTATTCGCCAGCGCGCCTTGAGCGGCGAGCCGCTCTTGCCATTTGTCGCTGGCGCTGACGATGATACCCCAGATGAGATCTAACAAGTAAGATAGAGACGCTCCAGTGGAGCGTCTCTATCTTACTTCTTACGTCCCTTCTTCCCACGAGTGCAGATAAGCATCCTGCTCCGGTGTGAGTGTATCGATCTGCACCCGCATTTCGTCCAGCTTTAAGCGGGCAATCTGTCGGTCGATCTCCACCGGCACTGGATAGACCTTATTCTCCAACTGGTCTGCATTCTTGCGCATGTATTCCAGGCTCAGCGCCTGGTTAGCGAAAGACATATCCATCACACTCGCTGGATGACCTTCGGCAGCCGCCAGGTTGATTAACCTACCTTCTCCCAACAAGTGTAATCGCCGCCCATCTTTAAGCTCATATTGCTCAACGAATGGTCGCACCAGGCGCTTTTCAATCGCCATCTCCTCCAGAGCTGGGATATTTATCTCCACGTTGAAGTGACCTGAGTTAGCCAGTATTGCTCCGTCTTTAATAGCCTCAAAGTGTTGGCGGTCAAGCACGTTGATATCGCCGGTCACGGTGACGAAGATGTCGCCAATCTTTGCCGCTTCGCTCATTGTCATCACCTGGAAGCCATCCATCACTGCCTCCAGCGCTGCCAGAGGTTCTATTTCCGTCACGATTACCTTCGCCCCCATACCTCGCGCCCGCATAGCCAGACCGCGCCCACACCAGCCATAACCAGCGATGACGAAGTTCTTTCCTGCCAATAGAATATTCGTCGCCCGCACGATGCCATCTATTGTTGACTGGCCGGTGCCATAGCGGTTATCAAAGAAGTGCTTGGTTTGGGCGTCGTTGACTGCGATCACCGGGTATGCCAGCGCACCATCAGCAGCCATCGCCCTCAGGCGGATCACTCCGGTCGTGGTCTCTTCTGTTCCGCCGATAACGCCTTTTAACAAGTCACGCCGCTCTTTGTGCAGCACGCTCACCAGATCTGCCCCATCGTCCATCGTCATATGCGGGTGGTGATCCAGCGCAGCGTTGATGTGTTTGTAGTAGGTAAGATTGCTCTCGCCTTTAATGGCGAACACCGGCACCTCAAAATGGGTAACCAGAGACGAAGCAACATCGTCCTGCGTAGAAAGCGGGTTTGAAGCTGTTAATACAATATCTGCCCCACCTGCGTGCAATGTTTGCATTAAGTTGGCTGTTTCCGTGGTGACATGCAGGCAGGCAGCGATCCGCACGCCCTTCAACGGGCGCTCTTTAGCGAATCGCTCACGGATCAAGCGCAAGACGGGCATCTCTCGCTCTGCCCATTCAATCCTGCGCCGCCCTCCTTCTGCTAATTTCAAATCTTTGACATCGTAGTTTTCCATATCATCTCCTTCCACATCATTTGCT
>Ga0079037_100000082_pt1 | contig 30611 bp, 25 predicted proteins | sample Mud3Dept4metaG_FD_71479 | JGI IMG/M metagenome (GOLD analysis project Ga0079037, IMG submission 71479) | Freshwater wetland microbial communities from Ohio, USA, analyzing the effect of biotic and abiotic controls - Mud 3 Core 4 Depth 4 metaG | ecosystem: Environmental > Aquatic > Freshwater >... | reverse complement strand
CAGGATCAGAACAAGGAAGATCAGAATAAAGAGCAGCCGCAGAATGAACAGCAGCAGCAGGAACAGAATGAGCAGCAGCAACAACAACAACAACAACAACAACAGGCCATTTCAAAAGAAGATGCAGAAAGAGTATTGGCTTCCCTTGCCAATGATGAAAAAAATGTCCAGGAAAAAGTTAAACTTGCAAAAGCAGCTAAAGCCCAGGTCCGAACCATTAAAAACTGGTAACAGCCGTTATTCAGAAGATGAAAAGAACACTATTATATTGCCTCTTATTCTTATTGTCAGTCTCCGGACGTTCACAGGATATCACGGTTCAGGCTGAATACCCTTCAGTAGTTGAAGCAGGCCAGCAGTTCAGTGTATCCTGGACTGTCAATTCGGGAGGTGGTGAATTTTCTGCACCATCTTTTCAGGGATTTTACAAACTGATGGGCCCCCAGACATCCTACAGCTCCAACACCCAAATTATCAACGGGAAAATGTCGCATCAGACTTCATACAGCTATGTGTATTATCTTCAGGCTGTTAATGAAGGCAGGTTTGTAATTCCTCCTGCAGTATTTACTCTAAAAAATAAATCATACTATTCCGACTCCATGCATATTGAAGTAATTAACAGCACAAAGCAATCATCATCTGGTCGGTCAGCAGTTAATACGGACAAGAACATAAGCGAAGAAAATGTAAGTGGGGATATTTTTCTCAATCTTTTAATCAGCCGTAAGGAGGTATATATAGGTGAACCCATTGTTGCTACTGTTAAAATTTATACAAGGATCAACCTTTCAGGAATTAACGAACTAAAATTTCCTTCTTTTACAAGTTTTCTGAAGACTGATCTCGAGACACCACCTCTCAATGCTCTGAAACAGGAAAATATTAACGGTACAATTTACGGAACAGGCGTTATACAACAATTTTTGCTCTATCCCCAGGTGACAGGTGAAATAATTATTGACCCTGTTCAGATAACTGTATTATTACAGCAGAAGTCAGCTAATTCAGATCCGTTTTTTGGAGATTTTTTTGCCAGTTACACTACTGTACCAAAAGCAGTTGCAAGTAAAACTGTAAAAATAACTGTAAAACCTTTACCGGGTGTAAAGCCTGATGACTTTTCAGGAGTTGTCGGAAATGTGAATATAAAGGCAAGTATCAGTAAAGACTCTGTAAATGTCAATGATGCAGTTAATTATAAAATAATAGTTTCAGGAAGCGGGAATCTTAAGATTGCTGAAGCTCCGGTATTTAAATTATCACCTGATATCGAGGTCTATGATTCAAAAATAACTGACAATATTAAAAACAACATTAACGGTACCTCCGGACAAAAAACCTTCGAATATTTATTGATTCCCCGTCATTATGGTGATTACAAAATACCCTCTATAACATATTCATTTTTTAATACTTCAACCGGAAAATATGAACACCTGACAACTCAGGAGTTCCATTTTCATGCCCGAAAGGGAACCGAGCAGAGCACGGGGATCACTGTATATGGAGGTGTCTCCAAGGAAGATGTTAAATATCTTGGAAAAGATATCCGTTTTATTAAAACTGATCCGGGGCGACTCATGAAATCAGCGAATCTGATACTTTCGAAAAGGTCTTTCTATAGCGGATATGCAATAGCGTTGTTATTATTCCTTACAGTACTTTTTATAAGGAGGGAACTTATCAGACGCAACGCTGATCTTACAGCCGTAAGAAACCGTAAAGCAGGAAAGGTTGCTGTAAAAAGACTACGTGAGGCATCAGGTTGTCTTAAACGCGGAGAAATGGACCGGTTTTATGAGGAGATGCTTAAAGCTATCTGGGGTTATCTGAGCGATAAATTAAATATCCCCGTGTCGGACCTTACCAGAAATAATGCTGTTGAAGTTCTGAAAGAAAAAGGGATAACTAATGATAAAATTACAAACCTGACGAAAATTCTTGATACCTGTGAATATGCCAGATATGCACCCTCATCTTCAGGTACGGAAGCCTCAGAAATATACGAAGAAGCGTCACATTTTATCCGGATAGTTGAAAACTCAATAGGGTAGAAAATGAAACTTAAAATAATTTCAATATCAGCTTTATTAATTATTCTGTTATTTTCATTCCAAGCTTTCTCACAGGAATCAAAGAATGAAAAATTCAGACAGGGAACAGATTATTTTGTCGCCGGAAGCTATGATAAAGCACTTGAAAACTGGATTGATTTGTATAATACTGGCTATCGTTCAGCAGAGCTGGAATATAATATAGGAAATACCTTTTTTAAGCTGAATAATGTTCCCGGTGCTATTCTTTTTTATGAACGGGCCCATCTGCATAAGCCTGCTGATGAAGATATTAATTATAATCTTCAGATAGCCAGAACTTTAGCTGTAGATCGTTTTGAAGAGATCCCGGAACTCTTCTTTGTAAGATGGTATAATTTTCTTGCGCTGATAATGTCTACGAACAGGTGGGCAAAGATCAGCATAGTTACATTCGTCCTGTGTCTTTTATTCCTGTCACTATATTTCTATTCAACGAAATACAACCTTAAGGTTCTTGGATTCTGGCTGGCATTGATACTGCTAATTATTTCTCTTGCATCTGTTGCATTGTCGGCAAGAAATAAATCACTGGTACACGACAGTCACAAAGCTATTGTTTTCAGTCCGCTGGTAAATGGAAAAAGCTCACCGGATAATAGCGGGACCGACCTTTTTGTCCTTCATGAGGGGACAAAAGTATCAATTGAAGATGAAGTGGGAGAGTGGTACGAAATACGGCTCTCTGATGGCAATATGGGTTGGATCCCGTCAAATAGTCTGGAAATAATATAATCATTTTGCAACATATTTGCTATCTTTCAGGTCAGGTATATACTAAGTTATTACTAATTCAACCTGAATATGAAAAAGTGCCTTTTCATCTTACTGATACTTATTGCGGCTGCTGCATGCAAGAAGACAAAGTTTGAACCTAAGGGACCTACAGATGTGAGAGTTAGAAATTTGCAAAGTGATTATACATTCTTTGATGTTGTAATTAACACTGCTGGAAGCACTGATACTGTTGGGAATATTAAAAAGCTTGGTATAATAAGTCCGGGGGCAGTATCAGAATATAAACGTGTTGCAATAGCTTTTTCTAAAGCTGAAATCACCGCTAAAATCAACGGAGAAATATTTTCTACAGGTCCGGTTAATAGTACTTATATGGATTATAAAGGGCAGATGATGCTGACTTACGAAGTTTATATTTCCAATATGACCAATAGAGTACTTACAATCAACAATGTAATTCCGGAAGGATCATTACCCTGATTAAATCTCAAAAATATTAAGGAGGCCTCTTCAGCCTCTTTCTTTTTACTGTTATATCTTACTCATAAACAAATAGGTACCATAAATAATAGAGAATGAAAAAGAAAGATATCAACAGTCCACGCATACCTGTTTACAGGGATGCAGGCTTTGAACTTTTTGATGCCAAAACAGCTTCTGAAGCATTCAATAAAGAAACAGATCCTGAACGGGAACCTGATTTATATATATATTCACGCTACCGTAATCCCACTGTCGTTGCTGCTGAAGAGGAGATTATGAAGCTTGAGGACACAAAATGGGCATTACTTACCCAGTCAGGAATGTCCACCATCGATATCGCCCTCTCAATATTTCAGACCGGAAAAGTTTACAGACCATGGCTTTTTTTCAGCGAGATATATGGGGGAACCCTGTCATTCGCAGAATCAGTTCTTAAAAACAGGAGAGGACTTGATATTCATAGCTTTACGCCAGTCAATGAAAAATATAACCTGGCAGAATTTGAATCCGTCATTAAAAGTCTTAAACCGGAATTGGTCTATATTGAAACTATTTCAAATCCTATGCTGATTGTTCCTGATGCTAATGGCATAATCAGAATAGCTAAAAATCATCAGGCAAAAATTATAGTCGATAACACATTTGCTACACCATATCTCTGGAAACCGGTTAAAAGCGGAGCTGACATTGTAATTCACAGTGCTACCAAATATTTGTCCGGTCACGGAAATCTTACTGCGGGTGTACTTTGCGGAAATGATCCTGCTATTATGAAATCAGCTCTCGAATACAGAAGACTCACAGGCCAGATGCTTTCGGCAGATGACGCATACAGGCTTCATACCCAGCTGCAAACCCTGGGATTGAGATTCAGACAACAATGCCGGAACGCATCTCAGGTTGCAGAACTCTTATTGCAGTCAGAAATTATAAAAAAGGTTTGGTATCCTGGATTGAAAAGTCATCCAAGTCATAAAGAGGCGTTCAGACTCTTTGGTAAAAAGGGGTTTGGAGGAATGGTGACTTTCGATTTTGCCGGAAAAACTGAATCTGAAAAAAGAAACCGGAGGGATCAATTTATCAAGGCTGTATCGGGTAAAATAAAGCTAATACCTACACTTGGCGATCCATGTACAATTATTATACCTGTCGAAGCAGTATGGGGCACTAAATATCCGGAACCGGGAATGATCAGATTATCAGCAGGTTTTGAGGATTCCAGGGAATTAATAAAAACGATAAGAACAGCTTTAAAGAATATTTCTTAGTGGAAAATCAGGGTATCATTACCTCCAGTCAATAGGTTCAATTCCCTTTTCCATCAGGTAATTGTTGCATCTGCTGAAATGCTTGTTCCCAAAAAAACCCCGTGTTGCAGAAAGAGGAGAGGGGTGGACTGACTCAAGAACAAGATGCTTCGTTCTGTCAATGGATTCACCTTTTTTCTGTGCATATGCTCCCCACAGGAAAAAAACTAGATTGGTTTTTTCATGATTCAGGATGTTGATTGCAGAATCGGTAAATTCTTCCCATCCTTTTCGCTGATGCGACCCTGCCATATGTGCCCTTACTGTCAGGGTTGCATTCAAAAGGAGTACTCCCTGTGCAGCCCATCTTTCCAGGTTCCCGCCTGGAAACGGTTTGTATCCCATGTCTGATTCAATCTCTTTGAAAATATTGATAAGGCTGGGTGGATTTTCAATACCTTCCCTGACTGAAAAACATAATCCATGCGCCTGCCCCGGACCATGGTAAGGATCCTGACCTATTATAACAGCTTTCACTTTATCGAAGGGGCACAGGTTAAATGCATTGAAAATCAATCCCCCCGGAGGATATATGGTTCTTGTCTTATATTCCTCCTTCACAAATTCTGATAGTCGGATAAAGTAGTCCTTTTCAAATTCATATTTTAATCTGGACTTCCAGCTTGTTTCAATCCTGACATCCATCTTAAATACTGGATTATTGACATAATGGTAAATTCCTCCTAAAGTAACAAAATATAATTAGATGCTATAAAAAACCGTTCCGGGGAGAACGGTTTTTCTGAAAATATCTGAAATAGCATTACTGCAATGAAATCAATACCATTATTTTTCCTGTACCAGAACCTGAAAAACTCTCAATTGCTTTTCCTAATATTGCATTGCGTCTCCTCTCATTTTCTGCAATTATAGCTTTCATCTCTTCAAAATCTCTGGCTTTTGATACATCCAGCAGAGTCCATTTCATTGCGTGCCCGGGTACAGATGAAGTTGTAAGCATGTCACCCGGCTGTATCGGTCCCCCTTCGTTTGTCACTTTAACCGGAACCCTGCCGGTAAGCGCCAGTCGTGTAGTCGGTTTTGCATCCTTAAGCGGTTCTCCCGTTTTTTCATCCACAACCAGCTCCATACCCATTGTCATATGTGGTTTGGTTGAGATAACTCCAACAACTGAATTCTGGTAGGGTTTTGATGACTTTATAACACTTTCCTTGTTGGACGGATCTGCAACTACAACATCAGCAGGTTCGGTATCATTCTGTGTATCATAGATGTATTCGGCAACGTCTATTGAAGCACCCGTCCTGTAGTCTGCATAAAGACCACGGTAGGTTCCCAAATCTCCAGTTGATGTGAAATAACCGCTGTAGTAATATTCGATAGAGGAATCATCTCTGCTCAGAGAAGTATAAATGCCATATACATAATCTTTGAGAAGAGGCCAAATATATCTCTTTTTATAATTAAATGTGGAAACAGCATACCTGCCTCTTACAATCGTCTTGCCATTCTTATAGATAGTTAATGCATTTGACTTATTAGAGGAGTTCAATCCGTTTCCAAGAGTGAATAAAAGCTCATTTTCGTTCCACGAACCTTTAGTTCCATAAATAGTATCGTTCCATTGACCCATAGCTATTTCACCATATGAATTTGCATAGAGGTTATTACCGATAGCTGCTGAATAAATTCCTTTGGCTGTAGTGTTATATCCAATGGCTATTGAATTTGTCTCGTTTGCAGATGCAGCCTGACCCAATGCGAGGGCTCCGAATTTTATTGCATCACTGTTCGATCCGAATACCAGACCTCCGTTCTGAGCATTGTTACCATTACCTATTGCAACAGAATATTGCCCTGATGCAATATTTGCCCTGCTGAAATTTCTTGTTAAGGTAGTGATTGGAGTGGTTACCCTTATTGGTAATAAATCATCAAAGCCCTTTGAATCATCCTCTTCACCTTTACCAAGATTTATTATGGGTATCGCATATGAATAGGTATAGAAAGATCCTATCGCAATTGATTTATCTCCCTGAGCCTGGGATTGATAGCCCATGGCTGTTGAATTGGTTCCTGATGCTATAGTCCCGTTCCCCAGTGCCAGTGCATTAGAATTTGATGTAGTGGCTCCGTAACCAACTGCTACTGAATAGGCTCCTTTGGCAGAAGCATTATAGCCAAAAGATCCTGAATAACTTCCTGCTACTGAGGTTAAGGCATTATATCCCACGGCGACAGAATAGGATCCTTTTGCCTTGGCTGACTTTCCAAAGGCACCAGAATAATTTCCCGAAGCATAAGCTGAATCGCCGACAGCAACAGAATAATAACCATTGCTGGTTGTATAGCTGTTCCTTCCAAGGGCCATCGAAGCATAACCTTCTGCCCGGGCTGTGTACCCAAAAGCTCCCGAACTGAACCCTGATGCATATGATCCCACACCTAGTGCCATGGCTCCTTTTGATGTTGCCCTTGCACCCATCCCAAGTGCCATTGAATATGATCCGCTTGCAGTTGTCGGTGTAGTCGTCGGATTTCCCGAGACATCGAGACCTACCGATCCGAAAGCAAATGACTTTTCACCTGTTGCCTGGGCTGCTGAACCAAAAGCATAGGAGTCTTCACCCAGTGCCAGAGTTCCATTACCCAATGCAAAAGCATTATGCTTTGATTTGTAAACACCTGCGATTGACCTTTTCCCTATCGATGTTGAATAATCACCGGCAGCGGTAGCTTTATAACCAAATGCCTGCGAATAGTTACCAATTGCCCTTGACTGGTATCCAAGAGCTGTCGAATAATTGCCGACACTGTCAACATGACCAATATGAACGTTTCCCGCAAGAAAAGCATTTTTATTCGGATACCACAGGACTTGTGGTGAGGCAACGACAGTATTAACGGATGAAGCTCCGGTCAGGTTAAAGTACATATCTTCCATTCCTTTGTCCAGACCATAACCGCCTACTGCAAAACCTCCTTTTGATCCTTTGACAGAAGGTGAAGGATCAATATAAATCCTGACACTGTCGGGAGAAACCCTGAAATATTCCTCTTCGGCTTTTCCGGTATTGAATCCTCCGACAGCAAATCCACCTTTCGAACCTTTACCTCCTGATTTGGGAACATAAACATTGACTGCGTCAGGATATACTGCAAATACAGTCTGACCATCTTTTCTTCTTACTTCAAATAATGCATCTGTTCCGGCATCATTACTGCTTATCACTGATAATTTGGCACCGGCATTGACACCGTTTGCTTTTTCTGCAACCAGGGAGTATGGAACAGACCATACCTGGGTGGCACCCATAGGTATTTCTGAATATCCCTGGGGCTGTAAAGTTGTTTTGATGAAAACTGTCTGTGCATTCCAGTCAATATCGGTAAAACGAGCCTTTGATCCTCCGGTCCTTGTGCCGTTACCAACTACGATCGATACAAGGCCAAACTTGTTGGAAGTAACAGCGTGTTGTTCTTCCCAAAGTAAAGAGCCGGTTTCCGAATTGGCCAGAAGACCTATTTTAATCGTCATAGGCTTATCAGCAAGAACCGTACCTGCACCATCACGAGCTATGGCCTGGTAATTAAATCCTTTTGGTGCCTGTCCAAAGCTGAAATATGCTGCAATAAAAAAAAGTGAAATTGTGAGGAGAATCTTTGTTTTCATAGCTGAAGGATTATTAATAAAATTAAAATTCTACAGGGTATAATAGAAATAAAATTATCAAATAATCAGCACTTTAAAAAATATATTACATCAATGAATGTCAGATTTTGATAAATATGGTTTAATAATATTCTTCGCACCTTCATTAATGACGGGAATTTCTGAAATTTGGTTGCACATGGAAAGAAAGAGGTGGTGCAGTGCAGGTTGTATTTTCTTATTTCAGCACTTTGGAATATATCTGTTTTGGATCCCCGGGACCGTAATAATCTTTAAGACTGGCTTGCAGCTTATAGCCGTTACGTAAATAAAATCCTTCGGTTGAAGCATAGAGTGGCCTTCCGGAAGTCTCTACCCATAAAATCTTTCCATTCGATTCTCTGATATCGTCTTCAATTGCTTTTAAAAGGGTAGTGCCAAGTTTTTTGTGTCTTGAGTCATCGTGAACAGCTATCCAGTATAGTTCCCATGAGTGTGTGGAAAAGGCATCTTTACCATAATTGGCAAATGCAACAATACCTTCCTTATCTATGACCTTCAACCAGTAATATCCGCTCTTCTCCATTCCCTTTGTCAATGTTTCATCAACAATCTCCAGAGCGGTTTGAATCTCATAATCATAGAAGAACTTTGTCGAAAGCAGGATCTCTTTAATACGTTCTCTTTCTTCTCTGCTGATCCCTTTAACTATCTGTGACATAAATCAATTATTTAAATCTTTTAGAATCCTTTGAAGTACAACAGTGAAAGGTAATCGTGCTGCAACTGTCGCTGCCACAACCCCACTATCGGGTGACAAGCATGGATTAGCGTTAACCTCAAGTACAAATGGAATATCATTTTTGTCAACACGCATATCAACCCTTGCATATCCCTTAAGGCCAAATATATGCCAGCATCGAAGTGCAGAAGACATAATTCTTTCTTTTAAAACAGGATTAAGCTTATCGCCGGGAAAATTCCTGATTGTATTTTGAAATTCAAATGTTCCTACTTCCCATTTAGCCTTAAAATCAACTATTTTTGGCTTGCCTTCCTCATAATTATGAAAAACCATTTCTGCAGGCGGCAATACTTCAGGACCATTATCTCCTGCAATTATACTGATATTAAATTCCCTGCCGTCGATATAATCTTCAATAAGCCAGTGGGTATCTTTGTAGCTTTTGAGTTTTGCTTCATATTCAGATGTAAAAGTAAAGACCGATTCACCGGTGATTCCTAATGAGCCATCCTCCCAGATCGGTTTGATAATATATTTGTTTCCGGGAATCAGCTGATTATATTGTGAAGGGGCATACGCCCCTGGATTATTTATGCCAGCCTTCTTTAATGTCTTGCTTGTAAGGGCTTTACTTGTAGTAATGAACATTGCTTCCACCGGATTTCCTGAGTAGGGGATGGAATACATATTAAGCAAAGCCGGAATAAAGTAACATAATTCCCCTTTATTATTAATTGATTCAACCAGGTTAAAAACAAAATCAGGTTTGTTTTCTGCCAGTGCAGCAATTTCTTTCATGAAATCAGCTGTGATTCCTGTTCTGTACGTTTCTATGCCAAGTTCATCTAGATTCTTTTCAATATATTCCACCTGATCAAGGACATCCAGTTCGTCAGGTAAGGCGTTTTCTCGCGGCTGATTAAATAATATGCAGCATCTGTTTCGGGTCATAAGGTCAAATGATGTCTTTTTATTGCAGATTTCATAATCCTTTCTATCAGGGTCTGATATTCAATTCCGATCATTCTCGAAAGAATGGGAAGATCGGAATGAATGGGATGCAATCCGGCCAGGGGATTAACCTCCATAAAACACATCCGGCCATTTCTGTCAGCCTTGACATCCACTCTTCCGGCGTCAGCACCGCCAAGTGCGTTCCATACATTCCATGCAACAGTTTTACATTCTTTGGCAAATTCTTTGGCCATTTGAATATATCTGCAAAATTCCTGGTAATTCTCCTTGAATTCAACTGAATAGGGGAGGTTATCCTTACATTCTATTTCCATACCTCCAATAGCAATTGCTTCTTCACCTGTACCAATTATACCTACTGTAAATTCCCTTCCGGGCAGGTATTCTTCAACAAGAGCCGGCTGATCAAACCTTACCAGTATCCATTCTGCCATTTCTTTCAATTCGGCAGGTGAATTAATGAGGCTCTTTTCATTTATGCCTTTTCCGGTTCCCTCCGAAACGGGTTTAATAAAAAGAGGATATTCAAGGGTGCATTTTTTTATGTCTTCTCTGGAAGAAATCAGCATGCCCGGGCTTACAGGTATTCCTGCTGCCGAGACAATTAGTCTGGTCAGGTACTTGTTAAGGGATATTCCAAGTATCACGGGACCGCTGAATACATATGGAATCTTATATTGATCAAGTATTGCAGGAACGACTGATTCCCTTCCATCACCATAGAGTCCTTCAGCAATATTGAAAACAAGATCCCATTTTTTACCCGCGGCCAGTGCTTCAATTAGCTGAAAACAATTACCGACAGATTCTGTTTCAAATCCTATTTTCCTTAGTGCCGAATCGATTGCATCAACAGTTTCCTGTTTGTCAAATTCGGCAGTGTCTTCCATAGAATAACCGCGGTCAAGATACCATGACCGCAGATCATAAGTCAACCCAACTTTCATTAACACGTCTAATTTTCAGGGTACTCGCATAAGACACCCTTGTAGTTACGCAATACAATTTTTTCACTATTGTGTTCAACGATATAATTCGGAAGCAAAGGAATTTTTCCGCCACCGCCGGGAGCATCAATAACAAATGTTGGTACAGCATAACCACTTGTGAATCCTCTAAGTCCTTTAATTATTTCGAGACCTTTCTTTACGGTTGTCCGGAAATGACTTGAGCCCGGAATAAGGTCGCATTGATATAAGTAGTATGGTCTTACCCTTATTTTAAGCAGTCTGTGCATAAGCTCTTTCATTACAGGCACATTATCATTAATGCCTTTAAGAAGAACGGTCTGGCTTCCGAGAGGGAATCCTCCGTCAGCAAGCTTAATACATGCTTTTGCACATTCTTCAGTGATCTCACTTGGATGTGAAAAATGAAGGCTTATAAAAAGAGGCTGATATTTCTTAAGCATATTGATCAGGTTGTCAGTTATCCTCATTGGAAGTACAACCGGTATCCTTGTACCGATACGTACTATTTCAACATGATCAATCGCTCTGATATTTGAAAGTATATATTCAAGAGTCTCGTCGTTCAGTGTAAGCGGATCACCGCCACTGATAAGAACATCTCTGATTTCCTTATGGGCAGCAATGTAAGCAAAGGCCTTTTCAAAATCCTGCCTTCCAAGTTTGTCAAGTTTTCCGACTGAATGAGAACGAGTACAATATCTGCAGTAATTTGAACATACCTGTGTCACTGTAAAAAGTATCCTGTCAGGATACCTGTGAACGATGCCTTTCACCGGAGAATAAGATTTCTCATGCAAAGGATCAGATTGTTCTGTGCTATGCTGAAGCAACTCTTCAACAACAGGAATTACATTACGCCTTAGCGGATGTGAATAACCTGTCTGGTAGATCAGAGAAGCAAAATAAGGAGTTATCCGCATCGGAAGCCGGCCTTTCAGATTATTGATAGCCATAATTTCCTTTTCGGATAATTTCATGATTTTCTTTAGCTCGTCAATGCCAGTTATAGCATTTCGTAATTGCCATTTCCAATCATTCCAGGAGTCGATAGTTGTTAGGGGGAAGTAGCGGTGCATGAACTCCGAACTTCGGTTGCTAACTAACTGTATTGGGATTTCATTTTGCGAAAAAATCATGGTTTTCGCGCCAGGCTCTTCATCAGAAGAACTACCCACGAGGCGGCTCTCGCCGTGGAGTGCCGAGACCTCATTATTGTTAGCGTTCATAGCGGGTGATGAATAAATTCATCGTTTCTTTTAAAGTTTAATTTGTTTTAAATTAATACTATTACTTTTTTTAATTGGTGCGAAAATATATATTCTATAAATATGTTGTATCACTTGACCATCAGAAATATTAACACAGATAGCATTTTATCAACAACAGATTTTTTGTCATTGAATTCCATGTCATGTAACTTGCTGTTTGAATGCATTTTACATATAAAATCATTTTTACCCTCATCAGTGTGGTAATTGGTATTTTCTTGACTCAATCTATTTTGCTCCATTTTTTAAGTTTCAAATTAAATTCTATTCGAATTTTTATTTAAAAAAATTATTATGTTGGTTATCAATAATGATGCCAGAATTAAAATATTACCGATTTTAAAAAAACAGAGTATTTTTATGTTTCCTGAAGTCACATCTTCTCCTCTTCAGTAATCCCTAAATTCTTACGCAGTCGTTTAACAATACCGTGTTTCTTCTTCTTCTCTAAACGTTCTGATTTCGAGGCTTTTGTAGGAGATGTTGCTCTTCGCTCAGGCAATTCGGTGAGAACCCCGGAAAGGAGTTTATAAAATTTTTCTTCAGCCTTTTTCTTATTTAAAAATTGTGTCCGTTCAGATTGTGAATTAATTATCAATTCACCATTTGAATTGATTTTGTTTTTAAGAACAGTCAGTATTTTTATTCTCTCCTTTTCTGAAAGGAAAGATGACCTGACAACATTGAACCGCAATTCCACTTTTGTATTTACCTTATTCACATTCTGACCTCCCGGTCCTCTGCTTCTGGAAGCAGAGAAGATCAATTCACTGAGGGGGATACGCTCTTTAAGGTCTTCTGCCTTCATTTTTAAATTTAAGATCTTATTCAGTAAACTCGAATTTATATATACCTGATCCAGTTTCAAACTGCACTCCGGTATCAACTTTACGTATATCAGAAAAAGTATTATTCCCGATAATAGTTTTCCCACCTTCATAAATCGCTTCAGCATCATTACAGGGAAGTAAAATTGTAGCTCTTGTGTTGGCCGGAATTTTTACATCTATGAAAATCTTCCCGTCTTTTCTTTCCCAGCCTGAAGCAATTGTGCCATATTGACTCTCAAATGAAGCTTTTGAAAAATCGAGTTTTGCTGAAAGATGGGGTTGAATGATAATATGTTTATAACCTGGATTTTTAATTTCAATTCCGGCTGATACCCTGTACAACCAGTCCCCAATAGCACCGTAGGCATAGTGATTGAATGAGTTCATACCTGCATCCTGGAAAGTGCTGTCTGGTTTTTGGCCGTCCCAGCGCTCCCAGATTGTGGTTGCACCCATTTTTATCGGATAAAGCCATGATGGATATGTTTCCTGAAGAAGGAGATCATATGCTACATCAGTATACCCGTTTGCAGCAAGAACATGACAAAGGAATGGCGTTCCGAGAAAACCTGTTGAGAGATGATTATTTCTGCTCTTAATGTCTTGTACCAGAAATTTTGCTGCTTTTCCCCTGAGCTCATCAGGCAGGAGGTCAAACATTAAAGCTAAAACATACGATGTCTGTGAATTGGTACCTACTCTTCCTGCCGGAGTAACATATTCATTTATGAATACTTTCCTGATCTTATTAAAGAGTTCTCTGTAAAATTCTTCGTCTTCTGTTTTACCAAGTACTCCTGCAGTTTTCGCAAGAAGATTTGCAGAATAAGCATAGAATGCTGTAGCAATGAAATCATGATCTGTAAATCCGTCAGGGGCAGTGTGATTATTCACCGGTGGATGATAAAAGAGCCAGTCACCATAAATGCTGCCATTTGTCCAGACCATATTTTCTCCTGATTCCTTTCTGATATATTCAACCCAGGCTTTCATTGAAGGGTATTGTGTTTCAAGAAGCCTTTTATCGCCATATACAAGATACATCGTCCAGGGCGCGATCACTGCCACGTCACCCCATCCGGCTGATGTACTTGCTGTTAATGATCCCTGAGGGTTAAGAACATCAGGGATTACAACTGGTACATCACCTCCCGGTCTCTGGTCAGCAGCTATATCCTTAAGCCATTTTGTAAAAAATGCCGATACATCGTAATTGAAGGCGGCCGTCCGGCAGAAAGCCTGCGCATCACCAGTCCATCCGAAACGCTCATCTCTCTGGGGGCAATCTGTAGGTACATCTAAAAAGTTGCCCTTCTGACCCCAGACGATATTATGCTGAAGTTGATTTACAAGAGGATTAGAACTTTCATAGCTGCCTGTCTTCTGCATATCTGAATGTACAACAATACCTGTTATATTGTCAGTTGTCAATTTACCTGGGAAACCGGTCAGTTCAACAAATCTGAATCCCATAAAAGTGAATCTCGGTTCAAACGTCTCTTCACCCGATCCGGCAAGTGTCAGTGTCAACCGGGCTTCGGCTTTTCTCAGATTTTCTGTGTAGAACTCTCCATATTTATCAAGGACTTCTGCATGACGTACCGTAATTATAGTACCTCGTGGTCCGGTGACCTTCAACCTTATCCATCCAACCATATTCTGACCCATGTCGACTATCAGGCTTCCTTTTGGTGAATGGAAAATTTTCACAGGTTTGATTTCTTCAATTTTTCGCACAGGTAAACCTTCTGAAGCAACAAGATTATGTTGATAATCTCCTGTTATCACTTTCTTCCAGTTGGTGTCATCAAAATCAGGTTGACTCCATCCAATAAGCCTTTTAGTGGCGTCATAAATAAAACCGTTATAAATATCATTCATCCGGATTGCAGGATTATTGTTACCTTTCCACGATTCATCAGTTATTATCAATGATTCTGTGCCGTCGGTGTGAATGACTTTTATCTGTGCCAGGAGACCAAGTCTTTTCCCATAGACTGCCCAATTATCCTTCCAGCCAAGTGTCCCCCGATACCAGCCGTCCCCCAGGTAAGCACCGACAGCATTTTTCCCTTTAACAACCAGGTTCGTGATATCATACACCTGGTACTGAAGTCGTTTTCCATAAGAAGTCCAGCCAGGAGTAAAAACCTGATCTCCGACTCTTTTTCCATTTATGCTCAGGTCATATAATCCATGTGCGGTGACATAAACCGTTGCTTTTAAAATTGACTTATTGAGAGTAAATTCTTTTCTGAAATGCGGAGACGGAGAATAACGGTTCGTATCATCTTCAAGCTCAATCCATTTCGCTTTCCATTCTGAAGGAGAGAGTAATCCCATTTCCCACCAGGCAGTTTTGCTCCACTTCGAAACCCTGCCTTTATTATCCCATACCCGTACTTGCCAATAGTATCTTTGTCCTGATTTTAGGGCCGGTCCGTTATAGGTCTGTAAGACTGATCCATCGGTCAGAACCTTGCCGGACTGCCAGATAATTTTTGATGGAGTAAATTTTTGATCGGTTGCTATCCTGACTGAAAAAGCAGTCTGCATTATGTTGTTTCCTGTACCGAAGATCTTCCATGAAAATCTTGGTTGTAAATTGTCGATACCAATCGGATTATCCTTATGCTCTATGGTAAGATTATTAACAGTAAGATCCTGACCATAAACATAGCCGAAAATAAAAAGCAGGAATAACGATAACTTTAATGACTTCATTATAAATTTATTTTTATATCATTATTCAAGATTATAAAAATTGCATGAATAAAAAAACAGACTAAAGAATAATTTTCCTTCCTGAAAGTTTTATATTGCATTACCAACGCTTTCCACTTTATTTGTAAAACCAGGCTGATATATAATTAGACATATATGACAAAAAGATTCGGATTTAAAATGAAACTTCTTCCGGGCTTTAAGGATGAATACAGGAAAAGACATACAGAGATCTGGCCCGAGCTTGTTGAGCTATTGAGGAATGAAGGTATTGGTAATTACTCTATCTTTCTGGATGAAGAGACCAATACATTGTTTGCTTACCAGGAACAATCCGGACTGGCCTCCTCCCAGGATCTGGGAATAACAGAAATAGTTAAGAAATGGTGGAAATATATGGCGGATATTATGGAGACCAATCCGGACAATTCCCCGGTAAGTGTCCCTTTGGAACAGGTCTTTTATCTGGCATAAAACCGGGAACCCTGTTATCGTAATGCTTTATGAGATTGAAAATAAATTATACATTCAAAATTAAGTTTGTCACGTCATATGAAAAAGGAGTTATTTATAAAGAATACAAGTTTGCCGGGAAGCAGTATACAGAGATGGGAATTAATACTGATATCGGAGGAGCCGGATAGGAAGAATCAAATATATCATATCCTCAGGAATATATGAAAGAACCAGTCATTGCCATTTTTGAAATTGGAAAAATAAGAAAAAAGATAGTTCTTTTTAATTATGATCTTAATCCCGTTTCAGAGATTGAAGAAGAATTTACTGAAATCAGGGATGATGACGGATTTGAATGTGAGGATATTGAGCACATAGAATCATGGATCAAATATTCTGTAAACAGGTTACTGAATTCAGACAAATACGACCTTACTGCAGTTAATTTTACAACTTATGGAGCAACCCTGGTGTATCTTGATGCAACAGGGAAAAGAGTATCTCCGGTATATAATTACCTGAAACCGGTTGATGATAGAATTCCCGAAAAAATCTATAAGAAGTACGGAGGTCAGGATGAATTCTGCAGAAGAACAGCTTCACCTGCATTGGGTATGCTGAACTCAGGGATGCAGATTCTCTGGCTTAAATACACAAAACCTGAAGTATTTTCTAAAGTAAGTCATATACTTCATTTTTCACAATACCTCTCTTATCTGCTTACAGGAAGAATATATTCCGAACATACGTCGATCGGTTGCCATACAGCATTATGGGATTTTGATACTATGAATTATCACAGATGGGTCGGTAAGGAGGGACTTAAGTTGCCGGATCCCGTGGATGTCAGTACACTTAACGAGGTTGTAATAAGCAATAAGAAATTAAAAATTGGAATAGGGATTCACGACAGCTCATCATCGCTTGCTCCATATTTAAAAAGCAGTGATGGTAAATTCGCACTGATCTCAACAGGAACCTGGTGTATCAATATGAATCCTTTTAATTCAGAAAAATTAACTGTTGAGCAACTCGACCATGATTGTCTATGCTATCTGAGTATAGCAAAACAGCCTGTCAAATCAAGCAGATTATTCCTCGGGCACTTTCATGAAGTTGCATTGAATAAGTTATGTGACCATTTCAATAAATCGTACAATTATTATAAAACCGTAAAACCTGACAATGAACTTCTGGAAATATGTAAAAAGAAATACGGAGTGAAAAGATTTTTCTTTGAAATGATGTCATATTCAAGAGAATTTCAGGAAAAGCAAGATTTTTTTGAATTCAGATCATTTGAAGAAGGCTACCATCAGCTTATGAGGGAACTGTCTGATTTGACTGTCGAAGCTATGGATCTAATCATTTCTTCTGATGATGGTATTAAAAATATTTATATCACTGGTACATTCTCGAGTAATCCGCTGTTTCTGAGATTGATTTCAGATGCATATCCTGTGAAAAATATTTATACTTCTGAAGTGCTTTATGCAACGGCTCTTGGGGCAGCCCTGGTCATCCTGGATTCACTGGATAGTACAAAAAAACCTGTTCTGAACCTGGGATTAAATCGTTGCTGATAACGAAAGGAAAATTGTAACTGAAAAGTTTATTCCTACTCTTTTCTCAGTTGAATGATAAGGGAACTCTTTTGAATTCTTCTGATTGATAATAGCAAGACTCCTAAACCGATAATGGTAACTGTAAAAATCATTGCAATTAATAAATCCCATTGCAGGTCTGTTCCGCTTCGGATTGAAGGATATGTAGCTATTAATGCAGGAATAGTTCCTGTAATAATTCCAGATAAAAGAATAAATAAATGATCTTTCAAAAGGAGATTCTTAATTTGTCGTGGGGAATAACCTGTTGCCATCATCAGTGCAAATTCAGCTTTACGCTGATTAAAATTCCTGGCAAGGATAAATCCTAATCCTCCAATACCCAGAACCATTCCAAATATCCCCAGAACAGTAAAAACATCAAGGTATGTGTTGGTGACCTGAAAAAATGATGCGAGCTTTTCTCCGGCAGTCTCGGTCGAAATCCCGTATCCTGCAAGCCTTTCATTAATAATGTTCATGTAAGATACTGATAATTTGGGATTTCCATCTACCAGCATAATTGAGCTTCCGGCAATTGACGGGAAGAATTGTTCAAAATTTCTTCTGCCGATTAGCAGATACCCCTGAAATACTGATGATTTGAGCCCTCCACAGATGACTATTCTTAAAGATTGTCCATTCTCAGCTCTGAAAACTAAAGTATCTCCGGTCTTCCTTTTTAGACCCCACTGAAGAACAGTCTGATCTGCAACACCATAAATGGTGTTTTTATAAGGTGCTTGATTCAGAAGACTCCATGGATTTATTTCTACAGATTCTTTAATTGACGAGATAAAGGAGAAGGAACCCTTTTTTATGAAGGAGGCTGGATCAATTCCAAGGATCGGGGGAGTGGATACATGGTTTAAATTCAGGCAGCTGGCATCGTCACCATTTAACCGTTTCGCCTGTAGGAATTCTATCTCCCTGAGTTCCGGCTCATCAAAACCAAATTCTTTTTTCCCTTCTAGTCCATTGAGGTTCTCCTTAATAGGTATTGCCGACTCTGCCCATAACAAATATCCTCCGGTACCACCCGAAGGAAGCATCATCCTGGTAGTAAGTTTCTGTCTGTTGGCTCCTGTTATCATGACAGCAAAAATCCCTGCTGCTATGAAAATAACCGGGGTTGCAATATGTGAAGGATGAAAGGAATAATAAGCACGCGAAAAATTGTTTTTATATCTGTTTAAGTTATCAGAAGTTCTGAATTTTATGATAAAATAATGCCTGATAATCAATATCATGGTGAGGAAAACAAATGTTCCTCCTGCAAATGAAAGGGCCGTTGTATGCTCATCAATAACGAGAGATAATAAAAGAGTTGATAATGCTGCAGAAAAGAACAGTAGAAGCAATATTAGATTTTGTCTGGCTGAATGACCTGCAGTTGTAACTGAAGTTCCCCTGACCAGGGATTTAAGAAAAGACCTTACTTTGACCTGCAGAAGAATTGATGCAATCAGTATCGTTATAAGGAAGCCTGAAAGCAAAGGCATAAGGCTGAAATGAGCTGTAAGAGTGTTCGTCTGAACAGCACCAGACCATACTGTATTCAAGGCTTTGACAATTAACATATTAATAACAACACCCAGCAGAGCACCAGTTATTGCTCCTGGCAAAGAAATCATTAAGGTTTCCAAAAACAGTAATTTCCTTATTAGTCTGTTTTTGAATCCGAGAGCATAGAAAGTCCTGACCTGGTTCTTCCTGGAATCAAAATATATTGATACTGTCATTGAAAGCAGAATAATACATGAAAGGATTATAAAAATACTCAGGCTTAAAAAAAGTGTGCTGAAATCAATACCTTCCGCTGCTGCCTTATTGTTTGTTTTCCTCAGGTCTGAAATTGTAAAGCCGGTTTTTGCGGGTTCAAGTGATCCTGAAAGTTTATTATATATAGATGCAATATCCATAGATTTGGGAAATCTTAATGCGGTAGCAGGACCAAAGTTGTTACCCCATATCTTTCTTCCTGTGTCATAATTAATAAACGCTTTTGGAGTTCCTCTGAATTTGTTCCAGTAATCTTCGTCTTTGTCCCTGATCCTTTCTAAAAGGATCGGCACCCCGGCATCCCATCCTGAGCAAGTACTGCTGCCCGATATTCCCGGGAAATCAGGCATTAACATCGGATCTGAAAGCTGGTTGTCATTATCAATTACACCACTGATAATAAAGCTTGCGTCTTTTTCTTCCAGCAGATTACCAAAACCTGTATTATACCAGGTCAACTTAAGTTTATCACCTCTTATCGCATCAAGATCTTCTGCCAGCCATTTGTTAATTATGACCTCATTGTCATTTATACCTGAATATATCGAAGAAGGCACTGCAGAAACAAATGAATAAGGAGTTGTTTTACTGGCAACAGACAGAGAGTTAGCAAGATAAGTAATGACAGGTGAGGCAGAGGGAATTTCCTGCATAATCTTTTCAACTATTGCACTGTCGATGAATATTCTGTCAGAAATAAGTTCAGGTTCTCCTGTTTTAGCTGATCGCCTTATTCTCAGTCCGATATCGTCCGGTTTTAAAGTTTTTCCCAATACATTGATAAAATATGACTCCTGGTAGTTTTTGCTGTTTTGAATTATGATCCTGTTCGATTTATTCTTACCGGTACTTAAATCTGAACTATTGATAAAAATATTCATCGGAACAATCTGGCTGACACCAATTGAAAAATTGCCGGCTTGTCCGGGATTCAGAATTCTACTTATCCTGATAACTCTTGAATCATTTTGATCCTTTGAAGGTGCAAAAGGAGCATTAGCGGGAATAGGATCAGGATCACGAAAATATATTATTATCTCATCGCCGGCTTTAATACCAAGATGTTCCGATAACCTGGTATTTATAGCAACTGTACCAGGATCAATTTTTACAGAATTAACGTCATGGAATGTAAAAAAATCGTCTGATACACCATATATTTTTGTATTCAATCCTGTAATTCCTGTCTGAAAATTCTGACAATATCCGTCTGTCTCGAGAAGAGAAACACTCTTTTCACCTGTTGCTTCATATACTCTTTTTGCAAGTGAGGCATCAAAGTACCTGGATCCGGAGCTGATTAAAATATCCGTTTTCCCAAGTTTCTCCAGTGTAGTTTTCTTAAGACTGCTCCTGACTGAATACCCTGTAAAAAGTGATCCTGTTATTATCGCTGCCAGTAAAGACACAATGAGGACTTGATATATTGCATCTTTCCTGTAGAATAGGAATGAACGCATTATTAATTTCATCAGGTCCTGCTTTATTATCATAAAATTCAGAATTTTTGAATCAATTTATCAGCTTTCCATCCCTGAGCTTAAGGTGAATTTTTAATTTAGATGCGAGATCTGATGAGTGTGTCGCAACTAATAATGAAATTCCATAATCATGATTCATGTCAATCAGGAGTTTTCCAAGCAGATCAGCATTTCTGGAGTCCAGTGATCCTGTTGGTTCATCTGCAAGCAGGAGGGAGGGTTTATTGATGAGAGCTCGAACAAGAGCAACACGTTGAGCTTCTCCACCTGATATTTGAAATGGATATTGTTCTTTTAATGCTTTAATCCCGGTTCGTTCCATTAAGATATCTGCATAACTCTCTTTTTCAGCATAATCACTCCTTGAAATTCTGAAAGCGAACAAGGGCAGCATTATGTTTTCTCTGACAGTAAGATGTGGCAATAACAGATGATCCTGGAATACGAAACCGATATTCCTGTTCCTGTAAAAAGCCGATTCTTCAGAATTTAGATTAAGAATAGAACTTCCACGAAAAATTACATCACCTGAATCAGGCCGGTCGAGAGAACCGATAATATTCATAAGTGTGGTCTTACCTGAACCTGACGGACCTGTAACTGCTACAGATTCACCTTCTGTGATTTCCAGGTTCAGATTGTCAAGAACTATTCCCCGCTGAATAAATGATTTTGAGATATTCTGTAAACTGAGCATAAATCCTGTTGGTATAAATCGATTAGTTATGTGTCATGATCTTTTTATAGACACCTGATAATCCCTGAGACATTTTCTCGAGGGAAAGTTCAGATTTTACTCCTGTGCGTCCTTTATCTCCAAGATCGCTGGCCAGTTTTTTGTCGCTTAACAACCTTAGTAATGCTGATGTTAGCTCTTCAATGTTATCTGGAGAATAGATGATACCTCCGCCTGTCATTTCTATAATTTCAGGAAAAGCTCCGGTTGCAGGTTGCACAACAGGAATTCCGGCACTATTTGCCTCCAGTATATATAAGCCGTAACCGTCATATTTACGTACCGGAACACTTATCACATCCACTGCATTGAAGAATTCTAATTTTTTATTTCCCTGGAACTCCGGATATATCTTTACATAGTTCTTAAATCCGTGTTCCCTGATCTTCTTTATCTGTTTTGAAATGAAAGGTTTGTCATCACCGGTATAACCACCGCATACATTAAGTGTCAGGTCTGGTATCACGTTTTTTGTTTTCAGTTCAATAAAAGCATCGACAAGTTTGTCAAATCCGTTATGATAATTAATCCGGCAGAAAAAACCAATTGCCGGAGGATGAGAGGAATCTTTAACTAATGTCTGAAATTCCGGATCGAATCCAAGCGGCACAACATGTATTTTTTCACTCTTAACGCCTGTTTTGGCTATAAATAATTGTTTATAATAATTGCTTGGAGTAACAAATCTGTCAACATGTATAGCTTCTTTAGCAATCATATCCCAGGCTTTTCCACGGAATGGCTCAACCATATCGTCGATCCAGTCATCCTCGTTCAATAGTGAACAAACTATTTTAACATTCATTCTTTTCTTTAGCTGCCTGGCTATTCCAAGAATAAGAGCATTCGATAAGTGAATTATGTCGGGCTTTCCTTCCCTAATAATAAACTTTACCAACCTTGCAACTTCATCTTTGCGAAATGCATTATCTCCCTCAATCATGTTCAGGGTTAATTCCTCAAATCCTTCAGTGCGGGTTGCTCCAGCCTGACTTGCTGCCAGTTTTAATAAGGGGGTGGAATCTAATATCTTGTCAAAAAATGAGGGCATGTTCTTTAATATCTTTACCCTGTCTCTTAAAAACATTGAAATTGCACCAAAGAATACTTCTTTTTCAAAACCGGTTTCAATGTTTGTCTTATAGGGTGGAAGATATAAAGGTATTGCTTTTGCAGAGATATCTGGAACCTTACGTATTGCCCTGAGATAGAGCATATCACGGTAACAGTTTCCGCAATAAAATGAACCTCCCGATCCGGTAATCAGATATATGATTTTCATGGCATATTTTTTTCCTTCTCTATGATTCTCTGTGTCTTCTCTGTGGTTCTCTGTGTCATAAAAAGGAAATCTAAAGAACTTTCATGGGTATACACTAGGGTGCACAAAGGTTACACGGAGATATTAATTATTTGGTCTTAAAAGCAAGTAAACGTCCATCTTCAGTAAGGAAATAAAACCTGTCCTGTGCAACTGCAGGGGAGCTGCTTATTGGCGCGCCGGCATTAAAACTCCAGAGTTTTTTCCCGGTCAATAAGCTCAGAAGATATATATTTCCATCAGTACTGCCAAAAAGAACCATGGAAGGTGTAATTATAGCAGATCCATTAATGCTTCCGTTCGTTCTGTATTTCCAGACCAGCTTCCCGTTTGTCGAATTGTAACAATAAAGGTACTTATCCTCGTTGCCGACAACAGCTGTATTAAAGCCAACTGCCGGTATGCCGAGAATTGATCCGGAGCTTTCATTTGCGGGGATCTTCCATATTATTTTCCCGGTACTCATATCAAGACAGTACAAAGTGCCGTCATAGTCTCCGAAATAGGCTCTGTCGTTAACAAGTGCAGGAGAGGCGGCGATATAAACCCCAATTTCAATTGTGTCTTTTTCTTTCCCGCTTAGCGGATCGGCAACCCTTATTATCCCGTCACATCCTCCGAAAACTATTTTATTATTGGCCACAGCAGGCGTTCCGTTAACGTAATTATTTGTTTCAAGCTTCCACAATATCCTGCCTGTTTGAGGATTGATACAATGGAGAAAATAATCATAACTGCCAAACACAATTCCGGCTCTGTTACCTGAAGTCCAGACATTTGCTGAACCAACAATTTGATTATCAGCAGAATAAGACCATAAAAGTTTACCAGAAGATTTATCTACTGCACGAAGGACACCATCAAACGATCCGATAATGACTTTATTTTCATAAACAAGAGGAGGTGCTTCTGTCTGACTTCCTGTATTGTATTTCCACCTTATCTTTCCATCGGTGTCGATAGCATAAAGTGTCCCTTTATCATTACTAAAATATATCATGCCGTCAGAAAGAACCGGTGAAGATTTGGTTCTTTCGCCTGTAGGACTGCTCCATAAAAAAACAGCAGACGGTGAATACTCATACCTTACACTTCCCGATAGATTGGACTCCCCCCTGAAAATATACCAGTCCTTGCTTTGTCCCTGCAATTGAGAATAAGATGTAAGCAGCAGCAATATTTTACCAATCAATTTTATCATCGGAGACCGTTAATCAATTTGCATTTTAAGAGAACCTTTTCTTTAAACTTAATATAACCCCGGCATACAGCAGGCATTTTTAATTTATGATATCTAATCCAGTACTTATCAATCTTTAGAGATGCAATATAGATTCACCCTGCCTCTTAAGTAAATTTTCCTTTCCGAAAACACAGGAGTGCAATCAGTATTTTCTCCAAGCGGAGAGGATGATATTAGTTTAAATGTGCTTCCTGCTTCTACGATGTACATTGTTCCGCTGCGATTAAGCATCCAGACTTTATTATCACATATAATAGGTGATGCATAAAATGGATCTTCAAAATAGTGTGACCATAATGTGTCACCTGTTTCAGCGTTATAACATGCTGCATCACCATTGCCGGTAGAAACAAACAGGTACTTGTCATTGGCCACCGGGCTTGAAACATCAGGAGTAAATGTGTTATCCTCCCATACTTTTGATCCGTTTTTACCTGGTCTCAGGGCAATGAGATTATAGTAATCCGTCACTGCAAAGACCATTTTACTGTTCACAGCAAGGGATGGTGCCACATCACCTGAGACTCCGGGGAGACTCCACAATTCTTCTCCGGAAACAGGATTATAGGATGAGACATTTGGATTCCCGTTTATTATTACCTGCGGCTCACCATCAAAAATTGCCAGAACAGGTGAGGAGTTGACAGGACGTCCTGATCTGAGTGTCTGCCATTTCTGTTCACCTGTACTTAATTCAAAACCCGATATTGTAATTTTATCCTGGCTATCATACTGGACAAGCAATAATTTATCATATATCACAAGGGATGCGGAGTATCCATATGAGGATTGAGGAACACCAATGTTTTTCCCCCATTTTAGTTTTCCATCATGATCAAAACAAACAAGGTTTCCATTTCCGAAAATGGCACAGACTTCATTTTCTGTTACCGCTGAAGTGGGAACTGCCATACCTGCTTCGGCATCTGATTCAGGCTCTTCAGATGAAGACCCTGGAAAATCTGAGGCTGCGCCGGTCCAGAGAATTGTACCTGAGTTCTTGTCGATACAGTAAACCTCACATTTGCCGTTCACAGCTCCTGTAATGAAAAGCTTGTCACCCCAGATTACAGGAGAATTTTTCCCGGTTCCCGGAACAGTTATTTTCCATTTGATATTTTTATTTTCAGGTCCGTTCCATTCTGTTGGAAAATCTTTACCACCGGCAATACCCCGGCTTCCTTCTCCGCGAAAAAAAGGATAGTTAATATCACCCGGCGGCTGGATTGATCCGGTAACAACTTTGGAAGGTTCAATATTCCCAGTTGCTGCAGAAGATTTGCCTGGTGCCGGAAGCTCCTTTCGCATCACAAACGATGAGATAATAGCAATTATAGTAAGTGCCCCGGCTGATATAACAAGATAACGGCGATTTCTGATCCTTTCTGAATTTATATCCGGTCTATCCGGACGCAGTGAGCGCGCAGGTTTTTCGCTGCCGGCAATAAGACGCTGGAACAATACAAAAACAAAGGCACCGGCCAACAGCAGATATGAGCCTGTCTCAACCTGCCATCGGGAGGAAAAATAGGCTTTTCTTGCCATCAGATCAATTGCTCTTACCTGTTCAGCTTTATCCCTGTTATCCGGATCTCTGTCAAACTGTTCCTTTATTGTTTGCAAGGAAGGATTGTCAAGAGGATTAATCGTTTTAAGCTGTATCAAACTGAATATCATGGTAATAGCAACTACAAGGGTGAATAACCCCGATACCATGCTTATTCCCTTAAAAATTCCGATCTCTTTTTCCGAAAACTTCATTTTTCAACTTTTTATCTTAACTGGACAAAATTTAAAACATTTTCCACAACTATAACACCTCCCACGGTCAGGTTCATAAAATGTCCTTTCTTTTCTGATTGTCAATCGGAATAAACTAATGCCAAGTGCCAATCCAAGAAATATTCCCACCCAGGGTGCACCTTTTTTGAATCTCTCAATTATTTGCTGTTCTTCTTCAAACAATTCATTTTCTGTCTTCCCCGATTCAAAGAATGCAACCGATGCCTTCGAAACAGCTTTAATCCCTTTTTCTTTTTCAAGACTTATTTCTTTAGCTAATCTTACAGTATTATTAACAGCTGAAAGGGAAGGGGCAAGGTTGTATAGAATAATTGCACCAACTGCTGCCATAACCGGTATCATCAGGAAATAAATCAGTGATCCCTTCCATGATTTTTGTGACTTTTCATTATCCGGAACATGATCGGACTGGAGAATTGCATCATATGGACAACCTGATTCACATAAACGACAATCCCGGCACTCAGCAGGTGAAATTGTTACATGCTTTAGAGAGAAACGCGAGAAAATATTCTGGAGCACGCCATACGGGCAGAGATACCTGCAATATGGCCGGTTGACAAAAATCCCGACAATAAGAAGAAGTGATCCAAAGATTATCATCGTAAACGGTGCATTGTGTCTGAAGATGCCGACAAATGGATCATAACGGCAGATGAGGAACTGGCTTTCTGTTGCTGCAAAAAGGACTGCAAGGCCAAGATATACGAACGGAACTGCTGCGAGTACCTTTTCGACCTTCTTATTCATCCTGACCTGTCTGAATCCTGTAAGTTCCTGTATTGCTCCCAGTGGACAAACTCCTGCACAAAAAACACGACCGAATAATAATGCAAAGATCAAAGGGATTGTAAAGAATAAAAGTGCCGGCAGAGGTACCGCATAGCTATTATTAAATAAACCCATCGACATATTCTGAACTGAACCTATAGCGCATATACATCCATGCCTGTAAAAGCCAAAATAACCAAGAGAAAAAACAGAAATCCAAATCAGTCCTTGCCGTGATCTCTTTTTCAGCGCCAGCCATGAAGTAACAAGTAATGCACAAACAAGTACAGCAACATCCATATATTCCCACATTGGTCCCCGCTGATTGAGAAACTGATGGTCAGGGAAGGTATATCCTCCTTCAAATTCAGGTCGTGGAAACCTCTGCTGCTGCGCATAAAGAACTGATTGCCAGGTAAACAGAACAACCAGAATTAAATAAGGCGCATATTTCTTCAACTTCTTCAACTTTTCAACTCTTTTCTTATATAAGGTTCTGTCGCGGGGACCCTGATTACTGCATCCGACGGACATATGCGTGCAATAGCACATTTGTTGCAATTAACGCACAGGTTATGCATTATCTGCAGATAAAGCGAACCATTTCCGAAATCAGCACATGCTTTTACACATTTGGAACATCCGTTGCATAGTGCTTCATCGATAGTGTATTCAAAATATGGTTCCTCAATAAACGTCCGTACTATCGCACCAGTAGGACATAGCTGATTTTCAGCAGCAGTATTGAATGTTTTTGCCCCCTGGCGAAGATATCCCGGGCAAAAATCACAATAACCGCACATCGGGAAAGCATTTGTACATTTAACCGCAGAGGGCGTCATCACGCAGCTTGTTTTGCACTGTTCGCACGAGCTGCATTTGTATGGATCTATCTGCCAGACATAACCTTTTGCGTTAGTTTTCTTTGCTAGAATGATTGGAAGCGCTAAAACCGAAGCTGCCATAATAAGTTTGCCTGCTGCCTTAAAAAAATCACGTCTGGATCTGGGAATATTTTTTTGTACTTCCATCATTATTCAGTTAAGAATGTCGAACAGTCGGATTTTCCTGTACAAATCCCTTTCCCCGGACAGGATGAACAGTCATTACCGGTCACTGCTTTGCTGCCGGCTACTAAACCCGCAATTGCCAGAAGACCAAATAAAAGGTACCGGATTGCACTTTTTAAGAATTCTGTTCTGGTCATAACTCTATAATTACTTCAAAAAAAATAATTTAAAATTCTTTCATTTTCTGTTCAAAACCTTAGTCGTTTTTACCAATGTCTAAACAGAGCATGTTATGGGCATCTCTCATAATAAGGTATCTCCCGGCAATAGCCATCGGACTCCAGGCTTCAATGGCGTCCATAATTTTATGGCTGGATAAAAGTACAGCATTATCATTTTTAATCGTAAACAGGTAAAGTGTTCCTTCGTCGTCAAGGAGATATAATTTATTATCACTCAGGATGAAAGGTCCCATCCCTTTGCCAAATCTGTTTTCCTTTCCGCTTGACCAGACTGGAGTAATGAGGTTGGATTTATCATAACAGACCAGCTGTCTCTTAAGAGCGCCTGCATTTTCCGGCAATACTGCCCACATATAATTACCCTTCAGAATAGGAGTCTGTTGTTCACATGCAATTCCTCCGGATGACTTATGTTGTTCACTTACAACAGCTGTAAAACCTGGCTCATTTTTATCGATTTTTAATCTTGCTGCACCTGCCCCATAGCTGCCAAAAACAGCTATCTCACCATTTCCAAGGTAAACGGGTGAAGAAACAGCAATTGACGGACTCCAGTCTGTTGTTTTCCACAAAATCTTTCCCGTGTCATTACCTTCAGCTGAAATACCAACAACACCGCCAAGCGCCGCATACACATATATTTTCTTTCCGAAAATGCTCATTGGCATTATTGAGGTGTGCGACATCCTGAGAGAATCAGGATTTGGTGTCTTCCAGATAACCTTTCCTGTGGCACAGTCTATTGCGATCATAAGAGCCTTTCCTCCAGGAGCAATGATCGCCATTTCATTGTCAATAAGTGGACACTGGCCGCTATAAAATTCAGGTGTTATTTTCCCTTTAACCGTACCGGGAATACCATATTCTTTCTCAAGATCAAGTGACCAGAGAAGTTTACCGTCAATCGGATTCACACACATCACATGAGATCTTGGTCCTATTGTAACCACATATTTATCAGTGACTGCCGGGATTGTTCTGGAATATCCATGGTTTCGTTTAAACTCAACATTATACCATCTTCTCCATAGCTCATCTCCGGATTTCAACGAAAAGCACCTGAGCATGTCTGCCTTTCTTTTTTCGTTGTAATCGAGAACGTAAACTCGTCCGTTCAGGACGGCAGGGCCTGCATATCCTTCACCAAGAGTAATCTTCCACATAATTGGAGGGCCCGATGTATCCCACATCTCGGCAAGAGGTGCAGGATCTTTGCTTATGTTATCAAAGTCGGATCCTCTGAAACGGGGCCAGCTTCCGGGAATTATCTCATTTGCTATGCTGAATGTATCCAGGAATTCTCCGATTATTATTGAATCTGATATCTGCCGCTGAGGGGGCCTGTTGTCCAATCCCGGAACACGCTCAACTACTCTGTAAGAAGAAGGAGCTATCAACCACCAGAAGAGAACTCCCGGAAATACCAGAGCAATTAATACTAAAATGATGGTTCTATTTTTTTTTCCTGATAGCACCTGCTAAAATATATTGTGACTTTATATTATATGATACCAATGGTGATCTGCAATGATTTTATAAATATCATTTATCAGCTATTCACAATGAAAGATTCAGAATAATTACTATCTCTCCTTTATATTATATACCATCAGAGCATTTCCGTGCCTTAGAAACAGATTACCATTATTAATAACCGGGTGTGACCAGAATGGACCGGATCCTTGTTTTACCTGAAAGCTGCTTACCAGATCGAACTTTTCAGGATTGGCTCTGACTAATCCGACAAAACCACTCTTCTCATCATAGATATATAGCATGCCTTCGGCTGAGATAATTGAACCCTTACATTTCCAGTTATTTTCGTACATTTTCCTGCCAGTCTTCCACTCGATGCAGCACCAGTTTCCATTACTGTTGCTCAGCCAGTTTGCACCATATATATACCCGTTGACGAGAACCACTCCTCCATGATGCACATCCAGGATCTCATCTGTCCAGTCGACATTGACATTCTTGCCATCATCAGTCAGGCTGAGCAGTGCACCTCCATGATCATATCCTCCTGTAAAATAAATCTTTCCGTCATGATAAAGAGGAGTGACACACTTAATCATTGGAGCATCCGGCCAAATTTTTATTGATTTTTTAGGATCCAGAATATCCAGGTGATTTTTTTTCCAGAGAATTGTTCCATCAGAAGCATCCACTGCAAAAACATGGCGAAGCGAAATATTAATAATAAGTTTTTTACCCGCATATTCAATTAGAATGGGAGATACATATGCCGGACTGTCATTTATGCTTTCTGATTTCCATATCAGTTCCCCGTTATTTTTGTTGAGTGCAATTGTTGTTGTCTCCGGACCACCGGGTGTAAAATAGATCTTTTCACCGTCAATTAAAAGTGATTCAGCGATACCCCATTCGCCATAAGTTCCTTTAAATGTTTCA
>Ga0079037_100000081_pt1 | contig 30617 bp, 27 predicted proteins | sample Mud3Dept4metaG_FD_71479 | JGI IMG/M metagenome (GOLD analysis project Ga0079037, IMG submission 71479) | Freshwater wetland microbial communities from Ohio, USA, analyzing the effect of biotic and abiotic controls - Mud 3 Core 4 Depth 4 metaG | ecosystem: Environmental > Aquatic > Freshwater >... | reverse complement strand
CGGGGGTAGAGGGGAAGAAGGGCGGCGTACACGTCGTCGAAGAGCGCTCGGCGATCCTTGTAGATGCGAGCGGCCTCGAGGTTCGGCAGGAACGTGTGGACGGAAGGATTCCAGGCACGCGCCGCCGCCCCCGGGTCGGTCACGAGACCGACGGCGGTGGCCGCCAAGACGGCCGCACCGAGCGATGCGGCCTCGGTGTAGAGCGGGCGATAGACCGGCATGCCCAGGATGTCGGCCTTGATCTGAGCCCAGAGGTCGGACTTGGCGCCGCCGCCGATCACCGCCAATTCGCCGGGCGCTATCCCCATATCCCGCAGACCGTCCAGACAGGTGCCTACTTCGTAGCCGACTCCCTCCATCAAAGCACGGGCGATGTCGCCGCGGGTGTGCCCAAGGCTGAGACCGAGCAGTAACCCCCGGGCGTCCGGGTTCCAGCGCGTGGAGCGGGCGCCCATGAGAAACGGCTGCATGATGAGGTTTCGCGCCCCAGGCGGACTCGCCGCGGCCTCGCGCTCCAGTGCGGCCAGGTCTTCCTGCGCGAGCCCGATCAACTCGCGAAACCAGCGCATGGCCGATGCCGTGGTCGTGACGCCCAACTCGAAGAGGTATCGGCCGGGGATCGCGTGGATGCCGCAGGGCACTCGGCCCAGGTTCTCTGGCAGTCGGTCCGCCACCATGGAGACCTGCGTGGCGGTTCCCGTCGAATCCGACGCACGGCTTCCCGCCAGGCCTGCGCCCACCGCTTCGCAGGACCGGTCGCCGCCGCCGAGAGCGACGGGAACGCCAGCGGGAATCCCGAGCGCCGCAGCCGCCGCCGCGGCGACGCGATATGGCGCCTCGATGGACCGATACACGGGTGGAAACTGCTCGGGCCGCACGCCGACGCGCGTAAACATCTCCGGCCACCAACGCTCTTTCCGCAGATCGATCATCATGGTGCGGGACGCCAGCGTATGATCTGTCGCGGGCGTGCCGGTCAAGCGATAGTAGAGAAAGTCGCGGGGCTGAAGGAAAACCGTGGTACGAGCGAGCAGGTCCGGTTGGTTCTCGCGGAGCCACAGTAGCTTGCACGCCGTGTAATTCGGGTCCGGCGCGACGCCGGTGTGACGATGCAGGTACGACTCGCCGAACTCCTCGCCGAGCCGTGCGGACTGCGGCCGACAGCGGCGATCCATCCAGATGATGCAGCGCGAGAGCGGTTGCCCGTCACGGCCGATAGGAACGACGCCCTCGCGTTGGGATGAGAGGCCGATGACGGCGATGCGCCTGGCGTCCTGATCTCCCAAGCATCGCCGGCCGGCCTCCACCGCGGCGGTCCACCAGTCCTCGGCATCCTGCTCGGCCCAGTCCGGCTGCGGATGGTGAATGGGATACCCCCGGTCCGCGGAGGAGCGGAGGGCCCCCGAACTATCCCACAGGCATACCTTGCAGCCGGTCGTCCCGAGGTCGAAGGTGAGAATGGTGTCCATAGAGCTGACTGCCGGTGCCAGGTGGCGAGTGTCGAGAAACTACCCCGCGGGGTTCCCGGCACGCGGCGCTTCCTTTATTAGTTCGCTGAAAGACTCGCTGTTTCCCAGGCTGCTCAAAAAGGTCCAGATACAAGGCAGCACGGGGGCACCCACCTGAGGTGGGTCACCGAAGATGGGCGTTTTTCAGCGGACTGTTAGGGCTTCACCATGATCTTGAGACCCTTGCCTTCCCGCAGGGCATGGATTGCTTCCTTTGTTTGGGCCAGGGGATACTCCAAGCCGAGGAGCGGCTGCAGGGTGAGGTGCGGCAGCCAACGCACGGCCCGATGGAACATATACGGCCGGAGGAAGGCGCCCTTGATCTGGATCTCCTTGTCGAACAGCTGGAAGGGCCGGATCTTGGCCACGGCGTCCGGGTCCGCCACGCCCATGACGAAGACCGTGCCGCCCTTCTGCACCAGCTCGATGCCCTGTTCCAGGAGGGCCGGGTGTCCGAGGCAGTCAAAGACGATCTCCGGTCCCAGGCCGCTCGTCTGCTCCTTCACAAAAGCGGCCAGGTCCTGGCTCTTCGGATCCACGGGAATGCCGCCGACCGCCTGGCAGACCTCCCGCCGGTGCGGGCGAGGCTCCGAGATCAATACCTTGCTGGCCCCGCTGTGCAAGAGGAGCTGCGTCATGATGCAGCCGATTGTTCCACCCGCCAGGACCAGAGCCACGTCCCCCGAGCGCACCTTGGCCAGGTCGATCGCGTGTAGCACGCACGCCACCGGCTCGGCCAGAGCCGCGAATTCGAAAGAAAGCCCGTCCGGGAGTTTATGGACGTTCCGGTCCGGATACACGGCATACTCGGCAAATCCACCCGGATGGGCATAGCGGTGCAGACACTGGTGCTCGCGCCCGTCTCGGCAGAAGTAGCAGCGGTCACAGGCCAAGCCGGTCTCCACGGCAACGCGGTCGCCGACCTTGAACTTGGTGACACCGTTTCCCACCGCGCTGACCACCCCGGTGAACTCGTGACCGATGACCCGGGGCGGCTTGAACATCGGGAACTTGCCTTCGAGGATATGCATGTCCGTGGCGCAGACGCCGCAGGCCACGACCTTGACCTGGACGTCGTATGGGTCTTTCGGTTCCGGGATCGGCAGATCGTCGACGTCCAACTGCTCGATGCCTTTCCAGACCGCTGCCTTCATGAGGTGTGCTCCTTTCGGGGTGGCGTGAGAGGCGTGATTTCACCGCACGCGCCGAGGAAGCGCCGGGCCTCCTCAAGTCGCGGGATACCGGTACGGCCGCCCAGGCAGGTGCATTTCAGCGCCGAGACGGCGTTCGCAAAGCGCAGTATATCCCCGGCCTCCCACCCCTGCAAGAACCCGTACAGAAATGCGCCGTGGAACACATCCCCGGCGCCGGTCGTGTCCACGACGTTCACCGCGAAGCCAGGGGCCTGAACAATCTCGTCCCGGTAGCGAAGGGCCGACCCGGCGCCCGCCAGCGTCAAGCCGACGCACGCCGGACCCAGGCGCGCCAGCGCCTCGAGGATATCGTGGATGTCAGACCGGCCGGTGAGCATGCGCCCGAACCGCTGGCCTACGATGAGGATGTCGGTGAGGGCGAACAGCGCTTCCCGGTGTTCCGTGGGTTCCTCGGCATCCACCGAGACAGGGACGCCGGCGGCCTTGGCCCAGCGGGCCGCCTGTAGAGCCGCATCTCCCTCGTGGCCATCCACGTGGAGCACCCGGCCGGCACAGACCGCCTCTGGGGAGAGGTCGCCGGGCCTCAGCCAAATGCGGGGATCGCGCTCGCGCACGATGGTCCGATGGCCGGACGCCTCCTCCACCAGGACCACGCAGAAGCGGTTCGGCACGCCAGGCGCCGTCACGGCGGCACTGAGATCCATGCCCTCGCGCTGCAACTCCTCGCGAGCCATCCGGCCGATCTCGTTCCCCCCGAACTTCCCGATGTAGCGGGTTCGCAAGCCGAGGCGAGCGCACGCCACCATGGCCGTGGCGGTGAGGCCCCCGCCCTGGATCATCGCGCCCGTGGCGTCCATCTTTGTGTCCGGCTCGGGGAAGTGGGGAATGCGGAACAGATAGTCGATGACGTTGACGCCGACACCGACGACGTCGAACAGTTTGTTGCGGGGGATGGGGAGGTCGATGCGCATGGGTGACTATGGGTCCGACGGTTCGATAATGCGACGGTTCCACGGTTCAACTGCGTCGGGACGAGAACTGCCGAACCGCAGAACTGCAGAACCGTCGAACCGTTCTTTCTCAGTTCAGTTGCAGTCCGCCACAGACGTTATACGTCTGGCCGGTGATGTACGACGCCTCGTCGGAGGCCAGGAACGTGTATAGCTTGGCTACGTCCTCGGGTGTCTCGATCCGGCCCAGCGGAATGTTGGCGACTCGCGCCTGCTTGACCGTGCCGGTGGGCTTTCCTTCGAGCGCCGACCACTCGCGATCGATGCCGACCCACATTTCGGTGTCCACGATGCCTGGGGCCACGGCGTTGACCCGGATCCCGTGCTTGGCGAGAGCCATCGCGAGGCCTTGGGTGACGCCGATCACGCCGAACTTGGAGGCGCAGTAATCCACCAGCATCGGTTTGCCGGTGCGCCCCGAGATGGACGCGGCGTTCAGGATGACACCCGAGTTGCGCGCGACCATCTCGCGTGCGACGGCCTGGGCGCAGAAGAAGACCGCCTTGAGGTTGAGGTTCAAGGTCCGATCCCAGTCGGCTTCAGTGAGCTGCAGGGGCTCGCGGACCTGGGTGATGCCGGCATTGTTCACCAGGATGTCGATCTTGCCGAACTCGCGCACAGCCGTCTCGACCATGCGCTGGATATCAGCCATTCGCGTGACGTCCATCTGCATGGCGACGCCCTTCCGCCCGAGAGCCAGGATCTCTTTTGCCACCGCTTCGCTGCCGGTGAGATCCAAATCGGGAACGAAGACGTCAGCGCCCTCGCGCGCGAACATCAGGGCGGTCGCCTTGCCAATGCCCCGCCCCGCCCCGGTGATGATGGCGCTCTTGCCTGCGAGTCGCATGGTAACCTCCCTTGGGAAGCGATCAGCGGTCAGCACTCAGCAGTCAGCTTTTCTGGCTCGGCCCCTGCCGAGAGCTGACTGCTGATCGCTGATGGCTGAGCGCTGGCTTTCATCCCTTCAACGCCCCGAACGTCAGGCCGCGGACGATATGCTTCTGGATGAATAGGGACAGGATCAGGACCGGCAGCGTGATGATCGTGGCGGCCGCCGTGAGCCCGCCCCAGTTGATCTCCTCGTACGAGAGGAAGTTGTAAACGGCGATGGGTAACGTGCGCGTCTTGAAGCCGGCGATGATCAACGAGAAGAGAAAATTGTTCCAGGAGAAAATGAAGCTCAGGATGGCCGTGGCCACGATGCCGGGCTTCACGAGGGGCAGGGCGACCCGCAGGAATGCGGAGAAGTTGGAGCACCCGTCGATCCGAGCCGCCTCGATCAACTCGCTCGGGACGTCCTCGAAAAACCCGATCATCACCCACAAGACGAGGGGCAGCGCCACGATGAGATGCGTCAGAATCAGGGCGGTGTACGTGTCAATCAACCTGAGCTTGGTGAAGAGGATGAACCAGGGGATGAGGTAGGAGATGCCCGGTGCCATGCGGGCGGTGAGAATGGCGAGCGCGATCCCCGTCTGCTTGAACCGGGCCACGGCGTACGCGCCGGGCAAACCCAAGGCGAGGGCCAGGCCGGTGGAGCCAGCGGCCACGATGAGGCTGTTCAGGGTAAAGAGCACAAAGGGGTTCTTGACAAACACCTCGCGATAATTGTTCAGTGTGGGTTGGAAGACCCAGACGGGCGGATAGGCGGTGTTCTGCACCTGGGTCTTGAACGACGAGAGAAGCATCCAGGCAAGCGGGAAGAGGAACGGGATGAGGATCAGCGCGAGCAGGACATATGTCCACGGGCTCTCGCCCGAACGCCGAATTGTGCGCATGGGGCTCGTCTCAATGAAAAATGAGAAACTGACAACCGAAAACCGGACAATGGTCAGCGCGCTCTGACCGGTTTTTCATTGTCGGTTTTGCCTTGTTCATTGCGGCGCCTCACCAGGAGCCGCGGCGCACCTTGATCAAGACCAGGCTCACGCCCATGACCAGCGCGAAGAGGATCACGAGAAGCGAACTGGCATAGCCGATGTGAAAATAAAACAACCCCACCTGAAACGTGTACACGTTGAGGGTCTCCGAGGCGAACCCCGGCCCTCCGGCGGTCATGACGTAGATGATGTCGAAGGTCTTGAGGCAATCGATGGCGCGAAACAGAAGGGCCACCATGATCGTCGGGCGCAGGAGCGGGAGCGTGATCCGCCAGAACATCTGCGCCGGCGTGGCCCCATCGATCACGGCGGACTCGTACGGCTCCAGCGGGAGGCTGGCGAGGCCCGCCAGGGTGATCAGGGTGATCAGGGGCGTCCATTCCCACGTGTCAACGAAGGCCAGGGCAGGAATGACCAGCCGAACGTCGCTGACCCACTTGAACGGCCCGAGACCGATCAGGCCCACCAGGTAGTTCATGACACCGAGGGTGGGGTTGAACATCATCATCCACACGAGCGCGATGGCGACGGGCGTGGCGACCATAGGCAAGAGAAACACGGACCGGAAGAAGCCCTTGCCTCGGAAGGGCCGATTGAGCAGCAAGGCCAGGGCGACCCCGAGGACGACCTGAAGCGCCGTGGCCACGACCGTGAAGTAGATCGTCAGCCAGATGGCGTTCCGAAACCGCTCATCCTCGACGAAGGCCCGCCTGAAGTTGGCGAGGCCGACAAACTCCGGCGCCGTGACGCTGCTGGCGAACCAGGAGTGCAGACTCATGTACACGGTGTAGACGACGGGAAACACCATCAGGACGAGGATCACCACGGCCGCCGGCGAGGTGAAGACGAAGACCGGATGGCGCTCCACCAGGACCGACCAGCGCGAATCCGGCGCGCGCGCGGATCGCGCGAGCCCCGGCGGCGATGTCTCGCGTCGTGCCATGAACGCTCTCGCGAAAAGGGAGGAGGCCCCTGAAGGGCCTCCTCCCATGGTCTCAGACGGCAAACAGGCGCGTTACTTCTTCTCCGTCTCCGCCATGATGCGCTTCATTTCGGCGGCCGCCTTGTCCGCCGCCGCCTTCACGTTGCCACCCTGGATGGAGGTGACGATGGCCGCGCCCACGGCGTCGCGGATCTCAGCCACGGCCACGACCGGCGGGTTCCAGTGCGGCGTCCCAACCTTGGAGCCCTCGGCGAGGGACTCGGCCAGGTCGGCCGGAACCTTCCCGCGGCCCTTCGGGTCCTTCCACACGGAGTCGCGGGCGCCGAGCACACCCGCCTCGCTCTGGATTTTGAGCACCTGCTCCTTGTTCGTGACCCACTGCAGGAAGAGCCATGCGGCCTTCTGGTTCTTGCTGGTCTTCGGTATACCCAGACCCCAGGGGGCCACGGTTCCGCCGGGATGATTGTTGGGTCCCTTCGGGAACACGGCGTACCCCACCTTGCCGATGATCTTGGACTTCTGCGGGTCCTCGATCACCGGAAACAGGGAGTTCGCATCCAGCCAGATCGCCGCCTTGCCCTGGGAGAAGATGGAGCTGGCCTCGTACCAGTGGTTGTTCTCCGACCCAGGAGGCCCGTAGAGGCGGAGGAGGCGGCCCCACATGTCGATGGCCTTGACGGCCTCCGGACTGTTGATGGCGGGCTCGCGGGCCGGCGTCAGCCAGGTGCCGTTCATGGCGAAGAGCATTCCCGCAAACTGGGAGGTCGCGGCGGCGCGCTTCCCTCGGGCCACGAAGCCGAAGCCGGGCTGGCCGTCATCCGTCATGGCCTTGCCGTTCAGCGCCTTGGCCGCAGCTTCCAGCTCGTCCAGCGTGGTCGGGACCTTCACGTTGTATTTCTGGAAGACGTCCTTCCGGTACATGAGAGCCGAGTTTTCTATCTGAATCGGCGGGCCGATGGTCTTGCCCTCGATGACCATGGCGTCGCGCGCCTTATCGAGGAAGTCGTTCCAGTTGTAGTCGGCGGCGGTGAGGGATGGATCCTTCAGAAACTCGTCCACCGGCTGGTACCAGCCGGCCCGCATGTACTTCAACCCCTCCTGACCCGGCATGGTCATGAAGACATCCATGCTGCTGGCGCCGGAGGTGAGCTCCACCAGGGTCTTGGCTCGGAACTGGTCTTCGGGGTAGACCTCGGTGACCAATTTTATGCCGGTGAGGGCCTCGAATTCCTTGAGGTGCGGCTCGATGGCGGCTTGCCAGGGATGCTTGTTGATAAGCACGCGGAGCTGCGTGCCCTTGAACTGCTGCCAGTTGAACTGGCCGGCCTCGGACATAGAGGCCAGCGCCAGCCCGAGCAGCCCCAGAATCAAGACCAAGGACCACACTCGTCTCGTGAAACGCATGGACGATCCTCCTCTGAGTTGCGAGAGTCCGCCTGTTGTGGAACCACGGTTGCCGGGGTCGCGCGCGGCGTCGGCAGCATACGTACCACAGGTTCCGCACGCAATCAAGCACGGGGATTTGGTCGCCGCAGTCATCACCTCTTCAGGAGGATTGCTTCCCGGTGTGGCCGCCCAGCACCTCACCGCGGAGCCGCAGCGGATGGCCGTTCGGTCTTGGAGATGATCTCCTCCAACTCCTGGTTCGCGCGGTCCGCGGCCTCGCGGATGTTCCCGCCCTCCAGGGCCGCCGTGATGACCCGCCCCACGACCTCGCGTGCGGAGGTGACGGCGACGAGGGGAGGCAGCCAGTCGACCCGACCGGTCCGACCGGCCTGCTGGAGCGATTCGGCGAGATCCGATGGGACCTCGCCCCGCGCGACGCGGTCTTTCCAGGTGGATTCCCGAGCGACGAGGACGCCGTGCATCAGGGCCTTGCGGACCATCTCGGGGCCGCTGGCCCACTGCATGAACAGCCACGCCGCCTGCGGCGCGGCGCTCTGCTTTGCAATGGCCAAGCCGCGCACCGCCACTGTGGCGCCGAAGCCTGCTGGTCCGGATGGGAACTGGGCGTACCCGACCCGTTCCGCGATTCGAGACTTGGAGTCTTCGATGAGCGGATAGATCGAGCTGCCTTCGATATACATTGCCGCCCGCCCTTCGAGGAAGAGTGCCGATGCCTCCTGCCAGCCGAACCGCGCCATGTCCGGAGGCGCAAACTGACCGAGAACCCGGTTCATCCACTGCAGCGCCTCAACGCTCTGCGGTCCATTGAGAGTCGGCCGACCTCGACCGTCCAGCCACGTTCCGCCAAAGGAGTGCAGGAGGCTGGCATAGAGGGCAGTCGCGGTGACCCCCTGGCCGCGACTCACGAGCCCCACGCCCGCCGCGCCTTGCGGGCTCATGGCTTTCTTGTGGAGGAAGCGGGCGGCCGCCTCGAGTTCGTCAAGAGTGCGGGGGAGCCCCACTTGATACCGGCTGAAGACATCCTTACGATAGAGAAGGGCCATATTCTCGGCCATAACCGGGGGGCCGAGGATGGCTCCCCTAACCTGCATCGCTTCCCGGAACTTGGGAAAGAAGTCCTCCCACGCGTAATTCGCCGCAGTGAGTCTGGGATTCCTGAGGTATTCATTAACCGATTGGGTATGTCCGGCGTTCGTGTAGTGGAGCCCGTCCAGGTTGGGGACAACGGCGAACACGTCCACCCGGCCGGGTGTTCGGAGGTCGGCCTCCAGCGTCTTCCAGAGCTGGTCCTGAGAGAGGACGTCGACCTTCAACTGGATGCCTGTGAGGTCCGTGAACTCGGGAAGATACTTGACGATCGCCCCTTGCCACGGCGTGTTCGTGAGCAGGACGCGAAGCGTGGTACCCTGAAACTGCCGCCAGTTGAACCCAGCGGGCGAGCCGGCCGGCGCAGTATCGGTCCCGGCGCACCCGGCCAGCACGACGAGCGACGCCACGGCAAGCCATATACCCTGCCGCGAGATGTGACGGGAAACGCTGCGAAACCCCATGAGCAATCCTCCATTTCTCCGGACGGTACGCACGTGCGACGGCTCGACAAGCCAGGGCAAAGCCTCCCAAAAGTACCGGTGCCTCGGGTGCCTGTCAATCCCGAAGTGCTCATTCGAGAGCACGGACTATGCGCTCGACGGATCGGGGCCCCGAGAAGACGCCCTGGACGGGATCCGGCTTCGGCCTGCCAGCCCGAAATCTCCTTGCGCCGTGATATTTGGCGGTGATAGCATCCGTCAGGCTTGAATAATCGCTGCCTTGCAACGTCTAAGGTCATGTGGAATGCCGGGTCCTGAGGAGCGCGCCGATGACCGGACTCTGGTGGGGCGGGCCACGCGCGGGGACCGGGAAGCGTTCGGCACGCTGGTTCAACGCCATCAGGACCGCGTTTTCAACCTGGCCTACCAAGTCGTTCGGAACCGCGAAGACGCCCTCGACGTGGCGCAAGAGGCTTTCGTCAAGGCGTTTGCCTCTCTGCCGAGTTTCAAAGGCGAGGCCAGCTTCACCACCTGGATGCATCGGATCGTCGTGAATCTGGCCATTGATTGCCTGCGCCGGCGCCGGCGAGGCGATCCGGCAACGTATGACGATCGGCTGGCTGTGCCCGAAGACGGGGGACAAAGCCTGGCGGCGCCGGACGACCCCGAGGCCGCGTTAGGGACTCGACAGGTGCGGTCCTTGCTCAGCCGTGGAATCCAGGCGCTACCGCCGGCGCATCGGGCGGTGCTGATCCTGCGGGAGATCGAGGGCTTGAGCTACGAGGAGATCGCCCGAGCCGTGGGCTGCAGCCTCGGGACCGTCATGTCGAGGCTGTTCTATGCGCGGCGAAAGCTGCAAAAGGTGCTTCGACCGAACTTGGACGATCTCCGCTGAAGGGTGGTCGGGGTGAGACTCAAGCATTGGCTGCACACGCTTGGAGGCGAGGGGCGACGTTTGGCCGCCTACGCGGCGGACGAGCTCCCGCCCGCCGAGCGAGCCCGTTTGGCCTTTGTTGTGGAGGCTTGCCCCGCGTGCCGGCGCAAGGTAGAAGCCTACCAACTTGCGACCGCCGGCCTGCGGGGTTTGCCACGCGTGGGCTTGACCGCCAGTGAGGCTGCGGCCTTCCTGCCCGAGGTGAATCGCCGCATCGACCAAGGCCGATCCGTCGCAGCGCGGCCGGTCCGGCCCGGACTGCGCGAGGTCGTGTGGGATCATCCGCGCTTGAGCCTGGCCTCCGCCTGCACGGCCATACTGCTCCTCATCGGCCTGACGCTCTCCCAGGTGCAGATGTGGGGCCTTTCCGGAACCGCCGGGCGGAACGGTGTCGAGATCATCTCGGTGGATGTGGACGAAGACGCCTCGGTGATGGTGTTCCAACCGCCAGGCACTTCGCTCAAGATCATCTGGGTTTTTGAAGACAGCTCAACCTAGGGGGCGACCGCGTGCGATCTCCATGGGCAGTCCTCAGTCGGGTCGTGGCTTCGGTATTTCTCGTGGCAGGTTTTCTGAGCAGCGTTGTCACCCTTCCGGGTTCCGCGTGGGGCCAGTCGGTGGCCCTGCAGGTTCAGGTCATCTATGCCGCCAATCAGGAAGGCGGGGTGGATAGTCGTCTGGGTGGGCTGGCCGAGAATCTCAAGAAGACGTTTCGGTACTCCATGTACCAGCTCCTGGAGGCGCCGAAAGGTTCGGCCGCATTGAACGAAGTTTGGCGGACCACGCTGCCCGACAACCGCTCCCTGGAGATCACGCCCACGGCCATCGCGGACGGGCAATATAGCCTCACGGTGCGTGTCCTGCTTCCGGATGGGAAGGCGCCGGTGAATACCGTCGTTCGGCTGCGTCGTGGGTCCACGGTCCTGGTCGGCGGACCGTCGCATCAGAAGGGTGTTCTCATCATCGCCATCTCGGCCAGCTAGCCCCTCCCTCTATTCCGCCAGGGGTCCGTCGGCGCGCCCGAACCTCGCCTCGAACCGGGAATTTCCTTGCGCCCTCCCAAGATTGTAGCTATACATTACCTGACTTGGCCAAGGTTGCCCGGGATCGCGTTGGTGTGAGAGCGGGAGCGTGGAGACAGCCGTCGGCATTGCCCTCACGTCGTTTTTGGTCGGCCTTTCCGGGGCCATGATGCCCGGTCCGGTCCTCACCATTACGATCGGGGAGACAGCCGCTCGCCTCAGGCCAAGTGGATCGCCCCGTGGAGGCGGCGATCCTGGGAGCCTGGCGTCCGGACAGCCCGGCGGCGTGCAGTTGATGCGCGGCGCCCTCGTGGGGCCGCTTATCGTCCTCGGCCACGGAATACTGGAAGTGTGCCTGGTGGTCGCTGTTGTCCTGGGGCTGGGGAAGCTCCTGGTGCGGAATGCAGTCCTCGGTTGGATCGGGATCCTGGGTGGCGCGGTCCTCATCTGGATGGCCTGGGGCATGTTTCGCAGTCTGCGGGGGCTCAGCCTGAGCGCGGCGGCCGACCGCGGGGCACGTCCGCGGCATCCGGTGTTGGCCGGCATCCTCACCAGTCTCTCCAATCCCTACTGGGCGGTGTGGTGGGCGACCATCGGTCTGGGGTACATCGCTCTGTCCCTCAAGCTTGGGACGGTTGGACTGGTGGCGTTCTACTGTGGACACATCCTGTCGGATCTGGCGTGGTACGGGGCGATCAGCCTCAGCCTGGTGCTCGGGCACCGATTACTGACGGACCGGGCCTACCGCGGATTGGTCGCCGCCTGCGCCGTGTTTCTCTTCGGTTTTGGCCTATATTTTGGGTATGCGGGCGTCCGCGCGCTTATGGCGTGACGCCGGGACGGAAACGGAGTGGTGATGACGATCCGGGGCGTTCTGTTCGATATGGACGGAGTCGTCGTCCACCAGCGCTTGGATTTTCCTGCGATCAAGCGGGAGATTTTCGGTGACACCGAGGGTTTTATCCTGGAGCGGATGGACGGCCTCGCGGCGCCCGAGCGGAGTCGCGCTGAAGCGATCCTGGAGCGGCACGAGACGTCTGCCGCCCAGACGGCCGAGCCGATGGACGGGATCCTGCCGTTTCTGGCGTGGATGGAGGTTCACAGTCTCCGGCGCGGTCTGGTGACTCGGAACAGCCGCAAGAGTGTGGAGATGGTCTTGGACCGCCTTGGCCTGAAATTCGACGCAGTGGTGACCCGCGAGGACGCGCCGCCCAAGCCCGCGCCGGACCCGGTGTGGTTGGCTTGCCGGAGGATGAACGTGGAGCCGTCCGACGTGCTGTTCGTCGGCGACTACGAGTTCGACATGCTCTCCGGTCGCCGCGCCGGGGCGCGCACGGTTCTGTTGCGCAGCGCCACCGTGTCGGAATCGGCGCATGCCGATTGCAGTGTGGGCTCCCTGGCGGAGTTGCGAGAGCGGATGGAAGCCGAGATGGCCGGGACGGCGGCGGATGCGGCATTCGCCGCCGGCCGCCGCGCTGCGGTTGTGCCTGGATCGTCGCAGGGGTAACCCCGTATGCGCTTGCGCTACGTCGCAGCGGCCAAGACCGACGTCGGGCAAAAGCGGCAGGGCAACGAGGATCGATTCTGCCTCGACCCAAGCCTCGGTCTCTACGTGGTGGCGGACGGCATGGGCGGACACGCGGCGGGGGAGGTGGCCAGCCGCTTGGCCGTGGAAACCATCCAAGAATGGATGGAAAAGTACCTGAGCGGCGCCGACGTAGCGATCGTGGGGCCGGCCGTCGCCGCGGGTTCGGCTGAGGCGAATTTTCTCCTGAGCAGCATCCGGCTGGCGAACCGGATCATCTTCGACTCCGCGAAAGACCGCCGCGAGTACGCCGGCATGGGGACGACGGTGGTTGCGGTCCTGGCGCAAGACGACCGCTTTGTGCTGGCCCACGTCGGAGACAGCCGAATCTATCGGATCCGGCAGGACGACATCGTCCAAATCTCCCGAGATCATTCGTTCGTGCAGGAGCAGGTGGATAACGGCATGATGTCGGCGGCGGAGGCCCACCAATCCCAGTATCGGCACATGATCACACGCGCGCTTGGGCTCAAGGAGAGCGTGGACGTGGACCTCACCGAGCAGCCGGCCCGCCCGGGGGACGTCCTGCTCCTTTGCTCCGACGGTCTGTCGGATCTCCTGGACGACGAGGACATGCTGGTGGCCGTGCGGGACCATGCCGACGATCTGGAACAGGCGTGCCAGGCGCTGGTGGCTCGCGCCAACTCCAAGGGGGGCGACGACAACATCACCGTCCTCGTTGTCCAGGCGAAGGCCGGGAACGAGGTCGAGTCGGTGCATCGCGGGTCAACGGGGGTTGCCGCGGCGGCCGAAGGCCGCGGCATGTTCGCGCGGCTCAAGCGAGCCTGGAAAGACTCCATCGGCGGATCGTGAATCCGGCTGCGAGCCGGCGCGGGGCGTAAAGGTACGGGCGGCCCGGGGCGACGCAGGGAGGCGGTTCGCGTCGAGGTCGGCTTGTAAACGGAGGGGTGGGCCGCCGGGTGTGAGCCGACGAGTTCGGACTCATCCGGAGGCAAGGAGGCGCGATGCCGAATCCTAGATTTCCAGCGACGGCAACACTCCTGGATGCCAAGCGGTGCCCCTTGGACAGATTCGACGCACTCTTTACCAAGATTACGCAGGAGCGCCGAATCCGGGATGGCTATTTCGTGCAAGATCACCCCGACGAGGCGCGCGTACTCTTCGTCGTCAACGGCTCTCCCTACGGCGCCGGACGGGTGGCGGGCGAGGCCTGTGCGCATTCGGAGATTCACGAGTTCTTCACGGCCTATGCCGAATGCCCAGAGTCGCCGTTGTCCTTCTTCGTGGCTGACAAGCGACTGCTGCTGGGACTGATGGTCCTGTTTCGCCATCAGCCGGCCATGGCGTTCAAGACGGACCTCGTGGATATCTCGGAGGTCCTAGAGACGCTCGCGGAGCGGCAGACGGATCAGATACTGGCCCTGCGGTCCGGGGGTGAATGGGCCATCTCGCTCTGCACGAAGGGTCGCCCCGTGGCGAACTTCCTCGCATCCGACTCCCCCCTTGGGGTGCCGACGCCGGTAGAGCAGTTGAAGGCGTACGTGCGGAGCCGCGCGGATAGCGTGGCATTGGATGTGTACGAGGAAACCCGGGTCGGGCCGGCCGGTGACGTGATTCTTGTCACGCCGGAGACGCGAGGTCGCCTGGTCGAAGTATTCCTCAAGGTGGCCGCCAGGGTCCGCGAGGAGGAGATGGCGGTCGCCCCCATGCTGGAAACGCCGCCCGTGGAGCTCCCCGAGGCCCCGCCTGTCGAATTAGCCGAGAGCCCGCCGGCAGAGTTGTTGGAGGCGCCGTCCGTGGAGCTCCCCGAGGCTCCTCCTGTCGATTTACCCGAGATCCCGCCGGCAGGGTTACTCGAGGCGCCATCCGTGGAGCTTCTCGAACCCCCGCCCGCGGCGCTGCCGGAAGAGCTTCCCGAGGAAACATCTGCCATCGAGGCCGACGCTCCCTCCTCTTTCGCGCCGATGGCCGACGCGCCAACGGAGGAGCCGCCGGCGAGTGTGGAATCGGAGGCGGCGCCGTTGGAGTTGGAGCCCCCAATGCACGCGGCGGACGTCCTCACGGAAGCGCCCGCACCGCCCGAGCCGGCCGCGCAACCCGCGCCGATTCTCAAGGGGCCCATACCGGAGGTTGTGCTCTTGCACGCGGACAAGCAACTGGGGGTGTTTTCGCTGGCGGCCGGTGAGGTGACGATCGGCCGGACTCCGGGGAACACGATCGCCATCGATAACGCCGGTGTCTCGCGCCGGCACGCGGTGATTCGAGTTAAGGGAGACAAGGTGGTCCTCGAGGACCTCGGCAGCGCCAACGGGACATTTGTCCGCGGGCAGCGGATTGAGGAGTACGAGCTGCGGGACGGGGACGAGATCGCGATCGTGAAACATCGGTTGGTGTACCGAGTCCCCAAGGATGCGGAGACCCAGGCCCGTGTCGAGCCCATCCAAGACGTCGGACAGAAGACCATGTACATCGATGCGGCAACCGTCGCGCAGGCCCTGGGCGGGCGGCAAGGAGGCCGAGCTGAGGCGGCGGCAACCACGCTGCGCCCGCGGCTGATCCTGCCCGATTTGAAGAAGTTCCCGCTGGAAGAGGACGAAGTACGGCTTGGCAGTGGCCCCGGCTGCCAGATCCCGCTATCCGGGATGTTTGTCGGCAAGTTGCACGCCAGGATCGTTCGCACCAAAGATGGCCAGCTCAAAATTCAACATCTGTCCGGCCTGGCGGGGACCCGGGTGAACGGCGAGAAGATCGCCGAACATCTGCTGAAGCACGGAGACGAGATCGAAATCGGCAAGCAGAAGCTGCTCTTCAGGCTTGAACGTTGACATTTCCTGATTTCATGCACCTCGACGTTGTCTTCCTTCCCCGCGAGCTGGATGCCCGCCCTCGCCCTCAGCGCGTCGCCGTCGTGATCGATGTGATACGCGCGACGACGAGCATTGTGACCGCCTTTCGGCAGGGGGCCCGGTCCGTCTCTCCTGTCGCCAGCGTGGAAGAGGCCCGCCAGACTCTGGAGTCCGCGCCGGGCGCGCTGCTGGCGGGGGAACGGGGTGGGCGGCGCCTCCCCGGCTTCGACCTGGGCAATTCGCCGCGGGAGTTCACGCCGGAAGCCGTCCGGGGCCGGGATGTCATCTTGACCACGTCGAACGGCACCAAGACTCTACGTGCGGTTCAAGAGGGGCGATCCGTCGCCATCGGAGCGTTGCTCAACCGTGCCGCCGTCGGACGCTGGCTTCTCGGCCGGGGGGAGGACGCGTTCATCGTCTGCTCGGGTTATGAGGGTGTTTTCTCGCTGGAGGACGCGGTCTGCGCGGGCGCGGTTGTGGACCGCGTTGCTGCAGACGGGCCGTCGGTGGCGTTGGGGGATGGGGCCCGAGCCAGTCAGGTGCTCTGGGCGCGCTATGCGACGGACCTGCCGGGCCTCCTCCGCGAAACCGGCTGGGGACGCCATATCGTGGACATCGGCCTCGGCGCCGACCTGGACGTGTGCGCACAGCTCGACGTGACGGATGTGGTGCCCGTCATGTCCGGAGAGCGAATTACGCTGGCGGGCTGCTGAAAGCGGGCCTGACCGTTGAAGCCTCCGTTTAGTGAAAGCGGCCCGCCGCTGCTTTTCCGCCGAAGAAGTCGTCGAGGATCTCGTCGTCGTCCAGGAAATCGCCCAGGCGATGGTACCGGCGCACACTGTCCACGCCGACCGTGAAGCCCAGGTAAAAGGCCGTGGCTTCGGGGATCGTCATGGATGTCTTCTGCGAGATCGTCTGGATCGTGTGCTCCATGTCCGGGAACGATTCTCGACACCCTGCGCACGTTCCCGTGAACTGGAAGACCAGTTCGCCGCTCTCGCCTCGAACGATCCGCACGTGCTCCTCGTTGTCCCAACCGGGTAAGTACAGCGGCGACCCTTCCCCCTTGGACTTGGCCATATTCTCTCCTTGAGCTCCATCCGTTCCCGGCGGGAGACGGCGCCTTGCGCGGCAAGTGGGCCTTTTCCGACCGCCTGCTACACTCTTCCTGCGCGGAGGGCGTGCGCCGTGGCAGGCGGGAAGTCGAAGGCGACCGTGGCGCCTTCCGGCAGGACGCCGTGCTCCAGCGGACTGCTGATCACGGCCAGAATCGTTGCGCCCTCCCACTCCAACTCGTATTCCACCGTGGCGCCGAGATACGTCGCGCGACGGATCGTGCCGATGAAAGAGGAAGCACCGACGCTCGGGACCAGGCGAATGGTCTCCGGACGGACGACGAGCGTTGCGGCGTCTCCGGCGGCAAGGCGTCCGCTCGCGCCCGGTACTTCCAGACATCGATCGCCCACATCCACGCGCAGGCCGTCGGGCCCGACGGACGCGACGCGCCCTTCCAGGAAATTCACGCGCCCAATGAAGTCGGCCACGAACCGATTGGCCGGCCGGGCGTAGATGTCCAAGGGGCTTCCCTCCTGCTGGACGCGGCCTGCCTCCATCACGACGATCCGGTCGGACAACGCCATGGCCTCGGCCTGATCGTGCGTCACGTAGATGCTGGTGATGCCCAGGCGTTGCTGCAGCCTTCGGACCTCACCGCGCATCTGCTCCCGGAGTTTGGCGTCGAGATTGGACAACGGTTCGTCGAAGAGGAGGACCCGCGGCTCGGTGATGATGGCGCGAGCCAGGGCGACGCGTTGCTGCTGGCCGCCCGAGAGTTGCTCCGGTGCGCGGTGCTCCAGACCGGCGAGCTCCACCAGCTCGAGGATGCGCTGAACCTTGGCGGGGATCTCGCCTTTCGGCATACCGCGCATTTCCAGGCCAAAGGCCACGTTCTGGGCGACCGAGAGGTGCGGGAAGATTGCATAGCTCTGGAAGACCATGGCGGTGTTGCGGAGGTGAGGCGGCAGGTGGGTCACATCCTGCCCCCCGATGAGCACCCGGCCCGACGTCGGGTTCTCGAAGCCGGCAATGATCCGGAGGGCGGTTGTCTTGCCGCAACCGGACGGGCCGAGAAACGTGACGAGTTCTCCCTCCTTGACCTCCAGGCTGACGCCGTCCACGGCGGTGACCGCCCGGTCGGGCCGCTCCGGATCCGTGAACACCTTCCGCACGTTCTCCAGCACGACGCTCATGGCTCACCCGCTTCCGCAGACCCCAACACGTACTTTATCCGCAGATTACACAGATTACACAGATTTTTTCCGGAACCCAACCTGTGTGAAATCTGCGCAATCTGCGTAATCTGTGGATCATTCTGCCGGTTCCGCCGCTGTACTCCATACGCCGCGCAGAAGTCTGCGGACTGAGTCGGCGCCTACCCGAAGGCGGCCTCGTATCGGTACTCGAACAGCTGACCGAGGATCAGCCGAATGACGCCGATGGCCAGCAGGATGATCAGGATCAAGAGGACGCTGAACGCGGCCGCTGCCCCCAGACGACCGGCCTCCGTCTGGGAAAGGATCTGGACGGTCATCAAGTTCCAGTCGGCCGATACCAGGAAGATCGCCGCGCTGATCGCGGTCATGGCGCGCACGAAGGAGAATACAAGGCCCGAGAAGAACGCTGGCACCAGCAAGGGCAGCGTGATCCGTCGGAACGTGACATGGCTGGACGCCCCCAAATTGGTGGCCGCCTCCTCGATGCTGGGATCGATCTGGCGCAGCCCCGCCATGCCCGACTGGATGCCGACGGGGATGTAGCGGAACAGGAAGTTGGTGATGAGGATCAGCGCGGTCCCCGTCAGCAGGAGCGGGCGCTGGTTGAACGCCAGGATATAGCCGATGCCGATCACGGTGCCCGGCACGGCGAAGTTCAAGATGGAGATGAACTCCATGGCCTGCCGACCCGGGAAGCGCCGGCGGCTGACCAGAAACGCGATGGCCATGCCCAGGAGGCCGGCGAGGGGGCTAGACGTCACGGCGATGATCAGGGTGTCCTTGATGGCCTGCGCGCCCACGGCGAACACGTAGCCGAAATTTCGCAACGTGAGGCTGTGGTCCGCGCCCCAGGCCCGGGAAAAGGCGCCGACCACGATCGTCGCGTAGAAGAGCAGGACGAAGAGCGCCACGGCGCCGCAGGCTGCGAAAAGCGTCCACTGCATCCCCGGGCTGACGGCGCGAATGACGGCCCGAGTGGGTTTGCCGGTGACGGTGACATATCTCTTGCGGGCGACCCAGTAGCGCTGAACCAGGAAAGTGGTCACCGAAGGGACCAAGAGAATGACGGCCAGGGCGGCGCCGCCGGGCAAGTCGTACATGCCGGTCACCTGGAGGTACACCTGGACGGAGAGCACTGGGAAGCCGCTCCCGCCAAGGATGAGCGGGTTGCCGAAGTCGGCGATGGACTCGATGAACAGGACCAGGAACGCGCTGGCGAGCCCGGGAAGACACAAGGGCAGCGTCACGCGCCGGAACGCCTTCCAGCGCGTTGCCCCCAAGTTCATGGCCGCATCCTCCAGTGTGCCGCCGAGGGACTCCAGGATACCCCGCAGCGTGAGGTAGGCCACCGGGAAGAACGTGAACACCTGAGACAGCAGGAGCCCGCGCAGTCCGTAGATGGCAAAATCCTGCAACCCGAGGAGTTGCCGGGTGATCAGGCCGTTGTTCCCGAAAAGCAGGATGATGGAGAGGGCGCTGACGAAGGGCGGCGAGATCACGGGCAGGATGGCCGACAGCGTCAGAAATCCTTTTCCGGGGATGTCGGTCCGCGTCAGGGTGAACGCGAAGAGGAACCCGACGGCTGTTCCTCCGACGGCCGTGAGGACTCCCATGACGACACTGTTCACGAAGGCCTGGCGAATGAACCAGCTCGCCAGGAACTCCCGGTACAGCTTCAGGGTCAGCGCGCCTTCGGGGAACAGACTGACGGTCAGGACGCGCGCCAGCGGGTAGAGGATAAAGACCAGGAGCAGGCCGAAGATACCCGCCACGGCGACGCCGAGGACAGGCTCTTCCCACAGCCGGCGAAGGTCGTACGCCGTCCGGCTCCACCAGCCCGTAAGACGCCCCCGTGTGACCACGGGCGGCTACTTCTGGGCCCGCAGGACCTCGTTGATCCAGCGATCCACCAAACGCTTCTTCTCTTTGCCGGCCCAGGCCGCGTCGTAGTTGATGGCCGGCACCTCGTCGAAGGAGGGGAGGCCCTTGGCCAATCTGGCCTTGGAATGGACCGGGAAGAAGTAGGTCTTCGCATCCGTTATGGCGTTCTGACCGGGAATCGTGATGGACCAGTCCACCAGTTTTTTCGCCAGGTCCGGGTGCGGGGCGCCCTTCAGGATCGAGATGGCCGGGGCCTCGAAGCCCACGCCTTCCTTCGGGAAGGTGATCTTGAGCGGGTAGCCTTCCTCGATCAATTGCAGAAAGGCCGGCGTGAACTGAATTCCCACGCCGGCCTGGCCGATGGCGGCGGCCTTGGAAGGCGCCGTGCCGCTCTGGGTGTAGGTCTGGATGCTGGGGTTCAGCTTCTTCAGATAGTCGAAGGCCTTATCCTCCCCCATGATCATCACGAGGGCGGCCACCATGTTGTAGCCCGTGCCCGAGGTCTGCGGGCTGGGCGTCTGCACTTGGGCCTTGAACTCCGGTTTCAGGAGGTCCGCCCAGGAGGTGGGCGGCTCCACGCCTTTCTGCTTGAGGGTGTTCGCGTTGGAAGCGAAGCCCAGGGGATTCATGTAGAACGAGGTCCAGTACCCCTCGGGGTCCTTGAATTTTCCGGCCAGATCCTTGGCATTGGGGGAGACGTACGGCTGCGAAAGTCCCTTCTCCTTGAGGACGACGTGATTCTCGCTGGGCGCGCCGTACCAGATATCGGCCTGAGGATTATTCTTCTCCGCCTCGATACGAGCCACTGCGGGACCCGAGGAGAGGAAGGTGAAGCGGACCTTCACGCCAGTCGCCTGGGTGAAGGCATCGAGGAGCTTCTTGGCATTTTCCTCGTCCACGCTCGAGTAGACCACCAGGCTGTCCTGAGCCCGTGCGGTCCCGGCGACGAGGAGTCCAATGGCCAACAGTCCACACAGCATCCAACGCGTCTTCATGGTGTTCTCCTTGTCCGGCGCTGTTCCGATTGGCTCCGACCGTGTGGTTACATATCACAGGTCCGGGGGCATCGCCAGCCCTAACGCAGGGGCGGTGGGGAGGGCTCTGCGGCGAAGGCGTCGGCCATCCGGATGCGTTCCGCCACGGGCGGGTGCGTATACAGGAGCCATACCACCGGACGCGGCGGGTTGAGGTCCGCGAGGTTGGACCGGGCGAGATCGACCTCTGCGCGGATGAAGGCGGCCGGGTTTCCGGTCAACTCCAGGGAAGTCCAATCCGCCTGACGCTCGAAGTGTCTCGATACCGCGTTTTGGATGGGCAGGCCGACGAGATTCAGCACGAAGAGGACAAGGAGGAACAGGGGGAGACCGGCGACGTCGGCCGGCCCGAACAGATGAAACGCTCGCTGCTCCGCGGCCCAGGCCAGGACCCGGGCGCCACACCAGAGCAGCACGGCCATGCCGACTAGCGCCAGCCCGATTCCCTGCCAGATGTGCGCGTGCTTCCAGTGACCCATCTCGTGGGCGAGGACCAGTTCTACGGCCGCGGGGTCACTTCGCGCCACGAGGTTGTCGTACAGCACGATCCGCTTGGTGGCTCCCAAGCCGGTGAAGTAGGCGTTGCCTTTCTTGGTCCGACGGCTGGCGTCGGCCTCGTACACCTGCTCGACGGCGAGTCCCGCGTGGTCCGCCAGGGCCAGGACGCGCTGTCGGAGCGCCGCATCCTGGAGAGGCCGGATGGTGTTGAAGAGGGGGTCGATCACGACGGGCGCCAGCGCCACCAACAGGATGACCGCCAGGCCGCCCAGAACCCAGGCGGGCATCACCCAGCGGCCCGGATAGCGGCGCCAGAGCAAGGCGAGCAGGGAGCCAAGCGTAACCGCCAGGACCAAGGAGATCGCGGCGCTTTTCAAACGATCCAGGAGCCAGGCCCCCGCGGTCTGCGTCGAGAGGCCGAAGGCGTGCTCGCGCACGAACCCGGCGTAAAAGCCGAGCGGGAGCGTGAGAATCTCGACCGCCGCGGTCAGCAGGGCAATGTACACGGCGACTGCCACCGCCGGGTGGGCCGGAGTCAGGCGCACGGCAAGATTGCGGAGGGCGGCTGAGGCCGGCGTGAACACGAGGAACGCCAGCAGCGCGAGCCGCAGAAGCGTGCCCGTCGCGAAGAGCCAGTAGCGGCCGTGCGTGTACGCCTGGCCGCGCTCCACGTCTTCGGGCGTGAAATGCGTTACGATCTCCGGCGGGAGATTGCCAGGATGCGGAGCCGCCCACGCGGATGAAACCGGTGCCATGGACGATGTCATCAGGACGGCCGCCACCGCCAGGGCGAGTGCGAGCCATCCGGGAATCCAGCGACTCATCACAAGTATGATCCGCCATCCCAGGGCCGCGAGGACCCGCGCTCGGTCGGGTCAGTCGCGTCGGAGCTCGAGGAACTGGCCCTCCGGACTCACGCTGAAGCGCACGCGACTTCCCATGGGCTCAAACGCATAGAACAGGATCCGGTTTTGAGCCGCGTGGAAGATCGGCGGCGGCACCTGCACGAAGAAATCGCCATCTTCTTTCCAGAACTTGTACCGCTCGGGCAACAGATACAACGGACGCAGGCCGCCTCCCTCCACACTGACGGCGAATAGGCCGGGCGGGACGGCCGCACCATGATCGTCCACGTCACGGTAGAAGTAAACTTCGCCGCGGGCTTCGTTGAGGATCGGGTAAGAGCCGGCCGCCAGGATGATATGGGCGCGGCCATCGGCGAGGAATTTTTCGATTCGCTCGACGTTCCGGTCCACCGACTGGTCCTTGATGGGCCGCCCTGAATCTACTTGGCAGATGAACCACTCGCCGTGACTTGACCAGACGGGCCGTCCCTCGATCGTGGCCAGCCGTCGTGTCCCCCGCCAGCCCTCCGGGATCACCCACAGGTCGCGGGAAACCCCTCCGTCCCCTGTAGGGCGGAGGTTAACGATCAGCAGGGAATTGCCGCGCGGAGAACGGTACTCTTCACGAGCGACCGAGACGAGATCGGTGGGGACGAAGCCTGATTCCTCGTCGCTCACCCGAATCTTCACCCACACGTCGCCATTCTGGTCCAGGATGTACAGCGGCTGCGACCTCCCTGGTCGCCGGGCGGGCATTTCGTATGCCTCGCCCGCTCGCGCCGTCTGGATAACTTTGCCGGATGATTGGGGCGTCTGGCGGATTGGGACGTCTCGCCCCAGGACCAGGGCATCGGCGGCCTGCGAATCTGAAGGCTGCCACCACAGAAATAACACCAGGACCGGCACCCAAGCCCACAGGCGGTTCCTCAGAGGCGCCGGATGCGACGGGCATGTCAGCGAGCGCGGGATAGCCATACGTGTCGAGATTCCTCTAAGGCGGGTCATGCCAAAACGCCAGGTGGACCGGCGTTAGGATGGCCGACCCAGGCCGGAAAGTCAATGGTTACGTCGCGAGTCCCAGCATTCCGGAACGTTTCGGGGCGCCGCGCGGCGCCAGCACGTCCGCGCCATCGCTCGGACCGTAAGAAAGAGTCTTTCACAGCTTCAGGAGTGTCCGAAACGCCGTCTCATCGAGGATGGGCACGTCGAGACGCCGGGCATCGTCGGCTTTGGAGCCGGGGTCGTCGCCCACGACCACGTAACTGGTTTTCTTGCTGACCGACGAGGACACGCGCCCGCCGAGCCGCTGAATAGCTTCCTTGGCCTGGTCCCGGGTCATGGAGCCGAGCGTGCCGGTGAGCACGAACGTGTTGCCGAGGAGGGGCTTCGGCCCGGCCGAAGTCCGCTCCTCCGCCGCCACGCCGGCGGCCTGGAGGGCGGCAACGAGACGCCGGTTCTCTTCCTGTTGGAAGAAGAGCGCGACGCTGCCCGCGATCCGGGGGCCGATGCCGTGCACAGCGGCCAGAGCGTCCTCGGTGGCCGCGATCAGCTTCGCCATGCTACCGAATTCCATTGCCAGGATCCGGGCGACGTTCTCTCCGACGTAGCGGATGCCCAGTGCGAAAAGCAGCCGGGCCAGCCCCCGCGACTTGCTTCCCTGGATAGCCGTGTGGAGGTTTGTCGCCGACTTTTTCGCCAGCCGCGCGAGGTCCGCCAACTGTTCCACGCCGAGCGCGTACAGATCTGCGAAATTCCGCACGAGACCTCGATCCACCAACTGGTCCACCACGGCCTCGCCCAGATGCTCGATATCCATGGCGCGTCGGCTCCCGTAGTGGAGCAGGGACTCCTTGAGTCGCGCAGGGCACGTCGAATTGGTGCAGCGCGCGACAACCTCGCCTTCGGGTCGCGACGCGGCCGAGCCACACACCGGGCAGTTCGTCGGAAACACGAAGCGCGGGGCACGGGAGGGGCGTTTGTCGGCCGCGACCTCCAAGATGTGGGGGATGACGTCGCCCGCGCGCTCCAGGACCACAGTGTCCCCTTCCCGAACGTCGAGGCGCTCGATCTCGTCCGCGTTGTGGAGCGTGGCACGGCTGATGGTGGCGCCGGCGATCTCCACCGGATCCAGAAGCGCAGTGGGGGTGAGGGCCCCGGTACGGCCCACGCTCACCTCGATCTTGCGAACGACGGTCGTCGCCCGCTGGGCCGGGAACTTGTAGGCCACCGCCCAGCGCGGGTGGTGCGTGGTAGAGCCCAGCCGCGCCTGCTGGTCCAGCGAGTCGACCTTGATCACGACCCCATCCGCGTCATAGCCGAGTGACGCGCGGTCTCGCTCCAGCTCTGCGACCGTGGCGACCACCGCGTCGATGTCGGGGCACGGCCGCGAGCGCGGGTTCACCTTGAAGCCGGCCTTCCGCAGTGATTGCGTGGCCTCCCAGTGCGAGGTGAACGGATTGGGGCGCGCGTCGCTCACGCCGTAGACGAAGATATCCAGCCGGCGGGCGGCTGTGATAGCCGAATCCTTCTGTCGGACGCTGCCCGCGGCGGCATTTCTCGGATTGGCGAACGGCTCTTCCTCGTCCGCCTCCAGGCGGCGATTCAGCTGCTCGAAGTCGTCCCGGCCCATGAAGACCTCGCCCCGCACCTCCAGGAGATCGAGCGACGCCAGCGATGGGCGCAGGCGGAGGGGAATCGTTCGCACGGTCTTCAGGTTCTGCGTGATGTCCTCGCCGAGACGGCCGTCGCCTCGTGTGGCCCCCCGCACGAAGCGGCCCTTCTCGTACAGCAGGGCCACGCCGAGACCGTCTACCTTCGGCTCGCAGATGTAGTGGAACGTCTCGCCCGGCAGGGCGCGAGCCAGGCGGGCGGCGAAGTCGCGGATCTCTTCTGCGCTGTAGGCATTGTCCAGGCTGAGCATGGCGACCCGGTGCTGCACCGAGGCGAAGCCGGCCGCCACCGCGCCGCCCACGCGCTGCGTGGGGGAATCGGGCGTCACCAATTCCGGGTGGGCCGCTTCCAGCGCCTTCAGCTCGTTGAACAGGCGGTCGTACTCGGCGTCGCTGATCTCCGGCCGATTCAGGATGTAGTACCGATAACTGTGGTGGTGAAGGCGCGAACGCAGCGCTTCGGCTCGGGCGGCAGGGTCTTTCTTCGTGGCCATGGTGCCTCCTCGCCTGCCTTGTACCAGAATGAGCCGTCCTTGACAAGCCGCGAGCGAGCCGATCGCGGCCGGGGCGGGAGGTTGACGCACCGGCTGCGTGCAACACGCGCGACGACCGCGAGAATGGGCGGAGCCGGAGGGCGCGCCACGATGGGGCGCTCGGGCGGAGAGACCCCGATGACGCCCCTATGGCGTTTTCCCCTCGTCCTTGGGGTGTTCTTTGGCCACGGGTGCCTTCACAGGAGGCGGAGCGTATCCGACGACGGCGCCGGCGCGGATGCGGGCGAGATACGGGGAGAGCGTGGTGCCCGGCAACGTCCGGACGCCGTCTTCGATCACGATCGGGCCGACTCCCGTTCCGCCGCCGATGAGACAGTTCGACCCGATCTCGATGAGTCCGTAGCGGAACTTCCCTGCGCCTTCGTAGGCGTGCACGGTCAGACGGGAGAACGCGCCAATCAACGTGTTGTCACCGATGAAGATCAACTCGGGGCGAAAGTGATCCAGCCACGCCATCTGCATGATCTCGACGTTCCTTCCCACATGCACGCCCATCAGACGATAGAGCCTGTTCTTCAAGGGCGTACCCTTCATCACGAAGGTTAGAGCCACCAACGCCCCCACCAGGATTCGGCGGCCCAGGGACAGATTGACCGTGCGCCAACTGACAGCGTTGCCTTCTTCGGGAGCGCCCAGCCCCGAAATCGTGTAGTGCCGGCCGATCGGGGTGAGGTAGGCATCCAGCTTCTGCCTGCCCTCGGGCGTGTCCGGGTTGAGCGACTCGACCGGCGTGGTCCTGCCGTTGGCCGCCTTGCTGATGTAAATGGTCCGTTGCTTCCTCCTGCCGCGTCTGATGGCCCGGCGAATGATGTCTTCCGTCACTTCACGCATGACGGATTTCGGATTTGTCGTGGCGGGTGATGTCATGATCGGCGCTCCGGGCTGCTGGACAACGGCTGGTCCCTTGTAGGATAGCAAGCTTCACGCGGGTTTGGAATATGGCTTGACCGACATCGGTCTTCTTGCGTACGCTCCGGGTGGCCGCGCGGGCGATCGAGCGCCCGGCGGACGCGGCGGCGGAGCCTACGTGCATCGCATCGGCGGCGTCAGTGCAGGCGAATTCTTCTGAGGGCGCAAGATCCGCAAACGCCGGAGGATCCGACCCAACGTCGGCAAGGAGAGAGCCATGCTTGTCTGCAGGATCTACGGGGCTGACGACCTGCGAGTGGAGTCCGTGCCAGAGCCGCAACCCGGTCCGGGTGAAGTGCTGCTGAAGCTGGGTGCAGGCGGGATCTGCGGATCGGACCTGCATTATTTCCAGCACGGGCGGATCGGCAGCTTCGTCATCCGGGAGCCTCTGATCCCGGGACACGAGATCTCCGGAACGGTCGCCAAGGCGGGCGCGGGCGTGACGCGCGTCAAGGAGGGCGACAAGGTTGCCGTCAACCCGTCCCACGCCTGCAGTGCGTGCAAGGCCTGCCGGGCCGGGCGCGAGAACCTGTGCGCGAGCATGCGCTTCCTTGGGAGCGCCAGCGTTTTTCCCCACGTGCAGGGAATGTTCCGGGAATATTTCATCATGGGCGAGCGGCAGTGCTACCCCATCGCCGCAGCCGTCACCACGAGCGAGTTGGCCTTCGCGGAGCCGCTGGCTGTTGCCCTCCATGCGGTGAATCGCGCTGGGAGCGTCCTCGGGAAGACCGTTCTGGTGACCGGGGGCGGCCCCATCGGGTGTCTGATCGTCGTCGCGGCGCGGCTCGCCGGCGCGGCATGCATCGCGGTGACGGACGTCGTCGACCGCCCGCTGGAAACCGCGAAGACTCTTGGCGCCGACCAGTGCGTGCGCGTGGATCAGCTCCCGGATCGCGCAGGCGCCCTGGCGGAGGTGGTGGGCGAACCCGAGGTTGCCTTCGAGGTGTCGGGCAGTCCCGCGGCGCTGGCGACGTGCCTCTCTACCACGGCGCGGGGCGGACGCATCGTGCAGGTGGGGAGCCTTCCGGCCGACGGGGTGAAACTGCTCGCGAACCAGGTCATGGCGAGGGAGATCGACTACGTGGGGACCTTCCGCTTCGGCGTCGAATTCGAGTGGGCCGTCCGGTACCTCACGGACAGGCGCGTGGATGTGCAGCCACTCCTGTCGGCCCAGTATCCGCTTCAGGAGGCGGAAGCCGCCTTCCGTCTTGCGGGCGACAAGAGCCGCAGTATCAAGGTCCAGTTGGTAGCCGCCTGAACCACGGACCTTCGCCGAAAGAATTCCGGCCGCCTGGTCCGGGCCGTGGCGCGTGAGGGAGTTGAGCGGCGGATGGAAGCGGTTTCCACGGGAAGCGCGGACCCTGTGCCGCCGTGGTCTGTGCACTCCCGGTGTGGGCGGACGGCCTTGGCAGGTCGGACCTCCTACGTCGGTCGCCGCCAGATCATCAGGGAGTGCTCGCCCTCCTGGACAACCTCCCCACGCTGGTTGATGATCTGCACGGCCTCCCAGATGATCGCGCGGTCCGGCTTGGACCGGCTCTCGCGCACCTTGGCGATGCGGATCTTGAGGTGCACGGTGTCGCCGAGGAAGATAGGACCGGTGAATTTCCAGGTGTACTCCAGCGAGGCCACGTAGCGGCTCTCGGCGAAAGCGGCGATCCGCTTTTTCAACCCCTCGATGATGCACATGCCCAGCATCCCGTGAGCGATGCGGGTCTTGTAGGCCGAGTGCTCGCGGGCCCAGTGCTCGCTGGTGTGAATCTCGTCGTAGTCTCCCGAGAGCATCGCGAACATCGTGACGTCGGCTTCGGTGATCGTGCGCGTCGGCGACGTCCACTCTTGTCCGACCTGAAAGTCCTCAAAAAAGACGGCCATGGTCGCTCCTTTCCCGTCCCACCGCTCGATGCGAGAACGCGCGGGGCACTCTACCCTCGGGCCCCGTCGGATGTCAAATGGACCATCCCTTCGTTGCTACATCGGCGTGCTCATACCGAAGCAGCAGGCGCGCGCCGAACTGCTCGTTTGCGAGAGAAGACAAGGGCTCGGGCCGCCTTGACATTCGGCCACGCTTCTTGGTAGTGTGCCTTCGTTTCGCCCGCCAACAAAGCCCTGGCCGCCGTGTGCCATTCGGGTGCGCGACTGAGTGCGCACGAGTTCTTTTGGCCTACCTTGTCACTGACGCAAAGGAGGATCAGATGAAAAGGAGTGTATTCGCTGGGTTCCTAATGGTTGCCGTTCTCGCGGCCATGACATTCCTCGGCGGAAGCCCGATGAGTGCCGAGGCAGGGCAGAGTATCAAGCTCATCGGCCACACGATGCTGCCAAAGGAGCACGTCTACTTCCGGACGGTCCAGAAATTCGCCGACCTCACGACTCAGTATTACAAGGGTCCCATCAAGATCGAGTGGGACCTCCATCACTCCGGCGATATCGGCACGGAGAAAGACGCCATCGAGTACATGCTGCAGGGCGTGGCCATCGACTTCGCGATCATCTCCCCCGCCTGGGTCGCGAACTGGGACAAGACCGCGACATTCATGGACGCCCCCTTCATCTTCAAGAGCGTGGATCACTGGAACAAGTCGTTGGAGGCCAACGTCTTCGAGCCGATCCAGAAGACCATGACCCAGAAGGGCGTCCGCTTCATCGGTTACGGCGGCGGCGGCGTGCGGCACCTGATCCTCCGGAAGGAGGTCAAGACGATCGACGACTTCCCGAAGGTTCAGATGCGCGTACAGGGCTCTCCGCTGCACCAGAAGGTCTTCTCGGCCACAGGCTTGAAGGCCACGCCCATGGACTACATGGAAGTCTACAACGCCATCAAGACGGGTGTGCTTGACGGCCTGGAGAACGAGCCGGCCGGCCTGAAGAGCATGAAGTTCTACGAGGTGGCTCCGTACTACGTGCTCACCAATCACCAGATCACCACGCGGATCCTGGCCATCAGCGAGAAGAAGTTCCAGTCCTTCCCCAAGGACCTACAGGATGCCGTGCTGAAGGCCGCCAAGGAGGCTTCCGCCTACCACCGGAAGACCGAGGTGGAGGAGGGCGAAGGGCTGATCAAGGAGATGCAGCAGAAGAACGGCCTGAAGGTCATCCCCTTTGACAACACCGAGATGCGCAAGCGCGCCATGCCGGTGGTCGAGCAGTTCGCCAAGGAGAACAACGCCGCCGACATGTTGGCGAAGCTCAACGCCATCAAGTAGATCAGATGGCGTGCGCCCCGGCGGGCGGAGGAGTCCTCCACCCGCCGGGATTATTCCTTTCCCCACACCAACCGCGCCGAAGGGTATCCGATGCTGATCAAGCTGTGCGATGCCGTCGCGAAGTGTCTCTACTACGCTCTGGTGGCCATGGGACTGACTCTGATCGTCTCGGTCACGCTGCTCGTGGCGGCCCGCTACGTGCCGTTCGTCCCGCGCTGGCTGTGGCCGCTCGAGATCGCGAACTGGGCGATGATCTGGATGGTCTTTATCGGCGCCAGTATCGCCGTCCGGGAGAACAAGCACTTCAATGTTGACCTCTGGATGGGGAAGACCCCGTCGCGCAGAGTGCTCCTCTTTCTCAAGCTCGTCTACTACGTCTTCGTCGGATTCGTTACCCTCACCTTTGTGTTCTTCGGCTACGGGTTCGTGGTCAGGTGGGCGTGGATCCAAACCTCGGAAGTGTTGACGATCAACATGGCGTTTCTCTACGTTTCGGTGCCGATCGCCGGTCTCCTCTGGCTGCTCTTCCTCATCGAGGACTGTTATAGGGAATTCGTGATGCCGAAGAGCCAGGCAGGGGAGGCGCGCTGATGCTCGACTCCGCGACCGTCTTCTGGGTGATGTTCGGTACGCTGGTCATCCTCATCGCCCTGCGGGTCCCGATCTCCTTTGCACTTGCCTTCTCGGTGGTTCCCATCCTCATCCTGACCCCGCAGGTGACGCCCATCATGCTGCTCCACCGCATGATGATTCAGTACGGCTCCTTCATCCTGCTGGCCATTCCTTTCTTCGTGCTGGCCGCCAACCTCATGAACTGGTCGGGTATCACCAACATGCTCCTGCGGCTGGCGCAAGCCATGGTAGGGCACCTGCCCGGCGGGCTGGGCCACGTCAACGTTGTGACCAGCATGATCTTCGCGGGGATCTCTGGGTCCTCGAACGCCGACGCGGCTGGCGAGGGATCCATCA
>Ga0079037_100000079_pt1 | contig 30864 bp, 19 predicted proteins | sample Mud3Dept4metaG_FD_71479 | JGI IMG/M metagenome (GOLD analysis project Ga0079037, IMG submission 71479) | Freshwater wetland microbial communities from Ohio, USA, analyzing the effect of biotic and abiotic controls - Mud 3 Core 4 Depth 4 metaG | ecosystem: Environmental > Aquatic > Freshwater >... | reverse complement strand
AGCGGCACCGACGCAGCGGCGCCCGCCAGGCGTGGCGCACGCCACGCCCCGCCGCACCCGGCGCGGTTGCGTCGGGGAGCACGGTGGGACACGATGCTCGACATGCCCGAGCTGCCGGCCATCGTCGCGCCACCCCCGCCAGGACGCGGGGTCTTCTGCAATCGCACCCTCAACCTGCGCGCGATCCGCGCCGTTGGCTTCGACATGGACTACACCCTCGTCCACTACGACGTGGACGCGTGGGAGCGGCGCGCCTACGGCTATCTGAAGCAGAAACTGCAGGACCAGGGCTGGCCGGTGGACGACCTCGAGTTCCCCGCGGGTTTCGCCGTTCGCGGCCTCGCCATCGACACCCATTTCGGGAACCTCGTGAAGGCCGACCGCTTCGGCTACGTGAAGCGGGCGTGCCACGGCATGCGCCGGCTCGAGTTCGACGAACAGCGCACCGCGTACGGCCGGCAGCTCGCCGACATGAGCGACCCGCGCTGGGTGTTCCTGAACACCTTCTTCTCGCTCTCGGAAGCCTCGATGTACGCGCAGCTCGTCGAGCGGCTCGATGCGCGCCGCTTCGGCAAACGCGCCCTCGGCTACGCCGACCTGTGGCAGAAGGTCCACGACGCGCTCGACAGCGCACACGCGGAAGGGCGGCTCAAGAGCGAGATCGTCGCCGCCCCGACCGACTACGTGGTGCTCGACGAGGACCTGCCGGCCACACTCACCGACCTCAGGCAGGCCGGCAAGCGGCTGCTGCTCGTCACCAACTCCGACTGGGCCTTCACCCAGGCGATGATGAGCCACGCCCTGGACCGCTACCTCCCCCCCGGGGTCGGCTGGCGCTCCCTCTTCGACCTGGTGATCGCCTCCGCGCGGAAGCCCGAGTTCTTCTCCGGCCGCGCCGCCGCGTTCCAGCTCGTCAGCGATGACGGCCTGCTCCGGGCCAGCCCGGAGGGTGCCCTGTCACTCGGCCCCGGAATCTACGTGGGCGGCAACGCCGCGCTCGTCGAGGCGTCCCTTGGCCTTGCTGGCTCCGAGGTGCTGTTTCTCGGCGATCACCTCTACACGGACGTGCGTGTGAGCAAAGACGTGCGGCGGTGGCGCACGGGCCTGATCGTGCGCGAACTGGAACAGGAACAGGCCGAGGTCGCCACGAAACAGTACCAGCAGGATCGGCTCGACGAGTTGATGGCCGAGAAGGCCCAGGTCGAGTTCGAGCAGGCACATCTGCGTCTGCGCCTGCAGCGCGCCGAGCGCAGCCCGGCCTCGAGCCGGGCGGCGGCCGCCGTGCTCGAGTCGCAGATCGGGCGCCTGCGCGGCCGGATCGAGCGGCTCGACGAGGAGATCGGTCCGTTGGCACTCGCCGTGGGCCAGATCTTCAACCAGACGTGGGGTCCGCTCATGTCGGCCGGCGCCGACCGCAGCTACCTCGCACGCCAACTGGAGGAGTCGGCCGACATCTACATGTCCCGTGTGTCGAACCTGCTCTACCAGACGCCCTTCGCGTACCTGCGCGCCCCGCGCAGCCGCATGCCCCACGACCTGCCTCTCGAGCGCGGCGACGACTGACCACCTGCTGGCGCCGAGCGGCCAGCCGAGCGCCTGTCCCCTCGCGCCCGCCATCGGCGTCTCGGTACGCCCTTTGCGGCTGCCGCCGTGGCCCCTGTGGCGTTGCCGGGATTCCGGCACGCGTCTCTCGCCATGAACTATCCAATCTGGGACTTGCCGTCGAGCGGCCTGCTGATCGCCGGCATCGCGATCCTCCACGTGTTCATCTCCCACTTCGCCGTCGGCGGGGGCCTCTTCCTGGTCCTCGCCGAGCGGCGGGCACGCCGGACGGGCGATGCCGAGTTCCTCGGCTACGTCATCCGCCACAGCCGGTTCTTCGTGCTCCTCACGCTCGTCCTGGGCGCCGTCACCGGCGTGGGCATCTGGTTCACGATCGGGCTGGTGCACCCGGCGGGTACCTCCTCGCTCATCCAGACGTGGATGTGGGTGTGGGCGATCGAGTGGACCTTCTTCGCCACGGAGATCGCGGCGGCGCTCGTCTACTACTACGGCTGGCACCGGCTCGATCCGGCCACGCACCTCGCCGTGGGCTGGGTGTACTTCTGGTCGGCCTGGCTCAGCCTGTTCGCCATCAACGGCATTCTCACGTTCATGCTGACGCCGGGCGCGTGGGTGACGACCCGGAGCCTGCTCGACGGTTTCTTCAACCCGACGTTCTGGCCCTCGCTCGTGGCGCGCACGGCGGGGGCTGCCGGACTCGCCGGCGTGTACGCCCTCGTCACCGCGGCCTGGGAGCGCGACCCCACGTTGCGCGCGCGCGTCTCGCGCTTCGCGGCGCTTGGCTGGATCCTGCCGATGGCCGTGGTGCTGCCGGCGGCCTTGGTGTGGTACCTCGCGGCAGCGGCTGGTGCCGGCGTGCCGGTAGCCGCTCTGCTCGGAGCGCGGTCAGGCACCGCGACCGGCATTCTCCGCGCGCTGCTCAGTGGCGCCGATTCGGGCCAGCCCATCACCCGTTTTGCCGGCATGCTGATGATCTGGGCCAGCCTCACCTGCCTCGCCCTCGTGCTGGCTGCACAGTGGCAGCGCCTGCGCCGCGCCCCCCGCGCGATCGCGCTCGCGATCGCAGCCTGCGCGCTCGTCACGCTCGGCGGTGCCGAGTGGGTGCGCGAGGGACTGCGCAAGCCGTACGTCATCGGGCAATTCATGTTCGTCAACGGCGTGCGGCTGCCAGCGCCGGCGCCGGTTCACGCGCTCGCCGGGGCGCATGCGGCCCGCGTGGCCCAGGATCCGTTCGACCTCGCCCACCTCTCGCGCGCCGGCGTGCTCACGGCGGCGCGATGGACGCGCCCCGCCTCCGACGCACTCCAGGGACTCGACCGCACGCTGCACGACGGGAGCGAGGTCTACCGCCTGTTGTGCGCGTCGTGCCACAGCGTGGACCACTACAACGCCGTGCGCCCGCTCGTGCGCGGCCGGCCGGTCGAGGCGCTCGACGGCATGCTCGCTCGGCTGGCGACACCCGCGGCGGCCACCGGCGGGCCGGGTGAATGGACCGACCCTGCCGTGCGCCTCGTGACGTGGCGCGACCGCGCCATGCCGCCGTTTGCGGGCACCGACGGCGAGCGGCGTGCGCTCGCGGTGTACCTCGCGAGCCTCGGGGGTGCCACCCGGGAGTCGCTCGAGGCGAAACCCGCGGTCGCCGATCCGGGGGTGGCGTTCTTCGAGGCCAATTGCGCGATGTGCCACGGCGTCGACGGACAGTGGCCGATGGCGGGACGCCCGCGGCGCGACGCCGCTGCGTTCTACGAGCTCCTCGGCGCGCTGCCCCGCATCAACGAGCTCATGCCGGAGTTCACGGGCAGCGAGGCGGAGCGCCGCGCGGTGGCGGCGCACCTCGCCGTCCTGACTGGGCACGGCAGCACGCCGGCGCCCACGACCCCAGCCTTGGAGATCCCGCGATGACGCCCCTCTCGACGCTGGCGCTGCCGCTGGCCGATCCCATCGCGCAGCCGGCCCCGACCTGGCTGCTGTGGACGCTGCTGCTCGTGACGTTCTTCCTGCACGTGCTGCCGATGAACGTCGTGCTCGGCGGCTCGATCATCGCGGCCGTCGCGCGGTGGCGCGGCCGGCACGGGCACGCGCCGTCGGCGGCGCTCGCGGGCACACTGGCGCGCGCACTGCCCACGGCCGTGGCCGCCACGGTCACCCTGGGTGTCGCGGCGCTGCTCTTCGCGCAGGTGCTCTACGGGCGGGCCCTCTTCGCCAGTTCCGTGTTGATGGCGGCGTACTGGCTCGCCGTGGTCCCCCTGCTGGTCCTCGCGTACTACGGCACCTACGTCGTGTCCTACAAGGGGGACCGCCCCGGCCCGTGGCCACTCGTGAGCAGCGTCGTCGCGCTGCTGTTCATGACGATCGCGTTCATCTACGCAAACAACATGTCGCTCGCGCAGCGGCCCGACACGCTGGCCGCCGCCTACCAGGCCGACGCGCGGGGGCTCCACCTCGCCCTCGGCGACCCGGCGCTGCTGCCCCGGTACCTGCACCTCGTGCTCTCGGCCGTGGCGGTGGCGGGACTCTTCGTCGCCCTGCTCGGCGTGCGGCGCCGCCAGCGCGAGCCCAGGCAGGCCGAGTGGCTGATGCGGCACGGCGGCCTCTGGTGCGGCGCCGCCACAGCGCTCAATCTCGTCGCGGGCTCCTGGTGGCTGCTCGCGCTGCCGCGACCCACCATCGTGCACTTCATGAGCCATGTGCCGGCGGTGGCGCTCTTTGCGGGCGTCGCCAGCGGAATGGTCGTGGCCGGCCTCGCACTTGCCGCGTCGTTTGCCAAGGACCCGCTGTCCCTCGTGCGCGCCACCGCCGCCACGCTCGTGCTCACGCTGCTCCTGATGGTGGTGAGCCGCGACCAACTCCGGGTGATCAGCCTCGGCGACGCCGGTTTCACGCGCAACGACTGGGTGGAGCCGCAGTGGCCCCTCACGCTGCTGTTCCTCGTCCTGTTCACGGCGGCGCTCGGCACGATGAGCTGGATGGTGCGCGCACTGTACCGCACCGCACGGCCCACCGACTGACTGACTGGACGGCGCCGGGCCTCGTGCGCCGGCGCCGCTACCGCGGCGCCACCTCGACGATCGCGCCCGAGGCCCAGCCGCGTACGCCGTCGGGCAGGACCGCCTGGATGCGCCACTCGGTGGGTGCGCCGGAAAACGGGCTCAACCGCGCGCCGTCGTCGGTGGCGAAGTTGAGCGCCCCCATCAGCAACGTGCGGCCGCCGACGATCACGTCGGCGCGATAGCGGTAGATCCTGGCGTCCCCTGGACGGCGCACCTCGACGACGGCCTCGCGCCAGCTGCGCGTGTCGCGGTTCTCGATGCCGAGCTGCATCGCATCGAACGTGACGCGGGCCGGCAGCCTCACGGTGGCACCAGCCGGCGCCGTCGCCCAGTCGGCCCGGCCTGCGACGGTCGAGGCGGGGCCACCGCCGCACCCCGACAGCACGAGGACCGCGACGACCACCGTCTTCGTCATCTGCACGGGCGTCATCGCCTGGAGCCGCGCGAACGTGACGAGCTCGTCGGCGATCGCGCGAGGGTGCTGGGCATCCGTGGGATCCTCCACCGCGCTCGGACGCGTCGGCGCATTGTAGCGCGCACGGGCGGCGCCGCCCGCGCGGCCCATTGACCCGTTCGCCCGCGGGCCCTACCATCGCGATGAGGTGGTGCCAATGCTGCGCTGCGGCCCGATCCTGCTCGCACTCGTCAGCGTGCTCGCCGCCCCGGCGGTCGCCGACGAGGTCTACCTCAAGGACGCCGGGAAGATCACGGGCCGCATCGTCAAGCAGACCGATACCCACGTGGAGGTGGAGGTGGGCATCGGATCGATCACGGTGCCGCTGAGCGCCGTGTCGCGCATCGAGAAGGGACCGACGGCGCTCGACGACTTCGACGCGCGCGCGGCGCACCTCGGCGCGAGCGACAAGGCGGGGTGGCTTGCCCTCGCGGAGTGGGCCGCACGCGAGGGCCTGAGCACGTACTCGCGGCGGGCGTACGAGCACGTGCTGGCGATTGATCCCTCCGATGCCACCGCCAACCGCGCGCGTGGACGCGTCGAGGTGGATGGCCGCTGGATGAGCGAAGACGACGCCTACCGCGCGCGCGGCTACGTGCTGTTCGAAGGGCAGTGGATCACGCCCGACGAGCGCGACGTGATCCTGCGCGAGCGCGACATGCAGGACACCCTCGAGCGGGAGCGTGCCGAGAGCGAGGCGCGGGTGCGCGAAGCGGAGGCACGCGCTGCCGAAGCCGAGGCGCGGGCGCGAGAGGCCGAGGCAGCGGCCGGCCAGGCGATGCCCGGCATCCCGTTGTGGTGGGGGGCGAATGACCCGGGTACCGTCATCGTGCCGGGCTGGCCGGTGTTCGGGCCGGCGGTCACTTTGCCCGGCCGGCCCCCGGGCGGGCGGCCGTGCGGGCCGGCACCGAGGCAGCCGTGTGCCGGTCCGCTTCGGGGCGCGACGCCGGGGGTACTTCCGCCGGCCACCACGACGGCACCGCCGCGCACCGCGGCGGCGCCCCGGCACCGCGCGGTGCCGCGCGAGGGAACCAGCAGCAAGGTGCCGGCCCGCCAGCCGCCGCCGCAAGTACACCGGTCGCCTTCGGGCCAGCCACGCGGGGAACACACCCGATCCGCCCCCGTCTAAGCCTGCGGGCGGTGACGCCCGCCATGCCATGCGCGATCTGCTCGCGGAAGTCTGGGCCAACGTCTCGGCCAACCGGTTGCGGAGCCTCCTCACGATGTTCGGCATCGGATGGGGCGTGATGACGATCGTCATCCTCTCGGCCACCGGCGAGGGCTTCCAGCGCGGCAACGCCCGCGTGCTCAACGAGCTGGGCAAGAACATCCTGATCATCCGCAACGGCCGCACGAGCCTGCAGGCAGGCGGGCAGCGCGCGGGCCGCGTGATCCGCCTCACGCTCGACGACGTGCACCTGCTCGCGGAGCGCGCGCGCCTGCTCGAGTTCGTCAGTCCCGAGTTGATGCGCACGGTGAGCGCAAAGAGCCGGTTCAACGCGGCGTCGCTGCAGATGAGCGGCGTCTGGCCCAGTTACCTCTTCATGCGCACGATCGACGTGGATCAGGGGCGGCCACTCCGACAGGCGGATACCGATGCGGCCCAGCGCGTGATCGTGATCGGCTTCGAGGCCGCGCGCCAGCTGTTCGCCGACCGCCCGGCCGTCGGCCAAGAGGTGCTCCTGAACGGTGTGCCCTATGCGGTGGTCGGCCGCCTGCGCAAGAAGCTGCAGGACTCCAACTACACGGGCTGGGACGACGAGCGGCTGTTCATCCCGTACGAGACGATGCGCCGCGACTTCCCAATCCCGGGCGAGAGCTACTCGGACGATTCGATCTCGACGATCATCGCGAGCAGCCACCCGTGGGTGGTGGACGAGCTCGAACGCCGGTTCGACAGCGACACGGCGTTCCTCGAGCTGGCGCTCGGCGCCGACGGGCCGATGGAGCGAGAGGTGCGCGAGATCCTCGGCCCGCGCAAGGGGTTCGACCCGCGCGACACCGAGGCGCTCAGCTTCTGGAACACGGCCATCGAGTCGATCTTCTTCCGGAAGCTCGTCGGGGCGATGGACCGCTTCTTCCTCGCCGTGAGCCTGATCACCCTCGCCCTCGGCGGCATCGGCGTCATGAACATCATGCTCGTGAGCGTGCGCGAGCGCACGCCCGAGATCGGGCTGCGCAAGGCCCTCGGCGCCACCCCGCGGCGCATCGCGCGCCAGTTCTTCCTCGAGGGGCTGACGCTCACGCTCGTGAGCGGCACGCTCGGGCTGCTGGCCGGCCTTGGTCTGTGCGCGCTCGTGAACCAGCTGCCCATGCCAGACCGGTTCCTGGGGATGATCGTAACGTGGCGGACGGCGGTCCTCGCGGTGCTGGCACTGACGACCGTTGGGGTCCTCGCCGCCACCTACCCGGCGCGGCGCGCGGCGGCGCTGACGCCGGTGGAGGCGTTGCGCTATGAGGCCTGATTGCGGCGCCGACAGCGCGGCGCCCTCCAGCGCCTGGCCCGGCGCTGATGGCAACGACGGGACGATCCAACACGCCGTGAGGGCCGACGGAGCGGCAGGGGCTCGATGCTGATTGTCGAAGTGATTCGCCAGGCGTGGACGGCCCTCGTGACGCACCGCTTTCGCGCCGGCCTCACGATGCTGGGCATCTCCTGGGGCATCGTCACCGTGGTCGTGCTGCTCGCCTACGGGCAGGGCTTCCACCGCGCGCTCCAGCGCGGGTTCCAGAATGCCTTCTCGCAGGGCACCGTCGTCATCTGGGGCGGGCAGACGAGCACGCAGGCGGGTGGCGAGCGGGCGGGCCGCCGCATCTGGCTGAAGGACGGCGACGTCGAGGCGCTGCGGGAGCTCGGGTCACTGAAGTACGTCAGCCCCGAGTTCCTCGAGTCGATGCAAATCGGCTACGGCACGCGACAGACGACGGCCGGGGTGCGCGGCGTGTCGCCGGAGTACGCCGTGATGCGCAGCGAGGCCGCGGAGGTGGGGCGGTTCATCAATGCGGAGGACGTGGAGTCACGGCGCCGCGTGGCGTTCCTCGGCACCGAGGTGGCGCGGCGGCTGTTCTCGAACATCCCGCCCGTTGGCGAGACCATCGAGATCCGCGGCCTCGCCTTCGAGGTGGTCGGCGTCCTCGCCGACAAGGTTCAGATCTCGAACTACTTCTATCCGGACAAGCTGTCGGTGTACATCCCGCACACCGTGGTGCGGCAGATCTGGCACCAGGACTACGTGGACGACATCGTCGTCCAGACGCTGACCGCGGAGGGCCACGCGCCGGCGATGAAGCAGGTGCGCGAGTTGCTCGCGGAGCGCCATCGCTTCGATCCGGCCGACGAGCGTGCCCTGCGGATCAACGATGCCCTCGAGGGAACCACGATGCTCAGCGGGATGGCGACGGGCCTGCTGCTGGTGCTCGGGTTCATCGGCGCGCTGACGCTGCTGATCGGCGGGGTGGGCGTGATGAACATCATGCTCGTCTCGGTCAACGAGCGGACGCGGGAGATCGGGTTGCGCAAGGCACTGGGGGCGCGCCGCCGGCAGATCCTGCTCCAGTTCCTGCTCGAGGCCCTTGCAATCACCTTCCTCGGCGGCCTGCTCGGGATCCTCATCTCGTGGGGTGTCGTGACGCTGGCCGGGCCGCGCCCGTTCGTGGGCACGCTGTTCGGCGACGCGGGGGGCGAAACCGACATCCACCTGCGCCTCTCGACCGGCATCCTGCTCGCCGCGAGCGGTATCCTGGGCTTCACCGGCCTCGTGAGCGGTGTCTGGCCGGCGATCAGGGCCTCGCGCCTCGACCCGATCGAAGCCCTGCGGTACGAGTAGGGGCGGCCCGTCGTGGCCGCCTGACCACTGACCGCCGTGGCCGGGCGACCACCTGCGGCCGCCGCGCGCGCCGTGCCGGCGCCGCCCGTCGTGGTGCTACGATGAGAGTTCGGTCCAGGAGAGGATCAGGAATGAAAACGCAGTGGCTTGCGACAGTGACGGCAGCAATGTGCATCGCGGGTGTGGCGGCGTGCCGCCAGGCCCCTCCGGCGGAGAACGCGGCTCCGGTCGCGCAGGCCCCTGCGGCCCAGGCGCCCGCCGCCGCGGCACCCACGCCGGCTGCTCCGGCCGCCACCGCACCGGCCGAGACGGCACCTCCGGTGGGCAGCGCCGCACCTGCCGGCGCGCCCGCCGATGCCCCGGCCCCGGTGGCCAGCACGCCGACACCGAGGCCTGCTCCCGTGTCACCGGCACCACCGGCAGCACCGGCACCGCAACCCGCGCAGCCGGCCGCGGCCGGTGCCGCGGCGGCAGCGGCTGGCGCCGAGGCGGCTCCCGAGACGGCGCCCGTGCCGGCGCCCCCGCCGGCGCCCGAGTACCGCGAGCTGACCGTGCCGGCGGGCACGGCGCTGTCGGTGGTGCTCGACTCCTCGGTGACGAGCGACGGCAGCTCCGTCGAAGACACGGTGCGCGGCCACCTCGCCAGCTCGGTCCGGATCGACGGGATCAAGGCGCTGCCGGCCGGGTCGAAGCTCGTCGGCACCGTGACCGAGGCGAAGGGCTCGGCCAAGGTGAAGGGCCGCGGGCGCGTGGCCTTCCGGTTCGACCGCATCACCGCGCACGGTGAGAGCCACAGCGCTGCGACCTCGGTCTACGCACAGGAAGCCAAAGGCACCAAGGCCAAGGACGCCAAGAAGATCGGAATCGGCGCCGGCGCCGGCGCCGTGGTCGGCGGCATCATCGGTGGAGGCAAGGGCGCGGCAATCGGAGCCGGCGTTGGCGGAGGCGTCGGCACCGGCGCGGTGCTGGCCACGAAGGGCGAGGAGGTCGCCGTCGCGGCCGGCAGTCAGGTGCGCGTGACCCTCCAGGAGCCGGTCCGCGTGCGGGTCCGCATCAACCCGCCGGCGAAGTAGTACGGGAGGCCCCGAAACCCTGTTGGGATTCGGCGGTCGCAGGTGGCGTCAGCCCCGTGCCGGCACCCTGGAGTTGACCTCCACCCGTCCGGACCTGTAATGTCAGAGGATTGGTGCAGGGTGCCGCCGAGGTCGTGATGGCCCCGCCGACCCCTGCGCTTCGCTGACACCCCGGCGCCGTGCGCCGGACACCAGAACTCCGCCGGTCCCGCCGCGGCCACGAGGCCCCGGCGCGCCGTCCGGCCAGCGCGTGAGCCGAGGCCCACGCCGCACGTTTGCGGGCACTCATCCCCTGACCCTCGCCATTCCGCCCTGCCGCGTTCGCCCGCAGGGCACGCGTGTCGCTCCCGGCGACGCAAACGTCCGGCCCCACGCTCCGCGCCCAATCGTTGAGGAAACACCCCCTTGAGTGAAGAACGTCTCAAAATCGCAGTATTCATCGACTTCGACAACATCGAGATCGGCGTCAAGACGACGCTCGGCCAGCACTTCGACGTCGGCGGCGTGCTCGAGTCCATCAAGGAGCGCGGCGAGATCGTCAGCAAGAGCGCCTACGGCGACTGGACACGCGCCGGCGACTACGGCCGCGCGATGTCGCAGAACGCCATCCACATGGTGCAGCGCAACCTGACGCCGGGCGGCGACAAGAACGGCGCCGACATCAACCTGGCGCTCGACGCGCTCGAGATGGCGTTCACCCACAGCCACATCAACACCTTCGTCATCGTGGGGGGCGACAGCGATTTCATCAGCCTCGTCGAAAAGCTGAAGCAGTACGACCGCAAGGTCTTCGTCGTCGGCGGCCGCCAGTTCACGAGCCTCGTGATGCAGAAGAACTGCACCGAGTTCCTCGCCTACGAGAACCTCGTCGGGCGTGGACGGCCGGCGCCGCGCGGCACGCGCGCGGCGAGCGGCGATTTGGCACAGGCGATGCCGCTCGTGCGCCGGGCGCTCAAGCTGCTCGCCGACCGCGAAGTGGTGCCGCAGCTCGGCCTGCTCAAGAGCACGCTGCTGCAGCTCGACTCGGCCTTCTCCGAACGCGACTACGGCGCCAGCTCGTTCCGCGACTTCGTGCAGAAGCTCGCCAACGCCGGTCACGTGAACGTCAAGGGCACCGACCGCAGCTTCCACGTGGAACTGCGCGACGGGGGGGACGGGCAGAGCGCGCTCGCCGCAACCGCTGTCCCCGAGCGCACGGACGCTCCGGTCCGCTCGGGAGGACATCACCGTGCGGCATCGGCCGCGGCCCCGCCCGTGGAGGTCGAGGCTGCCGCAGAGGCCCCGTCGGAAAGCGAGGAACCGGCCGCGGCCGCGCCGGAGGGGGCGCGGCAATCTCCCGCCGAGGCGGTCCGTGTGTTCCAGCAGGCGATCGTTCAGGCGAAGGTTCCGCCGCGGTGGCCGCTCTACGTGCGGCAGGTCAAGCAGCTCGTCAAGGCGATCGACCCGCAGTTCGACGAACGGCAGTACGGGTTTGCGGGCATCGTCGACGCCCTCCGCTTCGCACAGCGCGAGGGGCTGTTCCGAATCGAGCGTGACCGCCTGGGTGTCGTCCGGGTCTTCCCGGGCTCGGCCATGCCGAAGGCCACTGGCGAGGCCGGCGGCGAGGTGGAAACGCACGCCGAGGGGCCCGGCGCGATCGAGACCGGTGGCGGCGTGGACGTCATGGAGCCGGCCGGGATCGAGATCGGGCAGTCGCCCGTGGCGGCCCCGCCACTCCCCCGACGCGAGACGGTCCACCTGCCGATGCGGTATGTCCAGGTAACGGGTCCGTCCGACACCGACACCGCGCGATCCGGCGCCGACGAGGCTCGGCGCGACGAGTCGGCTCCCGCCGAGGCGTTCGCTGCGGAAGCGACGCAGTCCGGGCGTGGCGAACAGCCGGCGTGGGACGAAGCCCCGTCGCCGGCGGAGGCGGGCGAGCCAGCCGAGGACGTCGTCGAGGCACCGGACGGCGCGATCGAGGCGGAACGCGAAGAGGCACGCGTGCTTCCGAAGCGACGTCGTGCGGCCGCGGGCCCGGCTGCCGCTCGGCCCGGCGCGCGCAAGAGCGCCGGCGGTGCGCGGAAGAAGGCGGCACCGGCCCACGATGAGGTGTCGAGCCCGCGCGGTCGCGGGCGCACCGGGCGCGCGCCGAAGCGCACCGGGAACAGCGAGTCGTAGCGCCCACGTTCGTCGATGTTCACGTGTGTGGCGTCGTCGGTCTTCGGTTGGCGGTCGGGGGCACGCTCGATGGTGTCGAGCCTTCCGCCGGCTGACCGCCCGAACCCTCGTCGACTGACGTGACGTCCGAGGACAGGCAACCGATTCGGAGGCAGCCATGTGGCTCGTGCTGACGACCATCCTCGCGGTGGCCACCGCGGCGCCCCCGCAGGCCGACGTCGAGGCCGCCGCCCGGCGGCTCGAAACGCAACTCGTGGCACCGTGCTGCTGGAGCCAGCAGGTGTCGGTGCACCAGTCGCCCGCATCCGACGAGGTCAAGCGGGACGTGCGCGCGCGCCTCGTCCGCGGCGAGAGCGAGCAGCAGATCCTCGACGACTACGTCGTGCAGTTCGGGACGCGGATCCTCGTGGAGCCGCCCGCCCGGGGATTCAACTGGGCGTTGTACTTGTTGCCGCCCGTGATGTTGGTGGCGGGCGCCGGCATCGTGTTTGCGCTGGTCAGGCGCTTCTCCTCACGCCGCACCGCGGCCGGCGCCACCAACGACACGGAGGCGCCGACGCCATCCGGGTCGAACGACGCGTACGCGCGTCGCCTCGAGGACGAGCTCGCGGACCTGGACTGACTGAACCGCAGGGGCAGACACGCCGGCGCGTCCCCACGCGCCGGCGTTTGCCGCAACCTGGTGGGCAACGCGCCGCCATTGCCGGCCGTGCGGGAGCTGGGTTACCGCGGGGCCGTGAAGCTCACGCGCGCGGGCGCCTTCATGCCCACGGTCACGACGAAGCGCCGCTGCCCCAGTTCAGGGTGTCGCAGCACCACCTCGCGCGTCCCCGCCCCGACGCGCAACGTGCCGATCGGGGCCACGCCGCGCGATGCGCCGTCCACGAACACCTCGGTGCCCGCCGGGGCATCGACGTCGATCTCCCCCGACATCGCCGTCACCGACAGCGCGGTCACGCGGCCAGGTGTCACTTCGACCGTCCGACGCTCGCGGAACCCGAGCGCCTGGTTCACCAGCTCGATCGTGTGCTGGCCGGGGGGCAGGAGCAGGCGCCCGTCGAGCGTCGTGCCAAGCAGACGGCCCGACTCGAAGATGCGCAGCTCCACGGGCGCGAACACCGCGAGGAAGCCCGAGTAGATCGGCACGTCCACCTCGGTCTTCCTGTCAGCGGTGATCTTCACCGTGGTGCGCACGCTCCCCTTGTCGGTTTCGACGACGACTTCGTGAGTGCCGACCGGCACGTGCTCCACCGTCACGGGCGTCAGGCCCTTGATCTCGGCCCCCATCAGGACGCGTGCGCCCGGCGGGGTCGAGGTCACCCTCAGACTCCCGGTGCGCGGACCACGTCCCCACTCGACGAACGCGTTGGTGCGCTCGCCGGCCGCCACCTCGACGGGCAGTGTCTTGGACGCGCCGAACCCACGCAACTCGATTGTGTGTCGGCCGGGGGGCACGCTGAGCGTCGCCGGGGTCTTGCCGAGCACGGTCCCATCCACGAGCACCTCGAGTCCCTCCTGGGTGGAGGTGACGACAAGGTCACCGTGCGGGGCGGGTCGCGAATACCAGTAATAGCCGCCGGCCCCGCCGATCGCGAGCAGCAGGACGAGGCCCGCGACGGCGAGCACGCGGCCCCGGGACGGGGAGGCCGGCACCATTCCAACAGGACCCGTGTGCCGGTCGTCGCGGGTGTGGGCGCCCCGCGAGGGTGCGGTGTGGGGCTCGGCCGCCGCAGGCTCCGCGGTCCGTTGCGACGTCGTGCGCTGCTGACCGCGCCGATCCGCGATCGGCCACACGGGTTGCGACGCGATCGCGCCGGTCGCGTCCGGCCGCTGAGCGTGGAACCTCTCGGCGTTCTCCGCATCGTCGGTGTCAGCCGGGGGAACCCAGAGCGACTGGGCGTACGGCTGCCCGAGGTTCTCGATGATGTCGCCAAGCTCCGGGTCGGTCACGGGCGGAGGCGGCGACACGCCGGCGCCACGTCGCCATGGCGCGACTGGCGCCGACGGCGGAGTAGATGCTGGAGCGTCGCCCGCGGCTGCGGGTGTCGGAACGGGCGCCGGCACATCCTCCACGGCGGCCTCGGCGGTGTCTCCGAGTCCGGGGTCGGTCGATGGCGGCGCGCCAGCGCCGCGTCGCCACGGCGCGATGATCGTGCGGTCAATCGTGGCCGGGGCCTCCGGCGGAACTGGAGCCTCCAGTGTGGGCTCGGTCGGGTGCGTGGACTCGGCCGCGGCCGCGATCGCGACGTCGTGGGCGGATCCGGCCGCGGGCGATGCGGACGGAGCCTCGGTCGCGGCGGCATCCGGCAACGGCGCACCGGTCGTCTCCGTCGCGGCCGCCGCGACGGCCACACTCTCGGCGCACGACGCTGTACCCGCATCTATTGGCGGGCCGACGACCGGCGGGACCAGCGACGGGCCGAGGTCTGCGCGGGTGTCGTCCAGCTCGTGCGCGGGCAGCGCCAGAGCCTCGTCGGAGGCCCCCGGTACCGTGCGTCGGAACAGGCCGACGCGAGGACTGCCTGACGGGGCCGCCTGGCCCTGGCCCGCGTCGGTTCGTGTCGCCACTGTGGGACCGGACGTCGCCTGCGCCGGTACGTCCTGCGAGGCAGGGCGGACCTCGGCAACCGACGGGACCGCCGTGCTGGCCGCCGCCAGACCGTCGGGGATCTCGTCGGCCACGAGCGAGGCCGCCGGTGCCTCGACTTGCTCCGCGGGGACGGAATTCGCCGCCGCATCTGGGCCGGCCGCCAGGGCGCCCGCGACAGCCGTCGCGATCAGGTCCCACGACGCGACGACCACCTCGGGTTGCGCGGCGCGATCCAGGCCCGGATCAGGTGTGGTTCCGGCCAGCGAGGCCTCTTCAGCGGCCGCGGGGGCCACCGGCGCGGGCTCGTCGACGACCTCGAGCACGGTACGGTCCGACACGACGTCGTCGACAACGTCGAGCGTGACCGCAGCCGCCGCGACCTCGTCGACGATCTCGAGTGTGACCGCGGGCGCGAGCACCGCAACGTCGGCGGTGGCGTCGAGTGCGGTCGGCGTGGCGGGCCCGGTGTTGTCCAGCACCTCCGGCGCTTCGGCACCGGGCGCCACCGAGGCGACGGTGTCGCCGCCGTCGAGCACGGCCGGAGCGGGCGCCATCGCCGCGGGCTCGTCGACGACCTCGAGCGTGGCTGCAGCCGTCGCGGCCTCGGCGATGATCTCAGGTGTGGCGGCCGCGGGCGCGAGCACCGCAACATCGTCGCCAGTGTCGGGCGCGTCGGGAGCGGGCGCCATCGCCGCGGGCTCGTCGACGACCTCGAGCGTGGCTGCAGCCGCCGCGACCTCGGCGATGATCTGGAGTGCGGCGGCCGCTGGCGAGAGCAACGCAACGTCGTCGCGAGCATCGAAGGCGGCCAGTGTCGGCGCGGCCGGCCCGGTGTCGTCCAGCACCTCCGGCGCTTCGGTAGCGGGCGCGAGCGACGCAACATCGTCACTGGCGTCAAGCCCGGCCGGAGCGAGTGCAACCGCCGCGGGCTCGTCGACGACCTCGAGCACGGCAGGATCCGCCACGACCTCGTCGACGACGTCGAGCGTGGCCGCAGCGGGCGTGAGCAGCGCAACGTCGCCGCTCGCATCGAGGACGGTCGGCGCGGCGGGCCCGGCGTCGTCCAGCACCTCCGGTGTTTCGCCACCGGGCACCGCCGAGGCGACGGTGTCACCGCTGTCGAGCGCGGCCGGAGCGGACGCGACCGTGGTCGACGTCGCCGGCTCGTGTACCGCCGCCTCCGCGCCATCTGTCAGCGCCCCACCCCAGGTCGAGCCGGCCGACGGCTTCAGCCACGGAACGAGCGGGACGAACCGGTCCGGCGAACCGGACGCGTGATCCTCGATCGCCAGCACTTCGACCGACTCGAAGTAGCCGAGCACCTCGATACCGAGACACGCCTTCGGCGTCGCCCCTGTCCGTCCCTCCGCGTCAGCCACGGACACGGGCGACGCGTCCGGGGCCGACTCGGGTCCCACCGGCGGAACGTCGGCCATCGCCGCGTGCGCCTCCGCGGACCCGGCTCCGTCGGGGAGGTCGGTCTCGCCCACGAGGAACCCACGCACGACCTCGCCGGTCTGCCCGGCCGCCACGGCGACGTGCAGACGGAGCGGCGAGGTCAGCCTCGCCGCATCGTCGAGGGCCGTTTGCGGTGCAACTGATGCGAGGGTCGCGGCGACCGCACTCGCCTGTGCGGGAAGCCTGTTCCTCGCCGCTGGCGCGACGCCCGGGTCGGGGTCGGCGAGCGACAGCGGCGCAGCGGTGAGGGCGGCCACCTCGAGCAGCGAGGCCGCGGCCGGAGGCGCCAGGTGCGCCTCGACCGGCAGGGCCTCCGCCGCAAGTCGGGCGGGCGCTGGGACAGGCGACGGCAACGGTGCCGAGCTCAGCGCCAGGGGCGCTGCACCGCGCATCACCTCGTCGAGGCGGCGGCGACGGCGGGCCACACGAGCCGTGCCAGGCGCGACATCCGCGGTGAGCTGACGTTCGGGCGGCGTCGCCACTTTCCTGCGGCGCCGAACCGGCGCCTGGCTTGCCGTGTGCCCCGCCCGCACGGCCGGACGCAGCGCCACCGCGACGCGGCCGACGACCGACGGGTCGAGGGCATGTTCTCGTGCCGATTGCGCCAGGATGTCGCCAAGGGTGGGTGGCGGTGTGGTCTCCGCATCGCCGGCGGCCGGCTGGGCGTCACCGACGGCACTCGGCCCGGACTGCGCGGTCTCTTCCTCCGCAAGTGCGTCCAGATCGATCTCGACGACGAGTTCCTCGACCGGTCCGCCCGCCGACGGGCGGGCTTCCCCGGCCGGCGACGACAATGCCGGGGCCGCCTCCTTCGCCGGCAACTCCGGCCCGGCGGCGGTCTCCGCCAATGCGGCGCGCTCGACGAACTCCGCCAATTCACGCTCGATGCTCGCGCGATCGACGAGCGCGAGCTCGTGGGATGACGCGGGGCCCGGTCTGGCCGGCGCGCCCTCGGACGACCCGCCCTCGGCGTCAACGAGGGCCTCTAGATCGATCTCGACAACCAGGCTCTCGTCGGCGGTGCGGACAGCCGGGCCGGCTTCGGCGTCGCGCGGTGCGAGTACCGGCGCCGCCGGGGCCGACAACTCGCCCGCGACGACCGTGCTCGGCGCCGAGGTGAAGACGGGCGTCGTGTCGCCACCCACGACGAGCGGCAGCGCGTCGTCCTCCAGCGTCGCATCGAGCTCGTCGGTCGGCGCGCCGGCCTTCCCGCTCTCGGCAGCCGCACGCGCCTCCTCCGCCTCGATGTGCCGGAGGCGCGCCAACTCCGCCTCGAGCGCGCGAATCTCGTCCTCTTCGTCGTCGGGGACCTGCGACACCACGCGGAGCATGGGGCGGCGGTGCTCGGGGCCCGTCGGGGAAGGCGTGGCCGGCGGAACCGGCACGACAGTTCCCGGGACGCCACTGCCGGCACCGGCCGCCGCAGACCGTTGCCCCGCCAACCAGTCACTGGCCCGGTCGAAGAACTGCTTCAGATCGGTGCTCGTGGCCCGATAGGCGCGGTCGGCCTTCACCACGTCGTCGAGAGCCACGCCCGCGTCGAGCGCCTTCACGAAGGGCTTGCGCGACTCGACCGGCAACGCGCGCTCGAACCATCCCCGTAGCGCCGGCGAGAGCGGCCGCGCGGTGCCGTCGGGCAGCCGCTCGACGGCGGCCCCGAGGAGGTCCCGCATGCCGTCGGGAAACTCGCGGGCCGTCAGCAGCCGGCCAAGTACGAGTGCGAACACGGCCACGGCCACCTGCACGATGTCGGCGCGGGTGTCGAACCGCGGAATGCCCGCCGAGGGCGGCATCGCGACCCGGAACTCCCGCCAGAGGCGGCTGCGCGGATACTGAAGCTTCTCGAGCGCCGAGCCGAGGACGACATCAACGAGGAGGATGCGTCCGCTCGGCGTGAGGACCAGCCGCTCGAGCCCGATGGCGCCGTGGGTCACCGCGCGTGAGTCGTGCAGCGTGGCGAGCGCCGGCAGGATCTCGCGGGCCACCTGGAGGGCCGTGCCGACGGGCAGACCCACCTCGTGCCGCTCGATGGCGGGCACGATCTCGACCAGCCGGAGACCCTCTACTGGGTCGGCGACCACCGACACGGCGCGCCCCTTGTCGGTGCCCTTCACCTCGAGGCTCCGAACGCGCGGGAACCGGACGTTCCGGAAATTGGAGAGGCGCATCACGCGCTCGCGCAGCACCCCCTCGAAGACCGACAACTCCGGGCACAGCACGAGCCGGTCGACGATGTCGTTCCCCGCCATCTCGCGCAGGCGGACTCCGAGGCCGTCCTTGAAGGACACCGTGCCCTGGAGGGCGCTCGTCGGAGGACTGGACGGGGTTCGCTGGTTCATGGCCGGCGGGGCCACACGATCATTCGCAGAAATCGGCAACTCTGGGCCGATCACGACTTTGCAATCGAGGCGCCAGCCAGGTTGGCAACGGCGTCGGCGGAAGTTCTTGCAATCGCGCGACTTATCGAAAGCCGTGCTGTCGGAGGCCGGCGCAGGTCCCCCGAGGCCCACCGACTTCGTGCACCCTCCGCCAGATCCGTCACCCCGCCGGCGGACCGATAATGGCCCGATGGGTTACCGCGCCGTGTTCCGCTGTGTCGCCGGCTGCCCGGGGGACTACCCCCTGGACGAGGTGCTCTACCGCTGCCCGGCCTGCGGGGGGCTCCTCGAGGTCGGACACGACCTCCCAGCCCTCGCGGCCCGCCCCCCTGCCGAGTGGAAGCGCCTGTTCACGGCGCGCGATGGCGCGGCCGACACGCCGGGTGGATCCGGCGTCTGGGCGCGCCGGGAGTGGGTCTGCCCGGCGGTCAGGGACGAGAACGTCGTCTCGCTCGGTGAGGGGCGGACTCCCTTGTGGCCGGCCGGCCGCCTCGCCCGTGACATCGGCCTCGAGCACCTGTGGATCAAGCAGTGCGGGCAGTCCTACAGCGGGTCGTTCAAGGACCTCGGCATGACGGTGCTCGTGTCGATGGTTCGCCAGATGATCGCCGACGGCCGGCCGGTGCGCGCCGTGGCGTGCGCCTCCTCCGGCGACACCTCAGCCTCGCTCGCGGCGTATGCCGCCGCCGCCGGCATCCCCGCGGTCGTCCTGCTCCCGCGCGGCAAGGTGTCGGTACCGCAACTGTTGCAGCCGCTCGCGGCCGGCGCGCTCGTCGTCTCGGTGGACACCGACTTCGACGGGTGCATGGCGATCGTCGCGCGGTTGGCGGTCGACGAGGGCCTCTACCTCGCGAACTCGATGAACAGCCTGCGGCTCGAGGGGCAGAAGACGGTCCCGATGGAGATCGTCCAGCAGCTCGGGTGGGACGTGCCGGAGTTCGTGGTCATCCCGGGCGGCAACCTGGGCAACGTGAGCGCACTCGGGGCCGGCTTCGACATGCTCGAGGCGCTCGGGCTGATCACGGCCCGTCCCCGCATCGTCGTCGCGCAGGCCGCCGCGGCCAACCCGCTCTACCTCGCCTACACGCGCGGCTGGCGGTTCGAGCCGGTCGTGGCGCGGCCGACCCTGGCCAACGCCATCCAGATCGGCAACCCGGTGTCGGTGGGCAAGGCGATCCGTACGCTGCGCAAGTACGACGGCCTCGTCGAGCAGGCCACCGAGGAGGAACTCGCAAACGCCGCGGCGCGCGCCGATCGGTTCGGGCAGTTCACCTGCCCGCACACCGGCGTAGCGCTGGCGGCAACGATCACGCTGGTGGAGCGCGGCATCATCCGGCGCAACGACCGCGTGGTGGTGGTCTCCACCGCCAACGGGCTGAAGTTCCCCGAGTTCAAGCAGCGCTACCACGAAGCCGCGCTGGGATTCGGCGTGCCCTACGCCAATGCGCCCGTCATGCTGCCGAACGACTACGACCAGGTGCGCGCGGCCGTCGCGCGGCTGGGATGATCGCGTGGCCGCCGAAGCGGGTAGGATAGTCACGATGCCCGCACGTTCCTTCCCGCCCGGTCCGGCGCGCGTCGGTGGTCCGGCCGAGTTGCGCGGCGGGGGCGGCCCGCTGCCGGTGACGCCGCTGCCTCACGTGCCCACCATCCTCGGCGCGAAGCTGCTGGTGGCGGGTGAAGTCCGCGCCGAGCAGGACCTGGTGCTCATGGGGCGCGTCGAGGGCAGCATCGGCGTCCCGAACCACGCCCTGACGATCCACGACGGTGCACTGCTCCGTGGGCCGGCCTTCGCGCGCATCGTCACCGTGTCGGGAACCGTCGTGGGGGACATCACGGCGAGCGAACTGGTCGAAATCCTCCCCGGCGCGTCGGTCACTGGCGATGTCACCGCGCCGCGAATCTACCTCGACGAGGAGGCCACGCTCGTGGGCCGCATCGACATGCGGCGAGCCGACGCGGCCGTTCGCGTGGCGCGCTACCGACTCGACCGGCAGGGCGACTCCGCTCCCCGCTGACCGGCCCGGGCTCGGCAAACCTCCGAGGGGTTGCCTCCGTCTAAGGTCGAGACATGGCGCGTCTGCCACGCCTGGGGCTGATCGCCCTCGTTGCGCTCGCCGCCTTCGCCGGCCGTGCCCACGGCGGCGCCCCCGTCCGTTCCCTCGCCCTCAGCCGACCGCCGGCGGAAACGCCCGTCGTCGACGCCACGCCGATCCCTGAGGCCAGCGCCCTCAAGCTCGACGGCGAACTCACCGACGCGGTGTGGGGGCAGGCCCCCGTGGTCTCCGGGTTCCTGCAGCGCGAGCCCCAGGAAGGTGCGCCCGCCACCCTCGACACCGAGTTTCGCGTCGCCTACGACGACACGCACCTGTACGTCGCGGTCCGCGCGCACGATCCCGACCCCGACCAGCTCGTCGGCATCCTGACGCGCCGCGACGGCCAGTCGCCGTCGGACTGGATCCGCGTCTTCATCGACTCCTACTTCGACCGGCGCACCGCCTTCGAGTTCGCGGTGAACCCCGTCGGCGTGAAGCAGGACCGCTACTGGTTCAACGACACCAGCGACGACGACGGGTGGGACGCGGTGTGGGACGTCGAGGTGCGGCGCGACACGCGGGGCTGGCAGGCCGAGTTCCGCATCCCGTTCTCGCAATTGCGCTTCACCCCCAACGAAGACGGCCGCTTCGGGATCGCGGTCGGCCGCATGGTGGCGCGCACCAACGAGGTGTCGAGCTGGCCGCTGCTCGCGCGCAGCGCCAACGGGTTCGTGTCGCAATTCGGCGAGCTGCGCGGGCTGTCGCTCGCGCGCGCGGCGCACCGGCTCGAGCTCGTGCCGTACGCAGTGGCCTCCGTCACCACGCAACCCACGGGCGACAACCCGCTCGTGCGTGCCACCGACCCCGACGCGGCGCTCGGGCTCGACCTGAAGTACGGCATCGGCGCGGGCCTCACGCTCACGGCCACCGTGAACCCCGACTTCGGCCAAGTGGAGGCCGACCCTGCGGTGGTGAACCTGTCTGCCTTCGAGACGTTCTTCCCGGAGCGGCGGCCGTTCTTCCTCGAGGGCTCCGGCATCTTCCGGCTCGACATGGACTGCGAGGACGACAGCTGCAGCGGCCTGTTCTACTCGCGGCGCATCGGGCGGTCGCCCCAAGGCGCGGCGGACGTGCCCGAGGACGGCTACTCGGCGGCCCCGAGCCAGACGACGATCCTCGGGGCCGCGAAGCTGACGGGCCGGGTCGGGTCGTTCTCGGTTGGGGCGCTCACCGCGTTCACGTCGGAGGAGTCTGCACAGGTGGCGGCCGGCGGCGGCACCCCGCTGCCCGATCAGCCCGTCGAGCCCTTCACGGGCTACAACATCGTGCGCGCCAAGCGCGAGTTCGCCAACCAGTCGTCGATCGGGTTCATGGCCACGGCGACCAACCGGCGCCTGACCGGCACGCTGCCCGACACGCTCGCGGGGTCGGCCTACACCGGCGGGATCGACGCGGACTGGCGGCTGGCGAAGCGGTACCGTCTCTCGGGCTTCTGGGCGGGCAGCCAGGTGAACGGCGAGCCGTCCGCGATCGCCGCGCTGCAGGAGAGCAATCGGCACTTGTACCAGCGGCCCGACGCGTCGCACCTCGAGTTCGATGCGGCTCGGACGTCGCTGAGCGGTCAGGCCGGCGACATCGCATTCAGCAAGATCGGCGGCGAGCGCGTGCGGTTCCGCTCGTCCTACGGCTTCAAGACGCCCGGGTTCGAGATCAACGACCTCGGGTTCATGCGGCGTGCCGACGAGCAGCAGCAGACCAACTGGGTGCAGTTCCGCAACGACCGGCCGTCGACGCACCTTCGGACCTGGCGTCTGAACCTGAACCAGTGGACGGGCTGGAATTTCGACGGCGACCGGATCTACTCCGGCGGCAACGTGAACACGCACTTTCAGTTCCACAACAACTGGAGCACCGGACTCGCGTGGAACTTCAAGGCCCTCACCTTCGACGACCGCGCCACGCGCGGCGGACCGGGCGCACTCGACAACCCGCGGATGGGCGGGTGGCACTACGTCGAATCCGACAACCGGCGCCTCGTGTCCTACGATCAGTTCGCGTTCTACATGGCCGACCGCCACGGGTCCTCGATCGTCGAGGTGAGCCCCGGGGTGTCGGTGCGCCCCACCTCGTCGATGTCGGCGAGCGCGGGATTGCGGTACTCGCGCAACCTCGACGACTCGCAGTGGGTGGAGAACGTGATCAGCGACGCGGGCGACCGCTACGTGTTCGGCCACCTCGACCAGCGCACGCTGGGGCTGCGCTTCCGGCTCAACTACACGATGAGCGCGACGCTGTCGCTGCAGCTCTACGCCGAGCCGTTCGTCTCGACGGGCGACTACACCGACTTCCGGGAACTGGTGGACGGGCGCGCGGACGCCTACGAGGCGCGCTACCGCCCGTTCCCCTACGAGGGCAACCCGGACTTCCGCTACGCGTCCTTCCGCACCACCAACGTCCTGCGCTGGGAGTATCGGCCTGGCTCCACGGTCTTCGTGGTGTGGCAGCAGGGGCGCGAGGACGTGGTCGAGGACGGCCGCTTCAAGGGCTGGTCCGGGCTGGGCGACGTGTTCAACGCGCCGGCGGGGAACGTGTTCCTCGTGAAGGCCGCCTACTGGCTCAACCCCTGACAGGCAAAGCGCTGAAGCGCCGTGCCACGACCGCGTACCCCGGAGGGCACCGCGCGGTCGGTGCCGCGCTCTGCCGGGCACCCCACCGTCGGGCTGTCATCCTGGAGGGCACCGCGCCGTCGGTGCCGCCGCGGGCGGGCAGAGGGGCGTCGTCGGGCGCAGGGGCCCGCCCCAAACGGGGACGCTGTAGGGGCGCCCCCCTTGTGGGCGCCCGAAAGGGGGCGCGGTCGCGTGCTATAGTCGCGTCAGGGTTCGCCATCACGTGACCGCCACGACCGACGTGCCGCCGCCGGCGGCTTCGCCCCCGGTGTCCCGCACCGCCGGGGCGCCAACGTCCCACGCCAGCGTCCGCGAGAAGCAGGGCTACTACAGCCAGCACGCGGCCGCTCTGCGTGCCGAGTTGAGCCGCGCCGTGCCACGCGATCAACTGCGCGCGCTCCACCGGAAGGAGGCCTGGCGCCACCTGCTCGTCGCGGCCCGGCAGTTCGCGGTGCTTGGCCTCTGCACGTGGGGGCTCGTCAGGTTCACCTCGCCGCTCGCCTGGATCCCGCTGGCACTCGTGCAGGGCTTCACCGTGTTCAACTTTACGGTGCTGCTGCACGAGGTGGTGCACCACGCGGTGTTCAACCGCCGTCGGCCGCGCGCCGAACGTGCCCTCGCGTGGGCGTACGCCGTGCCCAGCGGCATCTCCTCCACACAGTTCACGCGCTGGCACCTCGACCATCACGCGGAACTGGGATCCGACGAGGACGACCCGAAGCGCCGTCACCTCTCGCCGAAGCGCAACGCACGCTGGTTCAAGCTGCTCTACTGCACCCCGGCGCTCTTCCCGATGTACTTCCGCGCCGCGCGACTCGAGAGCGCCGCCTACCCGCCCAGCGTGCAGGCGCAGATCCGCCGCGAGCGCCTCGTGTCGATCGCGGTGCACCTCGGCGCCCTCGCAGCGCTCTGGTGGTCCGTCGGCGCGGGCGCCGCACTCCGCGCCTACGTCGTGCCGGTGTTCTTCGTCTTCCCGATCGCCTTCACGCTCAACCGCCTCGGGCAGCACTATGACATCGACCCCAACGATCCGGCGAAGTGGGGCACGCTCATGCGCGGCCACTGGTTCTGGAACCGCGCGTTCCTGAACTCCAACTACCACCTCGAGCACCACTACTTCCCAGGCGTGCCGTTCTACCACCTGCCCGCCGTGCAGGCGGCGTTGGGCCCGTTCTACGAACGGCACGGCATGCGGTGGCAAACGTACCGCGGCCTGCTCTACGGCTGGTTCGTCCAGAACAAGACCCCGCACACGAACTGGGAGCCGGACTGGCACTGATCGGTCTCCGGTTCTCGGTACCCCTGGTCTGACCGTGATCCGTCAGAACGCGGCCAGTTCCTGGTGCCTGGTTCTTCGTGCGGTTGTGAGTTGTGAGTTGTGAGTCTTGAGTTGTGAGTTTTGAGTTGTGAGTGCTGGGGCGACGCTGCGCTTCAGAACTCGTGACTCAGGACCCCAGAACCACTCGACTCAAGGAAGACGCGGTCTAGGCTGATTGTGAGACCGGCAACCCCGCCTGGATCCAGGCGTTGAGGCCGCCGGTGACGTTCGCCACGTTGCTGATGCCGGCGCGTTCGAGCACGCTTGCGGCCACGGTCGACCGGTGTCCACTGGCGCAGATGAGCGCCACCGTGCCCTGCAGCGCGCGAAGTTCGCCAGCGCGTTGCGGCAGTTCCCCCGCCATGATGTGCCGGGCCCCGGGGACGTGTCCCTCTCGCCACTCGGCGAGGGTGCGCACGTCGAGCACGTGCCAGCGTCCCCCACCGTCTCCGTCGAGCCGCGCACACAACTGCCGGGGCGACACCTGCGGGGTTTGTGCCAGCGGGTACCCAGCCCGCACCCACGCCTCGATGCCCCCTAGCAGGTAGCCGCGCACCTCGTCGAGGCCGACCCGGACGAGCGAGCGCACCGCCTGCTCGCGCGCCTCCGCGCTCGCGCCAATCAGCAGGAGCGGCGTGTCGTAGGGCACCACCCACGACGCCCAGGTCGAGACGCTCGAGCCGGCCCCAATGCCAAACGATCCCGGCACGTGACCGGCACCAAAGGCCAATTGGTCCCGCAGGTCGATCACGCGGTGCCCAGTCTCGACGAGCGCGCGGAACTCCTCGACGGCCAGTCCCTCCCCACCCGGCAGCCCGTGCAGCGATGGCGGGCCCGCGGCGTTGAGCGTCTTCATCCGCCGGTAGTAGTCGGGGAACGGCGGGACATCGCCGAGGATGCGCGCGACGAACTGGGCCTCGTCGAGGTTGGGACGCAGGTAGGGGTTGGCCACGCGCTCGAACCCGAGCGTGGACACCGCGCGGCCGCTCATGCCCGCGCCGCACATCGACCCCGCGCCATGCGCCGGGGCGATCTCGAGGCCGTCGGGCAAGCCCGCGAGCGTGTTGCGCACGCTGGCAAACAGCTTCCGCGCGAGGCCGAGCTTCGCGTCCTCGCCGAGCAGGTCGGGGCGACCGAGCGAGCCGACGAAGAGGAAGTCGCCCGACAGCATGACCATCGGCACCTGCGCGGTGCGCGCGGTGTCGTAGACGAGGAACGCGATGTGCTCCGGCGTGTGCCCCGGCGTGTGCAGCACCTCGAGGCGAACCGCGCCGAACTGGATGGCGTCGCCGTCACGCAGCGCCTGATGCGGGAAGGCGGCCTCGTAGAGCTCGCCGGTGTCGTACGCCGAGAGCCCGAGGACGGCGCCCGTGCGTTCCGCCAGCTCGCGGGCGCCCGACGCATAGTCCGCGTGGATGTGCGTCTCGAGCACGTGGGTGATCCGAACGGCGCGGGCCGCGGCGAACTCCAGGTAGACGTCCACGTCGCGGCGCGGGTCGACGATGGCCATCTGGCCAACGCCGTCGCACCCTACCGCGTACGAGTAGTGCGAGAGCCCTTTGTCCTCGATTCGCTCAACGAACATCAGTCCTCCAGGGCCCCGGCGATCCGTGGTGCCCCTGAACGGCGCCTTCCGTACCGGCGCTGTCCCCATCGACGTGCGTGCGCCGACACGTCCGCAGGGCGCCGCTTCAGCTCCGGCCGTGTCTCAGCAGTAGGTGAGGCGGGGCGTCAGCCCAGCCGCATCAACGCCGACAGTCCGGGGCTTCTCTTGTTGGGCGCTCGGCGCTAGGCGCTCGGCTGTTCCTCGGTCAGCTCCGCGAGCAGCGGTGCCAGCCCGCCCCAGGTGTCGGTGTCCTGCGAGAGCAGTGTCGCGAAGTAGAGGCGGACGTCCTCGCGCGGGTAGGCTGCCGTGAGGGCGCGCACGGCCTCGGCCAGCGTTTCCGGTTCAGGACGAGCCACCTGATCGTCGGCGATCAGGCCGTTCTCGTGCTTCACCCCGAGGGCGTCGAGGAAGCTCCCCATCATCGGTCGCTGGTGCACGAGGTGATAGGCCACGAGCAGCCGGTGCGCAAGGGCATCGGAAAGGCGCGACATCCGCGCGAGGTGCGCGGCCCTGCGCTCGAGCGGGAGGCCCACCACCGACTTCGGCCGGAAGTTGATCTGCCGGGCGATGAGGCCGACCGCTTCGGCCTGTTCCGCCAGCGACTGTTCGTCCTCCCAGAACGCGCGGGCGATGGCCTGGCGTCGCTCGTCGGACAAGGACCTCCACAAGGCGGCCGGACGCGGGGTCTCAACGGTGGCAGACATGCACGCTCCACGAGGTCAGGGACGGGACGAACGGCGTAGTGTACCAAACTCCAGGCGGACCCGGAGGTCCGCCCTCCGAATGGCCGTCCAGGAGGATCAGGAGGTCGCCCTCCAGTGTCTCAGCGGACGTCGGTCAGGCGGATCGATCGGCCCACGCGGTCAAACGTGTCGCGGTAGGCCGCGTAGTCCGACGCCGGGACCACCCAGACGTAGTAGAACAGGGTGCCGTCGGCGAGGAAGGTCGTGTAGACCCCGATGCGCTCCTCCCCGCCCACGCCGGAGCGGCCAGTGAGCGGCGTCGCGATCGCCGTCCGTTGGGACAACCGGACGGTCTCCTGCTGCCCCGCGAGGCGCAGTCCCGGGTTGCTCGCCGCGAGGTTGTCGAGGAACTGCCGCGTAGCCGACTCCAGGTCGCGCGTACCGGCGCGGGCCGTGCCCAGCTCCACGCCGTGCGTGAACACGGCCTGCCCGTCGATCTGGCCGTAGGCGTTCCGCGGGACGAACCTGAGCCGGTTGTTGCTCGACATCGCCTGCCAGTTGTCGGGCACGTCCACGGTCAGGACGCTCCCGCCGCGCACGGTCCGATAGCGCGCGGAGGGCAGCGGCACCGGCTCGCCGAGTGTTCCCATCTCGGAGGGGACACCCTCGCCCTGGCTCTTGGCGCGCCGCGCCACCTCCTCGGGCGACGGCGACGGCGGCATGGCCGCCAGCTTCGCCCGGGCGCGCTCGAAATCCTCATCGTCCTGTTCCCGCTCGGCTATCTCGAGCTGCGCCGCCTCCTGCTCGATGTAGGCGGTGCGGTTCCCCGGGTTGGGATGGCTGCTCATCCACTCGGGCGCCCCGCCCGTCGACTCGGCGGCGATCTTCTCGAACATGCGCGCGAGCTGCCGCGGGTCGTACCCGGAGCGCGCCATGAGCTGGGCACCGAGCAGGTCGGCCTGCTTCTCGTACTCGCGGCTGTACTTGAGCAGCACCGTGCCGAGGCCGAACTGCGTGCCGGTGGCGATGGCCTGGCCTGCCCCGCCTCCCACGATGGCGCCCGCGATCACGCCGGCGGCGTTGCCGAGCTGCAGCCAGGGGTTCTGCGCCTTGGTGACGTTGGCGGTGCCGTGCCGCAGCAGCACGTGGGCCAGCTCGTGCGCCATGACGCCGGCCATGCCCGCTTCGGAGTCGGCGGCCTCGATCATCCCGCGGTTGAGGAACATCGGCCCGCCCGGCAGCGCGAAGGCGTTGATCGCCTTCTGATCCACGAGGGTGAAGGAGTACTTGTACTCCGGGTGGTTGAACTCCGGCGGTGCCACGGCGACGAGGCGGTTGCCAACGCCTTCCACGTAGTCGGCGAGCGCCTCGTCCTTGATGAGCGGCATCGCCTTCTCGACTTCGGCGGCCGCCTCGAGCCCCAGCTTCACGTCCTGCTCTGGCGTGAACTTGTTCTTCGGGGCCTGGACACGGGTCTGGCCGCCGAGCTGCGGCGAGAGGACGACCAGGCAGGCGAGCGCGACGGCGAACCTCGAGGGCGTGGGGCCGGGTCGATGCAGCATGGAAAGTCCTGGTCTCGCGACAGTGTCAATTGTCCATGATGTGCGAGGGTCTCGCAATTCTGTACAGTCGTTTCAGACAGTGCGTCTCCGGACCCCATGCCGCTCGTCTCCGACATTCTGATCGTGGGTGCTGGCGCGGCCGGGCTCGCCACGGCGATCTTCGCCGCCCGCGAGCGGCCGGACGCGTCGATCCTGCTCGTGGACGGTGCCCGAACGCTCGGCGCAAAGATTCTCGTGAGCGGCGGGGGGCGCTGCAACGTCACGAACGTGGCCGTCGCCGCGGCGGACTTCAACGGCGGCTCGCCAGCGGCCATCGCGCGCACGCTACGCGCGCTGCCGGTGCCCGACACGGTGGCGTTCTTCGCCGAGCTCGGTGTGACGCTGCACGAGGAACCACTCGGCAAGCTCTTCCCCGACAGCAACCGCGCACGCACCGTGCTCGACGCGCTCGTCACCGAGGCGCGCACGCGTGGCGTGACGATCCGGACCGCGCACCGGGTCGCCGGGGTCTCCCGCACGGCTGAGGGCTTCCTCGTCTCCTCGCCGGCGGGCGACATCCTGACCCGCCGGCTCGCGCTGACGACCGGCGGACGGTCGCTGCCGAAGTCAGGCAGCGATGGCGCCGGCTACGACCTCGCGCGGGAGCTCGGCCACTCGATGATTGAGACGACGCCCGGCCTCGTGCCGCTGGTGCTCGAGGGCGAGCTGCACCGCCGCCTGTCGGGCGTGAGTGTTCCCGTCGAGCTGACGCTGCACGGCGCCGACAGCGCGGCGCCCTCCACGCACGGGGCCGATCGCGCGGCGCCCTCCGGCGCGTTGGACCTGGAGGGCGAGCCGACCCCTGGCGCCAGCGCGACGAGCCCCTCCAGGTGGGGCGTGCGCCGGCGAATCTGCGGCAGCCTGCTGTTCACCCATTTCGGGATCAGCGGGCCCGCGGCGCTCGACATGTCGCGGCACTGGCTGCGGGCGCGGCTCGAGGGCCGGGCGACGGCACTCACCGCGAGCGTCATCCCGGACCTCGACTTCGAGCAGGCCGACGCCGCGCTGCGCGCCCTCACGGTGGCGCACCCGCGAACGCCGGTCGTCCGGGCCATTGCCCGGCTGCCGGCAGCCGACGGCCTGCCCGCGTCGGTGGCCTCGATGATCGCGGTGACCGCGGGCGTGCCGGCGGATCGCACGCTCGCCGCGCTGACGAAGGCCGAGCGGCGGGCGGTGGTGCATGCCCTCACCGCCCGGCCGATGGACGTCGTAGACAGTCGGGGCTACAACCACGCCGAGGTGACGGCGGGCGGCATCACGCTGGCCGAGGTCGATCCCGCGACGATGGCCTCGCGCGTGTGCCCGGGGCTGTTCCTCGCGGGAGAAATCCTCGACGTGGACGGCCGGCTCGGCGGCTTCAACTTCCAGTGGGCCTGGGCGAGTGCGCGCGCTGCGGCCCTCGGCGTGACGCGGTCGCTCGCGTGAGTTCCATCCCGGCGAATCGGGACATCACGACCCGTCGCGCCGCCCCTGAGACATGGCTGCGGTCTGCACGAGCCCATCGTCTGTCCCACCGCGTCAGTTCGTGACGCGATGCCAGCCGGGCGACGGACGCAGCGGGCAGCCCTCACGCGCGTCTGAGATCCACGGTCTGGGCCTGTATCGCGAGCCGCCGCACCGGCGGGGTGAGCAGGCTGCCAACCTGGCGCACGAAGTAGTCCTTCACCAGCGTCCAGTCCCGCGGACCTTCCCGTGGCAGCGGTGCCTCCCTGTCGGCGTCGTCGAAGTACGTCAGCGCACGCAGCAGGAGACCCTCGTCGAGGGGGCCGTCGTAGACCCGGCGCATGGCCGAGAGCGCGGCGATGATCCCGAGACGCTGCTGCTCCAGCATCACGTACAAGTCGAAGAAGTCGCGCCGAAGCCCCCGGTCGAGAATCGTGTGCAGCTTGGTGGCCAGGACGCCGGTGACGTCGAGGCGCCGGTCCTCGGTGTGCGGCGCGAGCCGCGCGAGGACGAACGCCGAGACCTTGATGCCGTTCCAGAGCAGGTGGACGGTGTCAGCCGAGCGCTCCTGCACCTCGACGATGCCGCGCCGGCGCAGCTGCTCGACGAAGTCGTCGAGGCCCGCGGGCGACTCCACGCCGAAGTCCACGTCGCGGCTCGGACGGTAGGGCGCGAAGCACCGCACCGCTTGGCCGCCGATGACGAACCAGTGCGGGAGATCGTCGACCGCGCCCGCCAGAGCCTCCGGGATCACCTGGTCGGGGCGGTAGGGGGCGTTCATCGGACCCCGCGCACGCGCAGGACGGCGTCGAGCAGCCCACGGCTGCGCGGTCGCCAGCCCGGGAGGTACGACGCCTGGTACAGGTCGAGCCACGGCAGTCCCGCAGCAAAGCTCGCCGCCGCCAGCGAGCCGTGGTTGAGGCAGTAGAGAACGAGCTGTGGACCGGGCACCGGGCCG
>Ga0079037_100000076_pt1 | contig 31167 bp, 28 predicted proteins | sample Mud3Dept4metaG_FD_71479 | JGI IMG/M metagenome (GOLD analysis project Ga0079037, IMG submission 71479) | Freshwater wetland microbial communities from Ohio, USA, analyzing the effect of biotic and abiotic controls - Mud 3 Core 4 Depth 4 metaG | ecosystem: Environmental > Aquatic > Freshwater >... | reverse complement strand
GCCTTCGTGTTCGGCCTCATCATCGTCTTCCTCGTGCTTGCCGCCCAGTACGAGTCCTGGACTTTGCCCGGTTCCGTGATGATGGCCGTACCATTCGGGATCCTGGGCGCTTTGACAGCAAACTGGCTGCGGGGCCTGGAAAACGATGTCTACTTCCAGATCGGCCTTCTCGTGCTCATCGGTCTCGGAGCGAAGAACGCCATCCTCAGGGTCTCCTTTGCCGTGGAACTCCGGCAGCAGGGGCTTTCGATCATGGAGGCCACGATCCAGGCAGGCGAACAGCGCCTCAGGCCCATCATCATGACATCGCTCGCCTTCGCGTTCGGCGTGTTGCCCCTCGCAACCGCCATGGGCGCAGGCGCCAACGCGCGCCATTCCATCGGCACAGGCATCATCGGCGGCATGATCGGTGAGACCACACTGGCCATGCTCTATGTGCCGTTGTTGTTCTATATCTTTGACCTGCTTAGCGAACGTTCCAAGGCGAAGAAAGAAGCAAAATCGGGCGAGAAAGCCCTTGCCGAGGGAAGCACGGTGAAAGATGCTTCACAGGGTACGACGGAGGAGAACTGACGTGCGCGGCCTCATCCTTCTGGCAGTCGCTCTTCTGCTCACAGGCTGCATGGTCGGCCCCGACTACGTGCGACCCAAGGTCGATGTGCCGGCCGCCTTCAGGTACGAGGAAAAAGAGGCGCAGGCAACCGCCAATATCGAGTGGTGGAAGCAGTTCCAGGATCCGGTACTCGATGCGCTGACTAGTGAAGCGCTTGCCAACAACAAGAACGTTAAGATCGCCGCAGCCAACATCGAACAGGCTGCGGCAGTACTCACGCAGGTCCGATCACCGCTTTTTCCGCAGGCCACATACGGCGGCAGCGCCGCGCGTGAGCGCGCAACCGAGGCCGGTGCCACACCGCTTTCTTCCCTCGTGACGAATCCCCAGAGTTCGTACCAGGCCCTTGCGAGCGCGAGTTGGGAGATCGACCTGTGGGGCCGTATCCGTCGGCTCTCTGAGTCTGCGCGAGCAGACCTCCTCGCAACGGAGGAGGCATGGCGCGGCGTGATCCTTTCCCTCGTTGCGTCCGTGGCAAGCAACTATATCCAGCTTCTTGGCCTCGACGAGCAACTCCTCGTATCGAAACGGACCCTGGCGACCTACGCCGAATCGGTCAGGATCTTCGAACTGCGTTTCAAGTATGGCCAGGTGTCCCAGATGACCGTTGAGCAGGCCCGTTCTCAATACGAGACTGCCGCAGCAGCCATCCCACAGATAGAAACGCAGATCGCGCAGACGGAGAACGCCCTGTCGATCCTGCTCGGCCGCAACCCCGGGCCCATCCAGCGCGGCAAGACGATTTATCAACTGGTGCTGCCTGCCGTGCCCGCCGGCCTACCCTCAGATCTCCTCTCCAACCGGCCCGACATACGTGAGGCAGAACAGAACCTCATCTCAGCGAATGCCCAGATCGGTGCAGCCAGAGCACTTTACTTTCCAACGATCTCCCTGACGGGGGAATTCGGCTACGCAAGTGCAGACCTCTCCGATCTTTTCAAGGGCTCTGCCCGCACCTGGACGTACGGCGGTTCTATCACAGGACCGATCTTCACTGCTGGTGCGATCTCCGGCCAGGTACAACAGGCAGAGGCAGCGCAGAGGGCAACACTCTATACGTATGAACTGACCATCCAGAGTGCGTTCGCCGACGCGGAGAACTCATTGGTTGCACGCCAGAAGCTTAGCGAGCAGGTCCAGGCACAGCAGCGCCTCGTCAAGGCAAACAGTGAATATGTGCGTCTTGCGCGTCTCCAGTATGATGGAGGATATTCGCCCTATTCGACCGTGCTCCAGGCTGAGCAGCAGCTTTTTCCTTCGGAGCTCAACTATGCCCAGTACCGCGCCGCACTCTTCAGTTCTCTCGTGAACATCTATAAGGCCATGGGCGGGGGCTGGCAGGCAGTGACCGCGTCGGCTGAAGAAAAACGCTAATACCGATTCCTCTTGCTTCTTTGATTTGGCTGATTGTAATTGTTGCTCACTGGTTACCGATCACCGATAACTGTCTGTTCCCCGCGTCTCCCTCTCCCCGTGTCACCTTGTCTCCGCGTCTCCCCGTCGCCGCATCTCACTGATCACTGATCACTCTTCACTCTTCTGTGCTGTTCACTGTTTACTGTTTACCGATCACTGATGACCGATCACCGTCGTTACTGTCCTTTCCCTCCCACGATGATCTCAGGGATGCGCACGGTCGGCTGGGCATCAGATACAGGCACACCCTGGCCATCTTTTCCGCACGTGCCCAGCGCAAAACCAAGGTCGCTTCCAACCATGTCAATGTCACGCAGTACCTTGGGTCCATTTCCCATCATGGTCGCATTCCTTATCATGGGCCCGACACTGCCCTTCTCGATCAGGTAGCCTTCCTGTATCTCAAAGACAAAGTCACCGCGCACAGTGTCCACCTGCCCTCCGCCCATCTTCTTAACGAGCACGCCCTTGTCGACCGATGCGACGATCTTCGCGGGGTCATCGTTGCCGGGCAGGATCATGGTGTTGCTCATCCTGGGAATGGGCTTGAAGCGGAACGACTCGCGCCTTCCGCTTCCCGTTGATACCTTGTCAAACTTGAGCGCATGGAAACGGTCAAACAGGTAATTCTTGAGAATGCCGTGTTCAACGAGTACTGTTCTCTCCGAAGGCGTGCCTTCGTCATCGAACGCATATGTTCCGCGCATGTGCGGGATTGTCTTGTCATCTACAATACTGATGAGGCTGCTTGCCATCGACTCTCCCAGCATGCCTTTGTAACAAGAGAGCCCCTCCATGGCAAGATCAGCCTCCAGCCCGTGCCCTATGGCCTCGTGAATCATGGTGCCGCCCGCCTCTGATGCAAGCACGACGGTCCTGGGACCCATGGGCGCCTCGATGGCATCGAGAAGTCCCGCAAGCCTCGTCACAGTGGTGGAGACGAACTCCTGCACCAGCTCTTCGGTAAAGAACTCGAAGCCGTAGAATCCGCCGGTCACGTCATAGGCGGTCTGCATCTGGTCGTTCGCTTCACCTATGACGAGAAGCGTGAGCACAAGCTGCGTCCTCTCATCAGAGACGGGCGCCCCCTCGCTGGGCGTGATCCTGATCTGCTGCTTGGTGTCGCGGTAGACGACGCGCACCTGTTTGATTCTTTTCTCCATTTTCCGGGCAGCTGCCTCTACCTGTCGCACGAGTGCCACTTTCTTCTCTATCTCCACGCCCTCCGGGTCGACCCTGAGAGGAAAAGGGTAGCGTCCTTCGATAACGGAAGCCTGCGTTATCCGCTTCTCTCCTTCTTCACCCGCAGCCCGTCCCAGGTCGCGCGCAAGGTCCAGAACGTGTCCAGTGTCCGTGGACGTGGTGGACGCAAGAAACGTCTTCCATGGTGTGATCACGCGCAGGCCCACCCCTTGATCAAGCCCCTTCTCAAGTTTCTCTATCTTTTCCGACTCCACCTGTATCTGCGTGTAGGTCCTTCGCTCTGAAAACACGTCAGCATACAGGGCGCTTCCGCGCAGCAGGGCTGCAAGAATTCTAGTCTCGTCGAGCACCATCCACCCCCTCAAACGTGATACCGTATCTTCGCATATCCTCCATGATAGCCTGCACGGTCTCTTCCAGGCTCGAGGGATAGGTGAGCTCAACCTCCCCCCGCTTGCCGTCAAACACGGTGATCAGGGCCACCTCTTCGTACGATTCCAGTATAGCCTTAAAGAACCCTATGGCGTCCCTGTTCATAATAACCCGTTTACTGCTTTCCATGCACCTGCTCCTTGAGAAACGCAAACATGCGCTCGTACACGTGTGGCTCGAGCTCCTCCGCGCGCACGGAAGGCGGAAAGCCCATATGTGCGTAAAGACTCTTCACAACGTCAGCGGAATAATAGCCTTCGAGAGAATGTTTCAGATATTTTCTCTTATATCTAAAGCAAGTATGTATAAATTCTATAATTTCTGGATCAGGTCTTCTCATTTCCTCCCTGAAATCAATTGAAACAAGCACACTCTCCACTTCCGGCGGTGGGATGAAGAGGCCGGGCTTTAGTCTCATGCGGAGTCTGATCGAAGCGTAGAGCTGAAAGACGACGGACAGCGCGCCATAACTTCTCGAGCAATGCTTACTCACGAGGCGCTCCCCAACCTCTTTCTGCATGGTGAAGTGTGCAGCGGTCACATGCTCCATCTCATCAAGGACCTTGAAGAGTATGTCTCCCGTGATGTGATACGGAATATTCCCGATTACTTTTATCTTGCCGTCTATCCTGTCCTGGGCCAGTGAAGCGAAGGAAATGTCGAGGGCGTTACCGAAGATGACCTGCACGTTCTCAAACTCCCTCTCAAGGCTTTCGAGGAACGGAGTGAACTGGCGATCCAACTCTACAGCGTAAACGAAACGCGCATGCCGCGCGAGCACCCGCGTGAGATCTCCCTTTCCGGCGCCTATCTCCACGACGGTGTCGTCAGGGGCGATCCCTGTCAGCCTGACCAGCTTGTTGAGAAGATTCTTATCTCTGAGAAGATGCTGCGATAGACTCTTCTTCAGGGGCACGTTAGCTCCTCTTCATGCGTGAAAAGCCCCTCACTGTCTCGGAGGAGAACAGGTTCCTCACTGCATAGAAGTGGCCGGTGACGGCAACCATAGCTGCGTTGTCAGCGCAGAGACTCGCGGAAGGAAAGAAGACCTTCACCCCCTTCTCCGCTGCCCGTTCAAGAAAAAGCGCCCTCAGCCGTCCATTTGCCGCTACACCGCCGCCCACGACGATGCGCTCGAGACCAAGATCCCGGGCAGCTTTCATCGTCTTGCGGCAGAGAACGTCGCACGCGGCTTCCTGGAATGCTGCAAGCAGATGTGGGCGTGTTTCGTCCGTCACACCCTGATTCTTGACAACATTGACAAAGGCCGTTTTCAGACCGCTGAATGAAAAGTCGTAATTGTTCTCATCGGCCATGGGGCGCGGAAAGGCAATGAACCCGGGATCACCGCTGCGAGCCTGCTCTTCCACGATTCCTCCCCCGGGGTACCCCAGGCCGAGAAACTTCGCAATCTTGTCGAAGGCCTCTCCTGCTGCGTCATCTTTGGTTGAGCCGATGAGCCGGTATTTGCAGGGCTCTTGAAAATGAAGAAGGAGCGTGTGCCCTCCCGACACGATCAGGGCGATGAAGGGAAACTCAGGCTCCTGCTCCAGGAATATGCTCATCGCGTGCGCCTCCACGTGGTTGACCGCCACCATCGGTTTGTTTCTGGAGAGCGACAAGCCTTTGGCAAACATGAGCCCGACGAGCAACGAACCGATGAGTCCGGGACCATTGGTACACGCCAGGCAGTCTATCTGATCGAGCGATAGACCCGCCTCAGAGAGAGCGCGGCGGTATATGACGTCAACCAATTCCACGTGCTTGCGCGACGCAATTTCCGGCACGACCCCGCCAAACAGAGAGTGGAGTTCGACCTGGCTTGAGACGACGTTGGAGAGGACCTCTTTGCCGTCTCTCAGGAGAGCGATCGAAGTATCATCGCAGGATGTATCGATACCGAGGATAACCATGAAAAGCAGTGATCAGTGGCCAGTGATCAGTGGCCAGTGAAAAGCGTCAAAATGTCGTTGTCGTGTCCTCACGTTCTTGCCACCAGCCACTATACACTAAACACTAATCACCGTTTTTCAGAACTGGTCCCAGTTGATCTTTACCTTGGCCTGTTTTTTCAGATCTTCCTTGAAGGCGCTGAGAAACTCTTCTCTTTTCTTGGCCGCAAAGCTCTGTTTGTAAGCTTCCTTCTCCTTCTCCCACTGGGCTTGGTCCGGCTGCTTTTCTTCAATAAACGAAAAGACGTAGTAGCGATTGTTGAGCTCGACAGGTTTCTCGTAGACCTTTCTTTCAGGAGAAAGAAGCAGGATGTCCGCATTCTCCTTGGATATCGGGCCCAGGTTCGGGATGACGGGACTCGTGCGGGGCATCAGGCCCGTCTCCTTGGCGTACTTCACCGACTTGTCCTTGACCACTTCTTCGGCCTTGGCCCGCGCCAGCACCTTTGCCCGCTCGTTTGTTATACGAGCCTTGATGACCTTCGCAGCCTCTTCCTTGCTGAGTGGCTTCGACTCCTGCTTGTCAGTCACCTGGAATATGTATGACTTCGTTCCCTCACGTATGGGCAGCGATATGTCGCCCTTGGTCATCGATTTTAACCATGTGTCTGCCTTCAGCTGCGTGAGGCGCGCTAATGCGTCCCTCTCTCCCATGCTCCCCATGTCCACGAAATTCAGACCCCTTGACTTTGCATACGCAGCCAGGTCCTTTTCCTTCAGCAACTCCATGTATGCCTGATCATCCCTGACCGGGCTCTTTTCGTCTATCACCACATACTGCAGCTTGTAGACGGGGTCAGTCTTGTGCAGCGCCTTTTCTTTCTCGTACGTTTCTTCTATCTCTTTCTCGTCTACGCGCACCTGGTCCCTGTAATCCACGGGGTCAAAGACTGCGTACCCAAGCCTCACCTGCCCCCGTTCCTTTGCGTAGCCTTCGCGCACGTCACGCTCTGAGAAAAGCACACCGTTGTCTTCCAGGATGTGTAGCATCTTTCCCGCCGCGAGGTTCTGCCGCTCGCGCTCCTCGAACGCCTTCGGATCGAGCCCGTTCCTCTTCAAGACTTCCATGTAGGCGCTTTCGTTGAATTTGCCGTCCCTCTTGAACGCGTCCATGCTGCCGAGATACTCTGAGAATTCCCTGTCGGACACCCTCACGTTCAATTCGTTGGCCTTCACAAGCAGCAGGTACCTCTCGACGAGCTGATTCATGGCCTGTTCCTTCAGCTTCAGCTCAGCGAGCATTTTGTCGTCGAGCCGCTCCCTGTAAATCATACGGTAGAAATTGAGCAGGTTCTGGTATGATTGCTGATACTCTGCAGCAGAAACCTTATACGGACCGACCACCGCGACCGTCCTGTCTGAATCTCTGAAAGAACCCACGCCCCAGAAAATGAACACGATGATGATGAGCCCGAACATGGCCTTTATGAAGTAGCCGGTGGCGTGTTTGCGCATGAATTTTAGCATTGCCGCTCCATTTCTGTTGATTTGAACACACTAACATAGTATATTAGGTCTGATTTTTCAATAGCTTTCAGACATTTCAACAGGTTACGCAAGAGGTTACGAATGTTCAACTCGATGTTTGGATGGCTTTCAAAAGACCTTGCCATAGATCTGGGCACTGCCAACACTCTGGTATACCTCAAGGGTAGAGGGATTGTCACCAACGAGCCTTCCGTCGTCGCAGTCCACCGCGATCCCCGTGGCGCGAAACGTGTCATCGCAGTCGGCGAAGAGGCAAAGCGGATGCTCGGCAAGACGCCTGGCAGTATTATTGCCATACGTCCGCTCAAGGATGGCGTCATAGCAGATTTTGAAATCACGGAGGCGATGCTCAAGTACTTCATTCAGAAGATCCACAACAAGAAATCGTATGCGCGGCCGCGTATAGTGATATCGATTCCCTCCGGCATTACGCCGGTTGAGAAGCGGGCGGTCAAGGAATCTGCGGAGTCAGCCGGAGCTCGCGAGGTCTATCTGATAGAAGAACCGATGGCAGCGGCGATAGGCGTGGGTCTGCCCATAACGGAACCGAGCGGAAACATGGTCGTCGACATCGGCGGGGGCACAACCGAGGTGGCTGTCATCAGCCTCGCAGGCATTGTCTACTGTAATTCGGTGCGCATCGCGGGAGACAGGATTGACGAGGCGATCATCCAGTACATAAAACGGAAATACAACCTGCTCATCGGCGAACGCACTGCCGAGCAAATCAAGATCGAGATCGGTTCCGCGTATCCTTTTGCCAACGAGCACGAGATGAACATGGAGATCAAGGGACGCGATCTCGTCGGAGGCATTCCAAAGACCCTGGAGATATCTTCGAAGGATATACGTGAAGCCATTGCGGAGCCGGTCAACGCCATCGTCGACTCCGTCAGGATAGCGCTTGAGCGCACACCCCCGGAGCTGGCTGCGGACATCGTGGACAAGGGCATTGTCCTGTCCGGTGGTGGAGCACTGTTGAAGAACCTCGACATGCTCATCAAGGAGGTGACACGGTTGCCCGTGATTGTCGCAGACAATCCGACTACTGCGGTGGTGGAAGGGGCAGGCAAGGTTCTTGACGAGATGACTCTCCTCAAAGAAATAGCAGCGAAGTTTTAAGAAGAGGAGCATTGAAGGGTACTCTTGTAGTTATTGCGGCGGTCGTTGTTCTCGCGTTCTCATTCCTTCTCTTTACCAATATCAGCATCTTTGCGAACACCTACTCAAAAACAAAGGTCTACGTATCAGATCTCGTTGGCCCGACACTGAAAGTGGTCGGCGCTCCCCTTCGATTTACGGCGGGGCTCTTCGACAAATACGTGGATCTCGTGGGTGTGAAAGAAAGAAATGCCGAGTTGAAGAAGAAGCTGGAAGTCATGCAGTTGCAGAACCAGAAGGTCCCTGAACTGCAGAAAGAGAACGAGCGGCTGCGCAGCCTGCTCCGCTTTATGGAACAGCGTCCGGCTACGATGACTGCGGCACGCGTGATCGGTGAAGACGTCACAAACTGGTTCAAGTGCATCATCATAGACAAGGGGCACGGAAGCGGCATCAGGGAGAAGATGCCTGTGGTCACCGCGGACGGCGTGGTCGGCCAGGCGGTAGAGGTGAACCAGTGGCATACGAAGGTGATGATAATCAATGATACCAATTCGGCGATAGACGTGTATGTGCCGGGAAAGCAGACACGAGGAGTGATAGAGGGAACTGGCCGCACTACGTTGAAGATGAAGTACGTTCTGAAAAACGATGACCTTGAGCCGGGAGACAAGCTCGTCACTTCGGGGAAAGATGGGATCTATCCGAGAGGTCTTCCTGTTGGCGTCGTAATAGCAGCAAACAAGAACGTGGTGGGCCTCTTTGCAGAGGTGGAAGTGATGCCCTTCAACAACTTCAGGAAGCTGGACGAAGTCCTCGTAGTGAGACGATGATCAAGAGAAGCGTTGTACTCTTCTGCCTCATGCTGCTCGTGGTCTCCGAATCAGCTCTCTTCTCTTTTCTTCCCATGGAGTCTTCGAAGCCGGACGTGGGCATCCCTTCTATCATTTACGCGACGTTCTTTCTGGGTCCCGTTGAAGGACTCGTCACTGCCTTTCTATTCGGGTTCACCCAGGAACTGCTCTCGTCGGGCCCACACGGGGCCCTGCTTTTCACCAAGATCTTTATTTTTGTCTCCTGCATCTTTCTGCGGAGCAAGCTCTACATAGAATCTCAATACCTGTTTGCACTCGTCTCTACGGTCCTTGTTCTTGTTGAATCGATCCTGTTCGTGGCACTGGCATTTTTCGCAAAAGGTGAGACAGGCGCTATCGTAACCGTTCTCAAGTTCTGCCTGCCCAATGGTGTCTTTACCGGAGTGGTTGCGCTCTTTCTTTTCCCCGTGCTGGAACGGCTGAAGCTCAAGCCATATGCAGGAGTCTGATATATGGAACCTCTAAACGAAGGCAAATTCAGGTGGTGTAAGCGGATAATCCTGCTTGCCCTCATCGTTCTCTGCATGCGTCTTTTCGACCTGCAGATATTGAAGGGCGATGATATGAGGAAGCTCTCCGAGCAGAACAGGGTGCGCATCAAAAAGATTCTTGCCCCCAGGGGCATGGTCTACGACCGCAACGGGAAGGTGGTTGCCGATACCCGACCTTCGTTCAACCTGTACGTCATCCGGGAGGACATCAGGGATTTCAATCAGACTGTTGATGGTCTTGCAAAGCTGCTTAGATTGGATAGGGAGGAAATCATAACAAAGTTAAAGGAAGCCAGGGATTACCCCTCCTCCTTTCCGGTCAAGATCGAGTCAGACCTCAACATGGACCAGGTGGCAAAGGTCGAGGCAAACAAGTTCTATTTGCCGGGTGTAACAATCCAGATTGAACCAAAAAGAAATTATCCGTACGGGATCATGCTCGCACACGTGCTCGGGTACGTCTCCGAGGTGAGCAGTGAAGAACTGAAGACCAAGGAATACAAAGAGTACGCGCCTGGTGACTACGTTGGAAAGTTCGGCCTGGAGAAGCAGTATGAACAGTACCTGCGCGGTATTGACGGCGCACAACGGGTGGAGGTAGATGCGACCGGCCGGGAGGTGCGTGTGCTCGACACGCGGGATCCCATCGCGGGAAACAGCCTTCATATCAACATAGACATGGACCTCCAGGTGGCGGTAGAAAAAGCGTTCGAAGGAAAGAAGGGAGGATGCGTGGTGTCAGACCCGAAGACGGGAGGGGTGCTCGCACTCGTGAGCCGGCCCGCGTTCGATCCGAACAAGCTCTCGTCAGGCGTCACCAAGGACTACTGGGCGCAAATCTCGAATGACAAAACACATCCCTTGCAGAACCGGTCAACGCAGGGCAGGTTCCCTCCCGGCTCCACGTTCAAGATGGTACCCGCGTTAGCAGCCCTGGATAAAGGCATCATCAACGAGCATACCTCCTTCTCCTGCTCCGGCGGGTTCTTCTTCGGCAACCGGACCTTCAAGTGCTGGAAGAAAGGAGGGCATGGCTCGGTGGCGGTCCGCAGGGGGATCGTCGAGTCCTGCGACGTCTTCTTCTACAACACAGGGCTCAAGGCTGGTGTTGACCGCATTCACGACATGGCCAAGATCATTGGACTCACCAAGCTCACCGGAATCGACTTGCCGGGCGAGAAAGCGGGTCTCGTCCCGTCCACCGAATGGAAACAGAAGACGTTCGGGGAGAAGTGGTACGAAGGTGAGACCGTCTCGGTGGCGATCGGCCAGGGCGCAGTCTGGTTGACACCAGTCCAGCTCATGCAGCTTGCTGCCTTCATCGCCAATGAGGGGGTTACGTTCAAACCCCAGATCGTCAAGAGGGTGGTCGCGCCCCAGGGAAAAGTCCTCAAGGTGTTTGAGCCTGTCATGTCCGCCAACGCAAACATAAGCAAGCAGGCCATTGCGCTGGTACGGGACGCGATGAAGGGCGTGGTGAACGAGCCGGGCGGTACCGCCTATGCGTCAAGACTGCAGAACATCAACATGAGTGGCAAGACCGGGACCGCGCAGTCAACCTCTGCAGGCCTGGGAAAGGGTGACCACGCCTGGTTCGTTGCGTTCGCGCCGCACGAAAACCCCGCGCTGGCTATGGCCGTGCTCGTCGAGTACGGCGGTCACGGCGCATCAGCATCAGCGCCCATCGCCAAGATTATCACACAGAGCTATCTGAATAGAGAACAGAAGGAAGTGAAGTCGGCCAAGCTAGATGCACATCGATAAGAGACGTTTCTATCACCTGGACTGGTACCTCATCTGCAATGGCTTCGCCCTCATCGCAGTCGGCATGCTCAACCTCGTCAGCGCCACGCGTTCAATAGACAGCGGCCCGTATAACCTGCTCATCAAGCAACTCGCTGCTCTTCTCGTGGGTCTCGTGGCCGTCGCTATTGTCCTGGCCTACGACTACCGCCTCATCGCGGGGTACAGCAAATACCTGTACGGGATCACACTGGCACTGATTATCATTGTGCTCATCCTTGGGACCATAGCCGGCGGCGCAAAACGGTGGCTTACTATTGCGGGCTTTGCCTTCCAGCCCTCAGAGCTCATGAAGCCGGTGATGGTCCTCTTGCTTGCCACCATGTTGCATCAACGGAAGAGGGAAGGCGAACCACTCACATTGAAAGATATCATGCTTCCACTCGTCCTGATTTTTGCACCCTGCGTACTCATACTGAAACAGCCTGATCTCGGAACAGCGGTTGTCCTTCTGCTCTCATGTATGTGCATGCTCTGGTTCGTGGGCATCACGAAATCGGCGTATGCCGTTCTTCTCGGCCTGAGCGCCGCATGCGTGCCGATCTTCTGGAAGTACCTGATGAAGCCGTACCAGAAGATGCGCATATTGAGCCTGCTCTATCCTGATCTTGACCCTTCCGGGTACGGGTACCATTCGATTCAGGCAAAGATTGCAGTGGGTTCGGGCGGCTTTCTGGGCAAAGGGTATCTCAACGGGACTCAGCACAAGCTCCACTTCATACCGGAGCATCACACTGACTTCATATTTACCGTCTTCGGGGAGGAGTGGGGCTTCATCGGCTCCATCCTTCTCTTCCTTCTCTTCGTCTCTTTCATGCTCCGCTGTCTGAAGATCTCCCGCAATACGTCAGACGAGCTGGGGGCATCCATCGCCTTCGGTATCACCTCAGTCATCTTCATTCAGTTCACCATTAACATTCTCATGGCGATAAACCTCGCACCCGTCGTCGGGATACCACTCCCGTTCATCAGCTACGGCGGCTCTTCCCTTATCTCCAGCCTCATAGGGGCCGGCCTCATTCTGAACGTGAACATGCGGCGATATATGTTCTAGCAAGACCAGTGATCGGTGATCAGTAAGGGCGACCGGGGACCGGAGACGGGAAGCCAGTGAGCAGCTACCAGTTATCAGGGAGCAGTGAGCAGTAAAACCAAAGAAACCGCATGATCAGATAGGCGAAACAAACCAGAGAAATGCTAGGCTGCCCGGTTCGCGGGCATTACCCGCACAAAAATGTCAACGAGGTTCGGGTCGAACTGTGTACCCGCGCACTTCTCTATTTCCCTGAGGGCATCCTGACTATCTATCGCCTTACGGTACGGCCTGTCGTGGGTCATCACGTCATAAGCATCGGCGATGGCCAGTATGCGTGAGATGAGCGGGATGTGTTCCCCCTTCAGTCTTTTCGGATAGCCCGTGCCGTCCCACCATTCATGGTGCGCAAGTAACGCTTCCCCGATGTGGGCCAGTTCAGGGGTCGATTCCACTATGCGATGCCCGATCTCCAGGTGCGCCTGCATGGCCTCCCACTCCTCGGGAAGGAGACGGCCCGGTTTGCCCAGGATCTGATCGGGTATGGCTATCTTACCTATGTCGTGAAGCATGGCAAGGAGCGACAGCTCATCCAATTTGTCTTCCGGCAAGGAGACGGCACGGCCCACTTCCAGGGCGACGCTCTTAAGTCGCACCGCGTGTTCCTCCATCTCGTGGCTTCGTTCCTGTATCGTTTTCTGAAGCGAGTAAATGATCGCACTCCGGGTGCTCTTGCGCTCCATCAGTTTATTGCGGTACATGCGGTCTTCTGCTGTCTTGAGCACCTCCTGCAGGTCCTGGTCGGCCTTCTCTTTCGTGGCAATCCCAAGGGCTATTGAAGGCTGTATGGGCGCCCCGTTTGATTCACTGCAAAATTTTCTCACTCGCTTTGCGAACTCCTGGGCAATCGCTTCCGTAGTCTTCGGCAGGAGTACCACGAATTCGTCACCGCCCCAACGGGCGACCATGTCCTCCTTCCTGCAAGCGCCCTTAAGGGCCAGGGCGATCTTGCGGAGCAGCGTATCCCCTTCCTGATGGCCGAACACGTCGTTGACGAGCTTGAGCCCGTTCACGTCCCCCATGATAAGGCTCATGGGAAGTTCTCTGTATGTGTCGAACCTCCGGAGCTCCTCCTCAAAGTAATCGCGGCTGTATAGGTCCGTCAGTCTGTCGTGGAAGCTCAGGTACCGTATCCGCTCCTCTGCTGCCTTGCGCTCCGTGATATTCCTGAGAACAAAGACCATTCCGGTGGGTTCTCCCTTGTAATCCTTTATCGGGGCAGCATTGTAATCAACCGGTATCTCAATCCCTTCCCTGTTGCTCAACACCCCTTCTTCGACAACGCTTGAGAAAACAAAATCCTTGTCCAGCCGTCCGTTTCCCTGGATGATACTGCAGATTTCGCTTGCTCTCCGCCCGACCGACTCCCTGAAGCTCCACCTGGTGAGGGCCTCGGCAGCCGCATTCATGAATGTGACGCGCCACCCAACGTCTACTGTGATGACCGCATCCGCTATACTCGTAAGCGTAGCTCTCAGCCACTCTTCCCTCTCCCGGGAAATTTTTTCCTTCTGGTACTTGTAGAGTGCCATCTCGATGGATATCTGCAGTTCACGTTCGTTGAATGGTTTTAGGATGTACCCGAATGGCTGTGTGGCGCGTGCCCTTTCGAGCGTCCGGTCATCTGCATGCGCCGTAAGAAAAATGACGGGTATGTCAAGAGCCTTGCCGATTATTTCGCTCGCTTCGATGCCGTCCATCCGCCCAGTAAGAAAGATATCCATCAGTACAAGGTCGGGCTGGAGTTCTCTGGCGCGGTCTATGGCGTCCTGGCCGTTCGCCACGGGTCCGAGCACCTCATATCCCATGGTGACAAGCCGGTCTTGCAGCTCAAGGGCGATCAAGCCCTCATCTTCAACAATCAGTATCCTCTTGCTCTCTATCATGCGTTGAACCAGGTACTCACGTCCCTACAGGGACCTCGAGCTTAGATACACCCCCGGACATGGGCCTACCGATCTATTTTCGGCATTTTCCCGAAAATAGTTATATGCAAGCACGGTGCCATGGGTAATATACCGGAAATACTGTATATTTTTGTACCGGCGAACGGCACTGGGGTAAACGGCGACTATATGACGAGGAGAGCGATGCGATAGGCGGCGACACCCACGAGATATGAGATCAGAAGCGTAAAGGCCAGGGAGGCAATGAACCATTTCCAGCTTCCCATCTCCTGCTTCATGACGGCGACCGTGGCCGCGCATGGGACAAAAAGCATCAGCACAACGAGAAATGCAAAAGCGGACGCCTGGCTCATCACCTTGGGCAGGACCCCCTGCAGCCCTTCCCTGCCAACCTCGTAGAGCACACCCAGCGTTGCAATCGAGTTTTCTTTGGCCAGAATGCTCGACACAAGCGCCACCATCTCCTGCCAGCGTAAGCCCATGGGACGGCCGATGGGTTCAATGAAATTTCCTATCCACCCAAGGATGCTTGTCTCGACGCTGCCGCCAGGCACGTTGGAGAGTATCCATACCCCGATCGAGACGAGCAGGATGATAGAACCCGCTTTCTTGACAAACGAAACGATCCGGGCCCAGACGACCATTCCTATGGTTCGCAGATCGGGCTTGTGGTACAGGGGCAGTTCCATGATGAAGGGCATGGGCTCGTCCTTCAACAAAAGTTTACTGATGACTATACCGGAAAGGCCAAGCACGAGGATGTTTACGGAAACTATGATCCAGGCCACTAACGTGGCCTGGGCGCCGAAAATGGCTGCCGAAACAAAGGCCACAACGCCGAGCCTCGCGGTGCACGGCACAAAGGGTGTCAGAAAAATAGTGAGCAGGCGCGCCTTCCGCGACTCTATGATCCTCGCCCCCATGATCGAGGGCACGTTGCAACCGAATCCCAGGCACATGGGCAAGAAGCTCTTGCCATGAAGACCCACGAGGTGCATGAACCTGTCCATGACAAATGCGGCCCGGGCCATGTATCCCACGTCTTCGAGGAAGGAGAGACACGCAAAAAAGATGAGCAGTATGGGAAGGAAGGTAAGGACCGAGCCCACACCTCCGATTATGCCGTCGACCACAATCCCTCTAAGCCAACCGGGGGCTCCGGCCATGACGGGATCAACGCGTGCAGCAAGCCAAGTCATGAGCGCTTCAAGAGCATCGCGCACCGGGAACCCGATCGTGAAGGTAAGAAGGAAGACGAGACCCAGTATGGCGAGCAGCACAGGGATGCCGAGCAGGGGCCGGGTCAGCACGTGGTCGAGTCGGTCGGTCATCAGCACCTGTCCGCGCCTGAACCTGGAAATAGCAGCCCGGGTCACGTCTTCGATCCAGTCGTATCGCCCTCCGACCACAGCGCGCAATGCATCTTCGTGTTTGATGAGCAGGTTCTGGATATCGGCCCAGAGAGCGTCAGGAACCAATTCCCTGAGCGTCTGCCCTACCTCAGGGTCGCCCTCCATCATCTTGGTTGCGGTCCAGCGCGCGGTGTGCAGCGCGGGAAGGTGTCCCTTGATCAGGTCTGTAAGCTTCCCGTATATCTCTGCATGGTCTGCGGAGACTCCTGGCAGGCGCGGGTTGTAATCCAGTGTACCGTCCGCCATTGCCACGATAAGAGGGATAAGTTCCCTGATACCCTTGTTCTTCGTGGCCACGAGCGACACGACCGGGATGCCGAGGGCCCTTTGAAGGGCATCTACGTCTATACGGACACCCTGATCCTCGGCCACATCCATCATATTGACGGCGAGGATCACGGGGGGATCAAGGAGCAAAAGCTCTGAGAGAACATACAGGCTGCGCTCCAAAGCGGCCGCATTCACTATCAAGACGAGAACGTCCGGCTGTTCACCGATGATGAACTCACGCGTCACGCGTTCCTCTTCGGAAAACGCAGTCAAGCTGTACGTGCCCGGAAGGTCAACCAGATGCATCTCGACGTCCCCGGTCGTGTGAACGCCTTCCTTCTTCTCGACCGTTTTCCCAGGCCAATTACCCACGTGCTGGGAGAGTCCGGTGAGTATGTTGAAGACGGTCGATTTCCCGACGTTCGGCTGGCCCGCAAGGCCCACGAGTAGGCGGCGCAGTCCGGGGGCGGTCTCTGTTCTCTTCACCGTGATCTTTGACGCTTCACCACGTCCTAGGGCCACACGCGTCTCCGACGCCAGCACGATGATGGACCCGCCCTTGTTTCTAAGCACCTTGACCGTCAGGCCTGCGACGAGCCCCATGCTCGCCAGGCGCGTGGTAAAACGCTCGCTTCCGGAGATGGAGTGAATGACACCCTCCTCCCCTTCCCGCATCGCTAATATCGAAATTACGTCGGTCTGCATTGCTTTTTTGGGCCTGTATGGCCTGTCCGGCCCGAATGGCCTGTCCGTGGTTGTCTTTATACCTGCATTGCCGCGAAATGTCAACGATTTGACCCCTGTTCGAAGCCCTTGTTGCACTGGTTTGATTGGTTGTAGTAAGACTTCGTTGCGGGATACGGGTTAAGAACTCTTACACCGGGTTGCATTCAAAAATAGAGTGAGGCGACCAGGAGGATAGCGACGTAGGCGTACTACTAGTACGTCGGAGTCGCGCCGACGCACACCCGCGGACGGGTACCCGGAAGCTATATGAATGAAGGCAACCCGGTGTGTCAGAAGTATGCTTTCAGCATGTATTCTTGCAGCATCCGGTGTGTGTTGAAGAAGGACCCGTTCAAGGCAATAGAGTGGAGCATCACATCTATATAGCGGTCACGGCGGGTGTAAAACAAAGGGATGATCATCTTTTCCAATTTGTCGTACAGTGACTTTGCGTCGGCCTCTGAATCCCCCTTCTCAGGGTGAGCTTGCGCCGAGTTCGATATTGACCAACCCGTGACGCCCTCTATGCAGCCCTCTATCCACCAGCCATCAAGCACACTCAGGCTGGGCACGCCGTTGAGGGCCGCTTTCATTCCACTTGTCCCTGAAGCCTCCATCGGTGGCTGAGGAGTGTTGAGCCACAGGTCAACGCCCGGGATGACGAGCTTGCCCAGCTCCATGTCATAGTTCTCCAGGTAGGTTATCTTGATCTCTCGCTTCAGCTTCTCTTTAAACTCGAGGATACGCCTGATCAGTTCCTTGCCCTGCTCGTCCTGCGGGTGTGCCTTTCCTGCGTAAATCACCTGGAATGAACCGGCGTCGGCTGTGATAGCCTTGAGCCGCTCGAGATCGGTGAAAAGAAGATCCGCCCTCTTGTAGCTCGCAGCCCTTCTGGCAAAGCCTATGGTCAGTATGTCCTCATCCATGCCCGCATTTTTTTCCCGGTTTACGAAGCGCACCAGTCTTTTCTTGGCCAGCACGTGTGCATCCCATATCTGGGCCTTGGGGATACCGAGGGCGTAACGTAAGCTGAAATTATCGTCCCGCCAGCCCGGGATATGCTCGTCGAAGAGCTTCTGAAAAGGCTCCGAGGTCCACGTCGCAGCATGTACACCGTTCGTAATCGCATCAACGCGGTATTCGGCAAACATGAGCTTGGAAACTTCGCTGTGCTTCATGGCCACACCATTGACGTAGAAGCTCAGGTTGAGCGCGAGGTACGTCATGTTCAACGCCCGCTCGCGGCTGAACACATCCTGGATATCCTTGAATCCGCGGTGACTTCCCAGTATGCGCTTGACCAGCTCCAGGTTGCACAGGTCGAGCCGTTCGAGAAAATCAGATCTGGTTCCGAGCACCTGGGAGACGAGATCCATCGGAAACATGTCGTGTCCCGTAGGAACCGGCGTGTGCGTGGTGAATACGCTTTTTTGTCGCGCTTTTTCCACGTCCTCTTTGTTCACTATCTTTCGTCCGGCCGCTGTCGCCTCTTCTTCGAGAAGCTCTAACGTCAGGAGCGCCGCATGCCCTTCATTCATGTGAAAACGCGCGATGCGCGAATGACCCAGTTCACGGAGCATGCGCAGGCCACCAATCCCCAGGATCACTTCCTGACAGAGGCGATAGCGCTGGTCGCCGCCATACAAGTAATGAGTGAGGCTTCTATCAGACTCCGCATTCTCGGGCAGGTCGCAATCAAGAAAATAGACGGGAATGGTTGTTCTTCCGGTTCCGGTCACGTCGTATCTGAAACAGCGAATCCAGACGGTCCTGCCCTCAATCACCACCGAGGTCCGCGCCGCCATCTCTTTCAGAAAATCGTCTACAACCCACTCTACGGGTTCCTCATGCTGCGAGCCGTCACTGTTGAGCCGCTGATAAAAATAGCCTTTCCGGTAGAGCAGCGTGACTGCCACCATGGCAACGTCCAGGTCGGCAGCCGAGCGTATGGTATCGCCGGCGAGCACTCCCAGACCTCCGGCATAGGTCGGAATGGCAGGGTCGAGCCCCATCTCCATGGAAAAATAGGCAATGACAGGCCTCTCCAGCGGAGTCGATTGCGTCACATTGACAGCGGCATCCGGACGCTCACGTACCATGACTCTTACTTGTCGACCAGGACTGCTATGATCACTTCTTCACGAGAGGCAACCCTTCCCTTTTCCAACGCGAGGTACCCCCTTCCATATGGTAGACATCCTGAAAACGCAGCTCCTCGAAAAGCCGAAATGCACTTCCGCTTCGATTGCCTGTTCTGCAATAGAGGAGGTACGTCTTGCTTCGGTCCAGCTTTTTTATTTCACTCTGAAAACCCGGATGGTAGTAATCGATATTAATGGCCCCCTCTATGTGACCCTCATCATATTCATCGGGCGTACGAACGTCGAGAATCACAAAGTCAGGGTTGCCAGCGTTCTTCCGCACAAGGTCGTACGCCTCTTTCGGAGTGATCGGCTTTAAACCGGCGCCGTTTAGTGCGGCTGCCCAGACCAGCACAATCATCGATACGAGCACTCCCATCAGATATCGTTTTTGCGCCATACTCTCGTCTCCTTACACTGCGTGATTCTATCATTCATCGCTGTCAAAATCCACGGCAATGCAGAATGGCATTATCGTCCCACATCAAAAGAAAATGGGGGCTTGCGCCCCCAAAGCCTTCCGGTTTCTCTGGTTTCTTTGGTTTCTCTGGTTTCTCTGGTTACCGATTACCGATAACCGGCAACTGTCCCCTTGACCCTGCTTTACTTCAGCCGTCCTTCCACCGCGGCCCAGTTGAGGTTCTTGAAGAAGGCCTCGATGTAGTCTGCCCTTTTGAGACCGTAGTCGATCATGAAGGCATGCTCAAACACGTCGCAGATGAGTAACGGGTTGCATCCTGACGGGTGACCCACGTCGTGCTCGTTGACCCAGACGTTCATCAGCTTTCCACTGATCACGTCCTGGTAAAGCACGGCCCAGCCAATACCTCTCATGGTGGCCACCCCCCGAAAATCCTTTTCCCACGCCTCATAGCTGCCAAACTCCTGGGCCAGCTTCTTTCCCAGCTTGCCGTCCTTGTTGATGCCCCCCTTGCCCCCGAGGTTCTCGAAATAATATTCGTGGAGGCGCATGCCGTTGAACTCCCAGCCCAACCGGCGCCGCAACTCCGCTGCCTCCGGGGTACCCAGCTTGTCCGCCTTTGCCATACCATCAAGGGTCTCCAGGACCTTGTTGGTGTTTGTGACATAACCCTGGTAGAGAGTGAAGTGGTTCTTGAGCAGGGTCTCGCTGAATCCCTGCATGCCAATGAGACTAGCGTAATCTTTCGCAGTATACATACTCGTTCCTCCCTTCTCCGTTCTAGCTGGTATGGTAGTTTGCAGGCTACAGGATGTGGCCAGCAAACCCAGTCCACTTATTTGCAGAAACTGACGCCTGCTGAGCAGGCAACGGCTGTCCGGGTTCATTGCGCGACGCTTCAGGTGAGTTTCTTGGCCTCTGCAAGCGCCTTATCATAGTTTGGCTGGTTGGTCACCTCAGGCACGATCTCCTGGTACCGGATCACGTTGTTCTTATCCAGGACAAATATCGACCGGGCGAGCAGCCTCAACCCCTTGATCAAGACACCGTAGGCCGCGCCGAAGGCCGCCTCCCTGTGGTCGGACAGGGCTTTGACCTTGTCAAGGCCGGCATCGGCGCAATACCTCGCGATGGCGAAAGGCAGGTCCATGCTGACGTTCAGGACTACGACACCTCCCGGCAAGCTCTGCGCTTCTTCATTGAACTTGCGCGCCTGTAGGTCGCAGACCGGCGTGTCGAGTGACGGGGTCACGCTGATGATTTTCACTTTTCCCGCGAACTCACCAAGGCTCACTTCCTTGAGCTCTTTGTCCACACCGGTAAAGTCCGGAGCCTTGTCACCCACTCCTACCCCTGCACCGAGAAGAACGAGTGGATTACCTGCAAATGTCACGAGGCCTGCGCGCTCTTTCATGGTTCACCTCCCTTATTTTTTCTCAATTCTTAACTTTATCACTGAAGGGCGGACTGTCAAGGAGTCTCACCCCACAAGGCTCATGCAGGCCGCTTTTTCAGTATGAGCGAACCGACGGCTCCCATGAGCGACACTGCAGCGGAAAGCAGGAACGCATACGTGAAGGTTCCGGTAGCATCTTTGATCCATCCCGCAAGAGCGGGACCAAGCGCCTGGCCGACGCCAAAGAAGAGCGTGGCAAATCCCAGGCCGGCAGGCGCGAGCCTCCCACCAACCGCGTCTCCGGAGGCTGCAGCCATGATCGTCGGAATCGACCACGCCGTGATGCCAAAGATGATCCCTGAAATGTAGAAGCCAACCCCATCCTGCCAAAACGCAAAGATGAGGTAGGATACAGCGAGCGTGACGTACGCGAGAAGCGAACCGTACCTGCGGCCCAGCACGTCCGAAATGTATCCCCAGACTACGCCGCAGAACATGCTGAAAAGACCGAGCACGGCAAACATGCGTCCGGCATCCGCCGGCAGCACGCTGCACTCCTTGCAGAGATAGGCCACGAAGAAGGTAAGGTAGATGATATACGAGAACCCGTACATGAAATAGACAAAACCCAGTTTCCAGATCTCTGGCTCTTTAACGATGTCCCTCCACGCGGAAAAAAGTGTGACCTTCCCTCCAGCCTTTACCTCCTCTTCTCCGCCGTATAAGGAGAGGCCCATCTCCATGGGATTGTTACGCAGGAACGCATAACAGACAAGAGAAAGTATAAGCACGGTTATCCCCATCAGGTACCAGGCATAGCGCCATCCCGCGCTGCCGAAGTACGCGATGAGCGACGGCAGAAGAAGTCCTGACAGGAAAAGACCCACACCGATGCCACCCGAGACAATCCCCGTACCCAGTCCACGCTTGCGTGCCACAAACCATGCTGCGGGCAGGGCCATTATGGGTACATACGCGCTCCCATTGCCGAATCCGGTGACCATCCGCATGAGGAACGCAAAGAGGAAGGAGTTGGAGAGCCCTGTCAGGAGCAGACTGACGCCGATGACGACCAGTGAAATGAAGACAACTTTTCTAACGCCGAACCGGGCTGCGAGGAACCCTCCCAGGATGGCGAGACAAAGGTAGCCGATGAAGTTTCCTGTTCCGATGAGGCCCACCTGCGTGTAGGTGAGTGAAAGGCCCTCGCGCATGGATGGGAGGATCACCGAGTAGGACATCCTGCCGAAGCCGTGTGCCAGGATCGTGACGAGCGTGCCCGTGAACGCGATTATCCACGCATAGTGCACCATGACCACACCCCCTTCCTTTCCCGATTGTAGAAGAGAGGGGCAGTCGTGTCAAGAAATAAGGGTGTTATGCTTTGGCGTAATTGTCCATACCCGAGATGTCGACCAGAACAACCGGCTCATTGCCGACAACCCAGGCATCATGGCCCGGGGGCAGGAGCGACACATCACCGGGGCTGAATTCATCTTCGGTGCCATCATCCATGATCACATGGAGCCGTCCCGACACATGATACTGTAAATGCGGGGCCTCGCAGCTCTTGGTCTTCGCTATCGGTTTCACCGAGGTTGCCCATCTCCAGCCCGGCTGCAGCGTAGCACGGCCGAATGTGACCCCCCCGAGCGTCACGAGCTCCAATCTTCCTTTGTCGAAGGTCCGCGTTTCGTCCGGCGTGAAGAGGTTTTTCTTTTGCATCTTCATGGCGCTCCCCCTTTCCAGCCCTTCCTTGAAGTGCTCTTACCCAAACCATGTGAACACCGAGCGCTTTTGTCAAGTAGGTTTGCTTAAGACTCAGCGTTAGGGTCGCTTCAGGCATCAACTAACTATAGAATGGGTGAGGGAAGGACGGAAAGGTGAGCCACGGGACTGGGAAGTCCGTTGATCTCTATCAGCTCTTGATCGAGGGTGCCCGTTGCTCTTCCCAGGGAGGAAGCCAGCGCACAAGAATGTATAGAATGATAAAGGGCAACACGAGAAAGCCCAGCGAGACGAGCAAGCCTTCCACGCCACCCACGTATATCTTGTATGCGGTCAATCCCCTGAAGCTCTTGGAGAAGAGCTGACCACCGATGACCACATTCCACCTGGTGGTGAAGATACCGAGCTGCACGAGCAAGGCAATGATGAAATAACTGAGTCTCCGGATCTCGGCAGGCCACTTGAACATCTTTATAAGGGCTATGGCGATGAGCGGCACAATCATGCCCAGGATAAGCTGCATAACGATGAGACTCACAAAGAGCCGCTCCGAGATCATCTGTCCAAGGATATGGATCGAGTCTTCCGACTGGTAAATGCGATGCACGAAGTCGAGCGCCTCTAATGAGAAGTCGACAAGCATCATGTAAAAGAGGAAGCTCGCCAGCTTGTCGATGCACGCCATATCAGGTTCTTCTTTCCGGACCAATACAGCCACAAGGTAAATCATCAGAACGAGCGCAATGCCCGACACTATAGCCGAAAAGAGAAAAACGATGGGCATAAGCACGCTTGACCACCATGGATTGGCCTTCACCGACCCGAAGATAAAACCGACATATCCGTGCAGCAGGAATGCGGAAGGGATACCGACAACGGTTATGCCATACACGGCCTTCTTGTCAAAAGAGATAGCCGACGGAGACGTGTCTTTGGTAAAGAGTGACAGCACCCTGTAGACAAATCTCTTGTACCCTTTCTCCTGTTCCGCCCAGACGATGAAGCTCTTTCTATAGTCAAACCAGATCTCCAGGAGCAGCACTGCCATCAGGTACCAGATGTAAACAAAGCCGAACATGGCCATGGCAGACGATGGGTTCGGGGTCAGGAACATCTCAAACCCGCGTTCCATGCGGCCAAGATGGAACACCAGGGGCAAAGGCGCAACGATCAGGAATGCCAGGGCTGTGAGCAGTGAGAGACGGTAGGTGGGCTGCACCTCTTTTACCCTGAAAACCTTGACGAGGGATGCAAGGATGAATGCCCCGGCCACAAGGCCCGTAACATATGGGTAGATCACGATGAGGAGATTCCAGTGGAGCTCGATCTCGTTGGGGTAGATGAAGCCGACTACCAGCTTGAGCGTTTCATAGAGACGGGCAATCTCGTGCTCCACGGTTACCGCACCTCCATGTCGAGATCGGCATAATAGACCTTGGGCTCGGTATTGAGGTCGGGTTTAAGCACAAAGATCTTGTTGAACCGGACAAACTGTATGACCGGGCTTGCCTTGCTCTTGAGGTCGCCAAACACCCTCGCCTGCGTGGGACAGACCTCCACACACGCGGGCAGCAATCCTTTCACGATCCTGTGATAACAGAACGTGCACTTATCCACGACGCGCGTTTTGGGATGAAAGTAGCGCATACCATAGGGGCAAGCCTGGATGCAGTAGCGACAACCAATGCAGTACTCAGGATCGACCAGGATGACACCATCATCCGTCTTATACGTGGCACCCACCGGACAGACCTGCACGCACGGAGGCTTGTGGCACTGATTGCAGATTTTGGGCACAAAATATGTCTTCAATAGTTTCTTATCCGACACCTGCGCCTTGAAACCATCCTTTCCCCCATTGGGGCTGTCCACGATGGTCTGGCCCTCTTCGGTAGTGATGTAACGTTCTATCCACGTCCTGGTGTAGAACGGGTAATCCGGCACATTGTTCTCTCTCTTGCACGCATCTACGCAACGACCGCAACCGATACAGCGGTCGACTTTTATTCCCATAGCATAGAGGTGTTCCTTCGGCTTATATTTCGTGCCGTACCAGTCGCTCAATCCTTTGGTCCCGGTCGCGCCAATGACGGAACCCGGAACCACGAGCGAGAGTGTCCCCAGGAGAATCGTCCTGCAAAAATCCCTTCTCGACTGGTCATGCCCGTTTCCGGGGCGTTCCTTCCTCATCTATCGAGCCTCCGGCATGTGTGGATAATGACATTCCCAGCACAGGTATTTTCCGCCATGGCTCTCCAGGTCGACTCTCGGGATGTCCTTCGCTGCCGCAGAACCTTTGGCATGGCACGTGCCGCACGCCTCCCTCGTCTGGAGCTTCTTCGGAGGATTACCTCTCGGTGAGAACCGGTGATCCTTGGGCACCTCGTGACAGGTGGTACACTTGAGGTTCCCATGGTGAGAGACCGATAGCGTGCGCTGGATGCTCGCGTGACAGGCCTCACATCCCTTTGGTGGGGTCGGAGGTTTCGGGTCATGCGGCCGATGGCATGCAATACACTGCTTCAGTGGGTTATGCGAGTCTGCGACTACCTGCGGAAAACCGGTGGGTCTCGAGGGAAGGTATTCGTGGCAGATCAGACAGGCCTGTCTCGCACGGTTTATCTGAGGTTTATGCTTCTCCTGGTCCTGCGTATGCGCGTACGCAGGACCGTGGCACGTTTCGCAGGCAACACCGCGGTGGTATCCTGTCTTCTTGGCCAAAGCAATCTCGCTGTGACAATCAATACAGACCTCACCACCCGCGTATTTAAGGGACAACTCCGCGTTCTGTATGACAGACGGCGCCCTGTAGTGGCCCCAGAGCCCAAACCCGTAAGGGATGAGGAGCTGTCTGACAACGAGATAAATGACGACAAGGGCAACCGCCGGAACAACGATGTGCCGTATCTGCTCAGGTATACGTTTCCACATATAAATTGTCCTGTACAGCCGCTTAACCTAATACAATCGAAGTAGAATTGTCAATGTATTACTGGTCAATGTCTTTTAAAGGGTCCGCGCGCCCCAAAGGAACGCCTCAGTTCGATATCGATTTCGTGTATTTAGAGTGTATGAAGTCTCCCCGCACGATTGGAAGCGCGACCTTCATGAAGAGCGTGAAAACAAACAGTCCACAGGCCCATATGCCGAGTGATATGGCCAGTTCCGTGAAATTGGGAAAATACTCGTAAATCTCGCCAAGCGGGTCCGGGATGAATCCCGGGGCCACGAAGCCGGGACCCTTTTCGATCCACACACCGACGATAATAAGGAAGGCGCCAATGTTGAGCGTGGCCAGCCTCTGTCTTGTCCTGGGTATCAGGAAAAGGAGGAATGCCGTGATATTGAACGCGAGAGAGAGCCACATCCACGGCACCAGCGCCGTGTGACCGTGGAGCCCCTCATACAGGTAGAGGAGCGGCGCAAGGTGGATAGTATTGGAATAAAACTCCTTGAATACCTCCGCACCGAGCAGAAATATGTTTAAGAACATGGCGTACGCGATCAACTCGGCCATCTTGAAAAGCGCCTCATTTGTGATCTTGATGTTTGACACCCATCGTATGACCTGGAAGATGATGATGATCATTGAAGGACCCGAACAGAATGCGCTGGCCAGGAACCTGGGTGCCAAGATGGAGGCGTTCCAGAAAGGCCGTGCAGCCAGGCCGTTATAAAGAAAAGCGGTGACCGTGTGGATACCGACCGCCCACGGGATCGAAAGAAGTATTAACGGCACCACAAACGACTGTATCGGCTCTTTCTCATAATACGAGTTGACAAGGATATACACGGGAACGACCACGTTCAGCACGAGGTAACCGTTGAGAACGATCACGTCCCACGCGAGCAGGGATTCCGGAAAGGCGAGTATGCCGACCCCCGGAATGAGATGCCAGAACCTGTCGGGTCTGCCCAGGTCGACGAAGACAAACAGCAGGGCCATCACTATGGAAGAGGCGGCAAAGAGTTCCCCCAGCACCACGATCTCCTTAATGGGATCGAAATGATAAATATATGCGGGGATCACGAGCAGCACCGCTGCGGCAGCAACTCCGACAAGATAGGTGAAGTTGGCTATGTACAGACCCCATGAGACCTGGTCTCTCATGCTCGTCACTATCAGTCCTGTCTCCATCTGTTTGAGATAGAACCAGAGGCCGATGCCCATCACAAGGAGGAGGAGCGCACACCACGCGTAATAGACAGGCCTGCCCTTCGCCACGAGCACGAGAGTTTGTTTGAAGAATCTCCAGGCTTCCATGCTACCCCTTACGTTGCAAAGAAGTAATAGAACTTCGGTTCAGTGTTGAGGTCTTCTTTCATCCTGAACACACGCTTATGCTGGATGATATACCTGATCTCGCTATTCTCATCGAGCAGGTTTCCAAACTTCCTCGAGCCCGTCGGACATGCCTCAACACAGGCCGGGTACCTGCCGCTCCGCACACGCTGAATGCAGAACGTGCACTTCTCCACCACGTTCCGGTACCGGGGCCTGTTGCCGAGATAATGGACCGCGGTGTTGGCTTCTTCCGGAGGCAGCTTGGGATCCGCCCAGTTGAATACCCTTCCTTTATATGGGCACGCTGCCATGCAGTACCTACAACCGATACACCAATTGTAGTCGACGACCACGATGCCGTCCGGCTCCTTCCACGTGGCCTTGACGGGACAGACCTTGACGCACGGCGGATTCTCGCAGTGCTGGCATTGCACGGGCTGGTACGTGAATCCAGGCTCAGGGACTTCCTGAGGGTTGTAATAATGCTCCGAGTCTTCCAGGTTGATGAGGCTCCCCTTCTTGAGCCTGATCACCCTGATCCACTGCAGCTGCGGGTCGTAACGAGACTGGTTATTCTCTTTGACACACGCGTACACGCAGCGTCTGCAACCTATGCATCGCGAAAGATCCAGGCCGTACCCCCAAAGCGTCTTCGGTCGCGCCCCCTGAGTGCTGATCTGAAACTGCTTTCCGTATGCCCTGCGGTACTTCTCCTCGAGACGCGCGATCACACCCTTCTTTTCAGCATCCGTCATCTCGACGAAACGCTTCTGCAGAAACTCTTCCCGTGCCTCTTTCGTGCAGGAGGAGAGGCTTGAAAATGCGGCGCCCGTTGCGGCGGCAACCGAAAGCGTCTTTATAAATTCCCTGCGCGTGTACACCCTATTTCCCATGCGCCGGTCCTTTTTGCAGCGGTCTGTGAGGCGGGGGTTCGGGCTTCAGCGGCTTGAACGCCGGGTCGTGTGGATTGTGGCAGTTCACACAGAGCATGTACATCCTCTGCCCGCCCTCGAAATAGCCGGTTCTCTTGCCGTGTATCCCAGCTTTCCAGTCCCGGTAGATGTTCCCGTGGCACTGGCCGCATAGTTCATAGCTGTGTTCGAAGTCGACATGATCGCCGTTCGCCAGCCTCAGTTTATCCCGGTTCTGCGCGTCGTGGCAGTCAAGGCACCAGCGTTGCTCCGCGGCGTGCTTGAGGACGATATTTTTGTGCTCATCCTTCAGCACTCGTCTCTTGGCGTTCGTCTCCATACCGGCATGACAGCTGGAGCATGGAAAAATGCCTTCGCTGAATGGTGGGCGTGGTACCGGAAAATCCTCTTGCTTGCTCTTTGCGTACAGGTCCAGACAAAAGGCAACAAGGACGGCGCACAGGCTGACCATCAAGATGCGGCGCACTGACTCCCCTCTTTTTTGCAGATGGAACTTTTGACATTATATGCGTCCACATCACAAAAAGCAACTTTGCCTTTCCCGTCCCAGACTCCTCCTTCTTTCCGCAGTGCACGCGTACTATTTTCTTGACAGATGGACACAAATGATTTATGCTACGCCACCATGCACGAGTCGAGCATTATGTTTGGCTACTTTTATTTTTGGTTCAGGAGCCTGCACTCTGGGCGACCTTTACCCTAGCGGGTAAGCAAGGGCCATGGGTGCAGAGCCCATGGCCCTTTTTCTTTTTGAAGGCCATGGGAAGAACCCATGGCCTTTTTGTTTGGAGGAGGAACCATGAAAAACCTTAGATTGGCTGCCTTGAACGGCAATGGCAGAACCGTGGTGCCCATTGACGCGGTCAGGATCGGAGAAGGATTCACGGTGATAGCCGGTCCGTGCAGCGTCGAAAATGAGAAGCAGACCATCGAGACCGCCAGGGCCGTAAAAGCGGCGGGCGCTCACGCGCTGCGGGGTGGCGCATTCAAGCCGCGCTCATCGCCGTATGCATTCCAGGGCCTCGGATTGAAGGGCCTCAAGATTCTGCGCAAGGCGAAAGAGGAGACCGGCCTGCCCATCGTGACAGAGGTCGTCGATGCGCGGGATGTGTTCTGGGTGAGTGAGTACGCAGACATATTGCAGATAGGGGCAAGGAACATGCAGAACTTCTCGCTCCTTCTCGAGGTGGGAAAATCACACAAACCGGTACTTCTGAAGAGGGGCATGAACTCCACCATCGAGGAGTGGCTCAACTGCGCGGAGTATATCCTGAACGAGGGAAATCCGCACGTCGTACTGTGCGAAAGAGGTATCCGTACCTTTGAGACGTACACGCGCAACACACTCGATTTGAGCGCCATCCCTGCGATCAAGGAGTTGAGCCATCTCCCGGTCATCGTCGACCCGTCCCATGCAGTCGGCAAGGTGAGCCTGATACCCGCCCTCAGTCTCGCGGCCGTGGCTGCGGGCGCAGACGGCCTCATTGTGGAGGTACACATTAAGCCGGAAGAAGCACTCTGCGACAAGGAGCAGGCGCTGACGCCAGACCAGTTCGCCGCCATGATGCGGAAGATGTGTGCCCTGCACCAGTTCATGGGGGGACTTGCATGACGGAACTGCGCATCCAGGGCGTGTCGGGTGAATCCATCATTCTGATCGGTGAATCAATGGCACGACTCCCCCAGTACTGCACCGCAACCAAGAGTGTGATCCTAACCGACAGGCGCGTGGCTGAGCTCTATGGTCATCAATTCCCTACATGGCCCGTCATCGAGATCGGGTGTGGCGAAGAGATGAAGACACTGAAGACGGTGGGGAGTCTCTATGGTGTGTTCCTTGGACAGGAGATCGACCGTTCCTCGCTCATTGTCGCGATCGGTGGCGGGATTGTGTGCGACGTGGCTGGCTTTGCCGCGTCCACCTACCTGCGAGGGCTGCGTTTCGGGTTCGTTCCAAGCACGCTGCTTGCCCAAGTTGATGCGGGTGTGGGCGGCAAGAACGGGGTCAACTACAAGGGTTACAAGAACCTCATCGGTACGTTCACGCAACCCTCTTTCGTCCTCTGCGATCCTGCTCTATTGCGGACCCTTCCCGAGGCAGAGGTGAAAAACGGGTTCGCCGAAGTCGTGAAACAGGCTGCCATCGGGGATGCCGCCTTATTCTCGTACCTCGAGGGACATTGCGAGAAGGCGCTTTCCCTTGACCCCGATGTGATCGGCCACGTGATACACGCTTCGCTCTCCGTCAAGAAGCGGTTTGTTATGGCGGATGAGAAGGAGCAAGGAGAGCGCAAGAAACTCAACTTCGGACACACGCTCGGCCATGCGATTGAGGCAGTTTACAGCTACAGGCATGGTGAAGCAATAAGTGTAGGCATGGTCGCCGCTGCGCGCCTCTCCGTTGCCCAAGGTCGCCTGCATGAGGGGCAGGCTGCGCGCCTGGAGGCGCTCCTCCATCGCTTCGGCCTTCCCGTTCGAATGGTGGCAGAAAGCGACTTCCTGTGGCACGCGCTGGGCAGGGACAAGAAAAGAGAGAATGACCATATTCATTTTGTGCTACTTGACGAAATCGGACGGGCCAACGTCGCGCCCATACGGATTGGTGAACTGAATGAGATCCTCAAAGATCTGTGTCAGCCTCGCTGAACCTTCGGTTGACGCATGTCTCACTGCACTGGAACATGTCGACTTGGCGGAGATACGCCTGGAAAGGATCCTGCTTGCGCCCGGGGACGTTCAACGCCTCTTTTCAAGCCACCCTGCCCTCATTGCCACGTGCAGGCCGGGAGAACGTCCCGACACAGAGCGCCAGCGACTTCTTGTCGACGCCATCGAAGCGGGTGCGAAATTCATCGATGTAGAGTTGGAATCAGATGGCTGCTATCGCGAAGGGCTTATCGCCCGCGCCCGCTCGCGAGGCTGCTGGGTGATCGTGTCGTTTCATGACTATGAAAAAACTCCGGACAGACCAGTGTTGGAGGGGCTCGTCTCTGCTTGCTTCGAGGCAGGGGCGGACATCGCCAAGATCGCCTGCCTGGCAAGGTCGCACAGAGACGCGGCGAGACTCATCTCAATCCTCGATACTGATCGCGATGTGGTTGTTGCGGGCATGGGTGAACACGGGCGCGTAACGAGAATTCTTGCACCTTTGCTGGGGAGCCCCTTCACGTACGCATCGCTCTCTGAGGGCAAAGAGACAGCGGACGGCCAGATCGACAAAGAGACGCTTGAGCAACTGCTCAGGCTAGTAGAGGAAAAAACAGGTAAGGGTAAAGGTTGAGGTAAACGGGTTGCAAGTTACAAGTCGCAGGTTGCAGGTTAGAAATGCAGGGGCACGGGTCAAGGGGCACGGGTCAAGGGTCACGGTTCTTCTTCACTGGCCACTGGAGACTGCCTACTGGTCACCGGTCACGCGTCACTCGACACTCGACACTTTAGGTATTGGACATGAGTGATATTTTTGGAGTGGCGGGTAATCCAAT